>Ga0209370_1002702_pt1 | contig 12326 bp, 11 predicted proteins | sample AgamicAtPrz_FD_187164 | JGI IMG/M metagenome (GOLD analysis project Ga0209370, IMG submission 187164) | Agave microbial communities from Guanajuato, Mexico - At.P.rz (SPAdes) (version 2) | ecosystem: Host-associated > Plants > Phyllosphere > Phylloplane/Leaf | place: Guanajuato, Mexico... | reverse complement strand
AGCAGAAAACCTGCGCGGCAAATGCTGGGCGGTGGCGGGGCACTGCAGGTCAGGGCTGCTAGCGCGTTGGCTGCCGGTTGCCAAGCGGGACAAGACCTATATTGTCCGGCAATTGCACAGAAACGGGTGAATCACCCATCAATGTCTTGAGATCGAATAGTGATAAGCAGAATGAAGCTGTCCGATACCGCGGTATCGACGAAAAACTGCCCGCCGTTCTTGACTCAGGGAAAACGCTGCTCTAGGATCATTCCCCACGCGCTTTGAACAAGCGCTTTATTTGTCTATATAAATGCTCAGATTGAGCATTAGTAATTGCGGCGACCCTGTGTCTCAGGCCATGGTCGCCCACCTAGCATCGAGGAGAATGACAATGCAGTTGCGCTGGTCCCTGCCCCTGCTGACACTGGCCGCCCTGCCCGCCTGGGCACAGGGCGTGATCAAGATTGGCGAAATCAACAGCTACAAGGCCCAACCCGCGTTTCTGGAGCCCTACAAGAAGGGAATGGAGCTGGCGGTTGAACAGGTCAATGCCGCAGGCGGCATTGCCGGCAAGAAGCTGCAGCTCATCGTGCGCGACGACAACGCCACGCCGGGCGATGCCGTGCGTGCCGCCGAAGAGCTCTACACGCGCGAAAAGATCGATGTGCTCACGGGCAGTTTTCTCTCGCATGTGGGCCTGGCACTGACCGATTACGCCAAGCAGAAAAAGCGCTTCTTCCTCGCCTCCGAGCCGCTGACCGACAAGATCGTCTGGGCTGACGGCAATCACTACACCTACCGTCTGCGCGGCTCCACCTATATGCAGACCGCCATGCTGGTGGAGGAAGCGCTCAAGCTCAAGAAGAAGCGCTGGGCCATCGTCTACCCCAACTACGAATACGGCCAGTCCGCGGTTGCCACCTTCAAGACGCTGATGAAGGCCAAGCAGCCCGATATCGAGTTTGTGGCCGAGCAGGCACCTGCGCTGGGCAAGATCGACGCCGGCTCCGTCGTGCAGGCGCTTGCTGACGCCAAGCCCGATGCCATCTTCAACGTGCTGTTCGCCACCGACCTGGGCAAGTTCGTGCGCGAAGGCAATACACGCGGCCTGTTCAAGGGTCGTGAAGTCGTGGGCCTGCTGACGGCAGAACCCGAATACCTGGATCCGCTCAAGAAGGAAGCGCCTATCGGCTGGACCGTGACCGGCTACCCCTGGTATTCCATCAACACCCCCGAGCACGCAGCCTTCCTCAAGGCCTATCAGGCCAGGTTCAAGGACTACCCGCGTCTGGGCACCATCGTGGGCTACAACGCCATCCAGTCGATTGCTGCGGGCCTGCGCAAGACCAAGGGCGATCCCGACACCGAGAAACTGATTGCGGCCTTCAAGGGCCTGGAAGTCGCCACGCCTTTCGGCCCCATCACCTACCGGGCACAGGACAACCAGTCCACCATGGGCGCCTATATCGGCAAAACCGCCTATGACGAGAAGCTGGGGCGCGGCGTGCTGGTCAACTACCACTATGCCGACGGCAAGAACTACCAGCCCACGGACGAGGAAGTGAAGAAGCTGCGCCCCGCGACAGCGAACTGATTTCGCATCGGCGAAAATACCAGGCCACCTGCACTGCAGCAGGTGGCTTTTTCATCTCTGAACACACTATGTCGAGCTTCAGGAGCTACGCAGCATGAGTGCATCCGGCCTGCTGGCCCAGTTGCTCAACGGACTGGCCAGCGCATCGTCGCTGTTTCTGGTTTCGGTCGGGCTGTCGCTGATCTTCGGTGTCACCCGCACCATCAACTTCGCCCATGGCTCGTTCTATATGCTGGGCGCCTTCATCGCCTACAGCAGCGTGGACCGGCTCTCGCCCCATATCGGCTTCTGGCCAGCGCTGCTGCTGGCTCCGCTGGCCTGCGGCGCACTGGGGGCGCTGACCGAGACACTGCTTCTGCGTCGCATCTACAAGGCGCCAGAGCTGTTTCAGCTGCTGGCCACGTTTGCGCTGGTACTGGTCATCAAGGATGCTGCGCTGTGGCTGTGGGGCCCCGAGGAACTGTTCGGCCCGCGTGCCGCAGGGCTTGAAGGCTCGGTGGAGATTCTGGGCCGCCAGTTCCCCACTTACGATCTTTTCTTGATAGCGGTCGGTCCCTGCGTACTTTTGGGCCTGACGCTTCTGTTGACCAGGACCCGCTTTGGCACCCTGGTGCGTGCCGCCACGCAGGACCGCGAAATGGTGGGCGCCCTTGGCGTCAACCAGGCCTGGCTGTTCACCGCCGTCTTCGCACTGGGTACGCTGCTGGCAGGCCTGGGCGGAGCGCTGCAGCTGCCGCGCGAGCCTGCGAGCCTCGAGATGGACATGCTCACCATTGGCGCCGCGTTTGTGGTGGTCGTGGTCGGCGGCATGGGCAGCATACCTGGCGCCTTCATTGCCGCGTTGCTGGTGGCAGAGCTCAAAGCCGTCTGCATCTGGCTGGGCATGCAGGAGATCGCGGGTCTTGAGCTGTCGTTCTCCAAGCTCACGCTGGTGGTGGAGTTCCTGGTCATGGCCGTGGTGCTGATCTGGCGGCCCTGGGGCCTGCTGGGCAAGCCACAGGCGCTGGCACGCAGCGCTGGCGAGCCCGAACAACCGCTACATCCTGCTGGCCGTGGAGCAGCAGCCGCATGGCTGGGCCTGCTGACCCTGCTGGTGCTGCTGCCGCTGATGGCCAGCGACGTCGAAGGCGGCAGCTACGCCACCGTGCTGCTGGCCGACATCTTTGTCGCCGCACTGTTCGCGAGCAGTCTGCACTTCATACTCGGGCCCGGCGGCATGCACTCCTTCGGTCATGCGGCCTACTTTGGCCTCGGTGCCTACGGTGCGGCACTACTGGTGCGTACGCTGGATCTGCCCATGGAAGCGGCGCTGCTGCTCGGCCCCCTGGCCGCCGCTGCGGGCGCCCTGCTCTATGGCTGGTTCTGCGTGCGGCTGTCGGGCGTCTATCTGACCATGCTGACGCTGGCGTTTGCGCAGATCAGCTGGGCCATCGTCTTTCAGTGGGATGACTTCACGGGCGGCAGCAACGGCCTGACCGGCGTCTGGCCCCCCGAATGGGCATCGCAGGGCCCGGCGTTCTACTGGCTGGCTCTGGGCATCTGCGCGCTTGGCATCTATCTGCTGCGCCGCCTGCTGTTTTCGCCGCTGGGCTATGCGCTGCGCGCATCGCGCGACTCGGCGCTGCGGGCCGATGCGATCGGCATCGACGTGCGACGCATTCAGTGGACGGCATTTGTGATCGCCGGGCTGTTTGCCGGTCTGGCCGGAGCGCTGTTTGCCTTCAGCAAGGGCGGCGTTGCGCCCGACGCCATGTCGGTCACCAAATCGGTGGATGCACTGGTCATGGTGCTGCTGGGCGGCGTGCAGACACTGGCCGGCCCCGTGGTGGGCGCGGCCGCCTTTACCTGGCTGCACGACACCGTGGCACGCAACACCGAATACTGGCGCGCGCTGATGGGGGCGACCATGCTGATTCTGGTGCTGCTGGCACCGCAGGGCATTGCAGGCTATGCGCAGCTGCTGTGGTCGCGCACATGTGGCAAGGTATGCGCCAAGGACAAAGCAGGAGCAAGGACATGAAGCTGCTGCAGGTACAAAACGTCAGCAAGGCCTTTGGCGGCGTGAAGGCCGTGCAGCAGGTCTCATTCAGCCTGCAGGCCGGCGAGCTGCTGGCCCTGATCGGCCCCAACGGTGCCGGCAAGAGCACCACCTTCAATATGGTCGGCGGCCAGTTGCCGCCCGACAGCGGCCAGGTGCTGCTCAACGGCCAGAGCATCACCGGCCTGCCGCCGCGCGCCATCTGGCGCAAGGGCGTGGGACGCACCTTCCAGATTGCACAGACTTTTGCCTCGCTCAGCGTGGTGGAAAACGTGCAGATGGCTTTGCTGTCGGCCGATCGCAGGATCTTCAGCTGGTGGCCGCGTGCCGCCAGCCACCGGCGTACCGACGCCCTGGCCCTGCTGGAGCAGGTGGGCATGGCGGCTCAGGCCGATCGCCCCTGCAGCGCTCTGGCCTATGGCGATGTGAAACGAGTCGAGCTGGCCATGGCGCTGGCCCATGATCCGCTGCTGCTGCTCATGGACGAACCCACGGCCGGCATGGCCCCGGGCGAGCGTGTCGCGTTGATGCAGCTGACGCGCCAGCTTGCGCAGCAGCGCCGCATGGGCGTGCTGTTTACCGAGCACAGCATGGATGTGGTTTTCGGTCAGGCCGATCGCGTGGCCGTGCTGGTGCGCGGCCAGCTGCTGGCCGAAGGCAGTCCGCAAGCCATTCGCGACGATGCGCGCGTGCAACAAGCCTACCTCGGTACCGGCCTCGCTCTTGAAAAACAGCAATGAATCAAATGCATAGCAACCAGCGCTTGATGGATAAGGGCAAGAGCCCCAAATTGCTTGAAGTTCAGAACCTCGATGCCTGGTATGGCGCGGCCCATATCCTGCATCAGGTATCTCTGGCCGTGGGGCGGGGCGAAGTCGTGGCGCTGATGGGTCGCAATGGCGCTGGCAAGTCCACCACGCTCAAAAGCATTGCTGCTCTGGTGCCGCGCCGCGAGGGCAGTATCCGCTTCATGGGTGAGGCGATGGAAAAAAAGGCCTCGCACCAGATCGCGCAGCGCGGCCTGGGCTATGTGCCCGAGGATCGCCGCATCTTCACCGAACTGACGGTGCTGGAAAACCTCGAGGTCGGCAAGCAAAAGCCTCGCCGCTGGCCCGATGGCCAGGCCGTTCCGCACTGGACGCCCGAAAAACTGTTTGCGCTTTTCCCCAACCTGGGCGAGATGCCTGACCGCCTGGGCGGGCGCATGAGCGGTGGCGAGCAGCAGATGCTGAGCGTGGCCCGCACGCTGATGGGCCAGCCCTGTCTGGTGCTGCTGGACGAGCCCTCCGAGGGGGTTGCTCCGCTGATCGTCGAGCAGATGGCGCGCACGATTCTGGAGCTGAAGGCGCAGGGCATAGGCATCTTGCTCAGCGAGCAGAACCTGCCGTTTGCCGAGGTCGTGGCCGACCGTGCCTATGTGCTGGAAAAAGGCCAGATCGTGCACGCAGCCAGCATGGCCGAACTGGCAGGCGACAAGGGAGTGCGCCAGCAATATCTGGGCGTCTGAAACCCTGGTCTAGCGTAACGACAGCAATGGCGTCAGCGGGCGCAAACGGGATGAGCGCAGCAGCTTTCCGGGCAGCAGGTAGCTCCCCCCGAAAATCGGCAGTTCCACCTCGGTAAAAACCACCCCTAGGTCCACGCCGCTTTGCAGCCAAGCCTGCCAGACCAGCGTGGTGCAATAGACGCCCTGACCCGAACCCTGCAGCTGAAACGGCTTACCCTGCTGCGCCATGGCCCAGGTCACGGCCCGCTCGCGCGCACCGGGGTCTGCCGCGACCTGATACAGGCGAAAGGCCTGAGCGCGCTGAACGCCCAGGAAAAAGTCCAGCGAATCCAGCACCACGGCATCGGGCTGGCCCTCGCGTTCGGACGGCGTGGCATGCAGCACCTGCCAGTGACCGGGCCGGCCCACCAGCATGCCCACATGGCTGAAGTCACCACCGTCCACGGCCTGCACCAGTTGGCTGACGTTCTCCGTACCCTGGCGAAAGATCAGATCGCCCGGCGCAGCCTGCGGCGGCAGTTGCGGCGTTGCAAAAGCCAGGCCAGCACAGCAGGCCGAGACCGCCATCACAGCGGCCGTTGCCAGCCGCCGAAAAATCACAGCTGCACTTTCCAGACGCCCTGTTCCTGGAACAGATTGATGCGCTCGCGGCGGGTGCTGCCATCGCGATAGCTGACCAGCACCCGCAGCTTGACGACGTCTTCGGAGAGCGTTCTTTCCACCACCTCCACCTTGGCCAAGCCGCCCTTGGAGTCGATCATTCCCTTGGCGCCTGCCAGCATGCGGCGCAGCTTGTACTCAAAACTCGCCAGCTGCTCCCTGGAAATATTGCGTGCCGAGACCAGGGCAATGCAGGCGTCGAAATCACCGGCCGCAACCAGCGCGTAAAAGCGCTGAACCAGTTCATCCTGACTTTGTTCAGGGGTGGTCGTCGCACAGGCCGACAGACCTAGTGCCAGAGACAGCGAGAAGGGCAGAAGCAGACAGCGGCGGCGGGAAAGGGAGACAGAAGCAGACACGGACCGGGTACAGCAAGAACAAAGAAGGCCGCAGTGTAGTCGCCACAACGGCCCTGCTCTTGCCTGCAGTCAGTGCACCGGCTTATTCGACCACCACCGCACTGAACTCCGGTGGTGCGCCGAAGTAGGCGCGCGGCGACGGCGGCTGCGCGCCATCGATATCCTGCACGCCGTACTCGCTGGCCAGTTCGGCCGTATAGAAAACGCCGCCGGAGCGCTTTTCCAGGCAGTCGGCATCGCCATGCAAGGCCAGCACCACCCGGCCTATGAATTGCGGCGTTTCGGCGCTGTCGAAGCTGTCGCCGTATTTGTCGGGTTCGGCCGCGCAGACGCGTTCGGAACGTTCGGTCCTGACCAGTCCGGGCCAGAGCGAGACCACGCTCACGCCGGCAGGCTTGAAATCGTGGGCCATGTCGAAGCTCATCTTGTCCGTGCCGGCCTTGCCCGCGCCATAGGCCGGCCCATGCATATAGCAGCGGCTGCCTGCCGACGAGATATTGACCACCAGGCCGCGCGCCGCGATCAGCAGGCCGGCCGCGCAATGACTGGCCACGTAGGTGGAACGCAGACCCACATCGAGCAGCCCGGTCATCTCCAGCGGCTTCTGCCAGAACGGGCCGGGTACGGTCAGCGGATCGGGAATCGCAATCGCACAATTGACCAGAATATCGAGCCGGCCATGCTCGCAACGCACACGCTCGAACAGCGCCGCCACCTGGACATCATCGCCATGGTCACAGGCCACGGCAATGCCGTGGCCGCCGGCTACCGTCACATCGGCAGCTGTTCTGCCTACCGTGCCCGGCAGCGGCGAGTCGCCCTCCTTCACGCTGCGCCCCGTCACATAGACGGTTGCCCCCGATGCACCCAGCGCCAGCGCCACCCCCCGGCCCACGCCACGACTTGCCCCCGTCACCACACATACCAAAGCCTGGCTCATGCTCTTTCCTTTGTGTCTTGAAGCAGCATGAATCTGAACCAGACGAGGGAACCTGGCAACGTCCGATAAGACTAGGTGTTGCGCTGCATGCGCTGCAGAGCCCAGGCGTGGCGGGCCAGTGTCTGCTGCGCCATATGGAGCACGGGCGCATCCACCATCTTGCCGTTGACGGTGCAGACGCCGCCGCCAGAGGCCTGCATGGCCTGCACCACCGCACTGGCCTGAACCACGGCCGGATCGCAAGGAGCAAACACGCGGTTGACCGTGCCGACCTGGTCCGGGTGTATGCACAGCTTGGCGCCAAAGCCCATGCGCAGCGCGCGCCGGGTGTCGATCTCCAGGCGTGCCACATCCTTGGTGTCGATGGTGACGCCATCCACGACACGGGCCAGGCCCCGCCGGCGCGATGCCAGGATCAGCGCCAGACGCACCGGCAGCAGCTCGGCTTCGTCCGGCTCGCACTGCATGCCGGCATCGACCTGAAAGTCCAGATGCCCGAAAGCCAGCCGCACCACCTGCGCGGTGCCGGCAAGCGCATCGCAGGCATCCAGGCCGGCCACGCTTTCCACCAGGGGCAGCAGCGCACAGCGCGGGCCTGCTGCACCGGCAATCTGCTGCAGCACCGCCGCGCTTTCCGCCTTGGGCACCACGGCCCCGGCCACGCCGACGGCCACCAGCCGCGCCAGCGCCTGCAGATCTTCATCGAACCATGGCGTTCCCCAGGCATTGATACGTACCAGCAGCCGTTCTCGCTCGGACATGGAAAGCTGCTGCACGGCCTGCTCCAGTGCCAATCTGGCGGCCGGCTTGTCGCCAGGCGCCACGGCATCCTCGCAGTCGGCGATCACCATATCGGCGCCGCTGGCAAGAGCCTTGGCAAGCCGCTGCGGCCGGTTGGCGGGGACGAACAGAAAAGTGCAGGCGTTATGCAGCAAGGTGCTCATGGCGTCTCTTGGGAATGCAGGATGTCAATCGGGTGGTGGCGGCCCGCGCCGGGGCGCGGGCCTCATGCCGTGCACGGTCTCACTCGGCCGATACGCCGGCGGCCTTGATGACGGTGCGCCAGCGCGCGACCTCGGCCTGCAGGTGGGTGCGCAGGCCTTCGGGCGTGGCCTTCTCAGGCGTCACCAGGTCAGAGCTGAGTTCGGCAATTCGCTTCTTGACGTTCTCGTCCTTGATGGCCACGTTCAGCGCCTTGTTGATGGCCATGACCACCTCCCTGGGCGTACCCTTGGGCGCGTACATGCCGTGCCAGACCTTGACGTCAAAGCCCTTGAGGCCCTGCTCGTCCAGCGTCGGAATGCTGGGCAGGGACGACAGACGCTTGGGCGTGGTCACGCCGAAGACCTTTGCTCGCTGGCCGTCCTTGATCACGGGCACGGTCTGGGTGGTCTGGTCGCACAGCAAGTCCACCTGACCGCCCATGAGGTCGTTCATGGCCGGGCCCGCGCCCTTGTAGGGCACGGTGGTGAGCTTGACGCCCGCCTGGTGCATGAACAGCATGCCGCACAACTGGGACACGGCACCGATGCCAGCATTGGCCAGAGAGACCTTGTCCTGGTTCTTCCTCACGTAGTCCAGCAGCTCGGCGAAGTTGCTGGCCGGGAAGTCCTTGCGCGACAGCAGGGTCATGGGGACGTCCAGCACCTGACCGATGTACTCGAAGTCCTTGAGCGGGTCGTAGGGCAGCTTTTTGTACAGCGCCGGCGCCGTGGCCATGCCCATGTGGTGGATGAGGATGGTGTAGCCGTCCGCCTTGGCCTTGGCTACGCGGGCCGGTGCGATGGTGCCGCCCGCTCCCACGGTGTTTTCCACCAGCACGCTCTGGTCCAGCACCTGTCCCATGGGGATGGCCAGCAGGCGCGCCACCACGTCGGTAGGTCCGCCCGCACTGTAGGGAACGACAAGGACAACCGGCTTCTCCGGCCAGGAACTGGCTTGGGCGCCGGCGCATGCCGCCAGCGCGCAGGCGGCGGCCGCTGCGTGAACAAGGCGGCGGCGGAAAGGGTTTGTGCTTTGCATGGTTTGTCTCCTGTGCACTTTGGTGGAAGCGGGAGGCGCTCTGTGACGGAGCCTTTCCCTTGGATCCGCCGGCCGGGGCCGGCGGGAAAACTCAGTCCAACAGGCGCTGCACGCGCGGCCATTGCGCGACCTGCCACAGCCTTGCCACCGCTGCCTGGGCGCGCTCGGCGGGCACATGGCCGCCATAGGCAATCAGCCGCAGCGCCTTGGCCGTGATTTCCTCGCGCGACAGCGTGTTGCCGGGGTCGCCCTTGGGTTCGTCGACACGGCCCTTGAGCAAACGGCCATCCGTGGTCTGCACGCTGACCTTGCCTATCCAGCGTCGGGGATAGGCCGCGTCGACCTCGGCATCAAGCTCCATGCTCACCTTGTCGCGCAGCTCCACGGTTTCCTGTGCCAGATAGTCGCGGTCGAACTCCGTCAGCCCCGCATGACCGTGACGCGCCGCCAGCGCCAGCACGGTGCCCATGGAGAACTTGCTCTGGTGCACGGTGCTCGGCCTGACCACGGGGCCCAGTACATCGATGGCGCCCTGGTGCACATGGCAGGTGACCTGGGCCAGGTCGGCGGGGATCAGGTCATGGTCCTGCATGACCTGCAACAGCGCATCGGCGGCCGGGTGGGTGTGGCGGCATGAGGCATGCCATTTGAACGAGGTCTCGGCCGTGGCCCAGCGTGTGCCCAGTCCATCACTGAGCCGTGCCGGGTCGGCATCCGTGGACATGCCTGCAGCCAGTCCCTGCGGCCCCGTGAAGATGTCCTGCGCGCCCGTGAAGCCGTCCTGCGCCAGGAAGGCGGCCGTCAGTCCTGCTGAGGCAGCATGCGCCGTGTGCAGCTGCTTGCTGTCGGCGCCTGTGCGCAGAAACTCCCACAGCCCCGCCGACTGCGTGCCGGCCGAGCCGAAGGCATGCTGCATCTGCTCGGGTGTCAGCTTGAGCAGACGGCCCACGGCGGCAGCCGCCGCCAGCGTGCCTGCCGTGGCCGTAGTGTGGAAGATGCGGTAGTGGCTGCGGCCCAGAAACTCGCCCACCCGGATGCCGACTTCATAGCCGGCCACACAGGCCTGCATGAGCTCAACGCCGCTGGCACCAAGGCTCTGCGCCACAGCCAGTGCGGGCGGGAAGACCACGGCTGCAGGATGAAACACCGAGCCGTTGTGCACATCGTCCTGCTCGGCCACATGCGAAGCAGCGGCATTGGCCTGGGTCGCCATCAGCGGTGAGCTGGTGGCGGCACTACCCAGTATCTCGCAGGGGCCCGCGGCCGGTCCCTGGGACAGAGCAAAGCGCGTGATGCTCTGCACGGGGCGCGCGTTCTGGCCAGCGAGAGCGGAGCCGAACCAGTCCACCCACAGATCCTCGGCGCGCCGCTGCACCTCTGGCGGAATGTCCTCCCAGCACAGCGTGGCCGCGAACCGCGCCAGCGGATGAATGCACACTTGGGTCTCGTTCTTCATGGAATCACTCCCGCGCATACGCTGCGCACTGTTATCACAGAGTCGCTTCTTCGGTGTACAGAGCACGGATGCGCTCGGCCGACCAGCCCAGGCCGGCCAGGATGGCCTCGCTGTGCTCGCCCACTGAGGGCACGGCCTCCATGCGGTAGTCGAAGGCACTGTTGGCACCGGGGGGCAGCAGTGCCTGCACAGGTCCGGCCGGTGTGTCCACGCTGCGCCAGCGCTGGCGCGCGGCCAGTTGCGGATGGGCCCACAGGCCGGCCATGTCGTTGACTCGCGCATTGGCAATGCCTGCCGCGTCCAGCCGCTGCACGACCTGGGCGGCATCCAGCGCGTTGAACACATCCAGGATCAGCGCTCGCAGCTCCTCGCGGTTGGCGTTGCGCTGCGCATTGCTGTCAAAGCGCGCATCGCCAGCCAGAGCAGGCTGCAGCAGCACCTGCTCGCAAAAGGTCTTCCATTCGCGCTCGTTCTGCAGGCCCAGCATCACCGTGCCGCCGTCGCCCGCCTCGAAGGGGCCATAGGGGTAGATGCTGGCATGCGATGCGCCCGTGCGCGGCGGCGGCGGCGCGCCGTCCCAGGCGTAGTACATGGGGTAACCCATCCACTCGCCCAGCGCCTCCAGCATGGAGACGTCGATATGGCTGCCCTCGCCCGTACGGCCTCGCAGCAGCAGGGCCGAAAGAATATTGGTGTAGGCGTACATCCCGGCCGCGATGTCGGCCACCGAGATGCCGGCCTTGGACGGAACCTGCTCCGTGCCCGTGACCGAGAGAAACCCCGCCTCGCTCTGGATCAGCAGGTCGTAGGCCTTCTTGTCGCGGTAGGGACCGTCGACGCCATAGCCGCTGATGTCGCAGACGATGAGCCTGGGGTTGTGGGCCTTCAGCACCTCCCAGGACAGACCCATGCGCGCGGCCGCGCCGGGCGCCAGGTTCTGCACCAGCACATCGGTGCCTTCGAGCAGCTGCATCAGAGCCTCCAGTGCGTCGGGCCGCTTGAGATCGAGCGCCAGGCTTTGCTTGCTGCGGTTGATCCAGGTGAAGTGCGAGGACTGGCCGTTGACGCGCTGGTCGTAGCCGCGCGCGAAATCACCGCTTCCCGGACGTTCCACCTTGATCACGCGCGCCCCCAGATCAGCGAGCTGGCGGGTGCAGAAAGGCGCAGCCACCGCATGTTCCAGCGAAACGACGGTGATGCCGTCGAGGGGTCGTTTTTTTTCAGTCATGTCGGTCTTCCATAGCGCAGTCCAAGGCACGCCGGGCATGGCCCACCTCAGAGACAACAAGCAAGGGCCTGGGCCGGCCGCGCCGCCCCGCAGCGAGGCTGTCGTCCCCCTGCCCGCGCACAGCGCGAGAGCGGGGGGAAGGCGCGCAGCGCCTCAGGGGGGTGTCGCACATCAAAACGAACGTGGCAGACCCAGCAGGTGCTCGGCCACATAGGAATAGATCAGGTTGGTGGAGATCGGCGCCACCTGATAGAGGCGGGTTTCGCGGAACTTGCGCTCCACGTCGTACTCGCAGGCAAAGCCGAAGCCACCGTGGAACTGGATGCAGGCATTGGCCGCCTCCCAACTGGCCTTGGCCGCAAGATACTTGGCCATATTGGCCTGAGCGCCCATGGACTCTCGCGCGTCGAACAGTTCGCAGGCCTTCCAGCGCATGAGATTGGCGGCCTCGACCTCGATGAAGGCATCGGCGATCGGGAACTGCACGCCCTGGTTCTGGCCGATGGGACGGCCGAACACCTGGCGGTCCTTCACGTAATT
>Ga0209370_1002700_pt1 | contig 12333 bp, 11 predicted proteins | sample AgamicAtPrz_FD_187164 | JGI IMG/M metagenome (GOLD analysis project Ga0209370, IMG submission 187164) | Agave microbial communities from Guanajuato, Mexico - At.P.rz (SPAdes) (version 2) | ecosystem: Host-associated > Plants > Phyllosphere > Phylloplane/Leaf | place: Guanajuato, Mexico... | reverse complement strand
GCTTCCATTGACCCACCTTCGCTGATCAGTTGCCACCTCACGGGTATACTTGCCCCCTCAACCCGCCTGGAGCACTGCAATGGATCCTGCCGTATTCGAAGAGTGGATGATGATCATCCTGGTGACCGCCTTGATCGGCTTCATGGGCTTCATCGTCTGGGACCTGGCGAAAAAATCCCAGGCGGGGCGGTTCGGCACCCTGATCCTGTTCTTCGTGCTCGGCCTGGGTGTGCTGGCGTTCATCATCAAGAGCGTGGTGGTGGGGTTCATCGAGGGGGTGTAGCCAGCGCGGTCGCCACGTGCCCGCTGGCCATGCCGCCTAGCGCCGCAGGGTCGGCGCCACCTCGCGCCAGCAGCCTTGCTCAAGCCCACCGAGTGTCCAATCGCCGATACGCACGCGCACCAGGCGCAAGGTGGGCAGGCCCACGGCGGCGGTCATTCGCCGTACCTGGCGATTGCGACCCTCGCGAATCACCAGCTCCAGCCAACAGGTCGGTACGCTTTTGCGAAAGCGTACTGGTGGGTTGCGCGGCCACAGAGCGGGGGCTTCGAGGCTGCGGGCCTCGGCGGGCAACGTTGGTCCGTCATTGAGCTGCACGCCTTCGCGCAGTTGGCGCAGCTGCTCCTCGGTGGGCTCGCCCTCGACCTGCACCCAATAGGTCTTGGGCAGCTTGTGCTTGGGGTCGGCAATACGCGCCTGCAGCGCGCCGTCATTGGTCAACAGCAACAGGCCTTCGCTGTCCCGGTCCAGCCGGCCGGCGGGGTAGACGCCCGGGATATCGATGAAATCCTTGAGCGTGGCCCGCCCCTCGCCGTCGCTGAACTGCGTCAGCACGTCGAAGGGTTTGTTGAACAGGATCAACCGCGGCTCGGCGGGTGGCGCCTTGGGCTGGCGGTGAGCGCCAGGCATAGGCCGCCCCTGAGGACGGCGCGGCTTGGAACGGGGTGGCAGTGACATGGGTCCTCAGCGGAACGGCGGCTCGTCGAAGCTGCGCAGTTTACGCGAGTGCAGCGAATTGAGCTCGGTGCGCAACAGGTCCAGCGCCGCGATCCCGATCTTCAGGTGCTGGCTGACCGCGCGGTTGTAGAACGCGTTGGCCGAGCCTGGCAGCTTGATTTCGCTGTGCAGCGGTTTGTCGGACACGCACAGCAAGGTGCCGTACGGCACCCGCAGGCGATAGCCCTGGGCTGCGATGGTGCCGCTTTCCATGTCCACGGCAACGGCGCGGGACAAGTTGATCAGCGGCCGTTCCTGGGCCCAGCGCAGCTCCCAGTTGCGGTCGTCGTACGTCAGCACGGTACCGGTGCGCAGGCGCTTCTTGAGCTGCTCGCCCCGCTCGCCGGTCACCTGCGCAGCGGCTTCCTGCAAGGCCAGTTGCACCTCTGCCAATGCCGGGATCGGAATATTCGGCGGCACCACGCGGTCAAGGATGCCGTCACGGCGCATGTAGGCGTGGGCCAGCACGTAGTCGCCAATGGTCTGCGACTGGCGCAGCCCGCCGCAGTGCCCGATCATCAGCCAGCAATGCGGGCGCAGCACTGCCAGGTGGTCAGTGATGTTCTTGGCGTTGGACGGGCCGACGCCGATGTTGACCAGCGTGATGCCGTCGCCGTCCCCTGCAATCAGGTGGTAGGCCGGCATCTGGTAGCGGTGCCAGACCACACCGGCGACCAGCGCCTGGGCCTCACCATGGTCCATGCTCTTCTCGATCACGACGTTGCCCGGCAACACCATGCGCACGAAGCGCGGATCATCGCGCAACTGCTCAAGGCCATGGCTGATGAACTGGTCCACGTAACGGTGGTAGTTGGTCAGCAGGATCCAGGGCTGCACGTGGCGCCAGTCACTGCCGGTGTAGTGCACCAGGCGCCGCAGCGAGAAGTCCACGCGCGCGGCATCGAACAGCGCCAGGGGCAAGGTATCGGTGCTGTCCCAGTCGTAGAGCCCATCGGCGATGTTGTCGGTGGCCGAGGACAGGTCGGTGCTGGGGAATACCCGCGCCAGCTGCGCGGCGGTGATGCCGCTGCCGGCCAGCTCGTCGCCCTGGTCGACCACGTACGGATACGGAATGGGCTGCTCGCTCACCCCCACTTCGACCGTGACGGTGTAGTCGTGCATCAACGGGCGCAATTGCTCCAGCAGGTAGCCGCGAAAAGCAGCCGGCTGGGTGATGGTGACGCTGTAGGTGCCCGCCACCTGGACCTTGGCGTAGGCCCGCGTGGTGGCAGCGACTTCGCCATTGCTGTGGTAGGTCAGGCGCAGCGCCGGGTAGCGGAACAGGTCTCGCTGCTGGGCATCGGGCTCGGTGCGGTCCTTGAGGTAACGCTTGAGGGCCTGGCTCAGGGCACCGGTGGCCTGCTCATGCAAGGCCGCCAGACGATCGACGGCCTGTTCGGGAGTATCAACGACTTCAAACGCGTGGCTCACACTGTGCTTCCTGTCTGGACATGCATGCGAACCATCTTGCCTGCCTTCTCGGGTAAATTCATCCCCTTGATGATGCAAGGCGGCGCAGCTGGGCCGAGCCGGTCAGCTGGCCATGGCCCGCGCCATCAGGGCCTGTACGTCCACACCGCGCGGCAGCGTGCCATAAGCGCGCCCTGTCCCTGTGAGGCGGCTGGCGATGAACGCATCGCTGACCGCACAATGGCCGGCCTCCAGCAGCAACTTGGCCTGCAATGCCAGGGCGATGGTCTCGGTCAGTTGCCGCGCCCGGTACTGGATGTCGCCCGTGTCGAGGAACGCATCCTTCAGGTTGACGATGCAGGTGGCCAGGCGCTTGTCGCCGTGTCCGTCCCCCAGTTCGGCGAACAACGCCTCCAGCACACCCGGCTCCTTGGACAAGGCGCGCAGCACATCCAGGCACTGCACATTACCCGAACCTTCCCAGGTCGAGTTGACGGGCGCCTCGCGGTAAAGCCGCGGCAGGATGCTGTCCTCCACATACCCCGCCCCGCCCAGGCACTCGGCCGCTTCGTTGATCATGGCCGGGGCACGCTTGCAGATCCAGTACTTGCCTACCGCCGTGACCAGGCGCGCGAAGTGCGCCTGCTGGGGGTCGTCGAGCTGCTCGAGGGCGTGGCCCATGCGCAGGCTCAGGGCCAATGCCGCTTCGCTTTCCAACGACAGGTCGGCGAGCACGTTCTGCATCAGCGGCTGCTCGGTCAACAGGCGGCCCGCCACCTGCCGATGCGCGCAGTGGTGCAGGGCCTGGGTCAGCGCCTGGCGCATCAGGGCACTGGAGCCGACCATGCAGTCGAAACGGGTCATGGCCACCATCTCGATGATGGTCGGTACGCCCCGGCCCTCCTCACCGATCATCCAGGCCAGCGCACCGCGAAACTCCACTTCGCTGGAGGCGTTGGAGACATTGCCCAACTTGTCCTTCAGGCGCTGGATATAGAACTGGTTACGGGTGTCGTCCGGGCGGTGGCGGGGCAGCAGGAAGCAGCTCAGGCCGTGCTCGGTCTGGGCAAGGACCAGGAAGGCATCGCACATGGGCGCCGAACAGAACCACTTGTGACCCACCAGCTCGTAGGCCTGGCCGGGCCCCGGCGCGCCGACTGGGTAGGCACGGGTGGTATTGGCGCGCACGTCCGTGCCACCCTGCTTCTCCGTCATGGCCATGCCCAACGTGACGCCGGCCTTGTGCCGGTCGCCGACGTTGCGCGGGTCATACTCACGCGACAGCGCCTTGGGCAGCCAGTAGTGGGCGATCTCGGGTTGCAGGCGCAGGGCCGGCACCGCAGCGAAGGTCATGGTCAGCGGGCAGCCCGTGCCGGCCTCGGCCTGGCTGTGCAGGTAGGTCATCGCCGCGCGGGCCACGTGGGCGCCCGGGCGCGGCTCGGCCCAGGGCAGCGACGGCAGCCCATGCTCGACGGCGGTGCGCATCAACTGGTGATAGGCGGGGTGAAACTCGACCAGGTCGATGCGATGGCCATAGCGATCATGGCTGCTGAACACAGGCTTGTGCGCATTGGCCAGAAAGCCTGCCTGCATCAACGGCCCACCGGCCAGCGCGCCGTACGCATCGATCCGCGACTGCGCCCAGTCGGCACCAAAGCGCCTGGACCACTCCTGTAGCGGCAGGTCCAGGCGGTACAGGTTGGACCCGTCCAGCGGTGGCGGCTGGTTGGTGACCTCGTGGGTTTCAGCGAACTGGTGCAGGTTCATGGAGGTACTCCTGAATCCGGGCAGGCGTGAGGTTCCCAGTGAAGCACTGTCTGGTCGATGGACAAAGGGGCATTCCTGACTAATCGCAGGGGTGCGTGATGAGCGGCGCTTAGGCGGCCGGCTTCATCGGGATCGCCAGCGGCGTGTTCGTTCGACGCCCGAACCGGTGAGGCCTTCAGGAACTTGTAATCCAGTTCCCAATCGTCCGTGGGAGTCTTCCTAGAAGCTGAATCAAGCGCCTATAAAGCGGATGCCGCCTGCTAGGTTGCGAGTTCGTTCTTGACCAGCAGGCAAGCCATGAGCATGCGAATCAGCATCCTGGGTCGGTACCAAGGCCTGGACAGCGATGAAACCACCACCGGCGCCATTTGCATTGCCGGGCAAGCCAGGGGGCGCGTCCATGGCCGTAACTGGCTGCTGCAAGGCGACAAGACCACGCCCTGCCCCGGCTGCGGGCAACCCGGCACGCTGGTGGAGGGCGAGCCCTATTGGAGTCAGGACGGCATACCCACGGTCCTGGACGGCGCATTGGTGGCGTGTGGGTGTCCTATAGGCAGCAACCGCGTGATTGCGGGCGGATCTGCGGCCCTTGCAACGTCCAGGGCATCTGCACCTGAACCGGTCAATGACGCCGTGCGAAACCCCGACGCCCGCGCTAGGACGATCGATCCGGAGCGGTTCCGGGACGCTGCGCCTTCAGTGGCTCAGCCCGTTAATGAACCGGGTTTCTACATCGTGCCGCGCAGCATGTCGTATGACGAGGTGCTGATAGAACTCGGTGCCCCATACGCTCACTTGTCCCGATCAGCACTGGAACGGCTTAACCCCACTTCGCGAAACGGATTCAAACCGGGCGAACTGTTCGTCGTGGGTGAAGAATCGGGGTACCCCATGTGTACCCGGCAAGAAATGTCGGTCATGGGTGCAGCGGAGCAGGCGCGTGCTGCATTGGCGGACCTCACCGAGGAGGAAGCCGGCTTCATGATGCAGTACCAGGCCGAGATCGCCGCGCTGTTTGGTGATACCAGTCTGGCCATGGGCGTAGCCGAGACGGTGGCGGGTAAGTCACTGGATGAAATCACCCGCCTCTTGCGCAAAATCGAAGACCTGCACAAAGCGCAATTCGCCAAGCACGGGCACCTTCGCCACCCAGACTTCTTCGCCCAGCGCCAGCACCTGTTCAATCAGTTGAGTGCCGGTTTAAAGGCCACCTTTCTCAACAAGAGGCTCAATCTTGGGGATTACTCACGACTGCGCCGAGACTTGGGTATCTCCTCGAAAAGCCTGGTGCACCATTGGAGCAAAGCAGGCGGGCCCACCAGCATACCGGGGTATTCGACTCACTTGGATAGACTGGCGAAGATGGCCAAGTACTTGAAGGCTGGAGGGGCAGTGGGTATTACGCTCGGGGGTATTGGATCAGCGATGAACATTGCCGACGCGTGCCGGGTGGGGAATACGAAAGCATGTAGAAAAATGCGTTTTACTGAGGCTGGTAATTTTTCGGGTGGTTTAGTAGGTGGATGGGGGGGAGCGAAGCTAGCTAGCAGATTAACGCCCGGGATTTGCTGGTGGACCGGCCCAAAGGCATGGGCCTGTGGGATAGTGGTTACAGGGGCTGGAGCATTGGCTGGAAGCCTAGAAGGAATGGAATTCGGCGAATACGTAGGAGAGGTAATCTTCGAGGCTTTGCAGAATGATTGACCACCTTGACATAAAACTGAAGTTGTTTCTGCTCACTTCCCCTTTCATCATAGGCTTTATCTCACTGGCCATGGACCTGCGCATTGCATGTTCAAAAGAATACGACGTCATGATCGCAGCGCTCCAGCGCAGTGCGTGCCTAGAGTTTATTACAACACTCTGGGGAGAACAAAGCATACGCGCACGATTATTGGTGATCTCAATGGTGGGTGGGCTCATAGCATTTCCAACCTACCACATTCGCAAAGGTGCGCTTGATCCACTCGATTATCAGAATTTTCCAGCCTCCCTTAAAAAGAAGATCAACACCGCATCCTGGCTGAACACAGTAGCGTTCACTTGGCTAACAGTCGGTTACTTTTTCCTACTACCAAGGTGAAACTGTTTACTCATTACAAGCACCATGGATCCACGCTGATGATTGGGTATTCGACGCATCTGGGCGAGCTGGCAAGTAGGCCAGGTACTCGAAGCTCGCACGGCGGACGGGAATACAAAGCCATGTTGAAGAACACTATTTACTGAGCCTGACGATTTTGGCTTGCCCAAAATGGTCGGGGGCCAAAATAGCTAATGAAGTGATACTTATTCCTTCCCGAAGAACTGCCTTGACGGCGCTGCATATGGCATCTCGACCCCTGCAACAGCGCCTCTGACGGGAAGTCTTCGTGCATGCAATTAAGCGAAAACTTTCGAGGCCTTGAGAGTGATCAAGAATTTTGACATTACGTTTCAATTACTTTTTCTTGCCACTCCCTTTGCCCTCGGACTGACCGGTCTCGCCATGGATCTGCGTATCGCAGGCTCCAAAGAATACAAAGTCATGATCGGGGCCCTGCAGCGCAGTGCGTGCTTACCCTTTATTGTCACCCTTTGGGTTGAAAAGACTCTGCGTGCGAGAATGTTGGTGACATTCATGGTCGCCGGGATCATAAAGTATCCAAAATCAAGTATTCGACGAGGCATGCTTGATGCACAGGATTATGAGCAATTTCCATCATCCATGAAAAAGCGGATAGTAATTTCCTCATGGCTAAACACTGTCGCGTTCAGCTGGTTGATCATAGGCTCTTACTTTCTTTGATGCCGTGAATCCCACGTCCACGGTATCTCGCTGCGCACATAGCTAACAGCACATCGTCCTAACCTACCGATGCTTACCGCCAACGCCGCCCCTCATGCCCCTGCACAGCCACCTGCCCCTGCGAAATCGCCAATTCCAGACTCATCTCGAACCGACTGCCCACGCCAGGCGCCGATTGATGCGATAGCCGTGCCCCCAGTAATTCGCTCATCTGCCTGCAGATGGCAAGGCCAATGCCCAACCCGCCATAGCGCCGGGTCATGGAGCCATCCACCTGAAAGAACCGCTGATAAAGAATCGACTGGTCGAGGTCTTCGAAACCGATACCCGTGTCGCTCACGGTAAACGTCAAGGCCAGTTGATTAGGGCCCCTGTGCTGCCCCCGGACCTGGATCATCACACCGCCCTGGTGGGTGAATTTCAGGCCGTTGTCCACCAGGCACCCCAGGCACCGGGCCAGCTTCGGCCCATCCCCCACCAGCCGGTCGGGCAGGTCCGCCGGCATGTCCACACTCAAGTACAGGCCCTTGCCCAGCGCCTGGCCGGCATACGTAGCGCGCAAGCCTTGCAGCAATGTCCGAAGGTCGAAGGGCGCTGGCTGCGCTCGCAGCCGCCCTGCTTGCAATTCGGACAAGGTCAGGATGTCGTCGACCATGTGCATCATGCCCTGAGCCGAGCCCACCGCCGTCTGGTGGAAGCGGGCCATTTCCGCGTCCATCGGCAGGGTATGCATCAGCTCCAGGGACCCGATCACGCCATTCATCGGGGTGCGCAGTTCATGGGTGACGCAGGCCAGAAACTCGTCCTTGAGCCGGTTGCTGTTGGCCAGTTGCTGGTTGAGCACTTCCAGTTGCTGCCCCGTCTCACGCAGGGTGCGGGCCTGCTCGTCGCGCAGCGTCTTGATGCGGTCTGCCAAGGCCAGCGATAGCAACGCCACCTCCAGCGCAGCGCCCAATTGGCTGGCATACATGGTCAGGAACATGTTCGGCAGGTAGCCCAGCACCATCAGCGTGTTGACCAGCCCCCCGACCAGAAACGCGGTCCAGGCGATGATGAACCAGCGCGCCACGCGCAGGCCGCGCCGCCAGGCGTCGAGCCCTGCGCAGAAAACGCCCAGGCTGAACACGAGCGCCAAGGCGGTGGCAAGGCGCATGGCGAGGCCATAGGGCACGCTCACAGACAGCACCATCACCACGGCACCGCCCAGCATCAGCGCCTGCAGCAACCGGTCAAAGCCACGGCTGTTATGGCGAAGCTGCAGAAAATGCCGGGCGAACTGAGAGCCGAACAGCGCAGCTGCGCCGACGAACAACGGTGTGCAGGCATTGGCCCACCAGGGGCTGTCAGGCCACAGGTAAGCGATGCCGGCGCCGTTGACCGAGACCTGGTAAAGGCCGAAGGAGGCAATATAGAGGATGTAGTACAGGTAGCTGACGTCCCGCACGCTCAGGTACAGGAACAGGTTGTACACCAGCATCACCAACAGTACCCCGTAGATCATCCCCAGCACGTACAGGCGCGTGGCCTGGGCTTCGAGGTAAGCCTGGGGCGACCAGAGGGCCAGCGGCGCCTGCACCGAGCCCTGGCTGTGCAGCCGCATAAAGACGGTGGTGACCTGGCCAGGTGGCAATTGCAGGTTGAACAGGTAGTTGTCCTGACGGATCTCCCGGCTTGAATAAGGCAACGCATCACCCGTGCGCTGGGCCAGGCGAAAGCGCCCGTCCGGGCCTGTCAGGTAAAGTTCGAGGTGATCAAGGGGTGGGTAGGCCAGCTCCAGCAACCAGTGCAGGGGCATGCCCGGCGCCGGGTCAGGGTGCAGTTCGAGCTTGAGCCAGAACACCGACGTGGAAAACCCGGCATTGAGGACGTCTTCAGGGTGGGGGCGAAAACGCTGCGCGAAGTCGGGCGCACTGACATCCGTGATGCTGGCGCTGCCGTCCGGGTCTTCATAAACCTGCATGACCTTGCCCAGAGGCAGGTGACGGGTGGCCGCGGTGATGTCCACCGCTTCGGCGAATGTGGGCAGCAAACCCATGAGCACAATCAGCAAATAGCGCATACAGCCCCAGCAAGGCCTGTCCGGTCGCGTCGCGGTTGCCCCCTTTCCGTTTGAGACGACGAAATCCTGCAGAACCTGTTTATCGATTTATCTGCGCACTCTAGCACAGCCTCAAGCTGCGTCGAGCGGCCGCACAAAACCCACAGGACCGCTCTGGAACGGGCCTTAGCGGCATTCAGGGGCGCATACCGTTCTTCGGAAAACGCACCGACCTGCACGCGCAAGGTCCGCACAAACAGGTTTGGTGGTAAGCTCGCCGACCATGAATACCTACGCCTCCCGCCCCGTTGTCCTCTGTCTCTCCGGCCACGACCCCAGTGGCGGCGCCGGCTTGCAGGCAGATATCGAAGCCCTGCTTGCACAAGGCTGTCATGCCGCGCCCGCGGTGACCGCCCTGACCGTGCAGGATACCGTCAATGTCTCCGACTTCCGCGTGCTCGACCGTGAGTGGGTGCTGGCCCAGGCCAATGCCGTGCTCACCGACTCCACGGTGGCCGCGGTCAAGCTGGGCATGCTCGGCTCGATCGACATGGTCGATACCGTGGCCGAGCTGCTGGCTGCGCACCCGCACCTGCCGTTGGTGTGCGACCCGGTGCTGCGCGCAGGCGGCGGCGGCCGGCTGGGCAAGGACGAAGTAGGCTACGCCCTGCGTGAACGCCTGTTGCCGCTGGCGACCATCACCACGCCGAACCTGCCCGAAGCCCGCATTCTCGCCGAGCTGCCCGACGGCAGCGCCGACGAGTGCGCTGCCAGGCTGCTGGAGTTCTGCGAGCACGTGCTGATCACGGGGGGACACGGCGACGAGGTGGAAATCCACAACCGTCTGTACAGCCGCGACGGTCACCGCAGCACCTCGACCTGCCAACGCCTGCCGGGCAGCTACCACGGATCGGGCTGCACCCTGGCCAGCGCCCTGGCGGGCCGACTGGCCCTGGGCGAGCACCTGGAAAGCGCCGTGCGCACGGCCCTGGACTACACCTGGCGCACCCTGCGCGATGCGGAGCAGTTGGGACGAGGCCAGTTCGTGCCTCGGCGCCTGCCCCTGGATTTCTGCTCCTGACTCGAGGTGCTCATGACGCTACGCGGCCTGTATGCCATCACCGACAGCCAATTGCTGGCCGGCCGATTCCTGTCTCATGTGGAGGCAGCGCTCGAAGGGGGCGTATGCCTTCTGCAGTACCGTGACAAAAGCGACGACGCCGCGCGGCGCTTGCGAGAAGCCCAGGCGCTCCAGCAATTGTGCGAGCGCTACGGCACCCAGTTGGTCATCAACGACGATGCCGAACTGGCCAGGCACCTGGGCGTGGGCGTCCACCTGGGGCAAACCGACGGGCCGCTGACCCCTGCACGCGCCCTGCTGGGCAGCGCGGCGATCATTGGCTCGACCTGCCATGCCAGCCTGGACCTGGCCGCCCAGGCAGCCCGCGAAGGCGCCAGCTACGTCGCCTTCGGCCGCTTTTTCACCTCCAGCACCAAACCCGGCGCCCCGGCTGCCGACGTCCGTCTTCTGGCGCAGGCGCGCGCCCAGGTGAACCTGCCGATCGCCGCCATCGGCGGGGTCACCCTCGACAATGCCGCAGCACTGGTGCACCACGGTGCCGACCTGCTGGCGGTGATCCACGGCTTGTTCGGTGCCGACAGCGCGCAGGAAGTCACCCGCCGCGCCCGCGCCTTCAACGCCTTGTTCGCATCCTGATTCGAGAGAATTTTCCATGTCCCGTTCCGAAGCACTTTTCGCCCAAGCCCAGAAGCACATCCCCGGTGGTGTCAACTCGCCCGTGCGCGCGTTCAAGAGCGTGGGCGGCACGCCTTTGTTCTTCAAGCATGCCGAGGGTGCCTACGTCGTCGACGAAGATGACAAGCGCTACGTCGACTACGTGGGTTCCTGGGGCCCGATGATCCTGGGCCATGGCCACCCTGACGTGCTGGACTCGGTACGTCGCCAGCTGGAACACGGGCTGTCCTATGGTGCCCCGACCGCCATGGAAACCGAAATGGCAGACCTGGTGTGCTCGCTGGTGCCTTCCATGGAAATGGTGCGCATGGTCAGCTCGGGTACCGAGGCGACCATGAGCGCCATCCGCCTGGCCCGTGGCTACACCGGCCGTGACGCGATCATCAAGTTCGAGGGCTGCTACCACGGCCACTCCGACAGCCTGTTGGTCAAGGCCGGCTCCGGCCTGCTGACCCAAGGCGTGCCCAGCTCGGCCGGCGTGCCGGCCGACTTCGCCAAGCACACCCTGACCCTGCCCTTCAACGACATCGCCGCCGTCGAGAAGACGCTGGCCGAGGTGGGCCAGACCGTAGCCTGCATCATCGTCGAGCCGGTTGCCGGCAACATGAACTGCGTACCGCCGGCGCCGGGCTTCCTCGAAGGCCTGCGCGAGCAGTGCGACAAGCATGGCGTGGTGTTGATCTTCGATGAGGTGATGACCGGTTTCCGGGTTTCGCTGGGCGGCGCGCAGGCGCACTACGGCATCACCCCCGACTTGTCCACCTTCGGCAAGATCGTCGGCGGCGGCATGCCGGTCGGCTGCTTTGGCGGCAAGCGCGAAATCATGGGCTGCATCGCCCCGCTGGGTCCGGTCTACCAGGCGGGTACGCTGTCGGGCAACCCGCTGGCCATGGCCGCCGGCCTGACCACGCTCAAGCTGATCAGTCGTCCAGGCTTCCACGCCGAGCTGACCGACTACACCAGCCGCATGCTCGACGGCCTGCAACAGCGCGCCGACGCTGCCGGCGTGCCGTTCGTGACCACGCAGGCTGGCGGTATGTTCGGCCTGTACTTCAGCGGGGCCGACGACATCGTCACCTTCGATGACGTAATGGCCAGTGACGCCAGTCGCTTCAAGCAGTTCTTCCACCTGATGCTCGACGGTGGCGTGTACCTGGCGCCGAGCGCGTTCGAAGCTGGCTTCACCTCGATCGCTCATGGCGACAACGAGCTGCAGATCACCCTGGATGCTGCTGAAAAGGCCTTCGCAGCCCTGAAGTAACCCGGCGCTTCCCCACCGTGATCGCCGGTAGAACCCGCTATCACGGTGGTTGTACCGGCCATCGCCAGGGGCGTACGCCGTGTGAACGGGCGCACGTTCGATGAGGCCATACGGGTAACGAAGGACTCTTGCCATCAGCCTGTTTCGCCACGCCGACATAAATTCGAGTAAAACTTTGTAAGGTTGGCGCTGCTTATCCCATAATGTGCCACCAGAGACATTGGCCGCAGCTTTGCAGAGGTAAGTCGATCCCCATGAACCGCACCGGCCGCGCCCTCACCCTGGGCTGCCTGTTGCTTCTTCAGCCCCTGCTGGT
>Ga0209370_1002698_pt1 | contig 12342 bp, 12 predicted proteins | sample AgamicAtPrz_FD_187164 | JGI IMG/M metagenome (GOLD analysis project Ga0209370, IMG submission 187164) | Agave microbial communities from Guanajuato, Mexico - At.P.rz (SPAdes) (version 2) | ecosystem: Host-associated > Plants > Phyllosphere > Phylloplane/Leaf | place: Guanajuato, Mexico... | reverse complement strand
CTTCGTGCCAGACCAGGTGGTGGGCTTCGTCGACTACCATCAGGTCCCAGCCGGCGGCGAACAGCGCGTCCTGGGCCTTTTCGTCGTCGACCAGCCACTCCAGGGCCACCAGCGCCAGCTGGGCATCTTCGAACGGGTTGCTGGCATCGCTTTCGATGAAACGCTCGGCGTCGAACAGCGCCACCTGCAGGTTGAAGCGACGGCGCATTTCCACCAGCCACTGGTGCTGGAGGTTTTCCGGCACCAGGATCAGCACGCGGCTGGCGCGGCCCGATAGCAGCTGGCGGTGGATCACCAGGCCGGCCTCGATGGTCTTGCCCAGGCCCACTTCGTCGGCCAGCAGCACGCGCGGCGCGCTGCGGTCGGCCACTTCGCGGGCGATGTGCAACTGGTGGGCGATGGGCTGGGCGCGGCAGCCACCCAGGCCCCACAGCGCCGATTGCATCTGCTTGCTGGTGTGCTGCAGGGTGTTGTAGCGCAGGCTGAACCACGACAGCGGGTCGATTTGCCCGGCGAACAGGCGGTCGCTGGCCAGGCGGAACTGGATGAAGTTCGACAGCTGGGTTTCCGGCAAGGTGCGCGCCTGGTTCTGCCCGTCCAGACCGTGGTAGACCATCAGCCCGTCGATGTCCTCGACCTCGCGCACGGTCAGCTTCCAGCCTTCGAAGTGGGTGATCTGGTCACCGGGCGAGAAGCGTACGCGGGTCAGCGGCGCATTGCGCAGGGAATACTGGCGGGTGTCGCCAGTGGCCGGGTAGAGCACGGTCAACAGGCGGCCATCCTGCGCCAGGATGGTACCCAGGCCGAGCTCGGCTTCGCTGTCGCTGATCCAGCGTTGCCCCGGTTGATACTGCTGCGCCATACTGCCTGAACTCCCGCGATGAAAAAGCCGATTATGTTAACGGATCGGCCGGTCGGACCAAAGTGCCGAGCGCACCGAAAGATGCGCAAATGCCGCAACAGGCCCCCACAGGTCATGCAACAGTCTAGTCGCTTCATCGCCCATACCGTGTTGCTGAAGAGGGCCTCGGATCGCCATGTCTGCCAAGCACCGCTGGTTGCGTACTTCGATAGCCGTGGGCAGCCTGGTGCTGCTGGTCGCCTGCGAGCAGGAAAACTTCAAGGCCTTGCCTGCCATTCCGATGGAGCAGCTCGAAGTGCTGGGCGTGCAGACGCCGATCAAGAGCGTGCATTTTCGTGACCGCGACGGTGAAGGCCTGCTGGTGCTGAGCCGCAGCGATGGCCAGGCCAGCGACCCGGAAAGCGAACAGGAAGTGGACAAGGTGGTACTCAAGGCCACGTTGTATGGGCGCAGCGCCGAAAACGACGCGTTCAAGGCGCGCTGGCAGATCGAGCAGGAAACCAGCTGCCCGGGCCTGGATCTGGATGTGGACTTCTACAACGACGTCAGCGATGTCAGCGACCTGAACAAGGACGGTGTCGCCGAGGTGACGGTCGCCAGCCATGCCTTCTGTGGCGGCGGCATCGACCCGCACGACATCGCCATTGAAATGCGCGAAGGGCAGGCCAGTTACACCATCACCGGCCAGTCGCTGATCACCCCGGCGGGTGAAGAACCGATCGGCGGTGAACGTGCGGACAGCGCCTCGCTCAAGGGCGCACCGCAGGTGCTGCGCGAGCACATGGACGCGGTCTGGCAGCAGGTGTACAAGCGGCCCTGGAGCGAGGTCAGCCCGCCAGCCGACGACGACGCTGACGACGAAGCCGAATGAAAGTTGTCCATGCTTTCAAGGTAAGTCTGCGTCTGCCGATACAGAGGGCATAGGGGAGAACGTCCATGTTGCCACCGATCATTCCGCTCAGTGCCGCTCCGGTGACTTCACAACAGGATCCGGTCAAGCCGACCCCCGATATCAAACCGGTGGTACCGGCGCAGCCTGCATCCGGGGAAAGTGCCATTGACCTCAAGCGCCAGCGGGACCCGGAGGAGCAGGCACTGCTGCTGCGCGAAGAGCAGCGCCGCCAGCAACGCCGGCACAAGGGCAGCGACGAGCGCTACAGCGCGATGCCGGGCGACGAGGTCAACGCCGACAATACCGTGCCGGTAGCACCGTTGATGGGCGAGCACGTACGCCAGGGGCTGCTGGTGGATATCGAAGTCTGACGTGGGGCTGGTCAGCGACAGTGCCTGGCTTCATCATGCACGTCTCAGTTGATCGTCGAGCCCACCCCATGAGCCAGGACAACCTCATCGATTTCGAGGCCGAACGCGCCAAGCGCGCCCATGACCTCAAGGAAAAGCGCCTGAACGAAATGCGCAACGCATTCGAGCAGGCCCTGCCATTGAGCACCAGCAAGAAAAAGAAGCCCAAGGGCAAGCCGAAGAAGCGCTGAAACTTGACGCAGGTCAACCCTGCACCCGCCTTGCGTGCCCGGCCCCGGGCACTATTGACACCGATCAATTTTCCCGCCCCTGACATTGGTTAACGTGCACCCATCGGACAACGGCAGACGAATGGGGAGGCCAGCATGTTCTTCGACAATGTAGTTATCGCCGGGGTGGTAACGGTCGGGTTGATGTTTGCATTCTTTGCCGGTCTGGGCATTTTCATCTGGAAGGACGCGCACAAGCGCAAACCGCGCTGACCTTCCAGGTACACGAGCACGCAAGGCATTTGGGGCGACTTCGGTCGCCCATTTTTTTGCCTGCGATAAGGTGCCGCCAGGGCTTGATTCGTGTGCGAGTGGCCTGGCTCACGAGAAGGCCAGGGCTGAGGGACAGTCAACCATAAAGATGATTAGCTAGCTAATTAATAGGTTTCGCTTTATTCTTGTTCCCGTTGTCTATCTTTGAACAAGTCATCCCCGCAAGGTCCGCCTCGTGCCTATCACCCTCCAGGCCCTGTTCGCCCCCAGCAGCCTCGCCCTGAAGTTCGCCATCAAGACCCTGCTTGGTGGCGGCCTGGCATTGTGGCTGGCGATGCGCTGGGGCCTGGAACAACCAGCCTGGGCGTTGATGACCGCCTTCATCGTCGCCCAACCACTGTCGGGCATGGTGGTGCAGAAGGGCCTGGCGCGGCTGGCGGGGACCTTGGTCGGCACGCTCATGTCGGTGCTGTTCATCGGCCTGTTCGCCCAGGCTCCCGGCCTGTTCCTGCTTACCCTGGCGCTGTGGCTGGCCCTGTGCACCGCCGCTTCCACCCAATTGCGTAGCGCCTGGGCCTATGCCTTCGTGCTGGCCGGCTACACCGCCGCGATCATCGCCCTGCCGGCCATTGACCACCCGTTGCAGGTGTTCGACCAGGCCGTCGCACGCTGCACCGAGATCTGCCTGGGAATCTTCTGTGCCACCGCCAGCAGTGCACTGCTCTGGCCCATGCGCGTCGAACAGCAACTGGGCGGGCAGGCCCGCCAGGCCTGGCAGAATGGCCTGCAGGCTGCGAATGCCATGCTCGGCGGTGAGGACGAGGCGCGCAAAGGCTTGCTGGAGAGCCTGGGGCGTATCGTTGCCATCGACAGCCAGCGCGAACACGCCTGGTTCGAAGGCAGCCGTGGGCGCCAGCGTGCCCGCGCCATTCGTGGCCTGAGCCAGAAACTGATGGTACTGCTGCGCATTTCCCGCTCAGTGCGCCGACAATGGCGACAACTTGACGAACACGAGGCCGGACGCCTGGCGCCTTGGCTGGAGCAGGTGCGGGCATTGCTGGACAAGCCCGAGCCGCCCAGCCTGCTGGTGCTGCGCCAGCGCATCTGGGACGCAGCCCATGATGAACAGATCAGTTCGGCAGAGCACTACTGCCTGGCGCGCATGGCCTTGCTGCTGGATTACGCCATGGCCGCCAGCCAGGCGCTGGAGGATGTGGAGGCGGGCAGGGCGCCCAAGGATGTGGCCCAGGGCCTGGCAGTGCATCGCGACTGGTCGCTGGCCCTGCTGTTCGGCTCACGCAGCGCGCTGGCCTTTCTGGTAATGAGTGGCTTCTGGCTGGCCACGGCATGGCCGTCGGCACCGGGTGGGCTGGTGCTGACCTGTGTGGTGTGCAGCCTGTTCGCCAGCCGCGAGAACGGCGCCCAGATCGGCCTGAGCTTCTTGCGCGGAATCTTCCTGGCGATACCTGCGGCGTTTCTGGTCGGGCAGATACTGTTACCGCAATGGAGCAGTTTCGCCATGCTCTGCCTGGGCATGGGCGTACCGCTGTTTCTGGGAGCATTGGGCATGGCGCATCCACGCACCGGGGCCACCGCCACCTCCTATTGCCTGCACTTCATCGTGCTGGTTTCGCCGCTTAATGCCATGCAGTTCGGTGTGGCTACGTTGCTCAACAGTGCCTTGGCCATGCTGGTCGGTGTCTCGGCAGCGGTAATGGCCTTCCGCTTGCTGGTGTTTCGCCATCCGGCCTGGTTGGGCCGACGCCTGCGCGCAGCGACCCAGAGTGACCTGGCGCGCCTGGCCCGGCGCGACCTGCGTGGCGCCGACACCTGGTTTGGTGGGCGTATGGCCGACCGCCTGATGCAACTCGCGCGGCATGCCGGCGAACTGCCCGATAGCGAGCGCAAGCGCTGGGATGACGGCCTGCACGGGCTGGATATCGGTGATGAGCTGGTGCACCTGCGCATGTGCCTGGCCGTTGCCCAGGCCCCACTGGGCCAGGCCGAGCGCGACTACCTGCAGCAGCTGGAAGCGGTACTGGCCAGGGGGCCGGCGCCCGGGCGTGGTGATAGCCTGGATGCCACCAGCGAGGCATTCATAGCTGCCCTGCGCCGGCAGCCCTCGAGCGACCCGCTGCGCTTGGCCGAAGGAGCAGTGTTGCAATTGCAGAAAAGCTGGCGCAAGTGGTGCCACTGGCAGGAGGAAGCCCATGGGGTTGCGTGAATGGGAAGTCGGCGGCGTGCTGTTCAGCCCGTTTCTGGTCTATGTGTTGCTGGCACTGATACTCACCGGCGTGCTGCGCCTGGTGGTGCAGGCCACGCCGTTGGGGCGCTGGATCTGGCATGAAGCGCTGTTCGATGCGGCGTTGTTCGTTTGTGTGCTGTTCCTGGTGGTGCGACTGCTGGGAACTCTATAAAGGAGTGTTTCGATGCGTGCGGCCGTACGTACTCTGGTGACCTTGTGTGTGGTGGCCCTGGCCGTGTTCGCCGGCTACCAGCTGTGGCAGTACTACATGCTCACGCCCTGGACGCGCGACGCCCGGGTGCGCGCCGATGTGGTGGTGATTGCTCCGGATGTATCGGGCTGGGTACGCGAGCTGAAGGTGCATGACAATCAGCAGGTCAAGGCAGGTGACCTGCTGATGACCATCGACCGCGAACGCTTCCAGGCGGCTTTCGACCAAGCCAGCGCGGTAACCGAGACCCGCGCCCAACAGTTGCGCTTGCGCGAACGCGAGGCGGCCCGGCGGACTGCCCTTGGGCCAGAGGCGATCAGTGCCGAGCTACGCGAGAATGCCCAGATCAATGCGGCCATCGCGCGTGGCGAATTGCACGAAGCCGAGGCGCAGTTGCAGATCGCCAGGATCAACCTGGCGCGCAGTGAGGTGCGCGCACCTCGCAGCGGGCATATCACCAACCTGCGGCTGGCCGAAGGCAACTATGTGAACGCCGGAGAGTCGGTGATGGCGCTGGTGGATGATTCAACCTTCTATATCCAGGCCTATTTCGAGGAAACCAAGCTACCGCGCATCCGCGTCGGGGACACGGTGAAAGTCTGGCTGATGGGGGCGGGCGAGCCGATGCAAGGGCATGTGGAAAGCATCAGCCGTGGCATTACCGACCGCAACAGCAACCCCGACAGCCAGCTGCTGCCGGAGGTGGAGCCAACCTTCAACTGGGTGCGGTTGGCGCAGCGCATTCCGGTACGCATTCGCCTGGACCAGGTGCCGCAGGGGGTCGCCCTGAGTGCCGGGATGACGGCGAGTGTGCAGGTGCATGAGGACCAGAAATAGGCCCCAGGCCGCGGCGCAGCCGTTTTGTCTCGCTGCAGGAGCGGCCTGGTGTCGCGATGGGCCGCAATGCGGCCCCAACTTCCCGGTTCAGAGGAACATTCCGCCCGACACCTCCAGCCGCTGCCCGGTTATCCAGCCATTTCCGTCTTCCAGCAACAGCGCAATCGCCGCGCCGATATCATCCGGCAAGCCCACCCGCCCCAGCGCCGTATTGCCGGCAATGTATTCATTCACCTGGCGGTTGTCCCTTACCACACCCCCGCCGAAATCGGTCTCGATTGCCCCCGGCGCCAGGATGTTCACCCGGATGCCGCGTGCGCCAAGTTCCTTGGCCTGGTAGCGGGTCAGCACTTCCATCGCCCCCTTCATCGCGGCATAGGCGGCATACCCCGGCAGGGCAAAGCGCGCCAGGCCGGTGGAGATGTTGACGATGCGGCCATTGTCCACCAACAGCGGCAACAGGCGCTGGGTCAGGAAGAACGGGCCTTTCAATTGAATGTTCAGCAACTGGTCGAACTGCGCCTCGCTGGTCTCGGTATACGGCACGTTCAGTCCGATCCCGGCGTTGTTCACCAGAAAGTCGAAACGCTCGCGACCGAACTGCTGTTGCAGGGTGCTTTCCAGGCGCTTGGCGAAGTCGGCGAAACTGCTGCTGTCGCCAACGTCCAGCTGCAGCATGGCTGCCTTGACCCCGGCCTGTTCCAGGCGGGCGACCACGCTCTGCGCTTCGTCCGCCTTGCTGTGGTAGGTGCCGATCACGTCGATACCGCGTGCGGCCAGGTGTTCGGCGGCGTTGCGGCCGAGGCCGCGGCTGGCGCCACTGATGAGGGCGATCTTGTGGGTCATGGTAAAAACCTCCTGGTGAGTGGATGAGCACAGGTTATTGGTCAGCCGGGTGCTGATAAATCCAGAAAATATGGAAATACTGTTCGGCAAAACCGGATAGTCGGAGGCTCGGGTGAACAAGCTGGAGTTGTTGCGTACCTTTGTGCGGGTCAGTGAAGTCAGTAGTTTCACCTTGGCGGCGGAAAGCCTGGGGCTGCCGCGTTCGACCGTGTCGGAGCAGGTGAGGACGCTGGAACGCATGCTGGGTACGCAGCTGTTCAACCGGACCACCCGGCGGGTACGGACGACCCAGGATGGTGCCTTGCTGTACGAACGCAGCAAGGACCTGCTGTCGGGCATGGACGAGATCGAAAGCCTGTTCTGCGCTGACGATGCCGAGCTGGCCGGGCGCCTGCGCATCGACCTGCCGACCATGATGGCGCGTCGGGTCATCATCCCGCAGCTGCCGCAATTTCTGCAGCGCTTTCCGCGACTGGAGGTGGAGCTCAGTTGCACCGATCGCCAGGTCGACCTGCTGCGCGAAGGCTTCGACTGCGTCATGCGTATCGGCGCCCTGCATGATCTGGATGTCGCGGCGCGTCCGGTCGGGCAACTGAGCATGCGCAACTGTGCCAGCCCCGCCTACCTGGCCCGCTATGGCGTGCCCCGCACGCTGCAGGACCTGGCCGCGCACCAACTGGTGCACTATGTGCGCAACCTGGGCGGGCGCAGCGCTGGTTTCGAATACCAGCAAGGCAACCAGCTTCGCTACCAGGCCATGGCCGGTGTGGTGACGGTCAACAATGCCGAGGCGTATTCGGCCGCCTGCCTGGCCGGGCTGGGGCTGATCCAGGTGCCGGCGGTGGGCGTGGCCGAGCACCTCGAGCGCGGCGAGCTGGTTTCTGTGCTGGAAGACTGGCAGGCCCCGACCATGCCGGTGTCATTGCTGTATGCCCGGCAACGGCACGTGCCGCGCCGGGTGCAGGCATTCATGCAATGGTTGGGCGAGGTGCTGCATTCGCAGGTCGACGGCGGCGACTGAGCGGTTAAAACCGTGGCGGTCGTGTGGCGGCTTGCGTTAGGCTTTCACCCAGCAGTCGCCCGCAGAGGCGACCCTTTGCTGCCGGGCGTGCGTATCTTTCGATTTCATTGCGAGGTTACGTCATGGCCATCACTTCCCAGGACATTTGCAACGCTGCCGACCAGCTCAAGGGCTTTGTCGGGTACAACGGCAAGCGTGGCGTGCATATCGTGCGTTTTTCCGAAGACGCGTTCGGCATGGACGTGGCCGATGCCAGCATCACACCCTGTAGCGAGTTTGTCTGGCGACCGGCGCAGGGGCAGCGCATGGCGCTGTGCCGCGAACGGCTGGCGCTGTTGTTTGAGCAACATGTGGATGACCGCTTGAACATCGGTGAACCGCTGCGTGCCTACATGCGCCGCCGCGACCTGCCGGAGATCGTCGCCGAGCGCAGCTAGCAACAAACTGGCTGAAGCGCCCGTAACGGCCGCGTTACAGGTACGGGGCGGGGCGCGCAGACGCCTGGTGCAACAACGCCCCGAGCCCCGCGCTGTCCAGTGGCCGGCTCAGGTAATAGCCCTGCACCTCATGGCAGCGGTCCTTCTCCAGCAGCTCGAGCTGCAGCTCGCTTTCCACCCCTTCGGCGGTCACCGTCAGCCCCAGCGCTTCGCCCAGGTTGATGATGGCCTGGACCACGGCGCGGTCGCTGCCGCTGGTGCTGCCGAGCCCGCCGATGAAACGCTTGTCGATCTTGATGCTGTCGAAGGGGTAGGTGCGCAGGTAGCCCAGCGACGAATAACCGGTGCCGAAGTCGTCCATGTTCAGGCGTACGCCCAGCTCCTTGAGCGACAGCATGGTGCCCAACGCGCCTTCGATATCGTTGAGCATCACGTTCTCGGTAATTTCCAGTTCCAGGCGCTGGGCGGGGAAGGCGGTGTCCAGCAGGGTCTCGCGAACATCGGCCACCACATCGCTGCGCAGGAATTGCGCAGGTGACAGGTTCACTGACACCAGCACGTCGGCGGGCCAGTCGTGGGCGGTGCGGCAGGCTTCACGCAACACCCAGCGGCCCAACGCGACGATGATGTCGCTGTGCTCGGCCAGCGGGATGAAGGTGTCCGGCGCCAGCAGCCCTTCTTGCGGATGTTGCCAGCGCAGCAACGCTTCGACCGCGACGATGCGCAGGTCGCTGAGGCGGTAGCGCGGCTGGTAATGCAATACGAACTCCTGATTGCGCAGGGCCCGGCGCAGGTCGTTCTCCAGCTGGCGACGATACTGGATCTGCTGGTTCATTTCGGCAGCGAAATAGCGCCAGGTATTCTTGCCATCGGCCTTGGCCTGGTACAGGGCAATGTCGGCGCAGCGGATCAGCTCACCGGCATCGAAACCTTGGGTGCGGGTCTGGGCTACACCGATGCTGGCACCCACCTGCAAGGGTTGGCTGTCGAACACGATGGGTTGCTGCAGCAGTGTGATCAGGCGCGCGCAGAAGCTGTCGATCTCGCTGCGGTTGTCCATGCCGCTGAGTACCAGGATGAACTCGTCGCCGCCCAGGCGCGCGACCATGTCGCCATCGCGGGTGCTGTCGCGCAGGCGCGTTGCCACCTCCTGCAGCACGGCGTCGCCGGCGGCATGGCCGAGGGTGTCGTTGATCGGTTTGAAGTCATCGAGGTCCAGCAGCAACAAGGTCATTGGCGGCGAGTCGCTGCCGCGCAGCAGTGCCTGCTCCAGGTGCCGGGCGAGCTTGTTACGGTTGGCCAGGCCGGTCAGCGGGTCGTGCAGCGACAGGTGCTGGATGCGCGCATGGGCGTCGACTTCGTCGGTGATGTCGCTGGCGGTACCGCGATAACCGACGGGCCTGCCGTCGTACCAGATGGCGCGGGCGGAGATCCGGCAGTAGCGGTTCTGGCCATTCTGGTCACGGTAGGTGCAGCGCAGGTTGGCCAGTTGCTGCGGGTCGGCCGTGCTCAGGGTATCCAGCCATGGTGAGAGCGGTGTGGTATCGCAGGCCAGCAACTGGTTGAGCGGTTGGCCGAGCCAGGCGTCCACCGGGTAGCCGGTGACACTGGCGAAACGTTGCGACAGATAGGTCAGGCATTGGTGTCGGTCAGTTTCCCAGATCCAGTCGGACGCCGACTCAGCCACGGCACGAAAGCGCTGCTCGCTGGCCTCCAGGGCCTGGTTGCTCTGCTGCAGGCGGGAAAGCGTGAGGTCGATCGCCCGCGAACTGCGCAAGGCATGGCGGAACAGGTACAACATGACCAGGCCCAGTATCAGCAAGGCCCCGGCCAGCGGCGGCAGCACCGCATGCAACAACTGGTGACCCGGCAGCGGGTTGCTCCAGGACAGCTGGAAGCCGGTGTTGCCAAGGTCGATGTGCAGATGCTCGTGCGCCCCTGCATCATCCTTTTCCACGTGCAAGCCGTTCAGGCCGAAACCGCTGCCCAGCCGCGCCAGCTTGGCCTCGGTGAGCTGGTCGACGAACAGCATCACTGGCGCCTGGCTCACCTCGTCCTTGGTGACATCCCGGTCCGGACGCACCGCCGCGGCACTGAGTACGGCCGGCCAGCCATTGAACAGGACGAAGCGGCTGACCTGTTCACGGAGGATGGCCGCCGCACGGGCCTGGTCGATGATCGGCTGCAATGCCTCATCTATATAGGTACTGGCCGCCGCCTGGGTAGGCTGGCCTTTGAACAAGCCATAGGTGGTACGCGTGTCGTCCACCACGAATACACCTTCATAGCCGCTGGCGCTGTACAACGACTCGCCCACGTTCTTTTCTTCGTAGGCCCATTTCCAGTCGGTCTGCCCGACCAGGTGCTCGAACGCGGCATCCCACACCGCATAGCTGGACAGGAACTGGCGCGAGGCGAGCAGCCGTTGCTCCAGCGCCTGGTTCGCCTGTACGGTACTACGCTGGCGCTGCTGCTGATCAAGCGTGCCCGCGATATTGAGCAGCGCGCCGACGATAACCAGACAGGCCAGGCCGAAAACGGCGCTGAAGCCGACGATGAGGCGGCGCACCTGGAAGCGTGGTGTGCGGCTGGCGGGTGCAAGGTTGGCGGTCCTGGCCATACGCAAGCGGCTCCTTCAGGAAGCCTCCCGCCAGGCATTCAGGAAGGAGGTTCAATCAGGATAGGCCAGCTTGAGCGCGGCAGCCTGGCCGCCGGCAAAATTGCAGGCGACCTGGTGAACGAGCGTGTTTCGGCTCATTGCTGGCCATCCTGGCGGCGACGGTCGCCTGCCGGGGTGTCTTGCAGTAGCCGCGAAGGCGGCTTGCCGCTGTCGCTGCGCACCTGCGCATGGCTGATCAAAGCGAAGATGAAGCTGCCACCGACGATGTTGCCGGCCAGGGTCGGCAGGGCGAATTCCAGCCAGAAGCTGCGCCAGGTTTCATCGCCGGCCCACACCAGGTAGGACACCTCGACCGAGCCGACCACGATATGGGTGAAGTCGCCGAGGGCCATCAGGTAGGTAATCATCAGGATGATCCAGATCTTGGCGTGCTCCATCGACGGAATCATCCACACCATGGTGGCGATCATCCAGCCCGAGACAATGCCTTTGGCGAACATCTGGCTGATGTCGTTGTGCATGACCTTGCGGCCTACTTCGAGGAAGGCAACGTCGGTCTTGCTGTCGAAGATCGGCAGTTCCAGCATGACCCAGGCCACCAGCAGGGTACCGGCCAGGTTGCCAAGCAGTACCACGCTCCACAGCCGCAGCAGGCGCCCGAAGTTGGCCAGGGTAGGGGCGGTCATGACCGGCAGGACGGCGGTCAGGGTGTTTTCCGTGAACAGTTGCTGACGTGCCAGGATCACGGCCAGGAAGCCAGCGCTGTAGCCAATACTGGCGACCACCTGAGCGCTTTCACCTTGCGGAAGCCGGGCGTAGAAGAGACCCATGGCCATGAGCGAGAGTCCCATCGACAAACCGGCAGCGAGGGCTGACCACCAGAGTGCTGCGAGGGTACGCTCCAGCTCCTGGTCGCCCTGGTAGCGAATGATCTCGTGCAGCACTGCTGCGCGGGGCGGTTGGTTCAGGCTGACTTCCTGCTCTTCATCCGCCGACAGGCCCGGGGTTTTCTCGCTTTGCGCATCGCTCATGGCCGCTCCGCTCCGTTGGGGGGGTTCCTTTACAGATTCGCGGCGCTTCCATTAGTTGCCGGCACGCCGCCGGCGCTGCAAGAAAGTTTTTTCAGATCAAAGTGTTGACTCTGATTTCAAAGCGCGTATTATTCGCCTCCTCGCAGCGATGAACGCTACGGGGAAGGCGGTAAGCTGTTGAAGTTGAAAGGTTTCGAAAGGAACTGGATGTAAAAACTTCAAAATAAACGCTTGACAGCCAGTGAGGAAAGCGTAGAATGCGCGCCTCGGTTGAGATGAAACGCTCTTGGCCAAACGCTCTTTAACAAATCGAATCAAGCAATTCGTGTGGGTGCTTGTGAGTACGGACTGATAGTCACAAAGATTATCAGCATCACAAGTGGCCATGCGAGAAATCACATAGTCATTTGAGATTGCTGAGCCAAGTTTAGGGTTTCTTAAAAACCCAAGCAGTATTGAACTGAAGAGTTTGATCATGGCTCAGATT
>Ga0209370_1002696_pt1 | contig 12347 bp, 8 predicted proteins | sample AgamicAtPrz_FD_187164 | JGI IMG/M metagenome (GOLD analysis project Ga0209370, IMG submission 187164) | Agave microbial communities from Guanajuato, Mexico - At.P.rz (SPAdes) (version 2) | ecosystem: Host-associated > Plants > Phyllosphere > Phylloplane/Leaf | place: Guanajuato, Mexico... | reverse complement strand
TGACCCCTTCAGTGGTTTACGCGCCGTTTCGCTCAGCGTCAGCACCGTCAGCAGGCCAATAACTCCGGCGCCCATCATGTAGTAAGCAGGCATCATTTTGTTGTGCGTGGTATCCACCAGCCAGGCTGTGATTAGCGGCGTGGTGCCACCAAACAGTGAGACCGAAAGGTTGAAGCCAATCGCCAGCGCGCTATAACGGATATCGGTGACAAACAGTGCCGGCAGGGTGGCAGGCATGGTGCCGCTGAAGCAGGTATGCAGCAGACCAAGAATCGCCAGTCCGGCAAACACCCAGTACATATTACCGGTACCCAGCAGCATAAACGCAGGGATAGCCAGCACAATCAGGCCCAGCGCGCCAAAGCCGATAACCGGCTTGCGGCCGAGACGATCGGTAAAGTAGCCCCACATCAGCGTCAGTGGCATCATGATAAACATCACCACCATCACCAGCAGCAGGCCGGAGAGTTCGCTCAGGCCGAGGATCCCGGTAAGGTAGCTTGGCATATATGCGGTCAGCATATAGTTGGAGACGTTGAACAGCAGCACCAGCCCGATACACTTCAGCAGCGGTTTGCTCTGGGTACGCAGCATCTGCCACAGCGTCAGCGGCGGCTTGTTATGCTCCATCTCTTCACGCTGATCCATATGGTCTTTAAATGCCGGCGTCTCTTCCAGCTTCAGGCGAATATAGAGACCAAACAGACCGAGTGGTGCCGCGAGAAAGAACGGAATACGCCAGCCCCACGACATCATCTCATCATGCGGCAGGTACGCAATCATCCCGGTTACCAGGCTGGCACCCAGCAGATAGCCCGCCAGCGTGCCAAATTCCAGGAAGCTGCCCATAAAACCGCGGCGCTTATCGGTTGAATACTCGGCAATAAAGGTTGCTGCACCGCCATATTCGCCGCCGGTTGAGAAGCCCTGAACCAGACGGGCTACCAGCAGCAGAATCGGCGCCGCAATGCCGATACTGGCATAGCTTGGGATAAGACCAATACAGAAGGTGCCGATGGACATCATTACCATGGTAAAGGCGAGGACTTTCTGACGGCCAAAGCGATCGCCCAGCGGTCCGAACACCATACCGCCAATCGGACGCACGAGGAACGCGGCGGCAAAGGTACCAAAGGAAGCGATAAGCTGCGCGGTGTTACTGGCATCGGGGAAAAAGACCTGACCAATAATCACGGCCAGATAGCTGTATACGCCAAAATCGAACCACTCCATGGTATTACCAAGAGCAGCTGCGCCGACGGCGCGTTTTAAAAGTTTATTGTCGATGACGGTAATATCATCAACGGTCAGATCGGGTTTATTTACTGTTTCAGTGCTCATAGGCTTCCTTTGACAATGAAATAAAAGCGATCTTATAGCTTTCGCAGCCGGTTATTGCGGAGTGGAAAAGAAAGCTATAAGAGGCCGAAAGGCGGACACCTTAGGAGATAATTTTTCTTTACGCAACTTTGTGACCTATATCACTGGCAATAAGCGTAGCGCTGAAGTAAAGAACTGTCAAAAAGCCAGCCGGCGGGATAACAGCTTATCGTGTTGATACGGAATATTCGGCGCATTAACGCAATATTATGCTGGACACGGAAAATACTCAGGCAGATATATCGTAAACGACCATTATCACTCTGTGATATACCAGAGTATAAAAAATCGCCGCCAGGGTACACAATGTCAATTCCTGTCAGTGCGCAGGCAAATCAGCCCGGTCCTTCGCTTGCTGCGGCCAGCAGCGGCACAATTACGTCACTCAGCGGAGTGGGAACGCCTTTTTCCCGGCCAAACCGCTGTATAACCCCGTTGCGGCACTGCCACTCCAGCGGTCGACCCGCCTGCCGGTCAGCGAGAATAGAGGTGCTCAGATCGGCTGGTGCGCTCTGCAACCCTGCCACTATTTCGTGTGTGACGTTGTCACTTAGAGTTGCCCCGCAGGCGCGCGCCACGTTAAGTGCTTCACTGAGATAAGCCAGCGCCAGTTCAGCAATATCTCTCCGGTTAAACATGCCTGCCCGGCGATTTGCCAGCACCATCAGGCCCGCTACCGCATTCTGTAACAGCTTGCGCCATGCCACAGAGTGAAAATCAGCGCTGAGATCGGTGCTGCAGCGCGTGCCCGCCAGAGCAGCAACGATGCGTGCTGCGCCTGGCGTATCGGGCAGCGTCAGCCGCGGCCGGGCGCGCAGCCAGACAGAGGCGTCCGCTTCGCGCTGAGCCGGAAACCAGACCACCGAAGGAATAATTTGCGCGCCATTCACCAGCGGCTGCAGCTGCGTCTGCTGTTCAATGCCGTTTTGCAGCGCGCACACCACGGTATTCTCATTGCATAATGCCCGCAGCCAGCCTGCACACTGCGCCACCTGAGTGGTTTTGACCGCAACAAACAGTAGCGTAACCGCATGACGGATAGCGACAGGATCGGTCAGCACCGGACCCGGCACCCGGATTTCGCCGTCGTCATGACGCAGCCTCAGGCATGCATGGGGCGTACGGCCACAGAGCAGCGGCGGGCGCCCGGCTTCATACAGGGCAGCTGCAACGGTGGTGCCGATAGCGCCAGGGCCGAGCAGTGCGACAGAGGAGTAATCTGACATATAAAGACTCCGGTTCAGGCTGATATTCTGCTGATAACAGAAGAGGGAAGTGCTAAGTATTATTCACATTCGCGCAGTTGGCCGCCTGAAGCGTAATAAAACAGGTTTCTGAATAATTCTCTATGGCGGTCGCCTTTTTTTATCGGACAATCAGTAACGTAATAGTTTGCGCCGCTGCGCTGGCATCCTGATTCATATTAACTATGTTTATGACTCAAAGAATAAAAGGATGCTCTATGCGTAATCTTATATTGAGTGGATTCACCGTATTGTTGCTGTCAGGATGCGGCGCGAATAACAGTGCGTCACCGGTCAACGCTCCCGGTGCGCCCGTGGCGGGTAAAACCGCGCTGCTGGAGAGCGGCGCGGCCGCACTGCAGTCGCGCCCGCCGATTGATGCCATTAACACCTATCTGGATGGATTTCACTACTACTGTGGTGATAAACAGGGACAGATGGAAGCGCATCACTATGTCACGATTCTCAACGATGATGTGATGCAGGCGGTGATCTTCGACGGCAATAAAAAAGATGCCAAGCTGATGGGCGTTGAATATATCATCAGCGAGCGGCTGTTTAAGCAGCTTCCGGCGGGCGAGAAGAAGTACTGGCACAGCCACCGCTATGAAGTGAAATCAGGCTCTCTGATTGCGCCGGGCATTCCGGACGCCGCTGAACATGCGCTGATGGGCAAAATCGTCAATACCTACGGAAAAACCTGGCACACCTGGCATACTGACCGCGACAAAACCCTGCCGCTGGGCGAGCCAGCCCTGATGATGGGCTTTACCGCCGACGGAGAGATGAACCCGGCGCTGCTGCGCGATCGCGACCAGCGCTTTGCCGTCGACACGCAGAAAATTCGTGCGGCGCGCGCCGATCTCGACGCGCATCCGGTGGCCGCAGGCGCTGATAACTGCCAGCGCGTACATCAGGCGCACTGATCGCCATAAAATCTATCCGCAGCGTTCGCCCTGCGGATTTTTTTTCGCCTGCCGCCCCCGAACCAGGTTAAAAAGAGAGATCGTTTTTCTCTGCCGTAAGGAACCAGACGCATTATGACGCTCAAACGTTATTTCACCAGCGACCAGCTGACGCTTACCACCCGGGTATTACGCTGTGAACCGCAGGATGATGGCCGCTTTCGTCTCATACTCAGTGAAACGCTGTTTCATCCGCAGGGTGGCGGACAGCCCTCCGATCGCGGAACCCTTGCCGGCGCGGCGATGCTGCAGGCGCTGCAGGAGGGCGACGATGTCGCACACTATACCGATCGGCCGGTTGAACCAGGCGAGGTGGCGCTGGTGGTGGATGGCGAGCTGCGCGCGCTGCACTCGCGTTACCACTCCGCGGGTCATTTGATCGCTTACGCCGGAGAGTCATTTGGCTGGCGTGGATATAAAGCCAACCACCGGCCAGGGGAAGGGCGCATTGTTTTTACCGCGCTGGATCAGACTCAGCCGGTTACGGCAGAGGCGCTGATGCAGCGGGCTGCAGCGCTGGTGGCGGGCAACTACCTCCGCGTGCTGGGTGAAGAGGCGGGAAAACGTATGGTGAGCTGGGGTGAGCTGACTCCCTATGCCTGCGGCGGCACGCATGTGCTCAGCACCGGGGAGATCGGTGAGATTGTGATTGGCAAAGTGAAAGAAAAGAAGGGTGAGCTCACGGTACAGTATAGCCTGAGCCACTAAGCGGCATCAGGGAGGACTCCGTTCCCGCCCTTATGCCTGCGGCGTTAGCCTTTTCTCAGCCATGATCCGTCAGCGACTGCGCCGCGCAAATCAGCGCCAGATGGCTCAGCCCCTGCGGCATGTTGCCGCGCCACTCATCGGTGCGGACATCGAACATCTCATTAAAGGTTTCAACGTTGCCACGCTGACAAAGTTTGTCGAGGATCTCTTCCATCGCCTGCTCTGCCTGTGGAATATCACCCAGCGCGGCCAGCGCTTCCACCAGCCAGAAAGAGCAGGCAATAAAGGTACTCTCCTCCTGTTCCACACCGGAGTAGCGATAAACCATTGCGCTGTTGTGTCCCAGATCCTGACGGATAGCGCGATAGGTTGCGCGCATGCGCTCGGGATTCACCTGGTTGCCGTAGCGATGCATCAGCGCCAGCGCCGCATCCAGTTTATCTTCGCTGTCCGGGTAGAAGAGATAAGCCTGTCTGGCCTCGCTCCAGCAGTGCGCCTCCACCCACTCGCTGATGCGATCGCGTTCGCGCTGCCAGCGCTCAAGCCAGGTCGGCTCAATATGTTTCGCTTCTGCCAGCGCCACGGCGCGATCCAGCGCCAGCCAGCAGGCCATCTTGGAATGCGTATAGTGATGCTGATCGGGCAGCTCCCAGATCCCGCAATCCTGCTGACGCCATGAATCAGCGCAGTGATTCGCCAGCTCACCCAGCATGCGCGAGGTAGAGAGATCGAGAATGTGACCAGCCTGTATAAACAGATCGGCGGTGGCAAGCATGTCGCCATACATACTGAGCTGGAGCTGATCGCGCGCGTTATTGCCGATGCGCACCGGCTGTGAATGGTGATAACCCCGTAACGGCGGATAAGATTCAGCCGGGACTTCATCCCCTTCGAGCGTATAGCAGGCGCGCAGCGCGGTGCCGTGACGAATAATCGTTTTCGACAGCCATGAGAAAGCAGCCTTACAATCTTCCAGCGCGCCCAGAAACACAAACGATTTAATAATCAGGCAGGCGTCGCGTACCCACGCATAGCGATAGTCATAATTTTTTTCGCCGCCGATACCTTCCGGCAGGGAAGTTGTGGCCGCCGCCGCCAGCGCGCCGGTAGGAGAGTACCAGAGAAATTTCAGCGACAGCGCTGAACGCCGCACGTGCTTTTCATAGCGCCCCTGATAACTCAGGCTGCGCGTCCAGTCGCACCAGGCGGTGTGGCTGGTTTCAATACGGGTATCGATAGCGCTTAAATCCGGCACCGCCAGCGGTTCGCGCTCGGTGACCAGCAGAGCAACCAGCGCGTGACTGCCGGGCGAGGTTTTGAGCGTGGCAGCGATACGTTCATCGTCCCGCTGCGTAATATGCCACGCGTCACTGGTGCGCAGCATCGCCATCAGATCGGCAATATGATAAACATCGCCCTGTTCAGTGCAGTCCCGCCACGGCGAGCAGGTCTCAGCCAGCGTACCAAAGCGTAACGTCAGCGTCAGCTCAACGTGGCCCTCGATCCCTTCAACGCGCCGCGCCAGCTCACTCCACGGCAGACGACCGGCCAGCGTGCTGTTTAATGATTCAGTCAGCAGGACTGAACCCTCTGCGGTGATAAAGGTGGTTTCCAGCACGTTACTGTCAGCGCGATAAGCGCGTTCGGTGCGGAAGGGGGCTGCAGGTACAATCTGGAAAAAACCGCCAATCTCCGGATCAAGCAGGCGGTCAAACAGCGGGGCGGAGTCGAGATTAGGTGCACACCACCAGTCAATAGCCCCATCCGGTGCGATAAGCGCAACGGAACGGCCTTCCCCGATGGCAGCGTAATCTCCGAGGCGCGCAAACCCTTTCTCGCGCATCGGCGACTGCAAAATCTGGTTATTCATCATGCTTCCCTGTCAGCTGAAACGACAGCGTGGCTGCCACAGGGGCAGCCACGCTGATATCGGGCAGAATGTGCTATTACAGCGTGCCGGTACCGCCGTCTGAGCACCATACCTGGCCGGAAGTAAAGCCGTTCAGGTTTTCAGCAAAGGTGACATAGAGCGGCGCGATTTCCACCGGCTGGCCCGGACGGCCCATCGGTGCACCGGAACCAAACTGCTGCAGTTTCTCTTCCGGCTGACCACCGCACGCCTGAAGTGGCGTCCAGTATGGGCCCGGTGCCACAGCGTTAACGCGGATCTTCTGTTCCGCCAGCTGTTTAGCCAGCGCTTTAGTAAAGGCGGCAATTGAGGCTTTGGTCTGCGCATAATCCAGCAGAATAGCGCTTGGCTCATAAGCCTGAACGGAAGAGGTATTTATAATAGAGGCGCCCTCTGGCAGATATTCCAGCGCGGCTTTAGTGATCCAGAACATCGCATAGACGTTGGTCTTAAACGTTGCGTCAAAATCTTCCGTCGAGAGCGTGCGAATAGATTCATTAAACTGCTGACGTCCGGCATTATTAACCAGAATATCCAGGCCATCGAGTTTTTCAGCGGCTTCTTTAACCAGCTGCTGGCAAAACGATTCGGAACGGATATCACCCGGAATAGCGACGGCTTTACGTCCTTCAGCTTCGATCAGCTTAACCACTTCCTGCGCATCTGACTCTTCAGCAGGCAGATAGTTGATGGCAACGTCTGCGCCTTCACGAGCGTAAGCGATAGCCACGGCGCGGCCGATACCTGAATCGCCGCCGGTGATTAGCGCTTTACGTCCGGTCAGGCGGCCTGAACCGCGATAGCTTGTTTCACCGTGATCGGGACGCGGATCCATTTTACTGGCTAAGCCGGGGAAATCCTGCGACGGCGTGTTAAACGGCGGCTGCGGATATTCATTAGCGATTAGCGTTTTGTTAGTGAACGAATTCATAACGGGCTCCTTGTACAGTGAACGTGTAGAAAATAAGCCTGGCAGAGATGTGATATTTGTCACGTAAAAAAATTACGAATGAATTTTATTTGTGCAATATCCATGCAGTGCGGGAAGTTATTTTTCCTTACAATTTCACTAACGTAATGATTATTTATCCCCTCTTAGTCCACATTTAGAAAATAAGCGAGTCGGCAACATTGCAGAGCAGAAAATTAGCTCTAAGCTCATTGAATAACTTTAATAAATTCCCGGCGTTTTACCGGGATAAACATAATGAGCACTGTCGTCAACGAGGCGAAAATGAGCGAAGCACTCTGTACCATTATTTATAACGGGGAACGGCTGAGTGGCGCAGCGGATCAACCGCTGATCGATTTTCTGCAGCAGCAGGGAAAAAAACTGCCGCACGTCTGCTACCACCCGGCGTTGCCGCCGCTGCAAAGCTGCGATGTCTGCTGGGTCAGGGTTGACGGAGAGCAGGTGCGTGGCTGTACCCTGCGGACTTATGAAGGCTTGCAGGTGGTCAGTGAAGGCGCCGACCTGGCTGCTGCACAGCAGGAAGGTATGGACCGTATTCTGAATCGCCATGAACTTTACTGCACGGTGTGTGAGCACAATACCGGCGACTGTACGCTGCATAATGCGGTAGCCGATATGCACATGCCGATTCAGTTCTATCCCTATGAACGTAAACCCTACACGAAAGATCACAGCAATCCGTTTTATACCTACGATCCCGACCAGTGCATTCTCTGCGGACGCTGCGTTGAGGCGTGTCAGAACATAGAAGTCAATGAGACACTCTCAATTGACTACAGCGCAGAACATCCGCGCGTATTGTGGGATGGCGGGACGGAGATTGCCGGATCGAGCTGCGTCAGCTGCGGTCACTGCGTCACGGTTTGCCCGTGTAACGCGCTTTTAGAAAAAACCATGCAGCCCGATGCCGGTCCGTTTACCCGCATGGATGAAGATTTAAAGCGGCCGTTTATTGATGCCATTAAAAAAATGGAGAAGAGCATCGGCATGGAGCCGATAACCGGCATCTCACTGATTGATGACGCTTTGCGCAAAACAGAAATCAAAAAAACCAAAACGGTCTGCACCTACTGCGGCGTTGGCTGCAGCTTTGAGGTCTGGACGCGCGATCGCCATATTCTGAAGGTGCAGCCGGTCGCTGAGGCGCCGGTAAACGGCATCTCCACCTGTGTAAAAGGCAAGTTTGGCTGGGATTTTGTTAACAGCCCGAACCGCCTGACCACGCCGCTTATCCGGGAAAACGGAGCATTCCGGCCTGCCAGCTGGGAAGAGGCGCTGAATCGGGTGGCGGAAGGGCTGCGTGCCGTAGCGCATCAGCACGGCGGCGCAGCGATTGGATTTATTGGCTCCAGTAAAGCCAGCAATGAAGAGGCCTATCTGACACAAAAGATCGCGCGCCTGATTTTTGGTACCAACAATGTCGATAACTCTTCACGCTATTGTCAGAACCCGGCTACCCAGGGGCTGTTCCGCACCGTGGGTTATGGCGGCGATGCCGGCACGCTGCGCGATCTGCAGCAGACCGATCTGATTATCACCGTGGGCAGTAATCTTGCAGAAAACCATCCGGTATTCGCCTCGCACATCAAACAGAGCCATAAACATCACGGGCAGAAACTGCTGGTCGTGGATCCGCGTAAGCATGAAATGGCGGAGCGCGCCGACTGCTATCTGCGTATCCGGCCCGGTACCGATATGGTCTGGGCCTCTGCGATGGCGAAATATATGTTCGATCATCACTATGCAGACGACGCGTTTCTGGCTGAACGCGTTAATGATGTTGACGCCTACCGCGCCTCGCTCGCGCCGTTTACGCTTGAGATGGCGAGTGAAGTAACCGGTCTGAGCGTGGAGGCGCTCACCGAGGCAGCAGAGATGATCGGCCAGGCAAACAGCGCCTGTATTCTCTGGGCGATGGGTATCACGCAGCACAGCCACGGTGCCGATGCCAGCACGGCACTCTCTAACCTGCTGCTGGTGACCGGCAACTATGGTCGTCCCGGCACCGGTGGCTATCCGATGCGCGGCCATAACAACGTGCAGGGGGCCAGCGACTTTGGCTGCCTGAGCAATGTTTACCCCGGCTATGAAAGCGTAACGGATGATGCGGTTCGCGAGAAGTGGGCGCGTGCCTGGCAGGTTGCGCCGGAAGCGCTCTCTGATGAAGAGGGGCTGGATAACTTCCTGATGATTGAGCACGCCCACGATAAGCGGCTGCGCGCAATGTACATCATCGGCGAAGATACCGCCTTTTCAGACGCTAACTCCACCAAAGTGGATGAAGCGTTCAGCCAGCTCGATTTTATGGTGGTGCAGGACATTTTTATGAGCAAAACCGCGCGCTACGCCGACGTGGTGCTGCCCGGCTGTCCGAGCCTGGAAAAAGAGGGCACATTCGTCAATACCGAGCGCCGTATACAGCACTTCTCCCCGGCGTTTGCTCCACTGGGTGAGAGCCGGCCTGACTGGCAGATTCTGACCGATCTCGCCGCGCGTCTCGGGCATCACTGGCGCTATCCAAACCCCGGCGCCATCATGGCGGAGGCGGCAGGCATTGCGGATTTGTTTGCCGGTGTGAGCTATGAACAGCTGGTGGGCTGGCAGTCACAGCTCTGGCCGGTGAAAGCAGATGGCAGCAGTACGCCGCTGCTCTATACCGACGCATTTGCGTTTCCGGATGGTAAGGCGCGTCTCTATGCGCTTGAGTGGCAGCCGCCAGAAGAGCAGCCAGACGCGCAGTACGATCTGCTGCTGAATAATGGCCGCATGCTGGAGCATTTCCAGTCCACAAACCAGACCGGGCAGGGCGGACGTATCATGTCGCTGTCACCCAACTGGTTTGTGGAGATCTCGCCGCAGCTGGCGGAAGCGCGCCAGCTGAAGGAGGGTGACTGGGTTGAAATCCGCTCGCGGCGCGGCGCGCTGGAGGTGCCGGTGGTGGTGACCGATCGTGCCGCAGGCAACGTGCTGTTTATCCCGATTCACTATGGCAAACCCGGCGTCAACGGTCTGACCGGTAACCACCACGACCCGGATGTGAACACGCCGGCTTACAAAGAGATTGCCGTCAGCCTGCGTAAACTGGCGCGTCAGGCTCAGCCGCATCCGCTGCCGTTGCATAATTTCCGTCACGGTCAGCGCACGCCGCTGGATCATCTGCCGGTTGAGGTGAAATGGCAGCAGCCGGAGTACCGTTTGCCCCCTGAACATGTTTCGCACCCGGAGAAAAGCTAATGGCTGAACCGCTGGACTACCAGCCTGAACCTGCGCGCACGGAACCCACCGCGCAGGAGTCACTCAATACGCTGCTGGAGAATCTGCATCAGCACGGCTTTCTGCGTCTCGCCAATGACGTGGTTAAAGCGAACAACGACATTGGTAAAATTCTTGCCGGCGGGCTGAATCGCCCCGGTACTCAGAACGCCATCCAGAACATTTCGCTGCTGTTTATGATGCTGAGCACTATTCCGCCCGAGCGGTTTAATCATGTACTGCTGGCGCTGCGCGATGCGCTGGTCGCGATGAAGCCAGCGAGCGAGTCTGTTCAGCAGGAGAAAGCTGCGCCCGGCATCAGAGGGGTAATGAAACTGCTGAATGATGAAGAGCTGTGGCAGGGTGTGCGTCCGCTGCTGTCGGCGCTGGAAGTTTTTTCGCGCGAGATGCAGAAAGAGGAGGAGACCCCGATTACCCGCTACAGCGGTAAGCCGACCCGTGAATAGTCAGGAGTGGGTGCTGCTGATTGCCCGTGGTCAGTTTGCGCTGACCATGGGCATGCACATTACGCTGGCAGCGCTGACGCTGGGCCTGGCGCCTTTCCTGGTCTGGTTTGAAGCGCGCTGGCTATGGGGGAAGCGCCCTGAAGCGCGGCAGGCGCTGCAGTTCTGGATCAAAATTTTTGCCCTGACGGTGGCTATTGGCACCGTCTCTGGCGTCGTTATGGAATTTCAGTTCGGCACGCACTGGTCCGGGCTGACGTCACGGGCGGGCGGGGTGATAGGCCCGCTGATGCTGTATGAAGTGCTTATCGCCTTTTTTCTGGAGTCCGCGCTGACCGGCGTGATGCTGTTTGGTTTTGATCGGGTTAAGCCTGGCGTCCATTTCACCGTGACCTGTTTTGTGGCACTGGGCGCCGTGCTGAGCGCGTTCTGGATCCTTGCGGCTAACTCCTGGATGCAGACGCCGGTTGATTTTCATCTGACCGATGATGGCCGTCTGCTGCCCGACAGCGCGTGGACGCTGCTTGCTGCTCCCTCGTTTGGCTGGCGTCTGGCTCATATGCTGCTCGCCTCGGCAATAAGCGTCAGCTTCCTGCTGGGCGGCGTAGCCGCGTGGCGCTTACGCCGTCAGCCGGATGAAGCGGCCAGCCGTCTGATGCTGCGCAGCGCGCTGACGGTAGCGCTACTGGCGGTACCGGCGCAGATTGTAGTGGGCGATCTGCATGGTGAAAATACGCGCACCTGGCAACCGGCCAAGCTGGCTGCCATCGAGGGAAGCTGGCACGCCCCGCCGCCGGGTGAAGGAGAGCCGCTGCGGCTGTTTGCCATTCCGGATCAGCAGGCGCAGCGCAACCACGCTGAACTGGCGATCCCGGCGATCGGCTCCCTCTACCTGCGTCACAACCTCAGTGGACATATTAAAAGCCTGAGCGAGTTTCCGGCAGAGGCGCTGCCGCCCGTGTTACCGGTGTTTTTTGCGTTTCGCCTGATGGTGGGATGCGGCGTACTGATGCTGGTGGTTAGCCTGGCGGCCAACCTGCAGCGCTGGCGTGGTCGTTTATACCATTCACCGCGGCTGTTGCGTCTGCTGACGCTGATGTCGCCTGCCGGGTTTTTGGCGCTGCTGGCTGGCTGGGTGGTCACGGAAATGGGACGTCAGCCCTGGACGGTTTATGGCGTGCTACGTACTGCTGACAGCCTTTCGCCGCTGTCGCTTAGCAGTACATTGGTCATTTTTATCGCTATCGTGCTGGTCTATACGTTAGGTTTTGCGGCTGGCCTGCTCTATTTAATGCGTCAAATCAACGCACCGCTGCCTGACGATGCCGACGTGGCAGCCGAGCACGTTGAAACACCGGCCTGAGGAGCTGATAATGCTTGCCGATCTCTCTGCCGCCGTGCTGATTTTTTCACTGCTGATGTATCTGGCGCTGGATGGCACCGATCTTGGCG
>Ga0209370_1002695_pt1 | contig 12348 bp, 8 predicted proteins | sample AgamicAtPrz_FD_187164 | JGI IMG/M metagenome (GOLD analysis project Ga0209370, IMG submission 187164) | Agave microbial communities from Guanajuato, Mexico - At.P.rz (SPAdes) (version 2) | ecosystem: Host-associated > Plants > Phyllosphere > Phylloplane/Leaf | place: Guanajuato, Mexico... | reverse complement strand
TTCAGCTGCTTCTGATCGCGCACCCGCTCCACCTGCAGCAATACCGGAATGGCGGCGGCGATCAGCGGGTTGTCCCAGTGGCCCATCATCACCCCGGGCTTGCTCAGCGCGGCGCGGCCAAACAGCCCGCTCGAGGTCGGCGCCGCATCGGCCTGGCGATCGCCAGGCGCGGGTTCGACGCGTTCCGGGACGGCGGTTTCCGCTTCATAAGGTTTGGGTTCGGGGGGCGCCGCCACGCCGGCGCTTCCCGGCCGCAGCTTGGCCGCCAGCGCCCGCGCGCCGAAGGACAGCGTGGCGATTTCCGCCGTGGTTTTGCCCACCGTGCCGGACGCGGGAAGGCGCGGGTTCGCGTTGTTGCGCGTTACCGCCATCGCCTCGCGTATTTTCCTCTCGAATTCGTTCATCCCACCCGCCCTTGCCTTAATCCCCAGACGTCAAAACGCAGGTCGGGGAAATCCCCCACGATGCTGAGCGCCATCGCCGAGCCGGCCATCATTTCCTTATAAATCGGGTCGGTATGATCAACCTCGAAGTAGATGCTGTTCGGGTAATACGGTATGTGCCGCGGCGGCGAAGCCATCGGCAGCAAGCGAGCGCCCGGTAATTGCAGATCGATCAGCTGAATGATTTTCTCGACCGGCCCCAGTTTGACCTGCGCGGGGAAGTACGAACGCAGATGCTCGATGGACAAACCGCAGCTGACGGCAAACACCAGTTTTTCCAGCCGCAGCTGCGAGTCGTTCGGGCACAGGTAGGTGCTGTCGCCGCGATCGATAAACGGCAGCGCCACCGCCGGCGCTTCGATCACCAGCGACAGCGCGCGGCGAATCGAGGCGAACAGCTGGAAATAGCAGTTATGGGGTTCATCGTGCAGATACACCAAATCGGCCCGATCCCAGAGCCGCTCGCCGCCGGGAATGATGCAGAGCCGCCCCAGCAGGCTCAACAACGTGTCGAACAGGGTTTCTGGATGCACCTGCGGGCTGGCCAACAGTTGGCTGATGCGCAAATTGAACTCGCTCAGGGTTTGCAGCAGCAGCAATTCCAGCAGCTCGGACAGCCCGCCGATCGTCATATGCACATCCGGACGGAACACCGACTCCAGACGCTGGCTGATCAGCCCAAGCAATTCGGTGGTGAACGCGGGCAGCCAGCCGATGGCGCGGAAATCCAGCATCGGCGGCAGTGCGCACTCATCCAGCAGCACCCGACGATCGCTGGTGAGTTCGCGCACGAAACCGACCGGCAGCACGCTTTCCGCGCTGCTGACCGCATCCTCCAGGCTTAGCCGCGTCACCAGGCTCCCCAGCTGCATCGTGCACACGCGCGGTGTTCCCTCCAGGCTGACGCCGTGGTTGCGATCCGGCACCTCGGCGTCCATGGTGCGAAAACGGCTGCTTTTCCGCGCATCCTGGATAAGATCGATCTGGGCATTGCCGGCAATGTCCATCAGCACGGACAGGCACACCACTTTCCCCTGGCAACCTTCTCCCAGCACCAGCGGCGGCGGCAGCGGAATATCCTCAGGCATGCTGAACGCCGTACCGTCGGGGAAAACGCCCTTGGCTTTCTTCAGCGCAAACTTGCCCTGTTCCAATAGCCCATTGTCGATCTCCAGCGTCAGGAACCCCCAGGTAAAGGTTTCGACGCTGCGCAAGCGCGCTTCAATCAAGTGCTCGAAAAAACGTTCCTGCTGCTGGAAGTGCTGCGGTTCCATCAACATGCCTTCTACCCAGGCGACGCGTTGTTTAGGTAACATGTCATTCATCCATTTTGTCGTTAGTCACTATGCTGAGTGACGTCATCCCCACCATCACCTTCATTTGCGAATCAGCCTGCGCGGGCGATTTTTGCTCGGCGAGCGGCAATACCCCGCTGATTTGCTGAAATTCCGCCCCCACGACGACCCATCGCTCTTGCCCGGCCGGCACCTCGAAGCGATAACGCAGTGTCTCTCTCGGTTGCAAAATGCTCTGATGCCGGCTGAGCGCCCCTTCCGACGGTGCCGTCTCCCGGCAAGGGGCGCCATCGCCAATCCCCTCGGGCATCCACCCCGAGCGATTGGTTTCTATCACGCACACCTTAACCGGCTGCGCCTCCCCGGCGGCATTCGGGTTCACGTTGTCGTTGGCGGTCACCTCGACGTCGATAAACCGCAATCGACGCCCCGCATCCGCAGCCTCATCGTGAGAAAACCAGCTGCATCCGCTCAGCATCCCCACCGCCAACAGTCCCCCTGCGGCGATCCCCCGGAGCGTTTTCACCATGCTGAACTCCTATGCATTAACGAAACATTTGGTCTGGCTCGGCGCGACCTGAGTGCAGACCATGTTGTTGTTGTTCGTTGTGCTGGAATCACCTAACCGCGTGACCGGCATGCCGCCGGTGAAATACTTCCCCGACCCCTGCATCGGCTGCATCTGCGCCGAATGCGTCCCCGAGGCGGCGCCGATCACCCCGCCCGAATCGACGGTGGCCACGCGAATGCTGCCGATGTTCTGTTCATTGCCGCCGCAAAGGAAATAGTTAGGCACGTTCGGTATGCCGGTATTGTTGGGCGCGGTATTCGGGCCCGGCGCCGGGATCATCGGGTCACAGCCGGCGAAGCTGATCCCGGCCGTGTTGTTGTTGGCTGCGGTCATGATGGCTTACCCCATATGTATCTGGCCGCCGTCGATCTTCAGCACCGCCGAAGACTTCAGGGAACCAATTTCACTGTTGATGACGAGGGATTGCCGCGCATCCTGAATGATGTGCTTCGCCAGCACCTCGTCGGTTTCCTCCACCCGCCGGCTTGCGTGCTTGCTGCGCACAAACAGGCGTTGAGAGATTTGGTGCAGCGTTTCGGCGACCCAGCGGCTGCTGCGCGTCAGCAGCGTGAAGTGCGGGCTGCGCAACGTCAGCCGCTTGCCGCCCTGCAGTTCGATCTCCGGCGCCACGATGCGCAGATTGGCGCAGCGGCTATCCAGCGTCATGACCGCGTTCGCCTGCTGGCGCGACAGGATCTCGGTAATGACCAATTTGTCGCCGTCGACGATGACGCAAACGCGATCGCCCGCCAGCGGCTGAACCAGGCAGCTGGTGGCGACCGCCAGGCAGTGGGCGCGCATGCCGTCGACATACAGGCCACCATTGGCGTCCGCCGCCAGCGTCACCACCTTGCGCCCCCCTTGTTCAGCAAGCGGAGCGCTGCGCACCAACTGCAAAGGCGTTACCTTGGCGTTGGCATAGACCTTCTGATGCTCTCTTCTGGACTTATACATATCTGCTTACTCCTGTTGGCCGTTGATACGACGGTTGCCGCGGTCCCGGTTGTTGATGCGCATACCAGGCGTCGATCGCACTCAAGAACGGGTCGGCGGTAAGCGGCACATTTTCGGCGCGATGACGCTTCGCCCCATGCAGGCGGGCGCTCTGTTGCTGGGCGGCGGTCAACGGCTGTTCCATCAGGTTCGCCTCCCGCATCTCGGCCAGCTCCATGTTGGCCAGCGCCAGATCGCACGCCCTGAACTCCGCCTGCGTCAGCATGGCGCGCCCCCAGTGGGCGCCGTTCATCGCGCATTCGCTGAACCGGGCCTTCTTCGCCTGCGCCAGGGTCAGCGTCGCGCGCTCGAAATCGCAGCGCAGCGCCTGCGCTTCGGCAAAGATCGCCGACGTCAGATCGCTGTCGGCGAACGAGCACCCTTCCAGCTCGCTGCGGTGAAAGCTGGCGCCCTGCAGCCTCAGTTGGGCCAGGTTGCAGCCCGACAGGCGGCAGGTGAACCAGATGCGCGCCTGCCCCTCGATCGTCTGCCAGCTGCATTTCTCCAGCCGGCAACTCCCCATGATGTGGCGTTCGAGGGTCGATGCCTGCCACAGGCACTGCGTGAGTTGGCAGGCATACCAATTGGCGTCCTGAATGATGTCCTGTTGGAACATCAGGTTGGTCAGGATGCTGGACTGCACGGCCAGGTGCCCCAGTCTGCTGCGCTCGACTTCCGCCCCGTTGACCTCGCACTGGATCAAACTGCAGTCGTCCAGCAGACAGTCGCCGATGTAGCACCCCCGCAGCGTGGTGTCGTTGCACGCCAGATTGCACAGCAGCCCCCGTTGCAGCGTCAGGTTGTCAAACCGGCATTCGTTGAACGACAGGCGCAGCAAGCTGCCGCCGATCACGTTGACCTGGTTTAGGGTGCAGCCCTCAAAGCGCACCGCCCTCAAATCGCATCCTTCAAACGTGACGCGCTCGAAATGGCAGTCGATGAAAAAACAGTCGCTCAGCGTCAGCCCTTTCAGCTCGCGATCGTGGAAGCGCCGCTTTTTGAAGGTTCGCGGCAGGGGCGGCGTCTGCGACACCGCCTGAGCGACCTCCAGCTCAATCACCTCGGTGTCAGGCAGGGGCTGCTGAATCACGCGGCGTTCAGTTTTCATGCGCATAGTCCCCCTGAATAATTCTGCGCGGCACCCAGCACGCCCGCTCCAGCAAACACCCGCTGAAACGGGTGCCGGCGTCCTGCCAGGTCATCGCCAGATTCGCCGCCGCCAGGTTGCACTGCTCAAATCCCGCATCGCGCAAATCGGCGTTATAAAACATCGCTTGCTGGGCGCTGCTGTTTTGCCAACGGGCGTGTACCAGCACGCTGTCTTTAAACCGCACGCCGGCCATGTCACAGCCGACGATCGCGCAAGCCGTCAGGTCGGCCTCGTCGAAATTGCATTCGGTGAAAACGCTGTACTGCAGCTGACACCTCTCCATACGCGCCGCTTTCAGCCCCACTTTGGTGAAGCAGCAATCGCTGAACACGCCGTGGGAGAAATTCACCTGCATCCCCGCCGTCATGCTCTCGATTCGGCAACGTTCGAAGCGCACACCGCGCCAATTGCCGCCGAGGAACGAGTTCTTAGTTAACGCCATATCCAGCGCCACCGCCCCCTCGGCCAGGCAGCGGTTGAAGACGCAGGCGTCCAGCTCCCCTTGCAGGAATTGCGCGCGGATCAGCGTCGAGCCGTTAAACATGCCGTTGCCAATCGCCCCGCGCTCAAAGCGGCTCGCGGTGAAATCCCCCCGCTCGAAGACGCAGTAATCCAGCTTCACGCCCTCGGCCCGCATGCCTTGCCCCTGCGGCTCTTCCAGCGTCACTTTTTCGAGGACCGCCTCCTGCCATACGCTTTCCGCCATCAGCGGCTTTTGCAGGGTGCACGACACCATGCGGATCCGGCGCAGCGCCGCCTGCGTCAGGTTGACTGCATCAAAAACGCAGTTTTCGAAGGTGCAGTTCTCCAGAACGGCCTGTGAAAAATCGCAGCGCTCAAAACGGCATTGCAGAAAATGCTTGTCCGACAGTGCAGGGCTGCGCAATCCGGTGAAGGTTTTCCCTTCCACGGTCGCGCTAGCGGGGAAAAACGCGTCGTTACCCTCTTCGGCAGGCAGATCCGGCAAATCGGGCAACGTCACGGGGGCGGGCTCCGCCGCCGTCTGTTGCTGGTGCAAGGCAATCGCCTCGCGAATGCGTTGATAGAAAACGGCGGAGTCGCCCAAAGACGTGGGCGACGGATCGTAACGCAGATCGCTGGGGTGATCCGACGCCGCCTGGATGACGTTCAACCCCATCTCCGCCGGCATCAGATCCGGATCGAACAGGAACTCGAAAGGCGAAGCGTCGTCGTCGCTGCGCTTATGGTGCACCTGCCGGAAATAATCGAACGGGCGCGGCGCGTCGCAACGATCCAACGCCAGCATCAGGGACTCGATGGACTCGTCCAGAAGATGCGTCAGCGGCGCATTGCCGGTGAAAATAATCAGCGCCATGTCGCTGTCGGGCAGGAACCACAGCGTTTTTCGCTGCAGTTCGATTTCCTCGATGCTTTCGCTATCGTGGCGGCGTATGAATGCCCGCCCGCGCACCGCCGGCAGCTCGCCGCGAATCGCCAGGCTCTGCGCGCCGACGCCCTGCAGTTCGAAGGGCACCCTATCCGGCCACGCCGCTTCCGGCAGCCACTGCGCCGGCGGCGCCATCTGGTAATAGCGCCGATCGATATCGGCCGGCAGCCCGGGAAACGCCTTCTCCAGGTAGGCTTTGCTCGCGATCTGGCCCGCCACCTTATCGATATGCGCCTTGCGCAGCGAAAACTCGTGCGGCACCGGCGCCGGCGCCGCCAGCGGGGAACGCTCCTGTGCGGAACCCTCGGCGGACAAGGTCATCAGCAGCGGCCGCAGCCCATCATTGCAACCGCGCCCCACCGGGTTCTCCTTGCTGTCTTTACCGCCCCAGGCCGAGGTGTGGTCCAGCGGCACGCTGAGGAACGGTTCCGCCCCCATCGCGCCGCGTCGCCCCTCGCCCTCCACCCGCCAACGGCGCTTAAGCCCACCGATGTCGGCGCTGACGTCCAGCGTTTTTACCGGCTGCCCGACGCCGGCATGGCCGGCGATCAGGTATTCGGCGAACGGCTTCGGCTCAGCAACGTCCAACACCGGCAGACTGAGCGGCGCACGCTTCCACGCCTCCCAGATTTCGGCTTCGTTCACGAAGTGTTCCGGTCGGGACAGGTAGCATCCGGCCACGACGCTGATGCCGAGCCGGCTGTCTGCGCCGATCTGGTAACCCCCTTTAATCACTACCAATCCCGACTTTTTTCAAATCAACGCCGGCCTCGGACAACGATGCCCCGACGCAACTAATGGAAACCCCCGTTGTACTAGTGCTACAACCGATGCTGCTGATACTACAGCCGGTTTTGTTGACACTATTGCCAGTACTGCTGACACTAGAACCAATCTTGCTTATGTAGCTACCGAGGGTATCGAAAGCACTGCCGACCACGTTAGTGACGCAACCGATGGCATTAGTCGCGGAACCGGTAGTGCTCACACTAACCCCTATCGTGCTGGTTGAAGAACCGACGGTGCTCACACTGATGCCAGTCAAACTGGTACTTGTGCCGGTCTGACTGGTGCTGACTGTGGTAAAACTGTTGCTTTCCCCCACCATACTGTTGCTAATGCTGGTAAAGGAGTTACTTTCGCCCGTCATCGAGTTCGATACGCCGGTGCAGTTGGTGCTCTGCCCGATGAAAGAGTTGCTTAATCCAATAAATGAGGAGTTCACACCAGTGAACGATGTGCCCACACCTACAAGTAAAGTACTGACGCCGAAAAACGCTGTATTGATGCCTGTCGCACTAATGTTGACTCCCGTCATTGACGCATTAATACCCGTTATGGATGTGGCAAAGCCGGTAATACTAAAGGTGTAATCCTTGTAAGAAACATGATTACTAAACCAGTCGGTAAAGGTACGTTTGACAATATCAAATTTATCTTGATCCACGCTTGTTACCTGGTTGCGCTCGACCGTGGTTTGCAGATCGCGTTCGGCGTGCAGCATGACGCGTTCGTTGTTGCGGTTGTCGTCGAAGGTCAGCTGGCTGGCATGCTGCGGTTTGCCGAAGCGCAGCGAACGCGACACCATCCCCGAGTAGTTGATGTATTCAGGCAGTTGATAAGGCGGTGGGTTATCGCCGTTATAAACGATACCTGTCACCATCGGGCGATCGAGATCGCCGTCGACATAGGTCACCAACACTTCCTGGCCGACACGCGGCATGGCGATGACGCCCCAGCCTTTCCCCGCCCAGGCTTGCACCACGCGGATCCAGCACGAGCTGTCTTCCTCGGTGGTTTTGTAGCGATCCCAGTGGAAGTGCACGCGAATGCGCGCAAACTTGTCGGTATGCACTTCGGAATTGGGCGCGCCGACCACGGTGGCGCTCTGGATGCCCGGCATCTGCGGCTTGGGCGTCTCGCGCAGCGGGCGGAACGCCACGTCGTCGTTCAACGCGTTGAAACGGCAGGTCACGTTGCGGCCGTCGCTGCTGCTGTCGGGGCCATCTTGCACGAACACATAGTCGCAGCGGGTCAGTTTGAAGCGGCGGTTGCGGTTGGTGTCCGGGTGCAAAATCAAGGAGAAATCCTTGCCGGCCATCAACCCGACGGCGTTGCTCTCGCCAAACAGCAGGTGGCCGTCGCTTTGCATTTCCTCCAGGCGCAAACGCGCCAGATTCTCGCCGCGTTCGGTATCCACATAGCCCGCAGCGTAGTCGTACCACTCCAGCGGCGTGTTCTGCAGGCCGAGGCGGCTCTCTTCCACCTTGGTTTGCAGGTTCTTGCGCGGGTTCTGGAAGTCGAAGTCGCGCAGCACGATTTCATTCGGACGCACTTTGCGGGAACGCTGGATGCGCTGGATCCCTTCGCGGATGGCGCGGTTTTCTTCGCTGTCCGGCATGAACGGCAACACGGCGTAACCGAAATCCAGATCGTCGAAATCCTGCCGGTCGGTGATCACCAGCGTGTGCTTATCCTCGGCGTGATCGAAGTAATACCAGATGCCTTCGTCTTCCAGCAGGCGGCTGATAAACGCGAAATCCGTTTCGGAAAATTGCACGCAATACTCACGCGTCGGATAGGTGCCTTGAATATCCAGACGGTAGTCGGCAAAGCCATAGCGAGAGAAGATTTGCTCGATGATGTCGAGCACGTTCAGATCCTGGAAAATACGGCTGTTGCGGTTCTGCATCAAAAACCACAGCCAGGTGCTCAGCTCCAGTTTGTACACGAACTTATCCTGATGCTGCCCCGCATCGGACGCGCCGATCACGTAGGCGTAGAAAGGCCGCGAGCCGAAATCCGGCCTTTCTATCTGGATGCGGATCCCTTCACCCAGCAAGGATTCATAATCCACGTCCGCCTGTTCGCATTCGAATTCGAGCGAATATTGCGAATTGCTCGACAACCCTTCTTGGGTGGTGAAGCTGAGTGGAAACGCATTTAATTCGGCTAACACCGGGTTATCAATTTCGATTAAAGGCATAACAACCTCTCTGATCCGATATCGAACCCCGCCCCGCGCTTGCGGGCCGGCGGTAAATTAAAAATCAGTCGAAATAAACACTTAAGCTATCGTTCTCGACCATGAGTTGGATATTCTGCAGTTCCTGTCCCGTCCGTTTGCGCTGCAGCACTTCATTGCTGATCGGCGGCAAGATCGCCTGCTGCAGCAGCGACTCGACCGCTCTTCCGCGCGATGGATGGGCGCTGATGCGTTTGGCGATCCAGCCTGGGATGTCGCCCTCCAGCACCAGCGACACGCCCACTTCTTTGTGCAAACGCTGCTGTAAACGTGAAATCTGTTTGGTGGCGATATGGGTTATCGCTTCGGTGGAAAGCGGCACGTAAGGAATGACGTTCATGCGCGCCAACAGCGCCGCCGGGAAAAAGCGCGCCAGGACGTCGTGCAGCATCGGGCGCAGCGCCTCGGTTTTCAGCTCCGGCGTTTCCGCCAGCGTCGCTTCTATTTCGCCGGCGCCGATGTTGCTCGTCATCAAAATAAAGCACTGGCGGAAGCTGATCATGCGGCCCTCGCCGTCCTCCATCACGCCCTTGTCGAAGACTTGATAGAACGCTTCATGGATATCGGGATGCGCCTTGTCGAATTCGTCGAGCAGCACGATGGAATAGGGTTTGCGGCGCACCGCCTCCGTCAATTTGCCGCCCTTGCCATAGCCGACATAGCCCGGTGGCGCCCCCTTCAGCGTGGAGACGGTGTGCGACTCTTGAAACTCGCTCATATTGAAGACGATCAGGTTATGCGCGCCGCCGTACATCGCCTCCGCCAGGGCGAACGCGGTCTCCGTTTTGCCGACGCCGCTCGGGCCGGACAGCATGAAAACGCCCAACGGCCGATCGTGCGCCTGGATGCCGGCGCGGGAGATCCTCACCGCCTGCGCGATTTCGTCGATCGCCGTCTGCTGGCCGAAAATCTGGCGACTCAGCAGTTGGTTGAGGTTGAGCGCATTGTCCAGATCGCTTTGCAGCATGCGGCCGGTGGGGATGCCGGTCCAATCCGACAGCACCTCCGCCACGACGCGATCGTCCACCCACGGATACACCAGCGGCAGACCGCCGCCCTGCAGCTCGCCCAACTCGGTAGCCAGCTGCGGCAAACGATCCGGCGACTGCTGCTCTGCATCGAGCAAGGTGGTGACCGCCTGCTGCTCCTGCGCCTGCCGCTGACGCAGCGCATCCAGCTCTCCTTCCATCTCGCTGAGCGTCTGCTGCAATTCGCTGATGCGGGTGAGCGCCAGATCGTCGAATTTACTTTCTTCCTGCAGACCGTGCATTTCGGTACGCTTCACCGCCAGCCCGGCCTCGAGCGACTCGATTTTTTCAGGCTGCGCATGTTGGCTCAGCGCCACCCGCGCGCAGGCGGTGTCCAGCAGGCTGATGGCCTTGTCAGGCAGCTGCCGCGACGGCAGATGGCGCAGCGATAAATGCACCGCCGCCTGCAGCGCCGACTCGCGGATCTTGACGCTGTGGTGCTGCGCAAAATGCGGGGCGATGGCGCGCATCATGTTCACCGCATTCTCTTCGTCCGGCTCTGAAACCAGCACGTACTGGAAACGGCGCGTCAGCGCGGCATCCGGCTCGATGAACTGTTTGTATTCCGACCAGGTGGTCGCCGCCACCATGCGCAGCGCGCCCCTGGCCAGCATCGGTTTCAACAGGTTGACGGCGTCGCCGGTACCGGCCTGCCCGCCGGCGCCCACCAGCGTATGCGCCTCGTCGCAGAACAAAATCACCGGCACGGCCGAATGCGCGATGGCGTCGATCAGCGCTTTCAGGCGCGATTCGAATTCGCCCCGCATGCTCGCTCCGGCCTGCATGCGCCCCAGATCCAAAGACAGCAGCCGGGCGCCCTGCAGCAGCGGCGGCACCTGCCCTTGGGCGATCTTGCAGGCCAGCGCTTCCGCCACGGCCGTTTTGCCGACCCCGGCTTCGCCCACCAAAATCGGGTTGTTCTGCCGGCGGCGCAGCAAAATGTCGATCACCTGGCGCAGCTCCGCTTCACGGCCAATCACCGGGTCGATTTCACCGTCGCGCGCCTGACGAGTCAGGTCCGCACACCATTTATCGAGTATCTCGACCGTCTCGGGCGCATCCGGCGCTTCGCCGAGCGCGCCGTAGCTTTCTTCCTCCTCCTCCTCGTGTTCGACAGACTCCGCCAGAATCGCCGGGTAGTCGTCGAACAGCTGTGGGATCGGCAGTTTTTTAAACTCTTCGCTCAGCCGGTACAGGCTGCGCTGCAGCGTGGGATCCTGCAGAATGCCGACCAGGATATGGATGGTGCGCACGCCGCCGGACGGCGTTTCGGCGAGCTGGCTCATCAGCAGCCCTCTTTCCACCACCGTTTCCAACTGCGTCGACAGATCCACCACCGCATTCGTCCGGTTTGGCAAGGTATGGAGAATGCGATCCAACGCATCGCTTACGCGCTGAATATTGATCGCGTAGTGCGCCAGGATCAGCGGCAAGTCGCCGCGTTCTTTGTCCACCAGGACTTTCAGCCAATGTTCAAGCTCCACGTATTCGTGCCTGAAGGTCCGGCACAGCTTGGTGGCTTCAACGAAGGACTGATAAGCAAAGTGGCCCAATCGCGAAAAAAGACGTTCTCGTTGATACACCTTAAATTTCCTTATATTAAGTTGTTGATTGATAAACCAGCTGCCTAAACGTCCCTGTCTTAGGTTTCAGCCAGCTGTCTTTACTCAGCGACTTGCCGCCCAGCTGCGCCGCCATGCCCGGCTCCGTGGCGATCAGCAGGCTGACGTCCAACATCAGCTGATGGCTCGTGAAGTCATGGCAGATGCTCACCAGCGCCTGCAGCCGCCGGCTGCCGCGCTGATACTGCTGATAATGCGGGGCCCCCAGCGGCCCGATTTGAATATGCGCGCCGTACTGGGCATCGAAAAAGCGGCTACCGATGCGCGTGCTCCCCAGCTTGCCCAGCTTTTGGCTGCCGTTTTTTTTGCCGTCGTCGATCCATTTGGCGTAGCGCGGCGTAATTTCGATGGGAACGGCGAAGTAGGCCGCCAGCATCTTGTTAAGCTGGCGCAGCGAGCGGCGGCCCGGCAGATAAATGCCGGGGTAGGCTTCGCGCAGGCGCTGGATATGCGGGTTCACGGCCAACGTGGTGTCGACGCCCACCGTCTGCCGCAGATGATGCAAAAACGGGTTTTTGTCATCGTCATGGTCATGCCCGATCATCGCCTTCAGCTGCGCCCAGGCCCGGTAATGCAGTACGGCGAAGCGCTGGCTAACGATGCCGACAAACTGCTGGAACGCCTGATTACGCCTGGCGATGACTTCGGTGCGCGCGTGCTCGGTCACATGGATCGGCAGCGGGCCGTAAGGGGCAAACATGCCGAAATGCCGTGCCTGAATCAGCACCTGCGTAGGGCGTTGTACGATGGAGGCGATTTCACGCGAGGCGAAGCCCATATCCGCCGGCTGGGTGATACAGAGCCTTTCGCGGC
>Ga0209370_1002690_pt1 | contig 12368 bp, 9 predicted proteins | sample AgamicAtPrz_FD_187164 | JGI IMG/M metagenome (GOLD analysis project Ga0209370, IMG submission 187164) | Agave microbial communities from Guanajuato, Mexico - At.P.rz (SPAdes) (version 2) | ecosystem: Host-associated > Plants > Phyllosphere > Phylloplane/Leaf | place: Guanajuato, Mexico... | reverse complement strand
ATCACTCAGGCGGGGCCGCCCCCGACCATGGGTTTCAGTGAAGAGATCGGCAACCACAGTCCAAGCCTCATCCGAGAGTTCGTAACGCTTTGCCATCACAGAATTCCTTTCCGTAGATGGCCGGGAAGACCTTCCTGCGACATGGAAGGTTCTGGTCGGCCCTGGCGAGATTGACCCCAAAAGTGGCTTGTACACGGCAGACCCCGCATCAATCAATCGTTTTGTCTTGATCCATTCACTCGCTGAGATTGAGGCGCTTGACATGAAATTTTCCGGTTACCTCATCCTTCCACTCCCTCTTGCCGAGCAAGGCCGCGCCCTGCCTGGCACAGTGGAAGTCTCGTCAGGCGGTGAGATCATGCGTGAAATTCGTCCCATGAACTGACCCGACGTGCCAAAAGAGCGCGTGCCGGTATGCCCGGCGCGCGCTTTTTTGTGGTCATCCAACCAGCAAGGGCGACAGCAAGGCAAAGGGTTGCCAGGTCAGTGAACCGTCAAAAGTGGCGTAAGCCAGAATTTCCAGGCGCTCATTCAAGGTGAAATATTCGAGGTCGGCTTTGTTGAAGGTGCCGATCTGTACTTCGCCACTGGTGCTGGTAACTGCGGTGGTACCGATTGACCGCCGCAGGTTTTTGCCGTCGCCGCGGGCGCGCCCATACAACTCCAGCTTCACATTCTGGTTCATGGCAACGAACGGCCATGCTTGGGCGCTTACCTTTGCCGTGCCGCCCGCCAGCTGCTTGATGCTGAGTTGCCCGCCGTTGACCTTGTCGCAGGAGGGGGTCGGCAGGTTGGATACCGCTTCTACCTTCAAGGTGTGCGGTTTTGACAGGGCCTCCTCGCCGTCACTTTGCAAGACTTTGTAATACAGGGTCAGGTTATAGCCCGATTGTTCGGCCACCTTGTCGGCAGGTATACGATAGGCACGTTTGCCTGGCTCGACCGGTGTGGTGGTCGAAAAGGCGCCGCGTGAACCGGGCGTGCTCCAGAACACCTCGATGGTCTCGCCGGGGTCGATGATGTCCTCGCTTTCGGTGACGAGCAGGGTAGCGCCGGACACAGCCTGAATGGGCCTCAGCGTGCTGGCATTGCTGCCGCCGTCGGCTTCCATGATGGTGGGTGGGGGGAGGGTACGTGGTCCAGGTGTGGCCTTGGCTTGCAGGGGTATGTCCTTGCCCCTTTGTACGTCAGTCTGGGCCCGGTCCTGGATGCTGAAATAGGCAAAATGCAGGCCGTCTTCGAGCCGAATCACGTCGCCCGGGATGCTGATCTGTAGCGGCTGGCCGGCTTCTGCCTTGCTCAAGGTCCTTCGGCCGACTTCGCCCGGGCCTCCAGGAAGCGTTGCCCAGTACCAGATAAGCAGGTCGCCGGCGTTGCCCCCTTGGTAGGCACTGGTGGTGCCCCTGAGCGCATCGCCGTTATCCCTCAGGTACTTGTCGGTCACACCGGCCGAGATGACTTCCGGCGGGAAGGTGATGTAGCTCATGGCGGGCAATACGGGTGAGGTCTTGTCGATGGTAACGGTCAGTTCGTGGGAAGTGGCATCGTTACCATCGCCCAGCACCACGTGGTAATAAAGGGTGTGCTGGCCGTCGCCCATGCGCTCGACAGGCACCAGGATGAACAGCTCTTCGGGCAGCACCTCGGTTGCCCAGGTTCTGCTACCCACCTTGGTGCCGTCCCAGTACAGGGTGAGCGTTTCAGGGAAATCCGGTGAAGGCTCGGAGTTCTGCCACATCTCGAACTCTACCCGCAACGGTTCGATTGTAGCGCCCACCGGCAGCAGGTTGTGCTGGCCGCCGGGGATATCGGAAAGCAACTGCAGGATTCTGGCCGGGGGGAGTGATGGGGCCTTGGTGCCTGATAATCTGGCAGTGTCGCTTGCAACAAGGGGAGCGGGGTGTCTGGAACCTGTCATGGAATAATCCCTCAACAAAAAGGGGAGGCAATCGTGCCTCCCCCGTGTCTGTGTATTACCAGCTGTAACGCAGCCCGGCGCTTACGCCCCAGGGCTGTTCTATCTTCTCGCCGTGGCTGTAGTCGAACTCGGCGTGCATCTGCCACTGCTCGGCCCAGGCTACGGATACACCGGCGCCGAACTCGGCGCGCGAGCCGGACAGGTCGTTGTTGAAGGTGTTGCCGTTGACCTTGACGTCGTTGTTTTGGGCAAACTCGTGGGCCACTGCCGCCTTCAGGTAAGGCTGCACGCTGCGGCCCTGGCCCAGGTCGAAGTTGCGGCCGGCTACCGAACCCAGCTTGGCCTGCAGTGAGCGGGCACTGTCGCCATGGCCGCGCATGCCGTTGTCCAGGGTGACGCTCTGGCCTTGCACGGCCATGGCCGAGAGTTGCGCGTAGGGTTCGATGAAGTAGTCGTTGTCCAGGCGCAGGTGGCGGCCGAACTCCACGGAAGCGCCCAGCCCGTTGCTGTCGTAGTCGCCTTTTGTCTGCTTGCCATCGCTCAGACGTACATCGGCCTGGTTCTGGTAGCGATTGAACTTGGCTACCGCGTCCACGTAGTAACCGCTTTGCGGTTGCAGCCAGGTCGCATAGGCGCCGACATGGTAGCTGTCGACCTTGCCCGAGGCGCCGCGGGGCAGGTTGAGGTCTGAGTTGCTGTAGCCTGCGGTTACCCCGGCAAGCCAGTTGCCATCGCCCAGCGGCAGGGGGGTGTCGGCACCGAACGACAGGCCCTGCTGGGTTTGCTGGTAGCCTGAGCCAGCACTGGAGGAGACGTTGAACTTGTTGCCATAGCTGCGTATCCACGCACCGCTCTTGCCGGTGTCGCGGCGGATTTCACCCATGCGGCTGCGCAGCGTGGTGAGCTCGCCATACCACACGGTCGGCGCACTGTTGAACAAACCCAGCAGCGTTTGCGTGCCGGGGCTGACGGTGCGGGTGGTGGTATCGAGGTACCAGTCGTTGCCGTCTTCGCTCTGCTTCAGGCCGTAGGAATAGGCGCCCAGGTCAACCGGGCCGCCTTCCAGCGAGAAGCGGGCATCGCCGCTGGCAGTGTGCACCAGATGCAGGCTGCTCTCGGATTGAGCATCCCACAGGCCCATGGTCGTTTCGGTGGTTTGCACCGGCGCAAGTTTGCCGGGCTGGGTGTACTCGAATGTACTCAGGATAATGTCGGCATTGCGCAGGGTCGTGCGCATGTCGACCCGGCCATGCTGGAACGGATCGGACAGATTATCCGTGTAACTGTACTGCACCCTTTCCAGCTCGGTTTCCTTGCCCTTGCCGTCTACTGCAACCAGGGTTTCGTTGTCGACCAGGTGGCAGGGTTGCAGCTCGGGGTAGCCGGCGGTTACCAATGCATCGCGCGTGACGTAGGTATAGCGTTGCACCACGGTGTCGCCATCGTTGTTGGCAGGGACAATCCTGCGCTCTTGCGGATGACGTACGAAGCCTTCAGGGTCATACGGGTGGCCTATGCTTGCGGCAGCCGCGTACCACGTGTTGATTTCCTTGACGCCATTGGCCTTGGTTTTTTCCAGCACGTTGCCCTGGCCATCGTAGCGTGTGCGCTCGACTTCAGGCTCCCTTAGCGGGGAATTGCCCTTGCGCCACCAGAGGCGGCTGGTTCGGGTGGCGAGTTGGAACGTGCGCAGCTGGTCGTCAAATGCCACATCTTTGCGCATTGACTCATAAGCAGTGACGATTTGCGCAATGTTGTTGCCTTGGGTGGTTTTTTCCAGCGTTTGCAAGTGGAACTGGTTGAAGCGCCGCTCGATGGTACGCAGCGGTTTGTCATCCTTGTACAGGGTTTCCACCGAACCGTAACTGTAGTCGCCGATGTGCTGATACATCGCGTCCAGGCCCATCTCATTCTTGCGTGCCCAGTCAATATTCAGGCCGTAACCCAGGAAGTTGTTCTTGACCGGTGCCTCGGGGTCGTTGGGGTAGGTATATCGAGTGTCGACTTTTGGTTGTCCAAGGCCTGGAGTAACCACGTGATCGGTCACCCGGGGTATTTTCCCCACGGTCGGGTTACCGTTAGCGTCCTTGAATGTCATCAAGTGCCCCTCGTCGCGATACAGTATCAACTCCTCGCCACCATTGGGCGTGGTGACACGCTCCATGCACCAAAAGCCGTGTTCTTCACGATAGGCAAAGTCCCATGCACCCTTGTCATGGGTGGGTAATTCGATTCGCGAGACCGAGTCTTCGGGCCCGGTCACGTGCATTTTGTATGACGCACTTGGCCCTCCAGGGGCGTCAGGGAAATAGTTGAGGGACAAGATGCCATTGCTGAAGTGAGTGCCGAAAACCGGCTCGCCATCGGCCTGGTATATGGTTTTCAAGCGCATGAAACCACCACCAGCAGGCTCATAGCTCAGCCGCAAGACATGCCCAAGCGGCGATGCCACCCGCACCGGGACAGCAGCCATTTTGCTACCGCTACCTTGCAATTCAAGTAGTTCGACCAGCCCCGAGCGGTGCACGATGCGGTAATCGTCACCGTGGCGGTAGAGATGAAAGCTGTCCAGTTTCTTCTCGCGCATCAGCAATTGGCCAGTACTTGTGTCTTCGTCGGTAATCTTGAAGGTTTCACCGCTGGCCAGTGTCAGCATGTTGTCACTGGGCGTGAAACGGGTGAGCTGCAATTGCCAGTTGGTACCGTAGCCAGTGTTTTGATTGCTCATGCTGTTGAACAAAAGTACCAGAGGAAAGTCGATATCCCTCAGGCTGTTGGCTCGCACAGGCGGTAGCTCCAACCGCATTGAGTATTGCCCGGTGCGCGCGTCGACGCCGTGCGCAAGGAAGCTCATGAAATTCATCGCATTTGATTGAAGGAATATATCGTCGGCAAGTGTGGCAATCATGATGGGTACCCAGGCTGTCATGCTGCTTAAAGGGCAGATGGCCATTTGATAGGGGAACGGTTCACAAACGTGTGGCCAACCGTAGCAGCCGCAGCAACCTGTAGCACCTAGCAGTTTTATCAGTTTTCGAGCCGACGCCGGGCGCGTAAAACGTAGCTGAAAACCAGCCGGCCTGGACTGGAACACTACGGATGAAAATTGATGAGCACTGACCTGCCAGCACCTGAGATTCCGACGGATACCGAAATACCTAAGCCTGAGGTGCCGTTGTTATCTGGCAATAACCTGAAGCTGAAAGATCTGGGTGTCGTGGATCTGGAAACCTATATCACCTACCCAGGGATTAAGCCTGGAGAAGCGGTGGCCCCTAACTTTCGTGGGTGCGCGGCGGACGGTTCGGCAGTTGATCTGTTGGCGGAGAAGAAGATTATCGATGCGCTCGATGATCAACAAAGGTTCAGAATTGATATACCCAACGGCACTTTGCAGCTGCTGAGTGGTGGGCAGGTTTTCTATTCGTTCTACAAAGTTGAAAACGACATTTTTACAGCGCAATCACTGCGACACTTCTTCTTTGTCGACAGGGAACTCGCTGCTTGAGTGAGTCACATCGAATGACACCGCGCCCAGGCTGCCCAGGTCGCGAGCGATACCCAGTGCTTCTGCCTGGTAACCTTCACTGGCCATCAGGCCGCCATACAGGGTGGTGTTCCAGGCCGTGCCGAGCGCTGCCGTGCCTTGCCACAACGGCGGCGCCAGCAGGTCGCCAGTGGGGTTGTAGCGCCCTGCGGTGGTGCTGTAGCGGGCCACGCCCGGGCGCAACAGATTGCCGATGTTGGCATACGGTTGAATGAAGCGGCGGACTTGGCCATCGGCTTCGGTCAACACCACTTCCAGTTCGCCGGTGCCGCCGACTGCCAGGTCATCGATGGCATAGGGGCCTGGGCTGACGTAGGTGGAATAGAGCGGGTAGCCGTTCTGCCAGATTTCCAGCTTGGCCCGTGTCTGGGCCACGCCGCGGATGGTCGGGGCATAGCTGCGATGGGTGTCGGGCAGCATGTCGAAGTCCGAAGCCAGGCGCACGCCGGTTACCGGTACGCCGCGGAATACATCGCTATCGGTGAACGTTTCGCCGATCGTCAGGTTTCCCCAGGTGCCGGGCAGGTCGGTTTGCGCATAGGTGTAGGCGCGGGTCCATTCACGCTGGCCCTGGCTGTCCTGGCGCCACGCCTGGCTGCTGCGCAGGCGCCAATCGGCCAGGTTCACGCCGCTGTTCAGGTACAGGTCGTGGCTGTCGAAGCGCCCTTGCCCGTGGCTCTGGCCCTGCAGGGTCGAGGCCTGGTAGTTGACGAAGGCGGCGGTGATGCCGCTGTCCCACAGCGCAGGGTCGACTTGCCCGCGGATGTCGCGGCGCAGGGCAATCTGCGGGATCGACACTGCCAGCCGCAGTCGGCTGCTGTCAAAGTCCACGCGGGCACCTGGGACCACGGCGGATAGGTCGAGGCAAGGCTGTTCGAGCAGGGCAGGGTCCGGCAAGGCGTCAAGGCGCAAGCCCAGTTCACCCAGCAATGTCGGCGACAGGCAAGGTTGCAAGTGCTCGCCACTGCTGTCGAGCTCAAAGGCGATCTCGCGCAGGCCCGTGTACTCGAGATTGACCGACAGCTCCACCCGGTAAATGCCGGGAACGAGGTCAACCGTGCTCGCCAGTTGGCTCAAGGCCAGTTGCGCGCTGTTCGCCGGTTGGTCTGGGTGCTGGAACATGAAGCCGGCCTGGAATTCGATTTCGCCGGGTGTTTCAGACTCGGCAAAGGCTGCTGCAGCCGGTAGGGCGGCCAGCAGCAGGCAAGCGCGGCGCAAGCGATGCCGGCCGCGGCAAAGGGGAAAGTAGTGCATACGGGTGCTCCTTGGAGCGAGCCGGTCGGTGTCAGGGCGCGTCGAGTACAGGCAGGGTCAAGGGCTCGCTGGTGCCGCCGTAGTCGTTGATGATGCTGACGAGGACCTGCTTGGCTGCGACGGGCAGCGGGAACAGCTGTTCGCTCAGGGGGGCGAGCATGTCGGCGTTGGCCAGCGGGCGGTTTTGCTTGCCGTCGACCACCTCGAGACGGTTGAAGGTGTAGTGGTAGGGGGTGGGGTTGTGAATGCGCAGGTGCGCAATGCCGTCAACCATGGTCCTGTGGACTTGCAGTTCTTTCAGTTGCCGTACAGGGTCGCCACTGACCTGGCTGGGTCGGTAGAACAGCTTGATGCGGGTGCGCAGGGCAACGTTCAAGGCGTTACGCTGCTCGCCGTCCGTTTGGGGGATTTCCTGCAGGTTGAAGAAAAACAGCGATTCGCGGTCCTGCGGCAGGTCGTTGGGCAGCCCGCTGATATGAACGGTCTGTTCCTTGCCGGGGTTCAGGCGAAAAAGGGTTGGGGCGGTGGCGAAGGGCACTGCAGTAGTGGTGTCATCTGCTGCGGTATTGACCCAGGCCTGGGCTGCATAGGGTTGCTTGCCCGGGTTGGCAATGACCACTGACGTACTGCGCTTGTCGCTGTTGTAGACGATGCGGGTGCTGCTGATGGTCAGGGCGGCATGGGCGTTGCCAAGCGTGCAGACCAGTGCCAACAGGCAGCCCAGGCGCACCGACGTGCGGGAGAAGAGTGACATGAGGAGTGACCGAGTGAGATCCAGGCGGCAGGAACCAGGTGCGCACGGCACCTGGCAACTTGATCAAGGCAGGGCGACGGTGAATTTCACCTGGGCCTGGGCCAGGCCGTCTGTGACCGTGTCGGCAATCGACTCGAAGTTCGCGTAGAACAGCATGTCGCTTGGCGAGCTCTCGTACAGCTCGTACTCTTTGGACGCGGTATTCGGCGTGATTTTCGTGTGGGTATCATCTTTGATAGCGATACCAATACCGGTGGCCGCGCTGCCACCCAGGCGAATGCCGTAGAGGTCGCTGCCTGGGCCAACGATACCGTGCAGAGGCTCGAACTTGACCGTGGCTTTTGGGGTGGGTGGAAGCACGCAACCAGCGCCAGGGGTGACTCGCAGGGCGAAGGCTACTTCCTCGCTGGTGTCACCGACTTTTTCAAATTTGCTGGCATTGGGGGTGCCCAGCGAGACCCATGGCACATCGCCCAAGCCCGGGTTCACCAGGTCGATCGGGCAAGTGCCACCCGGATTGATGAAGCCGGTGAACTCGATCTGTCCTGTTTCGTCGGCAGCCATTGCCGTGCCGGCTGAAAGTGCCAAGGCAAGCGCCAGTGTGAGCTTTTTCATTGATATATCCATACGGTTGAAGTGTTGGCTGCGGAGGCTCTCCGCAGGTCAGCGAAAGGGGTATTGAACCGAGTGCTTTCGTGACCACGACAGGCTATGGATATGGGTTATGCGGGGCTGTAGTACTTTTCGTTATCGGAATGTGGAAACTGGGATAGCCGCACATCAGGTGCGGCTACTCATCCAGCTTAGTGGCCTGGGGTTTGTTTCGGCGTGTTCAACAGCTGCTTTTGCTGATGCCAATCAAATGGCTCACCGCTCTGTTCTGCTTCGTAGCGGCGCTCTTCCAGTTGCTGGTACAGGTCCAGCTCCTCATCAGGCATATAGTGCAGGCAGTCGCCGCCGAAGAACCACAACAGGTCACGTGGCACCAGGTGGGCGATTTGCGGGTAGCGCTGGATCACCTGGCAGATCAGGTCCTGGCCCAGGTATTGGCTTTCGAGCGGGTCTTGCGGCAGCAGGATCAGGAGCTCGTCGAAGCGTTCGAGGAACAGGGCGTGGCTTTCCTCCGGTACCTGCTCGGCGTCACCCAGGGCCACCAGGATGGTGCGCAGGTGTTGAAGCAATTGCAGGTGGTAAGCCAGGTGGGGGTTGGCCATGGGGCGGTCCTCGGGGTGGTTGAAACGGGGGCGGAGTATACGCCGGTTGTGGGCGGGTTGGGGAAGGCGTCTATGGCGGGCGCGGTCCGGTGTAGGAGCGGCCTTGTGTCGCGATAGGGCCGCATAGCGGCCCCAGGGTTTCAGCACAGATGCACAAATTGCCGGGGCTGCTGCGCAGCCCTATCGCGACACAAGGCCGCTCCTACACCAGACCGCGTCAAGCGATCAGGAGGTCAGCGGACCTTGCCCTGTTCAGGTAACAACTGCTCCTTGTCGAAGGCATCCACATCGATCACTGGCCGACGTGCCTGTTCCGCCGCCTGCAGCCGTTGCCCTTCGCCGGGTTGCAATACGCCGCTCTCGACAGCCGCATCGATCACCGACTGCCCGGGTGCCGGTCGCACCTTGCCCTCTTTGAGTGCCTGGTGCAGCGCCTTGTGCAGCGGCGTAGCCTCGTCCAGCAAGTCGCTGGCCCGTTGCAATGCCGCCACCGGGTCGCCGTCGGCCTGGGGCCGGAAGCACCCGGCAAGCAGCTCTTCCAGAGCCGGGTCACCCTTGCTGCGGCCGATCAATGCCGCCACCTCGGCATCCAGTTCATCGCTCGGCCCGGTATGGCGGCGGCCGAAGGGGAACACCAGCACGCGCAGGGCACAGCCCACAAACCGGTTGGGGAAGTTGTCCAGCAGCCGGTCCAGGGCCTTTTCCGCCTGGCCCAGGCTTTCTTCCATGGCCCAGCGCAGCAGCGGTTGCATGTGCTCCGGTGAGCCGAGGTCGTGATAGCGCTTGAGCGCAGCGCTGGACAGGTACAGGTAGCTGAGCACATCACCCAGCCGGGCACTCAGGCGCTCGCGGCGCTTGAGGGCACCGCCCAGCAACATCATCGACAGGTCTGCCAGCAAGGCGAAGGCTGCCGCCTGGCGGTTGAGGGCGCGGAAGTAGCCTTGGCTCAAGGTGTCGCCGGGCACGGCCTCCAGGCGTCCAAGCCCGAGGTTGAGCACCAGCGTGCTGGCCGCGTTGCCAGCAGCGAACATGATGTGCTTCATCAGCAGGTCGTCGAATTCCTTTAGCGCCTGGTCGTGGTCCTCGCGGCCGGCCAGGGCCATTTCCCTGAGCACGAACGGGTGGCAGCGAATGGCGCCCTGGCCGAAGATCATCAGGTTACGCGAGAGGATATTGGCGCCCTCCACGGTAATGAATATCGGCGCCCCCTGCCAGTTGCGGCCCAGGTAGTTGTTCGGCCCCATGATGATGCCCTTGCCGCCGTGCACGTCCATGGCGTGCTGGATGCATTCGCGGCCGCGCTCGGTCAGGTGGTACTTGAGGATCGCCGACAGCACCGAGGGTTTCTCGCCAAGGTCAACTGCCTTGGCAGTCAGCAGGCGGGCGCTGTCCATCAGCCAGGCATTGCCGCCAATGCGTGCCAGCGATTCCTGAATACCTTCGAAAGCCGCCAGCGGCACGTTGAACTGCTCACGGATGTTGGCGTACTGGCCGGTGACCAGGCTGGTGTACTTGGCGGCACCAGTGCCTACGGCGGGCAGGGAGATGGAGCGACCCACCGACAGGCAGTTCATCAGCATCATCCAGCCCTTGCCGAGCATGGCCTGTCCGCCAATGAGAAAGCTCAGCGGCACAAACACGTCCTTGCCACTGTTGGGGCCGTTCATGAAGGCAGCGCCCAGCGGCAGGTGGCGCTTGCCGATTTGCACGCCGGGGGTGTCGGTGGGGATCAGCGCCAGGCTGATGCCCAGCTCCTCCTGTTCGCCCAGCAGGTGGTCCGGGTCGTAGGCCTTGAACGCCAGACCCAGCAGAGTGGCGATCGGGCCCAGGGTGATGTAGCGCTTTTCCCAGTTCAGGCGCAGGCCGATGACTTCTTCGCCGTTCCATTGGCCTTTGCAGACCACGCCGGTATCGGGCATGGCGCCAGCATCGGAGCCGGCCAGCGGGCCGGTAAGGGCGAAGCAGGGGATTTCCTCGCCGCGCGCCAGGCGTGGCAGGTAGTGGTTGCGTTGTTCGTCGGTGCCGTAATGCAACAGCAGTTCGGCCGGGCCCAGCGAGTTGGGGACCATCACCGTGGAAGCCAGGTCGCCGCTGCGGGTGGCCAGTTTCATCGCCACCTGGGAGTGGGCGTAGGCAGAGAAGCCTTTGCCGCCGTATTGCTTGGGGATGATCAGGGCGAAGAAGCCATTTTGCTTGATATGCGCCCAGGCTTCGGGCGGCAGGTCCATGTCCTGGCCGATCTGCCAGTCGCTGACCATGGCGCACAGTTCTTCCGTCGGGCCATCGATGAAGGCCTGTTCTTCTTCGGTCAGTGTCGGCGCCGGGTAGGCGAGCAGGGTGCGCCAGTCGGGGCGGCCGCTGAACAGCTCGCCGTCCCACCATACGGTGCCGGCGTCGATTGCTTCGCGCTCGGTTTGCGACATGGGCGGCAGGGTGCGCTGGAACCAGTTGAACACCGGGCCGGTGAATACCTTGCGGCGCCATTCCGGCAGCGCCACCAGGGCGGCTTTCAGTGCCAGCACCATCCAGATCAGGGTCAGCAGCCAGCCGGGAGCACTGCTGAAAATGCCCATCAGCAGCACGTACGCCGCCATGATGCCGAGAATCTGCAAGGGCGCCAGGCGCCGGTGCGTGAGGTACGCAGCAAAGATCACCAGCACTACCAGCCACAACAGCAACATAATCGGTCCTCCTTGGAACCTGGGGGTAAGCCGTCCCGGACAGCTTAGACGCTACGCTGCGAACGGCCGGGTCAGAACAGTGACAGGGTATGGCGGCGGGAGTTTCAGTCCGGTGTTTGCCTGTACCGGCCTCTTCGCGGGCACGCCCGCTCCCACAGGTACTGCACCGACCTGAGGCCTGGTGCGATCCCTGTGGGAGCGGGCGTGCCCGCGAAGAGGCCGGTACAGGCGATAAAACTCTGGAGTAGACTGTGCCTCCTCCGCATTCATAAGGACGTTGCCATGCTGAAGATCTGGGGCCGCAAGAATTCGAGCAATGTGCGCAAGGCGCTGTGGATCGCCCATGAACTGGGCCTGGACTTCGAGTCGATCGACGCCGGCGGCGCCTTCGGCGTGGTCAACGAGCCGCACTACCGCGCGCGCAACCCCAATGGCCTGGTGCCGATGCTGGAAGACGGCGACCTGACCCTGTGGGAGTCCAACACCATCGTCCGCTACCTGTGCGCCGAGTACGGCAACGAGCAGGGCTGGTACCTGGAAGACCCACGCCAGCGTGCCCTCGCCGACAAGTGGATGGACTGGACCACTTCGTCCTTCGCAACGCCGTTCCGCCCGCTGTTCTGGGGCCTGCTGCGCACCCCGGAAGACCAGCGCGACTGGGTGGCGATCAACGCCGCGCACAAGCAGTGCGCCCAGCTGCTGGCCATTGCCGACGAAGCCCTGGCCAAACAACCGTACCTTTCCGGTGACCAGATCGGCATGGGTGACATCCCACTGGGTAGTTTCATCTATGCCTGGTTCGAAATGCCCATCGAGCGCCCGGCCATGCACCACCTGGAAGCTTGGTACGCGCGCCTGAAGGCCCGCCCGGCCTACCAGGCAGCGGTAATGACTGCGCTGACCTGATCGAACACCACGGCTACTTCGATAGTCATTATCAATACACATGACTGTACTTGTGCGGCCAGGCCAAGCACCATTGGCCGCACTCACTGCGCCA
>Ga0209370_1002689_pt1 | contig 12369 bp, 9 predicted proteins | sample AgamicAtPrz_FD_187164 | JGI IMG/M metagenome (GOLD analysis project Ga0209370, IMG submission 187164) | Agave microbial communities from Guanajuato, Mexico - At.P.rz (SPAdes) (version 2) | ecosystem: Host-associated > Plants > Phyllosphere > Phylloplane/Leaf | place: Guanajuato, Mexico... | reverse complement strand
TCATGGCCCAGGGGATCATGCGATCGGAGGAGTGCCTGAGAATGGCTTCGGCGATCTGCTCGGTGATGCCTGCATCGGCCAGGATCTTGCCCAGCATGGCGCCCAGCGCGATCACGACGCCTACGGCACCCAGCGTTTTGCCCGCGCCATTGGTCAGCTGCTTGACGATGGTTTCCGGATCCATGCCGGTGGCAAAGCCGACGCCTACCGAGACGATGAGCAGGGCCAGCAGCGGGTGCAGCTTGATGCGTGAAACGATCAAGGCGACCAGCACCAGCACGCTGACCAGGGCGGTCAGCAGCAACTGAATATCGAGAGATGTCATAAATGAACCTTGGTTTTGGCTGGCTGTCCTGAAGCGCACTTCACATCCAGCACGAGGCAAGGCTCATATTAAAAAAGCGCACTCGCACCCGCTGTAGGCTGGCGCCGTCGGCGTGATGCAAGATGGATGTCGAGATGCGGCCCAGGGGGCGCAACAGCAATGTTGTAATGAAGATCTAGGTTTGCCACCAGGTATGAGCTTCACAGGGCAACAAAGTTGCTGTGGAAATTACGTAAGCCCGTGCCTGGCTTTTTCCTGCTGCCCCCTGATTTCCTGGTGCCACCCTCGGCAGGCCGGCCTATCGCTTCGCGGACTCAGTCCGTCAGCGACGCGCCACGCCAGACGCCGGAATGCACCAACTGGCGGGCGCAGTCCGTCAGCACCACACGTGCAGCCAGGGCTGCGGGTGACAGCTCATCGTCGGACAGGCTGCACAGCGCGGCCTTGCGCCGCACCGAGTCATCGGCGATTTGCGACCATTGAAAACGCTCGGCCGCATCGCGGTACATGCCCATGGCTGACCAGGGCTGGACCGTGGCCCCCATGCCGGCCGCGACGGCTTCCATCAGCAGGGACAGCGAGTCGATTTCCATGGCCATCTGCGACTGGAAACCGGCGCTGGTGAACGAGGCCATGATGGAGCTGCGCAGGCCGTGGCTGCCCGAGGGCAGGATCAGCGGCACTTGCTGCAGCAACTCCAGGCTGATGGGCGCGGCGTGCTGGATTTGCGGCGCCACAGGCTGCTGGCGCGACTGGATCAGAAACAGCTGCTCCTCTAGCAGCGGCATCACGCTCCAGCGCCGTGCATTCTGTGTATCAAAAAGAATGGCAAGGTCCAGTTGTCTGGCGTTGAGAAGACTGGTCAGATGCCCTGACAGCGCGGACACGATGTGCAGGCGCACTTCGGGGTAGCGCTCGCGCATGGCGCGCATCAGCGGCAGGCCCAGCACATTCGCAATCGTGGGCGACAGGCCCATGCTGACGGCGCCCGACAGCCGCGCCTGCTGGGCCGCGTGAATGGCCTGCTGGGCATGGCGCAGGGTGAGCTGGGCCTGGTGGAAAAAGGCCTGGCCGGCCTCGGTAGGAATCACGCCGCGCGGTGTGCGCTGCAGCAGCCGGGTCGACAGCTCGGACTCCAGGCGGCTGATCTGCTGGCTCAGCGCCGACTGCACCATGTCCAGATCCAGCGCTGCCCGGCTCATGGAGCCCAGTTCAACAATTCGTACAAAGTAGCGCAGCTGGCGCAGTTCCATGGCAAATCCTCACGCCCGCAGCAGTTGACGGGCGCTGGGATAATCGCATACCTATGAGCAACAAGCAGCGTGTCGTGGTGGGTTTGTCGGGCGGTGTGGATTCCGCCGTCACCGCCTATCTTCTCAAAAAGCAGGGCCATGAGGTCGTCGGCATCTTCATGAAGAACTGGGAAGATGACGACGACAGCGAATACTGCTCGTCGAATATCGATTTTGTCGATGCGGCGGCCGTGGCCGACGTGATCGGCATAGAGATCGAGCACGTGAACTTCGCCGCCGACTACAAGGATCGCGTGTTTGCCGAGTTCCTGCGCGAGTACCAGGCAGGTCGCACGCCCAATCCGGACGTGCTGTGCAATGCGGAGATCAAGTTCAAGGCCTTCCTCGACCACGCCATGCGCCTGGGCGCCGAGAAGATTGCCACCGGCCACTACGCACGTGTGCGCCAGAATCCGTCCACTCAGCTGTTCGAGCTGCTCAAAGGCCTGGATAACAGCAAGGACCAGAGCTATTTTCTGCATCGGCTGAACCAGGCCCAGTTGTCCAAGGCCATGTTTCCCGTGGGCGAGCTGCACAAGACCGAGGTGCGCCGCATTGCCGAGGAGATCGGCCTGCCCAATGCCAGGAAGAAGGACTCGACGGGCATCTGCTTCATCGGCGAGCGCCCGTTCCGCGACTTCCTGAACCGCTACATCAGCAAGGAGCCGGGACCGATCCTGGACGACCGCAACCGCAAGCTGGGCAAGCATGTGGGCCTGTCCTTCTACACGCTGGGGCAGCGGTCGGGTCTGGGCATTGGCGGTGTCAAGGAAAAGGGTGCAGCCCGTGGTGCGGGCGACCATGCGCCCTGGTTTGTGGCGCGCAAGGAAATGGACAAGAACATTCTGCGCGTGGTGCAGGGCCATGACCATCCGCTGCTGCTGTCGCATGCGCTGCTGGCCGATCAGGTCAGCTGGGTGGCCGGCCATGCCCCGGCAGAGGGCAAGGCCTACGGCTCCAAGACCCGCTACCGCCAGCCGGATTCCCCGGCGCTGATTTCCCAGGCTTCCGAGGCTGGCTTCCGTCTGGACTTTCCAGAAGCGCAGTGGGCTGTCACCCCTGGTCAGTCCGCCGTGCTCTATGACGGCGATGTCTGCCTGGGCGGCGGCATCATTGCGCAGGTCGATCCCGCAGCCGCTTAGTAATCGCTAGTAATCGCGGTTCTCGTCAAACCATTGCCCGGCCTGCTCATGCGTCAGCTTCAGAGCCAGCGCCACAGGCAGTTGTGCCAGCTGCTGCACGGCCAGTCCCAGGTCTTCGCGTTCGCTGGTCTCAATGCCTTTGACCGTGTTGAAGCGGGCGGTAAAGGTCGTCAGTGCAGCTTGGACATGGTCAAGGCTGCTGGCCGTGCCGATCTCCTGTTCGGCCAGGTCGTAAGCCGCATGCGCGATCCTGGCGCGGGCTGCGGGCCAGCCTGCAAATGGCCGCCCATATTCCTTGGTCCACCATTCGGGCTTGCGTAGCTGGCTGACGGATGTGTAGCCGGCCCAGGGTCGTGCCCTGGTGCGCTCCTTGAGCTGCTGGCGCAGGCGTTTTCCGGCAGCTTCTTCCACGTTGTAGGCGATGAAGGAATCCAGTTGCGGCCAGGCTTGCAGCGCTGGAAGCTCCGACAGATGGCGCATAAAACGCAGTGATAGCGCCCTGAGCTGCGTGCATGAAGAAAGCTGGGCCAGGTCACTGTGATTCCCCCACAGGGAAAGCGAATCCAGCTTCGAAAATTGCAGCAGATTCTGCAGCGAAACAGCTTGTTTACCCGCACCGTTGCGCAGCTCCAGCGTACCGGCCTGTTTCAGGCAGCCCATGTCGGGCAGCTGGAAGGCCTTGTCGGCCGGGTTCTTGCTGGTGACGGGGCTCAGACTCAGGCTTTAAGGCAGGCCTGCTGTGACGGTGATTTGCTCCAGATTGCCTTGCAGATGAAGGTGCATGCCCTGCTGCGGCAGCTTCAGGTGGATATGGCCTTGATGGCCGGCCTGCAGATGAATGCTCAGCTCGCGAATCTGTGACTGACTGGCGTCGATATGCACGTCTTGCTGCAGCTGCGGGTACCAGCTGAAGTTTTCGATAGGGCGCAACTGCGACCATGTGAAAAAACCGTGGTCATTGCCCGTGTAGTAAAAGCTGCGCGGCCAGGGCGAGCCGGCAGGCGTGGCAAAGGGGTCAAAGCAGCGCCAGAGCACGCAGGCGTCGACAGGCAGCCGCAGGTCGGCGGTTTTCAGCAGCTTCTCGGGACCCAGGCTCAGACTGCCTTGACCGGGGCTGGTTTTGAGTCTGTGCGGTGCACCTGACGTCAGTTGAAGGGTGAAGATGCCGTCTTCATGCGGTGTTCCGTCGATAAGCAGGGGCATGCAGAAAGCTTAGCGCAGTTACAGCACGCTCTGTGCCGACGGCATGGCACTCTGTACCTCGGTGTGGCGTTGCACCTTGCCGAGCAGCGGCAGGCTGGCGCGCAGCTCGGTGCGGCCGGGGCGGGACTGTATGACCAGAGTGCCCTGCAGGCGCTCCAGACGCGCCAGCATGCTGCGCATACCTACGCCCATGCTGTTGATCTGGGTGCTGTCGAGGTCAAAGCCTGTGCCGTTGTCCTCGATCTGCAACTGCAACTCCCTGGAATCAGGAATCTCCAGCCGAACTTCTACCTGGCTGGCGCGGCTGTGCTTGACGACATTGGTCAAAGCCTCTTCCAGCACGCGGGTCAGCGTCAGACACTGGATGGGGCTGGGTGCGTGAGTCCAGTAGGCGGGCAGGCTCCATTTCACCTGAATGTCCAGCTCCTCGAACAGCCGTGCAAAGCGGTGGCGCAGCGGTGCCAGCCATTGCACGGGTGTCTCGGGAACCTGGATGGCGGCGCTGGTTCCGGTATCAATCATCTGGCGCAGGTCGTCACGCATCAGCTTGAGCATGGACAGCACCTGGGCATTGGGCAAGGGAGTGCTGCTTTGCTCGACCAGCGCAATGGAGCGCACCAGAGAGCCTCCCAGCCCATCGTGCAGATCCTGGGAAATGCGCAGCCGCTCCTGCAGGCGAGAGTGGCTCAGAGCCAGGTGGTGCTCTCTCTCCAGAGTCTGGCTCAGGTCATCGCAGGCCTGGGTGACCGTGAGGCTGAGCTCGTGATTGAAGCGCTCGATGTGGCGCATGTTCTTGACGATCTGCCGCCCCAGCAACCAGGCGATCACCAGCATGCTCATCAAGGTGGTGTAGGGAATCAGCGTCAGATTGTGATCCAGGGCCTTGGTCAGCAGCAGCAGGTCGTGCACGCCGATGGCCAGATAGAGCACGAAGCAGAGACTGAAAATGATGTGGGCGGGCGTGCGTGTCTGCAGCGCACGCAGCGGAAACAGCAGGCAGACCAGAGCGCAAAGACAGAACATCAGCAGCCAGATGGCCTGGCTCGGCGCCATCTGTGCCTCGGGCAAGGTCAGGGCGAACGCGGCGCACAGGCTGCACAGGCCGGTCAGCATGCGCTCCAGTTTCTTCAGGCTCAACTCTGCAAAACGCAGCGCAAAAATGCAGAACGTGTAGGTAAAGGCGATGAAAATCAGCAAATTGCCTCGGGCGAAGGCCTGCGTGCTGGCAAAAGGCCAGGGATCCGTCATGACGATGAAGCACAGCATCAGTGCCCAGCACAGCAGATTGAGTGCGTACCAGCCATAGAGTTTCTGGTGGCGATGGTGGAGCCAGGCAAATGCAAACAGCAGGCACAGCACCAGGCTGACCGTGATGCAGACCACATAGATGGTGCGCAGGCTCCAGGTGGCCTGTGCCGTCCATTGCTCCAGCTCGGCGGGGTCTCCCAGGCGCAGCCGTCCCAGGCCCGGCGTCTGGCTGCTGATTCCATGGATGCGCACCCAGATGCTGTTACCTTGCTCCTTGAGCAGTGCCTTGGGCAGCAGCCAGTAGCGCGGCATGTTCCAGCTGCGGCTCAGGGGCTCCACCAGCGACTGGTCGCGCCAGATCAGCTCCGAATTCACGAACACCTCGCCCGCCATCACCATATTGATGACGGCCAGAGCCACAGGTTGGTCGTGCCCGCAGCGGCTTTCCCAGTCGATGCGGTACCAGGCGGCACCGTCATAGCCGGGCCAGCGCTGGCTCCAGTCGTCCAGCGGCGGCACGTCCACCCACTGCAGCAGGGCTGCATCGGGCGGAGGCCCTTCGGGAAAGGCCTTGGCCGATTGGCGGGCCACGATGCGGGGCTCGCAGCGCAGGTCTTGAGGCTTGGCCTCCTGTGCCCAGGCCATGCTGCAGCTCCATCCCAGGATGAGCGCAAATATCAGGCGGAGCATGAGAGCCGTCCGCTCGGGCATTCAGATAAGCAAACCGCGCGCACGGGCCTCGCTGACCGCCTTGGTGCGAGAAGGCACGGCCAGCTTGCGGTAGATGTTTTTCACATGGCATTCCACCGTGTAGCGCGAGAGAAAGAGCGACTCTGCGATCTCCCTGTTGGTCATGCCATCGGCCACCAGCTTGAGGATCTGGATTTCGCGCGCGCTGAGTGCTGCCTCGGGCGGCATCGCCTTGTGCGCTTCCGTGGGCTGGGCCGGCTGCAGCTCGGCAATGATGCGCCGTGCAATGAAAGGGTCGATGGGGGCGCCGCCGCGCAGCACGCTGCGGATGGACAGCGTGACTTCCAGGTCGTCGCGCTCCTTGAGCACATAGCCGTTGGCCCCGGCGCGCAGCGCCGAAAGAATGGCGTCTTCGGTGCTCCAGGCCGAGATGACCAGAATGCCCATGCCGGGGTCTGCGGCACGCATCTGGCTGATCAGGTCGATTCCGCTGCCGTCGGGAAGTCCCAGGTCCACCAGTGCCATGGCCACCGGATGCTCCGCCAGCTGCGCTCGTGCCTGTTTCAGGGTTCCGCAAAAAATGAGAGCATCATCCGCATACCCGAGGCCGCGCAAAATGCTTTCCAGCCTGTTGCGGATCAGCGGCTCATCCTCCACCACGAGCAAGGGGCTGGGAAGGATGGACTCGATGGGTAGGGAAAATGTCTCTGCCATATTGTGTGGGGTACCGCTGATATTGTGGCGTACTGTCACCGAGATCCAGTGGCTTGCCTATCACTGAAAACTGGTAATTTGAGGCGCTTGCAGTGCCTTGCCCGGTCCGCAATTCCCATGACGCCAGAAGCAATACGCCGGCAGCGGCCGCCAGAGCCAGTTGGCTAAACTTTCCTGCATGGATCATGGATAGCTCTCGGCTGTGCAGCGCGGGGCGTTCGTCCGTTCAAGTGGCAACGGACCAAGAACTCAGGAAACTCTTCCCATGGATGTCATGCTCGGTGCCGATTTCTGGATCGGCTTGTTCAAGATTGTCTGGATCAACATCATTCTTTCGGGCGACAACGCGGTGGTCATCGCCCTGGCCGCACGCGGGCTGCCACCCGAGCAGCAGAAAAAAGCGGTCATGCTCGGCTCTGGCGCTGCCGTGGTGCTGCGTATTGCCCTTACGGTAGTCGCTGCCAAGCTGATGCAGCTGCCGTTTGTGGAAGTCATCGGTGGCCTGCTGCTGCTGTGGATAGGCGTGGGCCTGCTCAAGGGTGAAGATGAAGCGGAGGATTCCGGCAGCGTGGCCAGGCAGGGCATGATGGCTGCTGTTCGCACCATCTTGCTCGCCGATCTGGTCATGAGCCTGGACAATGTGATCGCCGTGGCGGCAGCGGCGGGCGGCGACATGATGCTGCTGGTCCTGGGCCTGGCCATCAGCATTCCGCTGGTCATCTTCGGCTCCACGCTGATGATCAAGCTGATGGAGCGTTTCCCGGTGATCGTCACTCTGGGCGCTGCGCTGATCGGCTGGGTGGCCGGCGAAACCATCACCAGCGACCATCTGCTCGAAGGCTTTGTAGAGGTCAATCCCTGGGCGCATTACGCAGCGGCGGCCTGTGGCGCCGTGCTGGTGATTGCGATGGGCAAGTGGATGCAGCAGAAGGCTGCAGCTCAGGGCAGAACGGCCTGAGCCTCTGGCGCTGAAAGCAAAAACGCCCGTATTCAAGACGGGCGCTTTGTGCAGGGGGCAAGCCTCCAGGGCTTACAGGAAGGAGTAGAAGCAGCGGAAGGAGATCTTGCGCTCTGCCCAGAAGTCTGCGGTGTCGCGGAACACGTCCAGCAGCTGCTCGCGCACTTCCTTGTCGAATTTGGGAGTGGTCGGGATCTGGTCGAGCACCACCACAAAACCGGGCTGGGGGCCCGATTTGTTAATCGGCTCTGTCATGCAGTCATACAGCGCATCCCAGTTCTTGCCAAAGTGCGCCGGCAGGTAGAACTGGGTGGACAGCAGCTCGAACACATCGGCCTTGGTCTGGGCATGGGCCAGATTGGCATACAGGAAATGGGAGCCCAGCGCCTCGGCTGCGGCCTGAAGATCAGGTATGCGGAAGGCACGAATGGATTGCACGATGTTCGGGCGAACATTGCGCAACGGTGTTTCCGAGGGCTTACGAAGTGGCGTGTCCATCTCCGTGATTCTTTCTAAAAACATCAAAACTGGTGGCAGAGGCGGTACTGACAGCGCTGTAGGCTATCTGCGCAAACCGTCGCTGCGGAATTTAAGAGGTCAAGAGCCGCTGTATGGCGGGCCTGCAGAGCGTCTTTGAATGTCATTGAACGATCTGCTGAAAGCTGTTGTAGTGGTCGCCCGTGTAGAAGCAGGCATCGGGCACCTGGGGCTGCAAGCCGCCGCAGACGATGCGCCGCGCACCCCGGTTTCTCGCGCCCGGCGTACGCACCGTGTATTCACGGTAATAGCCTCTGGCCTGGCGCGGAAGTATGCGCTCACGGTTTCCGAATACCGAGCCGTCCTTGTCGTTCGAGAACGGCCCACCTTGCAGGATGCGACCATAGGTGGTGCGGCCTTCGCGGGGCAGGTCGGCCAGGCTTACGGTCTCAAAACCGGAAACGGCGACACCGACTTCGGGCGCTTTGCGCGCCAAAGCCGCAGGGGATGCCAGCGCAAAAGCGGCACCCAGCATCAACGCTAAACCCGTCTGATATACCTTGGCTGCAGCGGCCTTGAGCATTCACTAAACCTTTCAGAATCTCAGGTAATGCCTGAAATTTCGACCCGTAAGTGTGACGGATAGGCCCTGAAAATGCAAGTTGCGCCTATTTTTTGTGCAGTTTCCGGGGCGGCTGCCTGGGCTCTTTCGGCTCCCTCGTCTCGGCAGTTTCGGCAACAAAAAGGCCCTGCCGGCATGGCCGGGCAGGGCCTTGGCGCAGCAGTCCAAGCTGCTTATTCGCCGTGGGCGGCGATTTCGGCTTCCACCTCGCGGTGCTTGGCTGCAATCGTGGCCGAAGGCGCTTTGTCCAGCAGGCTGACTACTACGATAGCAATAGCAGACAACGCAAACCCGGGAACGATTTCATAGAGCTTGAACCACTGGTAATGCTGCCAGACCAGCACCGTGACCGCCCCCACGACCATGCCGGCCAGGGCGCCGTTGCGTGTCATGCGGGCCCAGAGCAGCGAGATCAGCACCAGCGGGCCGAAGGCGGCACCGAAGCCGGCCCAGGCATTGCTGACCATGCCCAGCACCTTGGCCTTGGGGTCCTGCGCAATGAGGATGGCAATCACGGCAATCGCAAACACCATGGTGCGGCCAAACCAGACCAGTTGCTTCTGGCTGGCGTTCCTGTGCAGAAAGGTCTTGTAGATGTCCTGTGTCAGCGCGCTGGAGCAGACCAGCAGCTGGCAGGACAGGGTGCTCATCACGGCGGCCAGCACGGCGGCCAGCAGCACGCCGCTGATCCAGGGGTTGAACAGCAGCTTGGCGACTTCCAGGAACACCAGCTCGTGGTTGCCATTGACGTTCACCGCGATATCGGGGCGGCTGGCAAAGAACGCAATGCCGAAGAAGCCCACGGCCACGGCGCCGCCCAGGCACAGCACCATCCAGGTCATGCCGATGCGGCGTGCGTTGGGAATGGTCCTGATCGACTCGGCCGCCATGAAGCGCACCAGAATGTGGGGCTGGCCGAAGTAGCCTAGACCCCAGGCCAGCAAGGAGATGATGGCAATCGCCCCCTGGCCCTTGAACATGTCGAAGGCGCCGGTGCGGGCGGTTTCTATGATGGCCGCGCTGGCACCCACGCCGCCGTCGGCATAGATCACCATCAGCGGCGCGAGGATCAGTGCGGTGATCATCAGCGAGGCCTGGATGGTGTCGGTCCAGCTCACGGCCAGAAAGCCGCCGATGAACACATAGGCCATGGTGGCCACGGCACCCACCCACAGGGCGGTCTGATAGTCCATGCCGAACATGGATTCGAACAAGCGGGCGCCGGCGACCACGCCGGAGGCGCAGTAGACGGTGAAGAACACCAGAATCACCAGCGCAGTGACGATGCGCAGCAGGCTGCTGCGGTCCTCGAAGCGATTGGTGAAGTAGTCGGGCAATGTCAGCGCATTGCCCACCTTCTCTGTATAGACGCGCAGGCGTGCCGCGACAAAGCGCCAGTTGAGCCAGGCACCGATGCACAGGCCGATGGCAATCCACGAGGCCGACAGGCCGGTGGCAAACACCGCCCCGGGCAGGCCCATGAGCAGCCAGCCGCTCATGTCCGATGCCCCGGCCGACAGAGCCGTGACCACCGAGCCCAGACTGCGCCCGCCCAGAATGTAGTCGGACAGGTTGGACGTGGCTTTGTACCCCGCCCAGCCTATGAGCAGCATGCCCAGCAGGTAGATGGCAAAGGTGACGATGGTTGGCGTATTGGCGGTCATGTCGGCTCCGGGTCGGCGCAGCGCTATCGGCATGTGGGTTTCATGCCCGGCGAAAACAAATCCGCCAGCGGCCTCCTGGTGGGAGACCTGCTGGCGGGTATCGGTCTGCAATTGGACCAGTTATTCGACAGCCCAGTAGGGCATGTGGCTGAAAACCGCGCTACTGGTTGTCCTGCGGCGCATTCAGTGGCGCCGCTGGCGGCAGCGGTGTACCTATATCGCTCCAGCTTGAAGGCGCGGGGGTTCTGGCCGGTGCCGGCATCATTTCGCCGGGCGCCAGCCCGGGGCTGCTGTCCAGATCAGGCGGCTGGGCGCTGCTGTCGGCAGGCGCCGGCTGGACTGCGGTCGAGGGCGGCGCTGCGGGTGTGCTCTCGATGATGTCGACCTCGCTGCCATTGCTCCTGTTGGGTGCTGGATGTGCGGGAGTCATCGGCGCTGAATGGTCCTCGTCTGCCGGCCCGCTCCATTCCTGCAGCCTGTCGCGCAGACGGCCCACCAGATCGCTCCACCAGTGGCTGGTGTTGGGTTCGGTGAATCTGGCCTTGGCATTGAGCAACGGGCTGCGCAGGGCGCGCGACATGAAGTCGCCCACCATGGGCAGGGCGCTGCGCGAACCCTGGCCCCACTGGTCGCTCTTGAGCGTGATGCGCGCATCGTTGAAGCCGGCCCAGGCACCGGCCACGATCTGCGGGTGCATGAGGATGAACCAGCCGTCCGCATTGCCCTGGGTGGTGCCGGTCTTGCCGGCCACATCGGCGCGAATGCCGTATTGCTTGCGAATTGCGCGGCCCGTGCCCTTGTCGATCACGGCGCGCATCATTTCCAGCAGACCGTAGTTTTCTTCCTCGTCCCAGACCTGATCGGGCTTGGGCGGGGTGAATTCGGCCAGCAGCTCGCCGTCGGCATTCTCGATACGGGTGACCAGCTGGGGCGGAATGTAGTGGCCGGAGTTGGCAATGCTGCCGTAGGCGTTGACCATTTCCAGCAGCGTGACGGGGCTGGAGCCCAGCGCCAGCGAAGGTACGGGCTCCAGCGGGCTCTGGCGCACGCCCAGAGCGCGGGCCAGCTTGATGACGCGGTCCATGCCCACTTCCTGGCCCAGCTCGGCCGTGATGGTGTTCTTGGAATAGGCCAGCGCATCGCTGAGTTTCATGGGCACGCCCGTGGGCTCGACGGCATCGCTGGGACGCCATACCTCGCCGCCGGGCAGCTGGATTTCCACGGCCTCGTCCTTGCGCGTGTCGTTGGGCATGGCACCGCGCTGCAGGGCCGCACCATAGACAAAGGGCTTGAAGGTGGAGCCGGGCTGGCGACGCGCCTGGGCCACATGGTCGAATGCATCCTGGGCATAGTCGCGGCTGCCCACCCAGGCCAGCACGGCCGAGGTGCGCGGGTCTATGGCCAGAAAGCCGGCCTGCACGCGGGTCTTGTCCTCGCGCAGTTGCCTCATGAAGGTCTTGTCGGCCAGCAGCTTCTTGAGCGCTTCTTCTTCGCTGATATCGGAAGGCTTGCCGCTTCTGGCGAGCTTGCGGAAGGCCTCCGTCTCGCGCACCAGCTGCAGTACCAGTGTGTTCTCGGCACTCCAGCCGTTCCGGTGGCTCCAGTTGTTGTTGGCAATGCCCTGCAGCGTTTGCATCTGGCGGTTCACGGCCTGCTGCGCCCAGTTCTGCAGACGTGAATCCAGGGTGGTGCGCACCACCAGACCGTCGGTATAGATGTTGTAGTCGTTCTTGTCGGCCCAGGCGATCAGCCATTTGCGCAGTTGCTGGGAAAAATGCGGCGCCATGCCCGTGGGTTCTTCCTGGCGCTCGAAGTCCAGACGCATGGGGCGCTTTTTTAGGCGCTCGAACTCATCGTCCTTGAGCTCGCCGCGCTTGACCATCTGGCTCAGCACGGTGTTGCGCCGGGCAATCGCGCGGTCGGGGTTGATCACCGGGTTGTAATAGGCATTGCCCTTGAGCATGCCCACCAGCGTGGCGCTTTCCAGCACCGTGAGCCTGGCCGCCGGTTTGTCGAAATAGGTGCGCGCCGCCA
>Ga0209370_1002686_pt1 | contig 12371 bp, 9 predicted proteins | sample AgamicAtPrz_FD_187164 | JGI IMG/M metagenome (GOLD analysis project Ga0209370, IMG submission 187164) | Agave microbial communities from Guanajuato, Mexico - At.P.rz (SPAdes) (version 2) | ecosystem: Host-associated > Plants > Phyllosphere > Phylloplane/Leaf | place: Guanajuato, Mexico... | reverse complement strand
GTGGTGCGGCTTGTATGGCGCTTTTGCGATGATAGAAATCCAGTGCCCGCAGGCCGCCGAGTTCGGAGCCGCCGCCGGCGCGGCCCGGACCGCCATGCAGGGACTGGGGCATGACATTGCCGTGGCCGGTATGCAGCCTGGCGACAGCGGGCGTGACCACATGCACGCGGCCGTGGCTGACTGCGAGATCGGTGGCGGCGGCGGCCAGGGCCTGGTCGTCATCGCCATAGATCGAGCAGACCAGCGAGCCCTGGCCGCGATGTGCAAGTGCCAGGCCATGTGCCAGGTCACGGTAGGGCATGAGCGTGGCCACCGGGCCAAAGACTTCCATGTCATGCACGAATGCACTGCCATCGGGGTCCTGTGTTCCCAGCAGCACGGGCTGGGCGCAGGCGGCAATCGCCGGGTCGGCATCGATCAGCGCATTGCGCTGGCCGTCATGCAGGGCCGTCGTGTGCTCCAGCAACCGGCCTAGGCCCTGCTGCACGCTGTCGTACTGCTCGCGGCTGACCAGAGATCCCATGCGCACAGCGTCGTTGCGCGGGTTGCCTACAGTGATTTTGGCCAGTTGTGCACCGATGGCCTGGGCCACACCGTCGTACAGAGCTTGCGGTACCAGCACGCGGCGTATGGCCGTGCATTTCTGGCCGGATTTGACCGTCATTTCGCGCACCACTTCACGCGCCAGCAAGGCGCTGGCTTCGCTGTCCGGGCCATGGCCGGGCAGCAGCAGCGCGCAGTTCACGCTGTCGGCCTCGATATTGCTGCGCACCGAATGGCGGCTGATGGCCGCGTGAGAGCGTATGGTTGCAGCCGTCTCCGCAGACCCTGTGAACGAGACCACATCCATGGGCTGCAGCTGATCCAGCAATCCGGCGGCACTGCCGCAGATGACGGACAGCGCCCCCGGCGGTAACACGCCGGCATCGATCACATCCCTGACCATGCGCTGGGTCAGCCAGGCGGTGGCCGTGGCCGGCTTGACGATGACGGGCACGCCCGAGAGCAGGGCCGCAGCCGCTTTTTCCCACAGCCCCCAGGCAGGGAAGTTGAAGGCGTTGATGAACAGCGCCACGCCGCGTGTCGGGACCTGGATATGCCGGGACAGAAAGGCTCCATCCTTGGCCAGCGCCACGGCTTCGCCGTCGCTCAGATGCCTCGCATCGCCGAGCGCCGCGCCCCATCTGGCGTATTGGTTCAGGGTGTAGATGCCGCCGTCCACATCGACGGCGGTGTCGTTTCTGACGGTGCCGCTGTTGGCGGTGGAAATCTCGTAATACGCGTCGCGCCGGCTTTGCAGCACGGCGGCAATATCGGCCAGCAGGCTGGCGCGCCGGGCGTAACTGAGGGCTCGCAAGGCTTTGCCGCCGGTGTCGCGTGCGAAGGCAAAGGCGGCGCCCAGATCAAGCCCTGTGGCATCGACACGCACCAGCTCTGCTCCCAGTACCGGGTCGCGTAACAAACTGCCCGGGCCGCTGCCGGTTTGCCAGCGGCCAGCCACATGGTTGGCCAGTAACTCGGTCATGGGGGTCTCCTGAAGTGCTGTTCTGATCAGCATCAAATCCTTGATGAAACATGCAATATTGTGCGTGCAATCAAAAGATAAATACGTGACAATGCAGTGTCAAGCAATATATTGCATGATTCGCGTTAACCCCGACTGTTTATCATTCACGGCCTCTGAGGAGCTTTATGGATCAGTTAGACATGGCATCCGCGTCGGTTGCGGAAGGGGATGAAGCGGGCAAAAGCCCGTTGCTGCAGGCCTTGGGCGAGAGGGTGCGCAATCTGCGTGCGCGTCGCGGTCTCACGCGCCGCGGGCTGGCTTCGGCGGCCGTGGTGTCCGAGCGCCATCTGGCCAATCTCGAATACGGCACGGGCAATGTCTCCATCCTGGTGCTGCAGCAGATCGCGCATGCACTTCAGTGCAGCATGGCCGAGCTGCTGGGCGATGTGACGACGGCCAGTGCCGAATGGCTGTTGCTGCGCGAATTGCTGGAAGGCCGCAGCGAGGCCGATTTGCAGCGCGTGCGACTGGCGGCCGGAGAGATTCTGGGAACGGCGCCCATGGGCGATCCGCACCGGGCTTCGCGCATTGCCCTGATAGGCCTGCGTGGCGCGGGCAAGTCCACGCTGGGGCGTATGCTGGCCGAGCAGCTGAATGTGCCGTTTCTCGAGCTGAACCAGGAGATCGAGCGAGTGGCCGGTTGCAGCGTGCGCGAGATTTATGACCTCTATGGAGCGGGCGCCTATCGTCGTTACGAGCGCCGTGCACTCGAAGAGGCCGTGCAGATCTACAGCGATGTGGTGATTGCCACCCCGGGCGGCATCGTGTCAGACCCCGCAACCTTCAACGAGTTGCTCAGCCATTGCACCACAGTCTGGTTGCAGGCCCAGCCCGATGAGCATATGAGCCGTGTCGTGGCCCAGGGCGACACGCGGCCCATGGCGGCCAATCCCGAGGCCATGGATGATTTGCGCCGGATTCTGGACGGCCGATCGGCCTTTTATTCCAAGGCCGACCATGTGCTGGACACCAGCGGAAAGAGCGTGGCGCAAAGCCTCAAGCAGCTGAAAGTGCTGGTCGCAGCCTGACGGTATTCACAGGGGCAGGGCACGCTCCAGCACGGCGGCGATGTCCAGCCCAGCCGGGTCGAATGCTCCGACCACCATGGCCCCGTTCTGCGCGCCCAGGCGGGTGTGGATGAAGCCATCGGCCATGGGGGCGGGCGCGTGCCTGTGCAGGAGGCAGGCCTGGGCCAGCAGACACAAGTCCTGCACCAGTCGGCGGGCCTGCGGCTCCAGTGCCTCGGGGGAAACGGACAGGCGTTTGGCCAGCGATTGCGCCGTGGACGTCAACAGGGGCTGGCCGGCAGCCATATCGCTGAGATCCTGCAACAGCAGGCGCGTGGCCTCGGGCTCTCGGCCCATGGCGCGCAGCACATCGAGACACATCACATTTCCAGAGCCTTCCCAGATGGAGTTGACCGGCGCTTCGCGGAACAGGCGCGCGACTATGCTGTCCTGTACATAGCCGTTGCCGCCAAAGACCTCCATGGCTTCGCCCGTGATCTCCACCGAGCGCTTGCAGACCCAGAACTTGGCGGCCGGAGTCATGATGCGCTTCCAGGCGCGGGCCACCAGATCGCCTTCGGCCTCCAGCTCATAGGCCTGAGCCAGATGCATGGCGAGCTGCATGGAGGCTTCGCTTTCGAGTGCCAGGTCCGCGAGCACGGTGGCCATCAGCGGCTGATCCGCGAGATGTCTACCAAAGGCCGAGCGCTGGCGCGCATAGGCAATCGACTGCACGGTTGCGCTGCGCAAAATGGCCGCGCTGCCCAGCACGCAGTTCAGCCGCGTGTAGCTGGCCATTTCGATGATGGTGGGAATGCCTCGGCCTTCCTCGCCCATGAGAATGCCCCAGGCGTCCTGCAGTTCTACTTCCGAGCTGGAGTTGCTGCGGTTGCCTACCTTGTCCTTGAGGCGCTGCACACGCACGGGGTTCTTGCTTCCGTCGGGGCGCCAGCGCGGCACGAAAAAGCAGGCATGACCGCCGAGCTCACCGCTTGCCGTGGCCATGCGAGCCACCACCAGATGGGCGTCGCACATGGGGGCCGAGAAAAACCATTTGTGGCCGCGCAGCAGATACTCGCCGCCGCGACCTCCCTCATGCACGGGGCGAGCCACCGTGGTGTTGGCGCGCACGTCCGAGCCGCCCTGTTTCTCCGTCATGCCCATGCCTATCCAGATGGATCTTTTCTGGCTCAAGGGCAGATCGCGTGCGTCGTACTCGTGGCTGAACAACCGGGCCTGCAACTGGCTCCACAGCTGCGGCTCTTTTTGCAGCACAGGGATGGCCGCGGTGGTCATGGTGGCTGGGCATAGCGTGCCTTGCTCCACCTGGCCGTGCAGGTAAAAGCCGGCGGCCCAGGCGCTCCAGCGGCCGCGGCTTGGGCTCTCAAAGGGCAAGGAGATCAGGCCCTGTTTGCGATACAGCTCCATGAGGCGGTGCCAGCTGGGGTGGAATTCCACGGCATCTAGCACACGCCCGCGTGCGTCAAAACGCTGCAGCTCGGGCGTATGGCGGTTGGCGAGCTCGGCATGCTCCCAGTTCTGCTTCTCGCCAAGCTGTTGCGCAAAGCGGTTCAGAGTCGGCACAAAGCCCTGCGCCTGCTGGCGCTGCAGCACTTCCTGCAAGGCCGCATCGGCCTGCAGCAGATTGATGCCGGTCAGCTCATCGAACTGGTTGAAGACGTCATGGGTTTCCAGGGCCTGCATGCGATCACTCCTGTGGCTGTGCACTCGTCACAGGCCAATATAGAGCGCCGCATGGCCGACGCAAAGCGGGTTTTCAGCCGCCTTGTCGCCGGTGTTCAGCGCCTGCGTGCCTGCTCGTACAAGCCCATGACGCGCGGCACGTTACCCTCCAGCTGGCGTATGCGATCGGGGCCCGTCGGATGCGTGGAGAGAAAGCCTATGCCGCCTTCGCCCGTGGCCTGGCCCATCTTGCGCCACAGACTCACGGCGGCCTGCGGGTTGTAGCCGGCGCGTGCGGCCAGTTCCAGTCCGACCAGGTCGGCATCGCTTTCGTCATTGCGGCTGAACTTGAGGCTGAGCAATTGCCCGCCCAGGCGTGCAGCGGCATTGCCGATATCGCCCAGACCCAGCAATTGCGCGCCCAGCGATATGCCTATGCTGGTGGCCTGGTTCTTGGCCAGTTGCTCGCGCGAATGCTCGCGCAGGGCATGGGCCATCTCGTGGCCCATGATCATGGCGATCTCGTCGTCCGTCAGCTTGAGCTGGTCGATGATGCCTGTGTAGAAGGCGATCTTGCCGCCGGGCATGCAGAACGCGTTGATCTGCTTGCTGCCTATGAGGTTGACTTCCCAGCGCCATTGGCTGGCGCGCGGGTTCCATTGCGCGGCATAAGGGATGAGGCGCTGGGCAATGCTGCGCAGGCGCTGCAGTTGCGGGTTGCCGGCGTCTGCCAGCGCGCCCTGGGCCTTGGCCTTTTGCAGCAGCTCCTGGTACTGCTGGGTCGCAGAGTTTTCCAGCGTCTCGGCTGGCACCAGCTGGCGCATCACCGATGCCTTGCCGACCTCCACCTGCGCCTGCGCTGGCGCGTGCATCAGCGCAGCACAGACCAGTGCGGGCAGCAGGCAGTTGCGGGTGGCGGGCAGGCGCAGGGATGAGATGAGGGCGTGCATAAGCGCCAAGTCTATGCGAGCTGCAGTCTGCCTCGGGTCAGACGGTTTCTGCAGTCTTGCGCTCTGCCTGCACTACCAGCCACAGACCGCCGATCACGCCGAGCAGACCGATCACGGACCACCAGGCGGGGCGCTCGCCGACCACCAGCAGCGACAGCGCAAAAGCGGTGATCGGCTCGGCCTTGCTCAGTGCCACGCCGGTCGCGGCAGACATGCCGCGCAGGCCCACGGAGAACAGCAGATAGGCAAAGCCCGTGGCGACCATGCCCAGATAGATCACCACGGCCCAGCCGCCGGCGCTGATCTGCAGCGGCCCGCCCAGCCAGGCCGAAACGGGCAGCGACAGCAGGGCCGCGCAGGCAAACACCCAGGCATTGACCGTGGCCACACGCGCTTGCAGCACCAGTGCCTGGTTGACCAGCGCGTAGGCCGCATAGGACAGACCGGCCAGCAGACACAGGGCCATGCCCGCCCATGGCAGATGCTGTCTGTCGGTGGCGGCCAGCGCCATGACAATGCCTCCGCCCACGCCGGTGCAGGTACCCAGCCACCATTGGAGACTGGGCATGCGCTTTTGCACCACGGCCTGCATCAGGCCGGCCCAGATGGGACCGCTGCCTATGGCCAGCGCCGTACCCAGGGCTACGCCGCTGGCCTTGACGCCGGCAAAGAAGCTGAGGTTGTAGATGGCCATGCAGAGGCCGCAGAACACGATGCGCGCCCAGCGCATGGGCTGGCGCGCATGGCCTCGGTCCAGCAGCAGCGCCAGCGCGCCAAAGAACAGCGCGGCCATGACCATGCGCAGGCCGCCCACCCAGTAGGGCGAGAGCTGTGCAGGCGCGAAATGCTGTGCCGTGCCCGTGGTGCCCCAGAGCATGGCGGCGGCCAGCACCAGGCCGACAGGGCCCAAGGCGCTGCGGGGTGATGGGGAAGAGATAGCGGAAGTGACAGACATGAGTGAGCCATCATGCGCGGGCCCGGGCCACCCATCTGTCGAGAAACGCTTGAAGTGAGGGGGCGGCTCAGCGGCGCTCACGCAACTGGCGCGATGTCAGGCCGCGCTCGCGCCGCAATGCATAGGCCAGGGCGCTGGCCGATGCGTAGCCGCAGCGCAGCGCGGTCGCTTCGAGTGCCGCCCCCTTTCTGAGCTGCAGCACGGCAGCGTCCAGACGCAGGCCGCGAAGCCAGTCCTGCGGCGTGCGATCCGTCAGCTCCACGAAACGGGCATGGAACTGGGCCACGCTCAGATGCACCAGGTCCGCCAGCCGGGCCGTGGGCCAGCTTTCATGCAAAGCCGCCTGCACTTGGCGCTGCAGCCACAGCAGATCCATGCCGCGACGTTGCAGCAAGGTGGGAGCCTGCAGCACCAGCGCCATCTGCGCGGCGGCTGACAGGCTTGATTGCGGAAAGCGCAACGCCGGGGGCACGGCAAAGCGGCGCAGCTTGTCCAGCCCCTGGATCATGGGCGCATCGATCACCAGCACCTGGGTTTGCGGTGCTGCCAGATAGCCGTGGCCGGTACCTGCGGGTATGACCATGCCGCAGGCGCTGTCCACAAAGCTGGGCCTGCCACCCACCTCCAGCTCCATGCGGCCCTGCAGCGCAAACAGAATCTGGGCATGGTCATGGGCATGGGCCTGATGCTCGCCGCTGTAGCTGCGCACCGATGCCTGTGCCTGGTCAAGCACGGGGTGCGGGGATGCGGTGTCACGGCTCATGGCTAATCTTGCTTGCTTACAGAAAGAGACGGTGATCCGGCCAATGGTAGCGCCCGGTGACTGGCGTGGGCAACCGATAATGCCCTCTGCCTCAGAGAACCAGACCATGACCGAGTCGTCCCAAACAAGTCGCAACCCCTCCTCCGCAGATGTCGTCATCAAGCCCAAGCGCAGCTGGAGCCAGGCCTTCAAGGTCTATGCCCAGCCCACCAGCCTGCGCATGCTGGCTTTGGGTTTTTCGGCCGGCCTGCCGCTGTTGCTGGTACTGGGTACCTTGAGCTTCTGGCTGCGCGAAGCCGATATCGATCGCACGACGATTGGCTTCCTGAGCTGGGTGGGTCTGGCCTATGCCTTCAAATGGGTGTGGTCTCCGCTGGTGGACCGCTTGCCCTTGCCTGCACTGACGCGCATGCTGGGGCGTCGCCGCAGTTGGCTGTTGTTTTCGCAGCTGCTGATCGTGGCGGGCCTGCTCGGCATGTCCTTCATGGACCCCAAGCAATCCCTGCAGCCGCTGGTGTTATGCGCGGTGCTGGTGGCTTTCGGCTCGGCTACGCAGGATATCGCGCTCGATGCCTATCGCATCGAGTCCGCCAAGGTCGACGATCAGGCGGCTCTGGCGGCCACCTACCAGACCGGCTATCGCCTGGCCATGATCTGGGCTGGCGCCGGCGTGCTGTGGGTGGCGGCCCAGGTTCAAGGTGATGTGCAGGGCTATATGGTGCAGGCCTGGCATGTGGCCTACACGGCCATGGCGGCGAGCATGCTGGTGGGCATGATCACGGTGCTGCTATCGCCCGAGCCTGAAGCTCGTCCCATGGCACCGGCACGCAATGCGGCCGAGTGGATCAAGGGCGCGCTGATCGCTCCGTTTGCCGACTTCATAGGCCGCTACCGCTGGCAGGCGTTGCTTCTGCTGGCGCTGATTGGTCTGTATCGCGTGAGCGACGTGGTCATGGGCATCATGGCCAATCCGTTCTATGTGGACATGGGCTATACCAAGGAAGAGGTGGCTGCCGTGACCAAGGTGTTCGGCGTCATCATGACGCTGCTGGGTGGCTTTGTGGGCGGCACCATGGCGGTGCGCTGGGGCGTGATGCGCGTGCTGATGCTGGGCGCCGTGCTGTCGGCATGCACCAATATTCTGTTTGCCTGGCTGGCTACGCGCGGCCACGATGTCTCGGCGCTGGTCTGGGTGGTCAGCGCCGACAATCTCGCCGGGGGAATCGCCTCGGCGGCCTTCATCGCCTATCTCTCGGGCCTGACCAACGTGCAGTACTCGGCCACGCAATATGCGCTGTTCAGTTCGATGATGCTGCTGGCCCCCAAGTGGCTGGCGGGTTTCTCGGGGGCGTTTGTCGATGCTTATGGTTACGAGGCGTTTTTCCACACCACGGCGTTGATGGGCTTCCCCGTGCTGCTGCTGATTTTCCTGGCATCCAGAGTAAAAATTGGCTCTGACGCTTGATGAACAAGCACTGACAGCTATTGTTTTTGAGCGACTCGGCGTTTACCCAACTTTACGCACCAGACAAGAGCAGGTCACCTGCGTGCTGCAGCATGGCGTCTTGAAGAAATACCGAGGCGCGAGCATGACTACACTGCCCCCTATGAGCACGCACCAACTTCTGATGATTGAGGACGACGTTCGCCTGGCGCAAATGGTGAGCGATTACCTGGGCAATAACGGCCTGGAAGTGACCCATATGGCTGACGGCAAAAGCGGCCTGGAACAGCTGCAGCCCGGCGATGGCGGCTCGGTCGAGCTGCCCGATCTGGTGATCCTGGACCTGATGCTGCCCGATATGGACGGTCTCGAAGTCTGCCGCCGCATACGTTCCATGCCTGGTGCCCCCGCACAGGTCCCGGTGCTGATGCTGACCGCCAAGGGTGATCCCATGGACCGCATCATCGGTCTGGAGCTGGGCGCCGACGACTATCTGCCCAAGCCTTTCGAGCCGCGCGAGCTGCTGGCCCGCATTCGCGCCATCCTGCGCCGTAAAGGCAGCGAGAGCCAGGCGGCCCCCGCCAATGCCGTCATGCGCTTCGGCAGCCTGGAAATCGATCGTGATGCCCGCACCGTGTCGGTGGGCGAGCAGCAGGCCGATCTCACTTCCTACCAGTTCGACCTGCTCGTGGCACTGGCCGAGCGCGCCGGTCGCGTTCTGACGCGCGACCAGATCATGGAAGCCGTGCGCGGCCGCGAACTGGAGGCCTTCGACCGCTCCATCGACGTGCACATGGGCCGCATCCGCGCCGCCATCGAGGCCGACCCCAAGGCTCCCAAGCGCATTCTCACGGTGCGCGGCGTGGGCTATGTCTTTGCCAAGCAGCAAGACTGATGAAGCTGCTGCACATCTTCTCCCAGCGCCTCTATCTGCGCATCTGGCTGGCCGTGGTGGTCGGCGTGGCCGTGCTCACGCTGTGCGTGGCCTGGGCCTGGAATATTGCTGAAGAGCAGCGCGCACAGAACAGCACCACGCCTCCCTCGCGCGAGATGGTGCTCAAGGGCCCTGAGGGCGAGGTGCTGGTGGAGGGACGTGGCAACCGCATCTCCGGCTCGCCCGTGGATGGCGTGCGTTTTGAAATTGCCGCCAGAGACGGGCAGGTCTATGAGCTATGGATGGCGCCACGCGAGTGGCGTGAGGGCCGCCCTCCCCCGCGTGACGGTGCCGTCGCCTTCTGGCTGCGGCCGCCATTCGGCTTTCTGTGGATGCTGGGCCTGGTCGGCGTGGCGGTGGTTGTGGGTGTGTTCCCCATCATTCGCCGTCTGCTCAAGCGTCTGGAAAACCTGCAGCGCGGCGTCAAGCGCTTTGGCGAGGGTGATCTGTCGGTGCGCGTGCCCGAGCATGGGCATGACGAGGTGGCGGATCTGGCGCACCAGTTCAACGCTGCTGCAGCGCGCATAGAGACCTTGATGACCTCTCACAAATCTCTGTTGGCCAATGCCTCGCATGAACTGCGCTCGCCGTTGACGCGCATCCGCATGGGCCTGGAGTTCATGGGTGACGACCCGGCCAGCGCACGCGCCAAGGCCGAGATCCAGCGCAATATTGGCGAGCTTGACCAACTGGTCGACGAGATCCTGCTGGCCAGCCGCCTGGACTCCAGCGAGGTCGATGTGGGCACGGTGGAGTCGGTCGATCTGATCGGTCTGGCGGCCGAGGAATGCGCGCGCATCGATGCCGATCTGGAGATGCAGACCGATGGTCCGCTTGAGGTGCAGGGGATCGCGAAACTGCTGCGCCGTGCCGTGCGCAATCTGCTGGAGAATGCGCGCCGCTACAGCGAGGGCGAGATCACTCTGTCCCTGTCCAAACAGGATGGCATGGCGTTGATCCGTGTCGAGGATCACGGCCCCGGGGTTCCCAAGGCGCAGCGCGAGCGTATCTTCGAGAAGTTCTATCGCCTGCCCGGGGCCAGCGAGCGCTCCGGCGGCGTGGGCCTGGGCCTGTCGCTGGTGCGCTCGATCGCCGAGCGGCATGGTGGCACGGTGCACTGCGAGGCACGCAAAGACGGCCATAGCGGTGCGAGCTTTGTGATCTGCCTGCCGCTGTCCTGAGCCGCTGCCCGGAAAAAAGCCCCGCAGGTTTCTGCCTGCGGGGCTTTTTGTTTCAGCGCGGCTGCTGGGCGGGGCGGCCTATGGAGACATAGCCCAGGCCATGGCTGGCAGGCAGGGCAGGCTCGTAGAGGTTGCGGCCGTCAAAAATCATTCTGTCGTTCAGTGTTGTGGCCAGCAGGTCGAAGTCCGGCGCACGGAAGATCTGCCATTCGGTCACGATGGCCAGACTGTCTGCATCCTGCACGGCAGCCAGGGGGCTGTCCACCAGCTCCAGGTCGGCACGCTCGCCGTAGATGCGACGGGCTTCCTTCATGGCAACGGGATCGTAGGCTTTCACCTTGGCACCGGCGGCCCAGAGCGACTCCAGAAGATTGCGGCTGGGCGCTTCGCGCATATCGTCGGTATTGGGCTTGAAAGCCAGGCCCCAGACGGCGATGGTCTTGCCCTCAAGCTGGCCGCTGTAGAAGGCGCTGATGCGCTCGAACAGCACATTGCGCTGGGCATGGTTGCGGTCCTCTACGGCATTGAGCAGCAGAGGCTCGAACTTGACCTCCCTGGCTGTGTGGATCAGCGCCTTCACGTCCTTGGGAAAGCAGCTGCCGCCATAGCCCACGCCCGGGTAGATGAAGTGGTAGCCGATGCGCGGGTCACTGCCAATGCCGCGGCGCACGGCCTCCACGTTGGCACCCAGCTTTTCCGCCAGGTTGGCAATCTCGTTCATGAAGCTGATCTTGGTCGCCAGCATGGCATTGGCCGCATATTTGGTCAGCTCGGCGCTTCGGACATCCATCATCACGATCTTGTCGCGATTGCGGTTGAAGGGAGCGTAGAGCTCGCGCAGCTTGGCTTCGGAAGCCGGGTTGCCGGTGCCTATGATGATGCGGTCCGGGCGCTGGCAATCGCCCACTGCCGCGCCTTCCTTGAGAAACTCGGGGTTCGACACCACATCGAAAGGGTGCTGCAGATTGCGCTGCGCAAGGCCTTCGGCAATCACGGCCGAGACCTTGTCCGCCGTGCCCACGGGCACGGTCGATTTGTTGATGACGATGCGCGGTCCGTCCATGTGCTGGGCGATGGTGCGGGCCACGGCCAGCACATATTGCAGGTCGGCGCTGCCGTCTTCGTCGGGCGGCGTGCCCACGGCCAGAAAGATCAGCTCGCTGTGCGCCACGCCTTCGGCGGCATTGGTGGTGAACTGCAAACGACCCAGTTGCTGGTTGTTGATGACGAGTGCATCGAGGCCTGGTTCATGGATGGGAATCTGGCCAGCCTTGAGTGCCGCGACTTTCTTCTCATCCACATCCACGCAAAGCACCTGGTGGCCGACATCGGCCAGCACGGCACCTTGCACAAGACCGACATAGCCGGTACCAAAGACAGTAACTTTCATACGCGATAAAAAGAGCGATACCAATCCACAAAATGCTGCACGCCCGTGGCCACGGGCATGGCTGGCGAGAAGCCGACCCAGGCTTGCAGGGCACGTGTGTCGGCCGAGGTGCTGTGCATGTCGCCGGGCTGTATGGGGAGCATTTGCTTGCGGGCGGTAATTTGCAGGGCGCCCTCCAGTGCCGCGATGTAGTCCATCAGCACGGTGGGCGAGTTGTTGCCGATATTGAAGATGCGATAGGGCGCGGTGCTGGTGCCGGGGTTGGGGTTCTGGCTGTCATAGCCAGCGTCGGGCGTGGCGGGCTTGTCCAGAACGCGCATGATGCCTTCGACGATATCGTCGATATAGGTGAAGTCGCGCACCAGCTTGCCTTCGCCATAGACATCGATGCTCTCGCCCGCCAGCATGGCCTTGGTGAACTTGAACAAGGCCATGTCGGGGCGGCCCCAGGGGCCGTACACCGTGAAGAAGCGCAGGCCTGTGGTGGGAATGCCGTA
>Ga0209370_1002684_pt1 | contig 12374 bp, 7 predicted proteins | sample AgamicAtPrz_FD_187164 | JGI IMG/M metagenome (GOLD analysis project Ga0209370, IMG submission 187164) | Agave microbial communities from Guanajuato, Mexico - At.P.rz (SPAdes) (version 2) | ecosystem: Host-associated > Plants > Phyllosphere > Phylloplane/Leaf | place: Guanajuato, Mexico... | reverse complement strand
GCCGATGCCGATATCGCAGTCCTCGGGGGAGATGTTGATGTCGCCCATGACGATCAGCGCCTGGTCGTGGGCGAAGCGGCTGCCCAGCAGCGCCTGCAGGTCCGCGTAGAAGCGCTGCTTGGCGGGAAACTTGGTGGGATGGTCGCGGCTTTCGCCCTGGGGGAAGTAGCCGTTCATCACCGTCACCGGGTTGCCGTTGGCGTCGGCATAGGTGCCATAGATAAAGCGCCGCTGGGAGTCTTCGCCATCGTCCGGGAAGCCCTTGGTGATATCGAGCGGCGCCTGGCGCGACAGCAGTGCTACGCCGTAGTGGCCTTTCTGGCCGTGGTAATGCACGTGGTAGCCCAGGGCACGGATTTCCGCCTCGGGGAACTGGTCGTCGCTGACCTTGGTTTCCTGCAGGCCGATCACGTCCGGCTGGTGCTTCTCGATCAGTGCCGCGAGTTGGTGCGGGCGGGCACGCAAGCCATTGATGTTGAAGGAAACGAGTTTCATGTCGGCGATCCTGAGGGAAACGGGCGGAAAACGGCGATGCTAGCCGATCACCGCGCCAGGCGGCCAGCGCATCGGGGAAATCGTTTCGATACGTAAGTGCACTGGATCAGGGCGTTTGCCGTGATAGCATCGCCGCCATGAGAGTATTTTCGACACTCGGCGCGGGATGCGCGCTCATGCTGTTCAGTGCCACGCTGCTCGCCGAGGATGCTCGTCTGGTGGTCAGCGTGCAGCCGGCCAACAATGCCTTGAAGAGCAACGTCGAAGGCTATATCGGCAATCTTGGCGAGCGTGACGTCGAGGCCTTGCAGCGCTTGCGCCGCGTGGTCGAGGGCCAGGCCGAGAAAGCTGCCCAGGCGCTGGGCTATTACCATGCGCAGATCAGCAGCGAGGTGGTCGAGCAGACGCCGCCGCGCCTAAACGTGCGGGTCGTGCCCGGCGAGCCGGTGCGCCTTGGCAAGGTCACCGTCAGGGTCGATGGGCCGGCGTCGCAAATGCGCGCCTTCCAGTTGCCCAGGGATGCCCAGCTCACTGAGGGCGCACGGCTCAATCATGGCCGCTACGAGGCTGCCAAACGGCATATCCAGAACCAGGCGTCGCGTTACGGCTTCTTTCGCGGGCGCTTCACCCAGCAGAGCCTGCGCATCGATCCCCAGGCCGGCCTGGCCGACATCGAACTGGTCTACGACAGCGGCCCGCGCTACAGCCTGGGCCACGTCAGTTTCGAAGGCGACATGCCCTTCGATGACGAACTGCTGCAGCGCATGGTGCCGTTCCCGGCGGACACGCCCTACGACTCGGAGCGCATCGCCGAGCTCTACCAGGCGCTGCGTTCGAGCGGCTATTTCGAATCGGTGCGGGTCGATGCCAGCCCGACGGTGGCCGAGCAGCAGGTGATTCCCGTCAACGTGCACCTGCAGACCCGTCTGCCGCGCACCATGGGCCTGGGCCTGGGGTTTTCCACCGACGTCGGCCCGCGCGGGCGCATCCAGTGGGAGCGGCATTGGGCCAACCCGCAGGGGCACAGCTACGGCGCGGAAATGGAACTGTCGGCGCCGCGGCAGAACGTCGGCCTGTGGTACGACATTCCCGGCGACCCGCCGATGACCGACAAGCTGCGCATCGCCGGCGGCTACCAGTACGAGGAACTGGCCAACACCGACAGCCTCAGCCGCCTGCTCACCGTCGGCCCGGAATGGCACAGCAAGCTCGACAGCGGCTGGCAGCGGGTGATCTCCCTGAAGTGGCAGCGCGAGGAATATCGCCTCGGCGATGACTCCGGGCTCAGCACCCTGTTGATGCCCGGCATCAGCTATTCCTACCTGCACAGCGACAGCCGCATCGATCCCAACAACGGCTATCGCCTGCAGTTCGATGCCTCGGTGGCCAAGGAAGGGCTGCTCTCCGACTCCGACGTGGTGCACGGCAACGTGCTGGTCAAGGGCCTCACCACGCTCTGGCAGAACCACCGTTTTCTCGGTCGTGCCCAGTTCGGCGGCACCGAGTCCAAGGGCTTCAATTCTTCCGTGCCGCCGTCGCTGCGCTTCTTCGCCGGTGGCGATCAGAGCGTGCGCGGCTACGACTACCAGAGCCTGTCGCCGGAGAACAACCAGGGCGACAAGATCGGTGCGCGCTACATGCTCGCCGCCAGTGCCGAGTACCAGTACAGCGTCGCCGACAAGTGGCGCGTGGCGACCTTCTACGACACCGGCAACGCCTTCAATTCGCTGGATCTGCCGACCCTCAAGAGCGCGGTGGGCATCGGCGTGCGCTGGGTGTCGCCGGTCGGGCCGCTGCGCCTGGACCTGGCGCATCCACTGGATGACGAGGGCGGGGTGCGCCTGCACTTCTCCATGGGGCCGGAACTGTGAGGCGGGCGCTCAAGTATGCCGGCCTGAGCCTGGCTGGCCTGTTGGCGCTGCTGATCGTGTTGTTGGCATGGATGCTCGCCACCTCGTCTGGCAGCCGCTGGACGCTTGGCCTGGTGCCGGGGCTGCAGGTCGATGGGTTCGAAGGTCGACTGGGCGGGCGCTGGACGGCCGAGCAGCTGCGCTGGCAACAGGGCGACGACCAGGTACTGGTGCTTCAACCACGGTTCCACTGGTCGCCGGCGTGCCTGCTGCGTTTGACGCTGTGCATCGACACATTGCGCAGCGAGCGCATCGAGCTGAATTTCGCGCCGGGCGACAAACCGCCCAGTGATGAGCCTTTCAGCCTGCCGCAACTGGATCTGCCGGTGGCCCTGGAGGTTGGCGAGGTATGGATTGGCAGCCTGCAGCTCAATGGCGATGATCAATTGCAGGGCTTGGAGCTCGCTGCCGATTGGGCCAGCGCAGGGTTGAATATCAGCAAACTGCACGTGCAGCGTGAGGATCTGGTGGTCGACTTGCAGGGCCATGTTCAGCCCAGCGGTGAATGGCCGCTGGAGTTGCAGGGCAGTGCGGCGTTGCCGTCGCCCGATGGGAAAGCCTGGGATCTGAAGCTGCAGGTCGAGGGCAATCTGCGTGAGAGCCTGGCCCTGGTGGTCGATAGCAGCGGTTATCTGACCGGGCGCCTGAGTGGTGAAGTTCAGCCGTTGGTCGAGCATGTTCCGGCAACGCTCACGCTTGGCGCCGATGGCTTCAAGGCGGACGATTCGCTGCCTGAGACCTTGCGCCTGGACGCTGTCACGCTAAAGGCTGCGGGCAATCTCCAAGACGGTTATGGAATCGACGGCATCGCCACGTTGCCCGCGGAGGATGGCCCGGTTGCCCTGGCGCTGCGCGGGCGCGTCGACGCAGCTGGCGCCGATATCGAAACGCTGCGCCTGGCAGCCGCCGAAAATCAGTATCTGGTCGTCACTGGTCGCCTGGATTGGCAGGAAGGCTTCAGCGCCGATACCCACGTCGATTGGCAGGATTTCCCCTGGCAGCGCTTGTATCCCATGGACGAGGCGCCGCCGGTGACCCTGAACAAACTCACCGGCGACCTCGCTTATGAGAATGGCAACTACCTGGGCAATCTATCCGCCGCGCTGGATGGCCCCGCTGGTGCGTTCAGCGTGCAGACGCCGCTGAGCGGCGATCTGCAGCAGATTCATTTGCCGCAGCTGCAGGTGCGCGCCGGCCAGGGCAAGATCGATGGCCAGCTCACCGTGGGTTTTGCCGAGGCGATCCGCTGGGACGCACAATTGCAGGTCAGCGATTTCGACCCCGCCTATTGGGTCGCCGAGTTGCCCGGGCGTATCGCCGGGCCGATTCGCAGCAAGGGCCAGTTGCGCGACGGCCGCCTGGAGCTGACCGGCGATCTCGACCTGCAAGGCCGGCTGCGCGGCCAGCCAACGCAGCTGCAGGCCAAGGTCGCAGGTGCCGGTGAGCGTTGGGATGTAGGCGCATTGAACATGCGTCTGGGCGACAACCGTATCGACGGCAGCGGCCAGCTCGATCAGCGCCTGCAGGGCCAGGTGCGTATCGCCCTCAATCGCCTGGGTCAGCTGTGGCCCGGGCTGCAGGGGCGGGCCACCGGGCGATTGGACCTGGCCGGCAGCCTGCAGGCGCCCCAAGGCACCTTGCGCCTCGATGGCCAGGGCCTGGCATTCGAGGAAACCCGCCTGCGTCAGCTGGGCCTGGACGCCACGCTGGACGGCAACGGCCAGGCCAGGCTGCAGTTGCGCGGCCAGGGGATTGCCAGCGGCGACAGCCAGCTCGGCAACCTGACGGTCAATGGTGCCGGCAACCAGCACCAGCAACAGGTGGACATGAGCCTGCAGGGGCCGCAATTGCAGACCAGCCTGGCGCTGGACGGCACGTTGGATAAAGGCGATTGGCGCGGTCGCCTGAGCCGCGCCGACATCCAGGCCGGGGGGCAGGACTGGCGGCTGCAGGCGCCGGCCTCGCTGGTGCGCCTGGCCAGCGGCGAGATCGACCTCGGCGCCCATTGCCTGCGCGCCGGCGCAGCCAGCCTGTGCGGCGAAAACCAGCGCCTGCAGCCGGAACCGAAGATCCGTTATCGCCTCGCCGACTTCCCGCTCGACAGCCTGGCGCCCTGGTTTCCGGATGATTTCGCCTGGCAGGGCACCCTCGATGCCGACGTGCACCTGGATCTGCCGGCCGCCGGCCCCAGCGGGCGCGTGGTGGTGGATGCCGGCAGCGGTACCTGGCGCGTGCGCGACAACGAACAGTGGGTCGATTTCACCTACGACAGCTTGCGCCTGAGCAGCGAGCTGCGCCCGCAACGCATCGACACCGAGCTGAACCTGCGCGGCCCACGCATCGGCGAATTGTCGGTACAGGCACAGCTCGACCCGCGCCCGGCGAACAAGCCCCTGTCCGGCCAGTTCCGCCTGAGCGGCCTCGACCTGGCCATTGCCCGGCCGTTCGTGCCCATGGTCGAGCGCCTGGCCGGGCAACTGAACGGTCGCGGTACGCTGTCCGGTGACCTGCTCAAGCCGTTGGTCAACGGTCAGCTGGCGCTCAGCGGTGGCGAAATCTCCGGTGGTGAACTGCCTACCCGTTTCGAGGACCTCGACGTTCGTGTGCTGATCGCCGGCGAAAGCCTGCAGCTCAATGGTGGCTGGCGCAGCGGCGAGCGAGGGCAGGGCAGGCTCGACGGCGCGTTGGCCTGGGGCGGCCCGCTCAGCGGCAACCTGAACGTGCAGGGCAATCGCCTGCCGGTCACCGTCGAGCCCTATGCCGATCTGGAGGTCGAGCCGGACATGCAGGTGCGCCTGGCCGATGACCAGCTGTCGGTCAGTGGCAAGGTGTCGATTCCCCGCGGCAAGATCGTCGTTCGCGAGCTGCCGCCGTCCACGGTCAAGGTCTCCGACGACGCGGTGATCGTCGGGGCCGAGGCCCGCGAGCAGCAGCCGGTGGCGATCAGCATGGATATCGATGTGGACGTGGGCAGCGACAAGCTGACCTTCAGCGGCTTCGGGCTCAATGCCGAGCTGGCAGGCCGCGTGCATATCGGCGATGACCTGGATACCCGCGGCGAGCTGAACCTCAACAAGGGCAACTTCCGCGGCTATGGCCAGCGCCTGACCATCCGCCGTGCGCGCCTGCTGTTCGCCGGGCCCATCGACCAGCCCTTCCTGGATATCGAGGCGATTCGCAAGGTCGACGACGTGGTGGCCGGGCTGCGCCTGACCGGCAGTGCCGACCAGCCGCGCACCGAGGTGTTCTCCGAGCCGGCCATGAGCCAGGAGCAGGCGTTGTCCTACCTGGTGCTGGGGCGGCCGCTGTCGACCGGCAGCGAGGACAACAACATGCTCGCCCAGGCCGCACTGGCACTCGGCGTGGCGGGCAGTTCCGGGGTCACCGGCTCGGTGGCGCAGAGCCTGGGCATTCAGAACTTCCAGTTGGACACCGACGGCAGCGGCCGCAACACCAGCGTGGTGGCCAGCGGCAACCTGTCCGAGCGCCTGAGCCTGCGTTACGGGGTCGGCGTGTTCGAGCCGGTCAACACCGTGGCGCTGCGTTATGCCCTGACCCGTCGCCTGTACCTGGAGGCGGCGAGCGGCCTGGCCAGCTCCCTGGATCTGTTCTACAAGCGGGATTTCTAGGCCTGACCAGGGCGGCCGGCAGCGCCGAGATAAGCGTTTGCGGGCCGCGTCGACTGGCGTAGGATGACCGCTCCTGCGTGTTTTCACCCATCAAGAGAAGGATTGTTTCATGGCACAAGTAACCCTGCGCGGTAACCCGGTTGACGTCGATGGCCAGTTGCCGCAAGTCGGTCAGCAGGCGCCAGCGTTCACCCTGGTCGGTGCTGGCCTGGCCGACGTGAGCCTGAGCAGCCTGGCGGGCAAGCGCAAAGTGCTGAACATTTTCCCAAGCGTCGATACCCCCACCTGCGCCACCTCGGTACGCAAGTTCAACGCCGAAGCCAGCAAGCTGGCCAACACCGCGGTGCTGTGCATCTCCGCCGACCTGCCGTTCGCCCAGGCGCGCTTCTGCGGTGCCGAAGGCCTGGAAAACGTCCAGAACCTGTCGACCATGCGCGGCGCCGAGTTCCTCAAGGACTACGGTGTGGCCCTGAGCTCCGGCCCGCTGGCTGGCGTCGCTGCCCGCGCCGTGGTGGTGCTGGATGAAAACGACAAGGTGCTGCACAGCGAGCTGGTTGGCGAAATCGCTGACGAACCGAACTACGACGCGGCCCTGGCTGTGCTCAAGTAAGCTGCTCGCTGCGCCTGAAACGGCCTGCCTTGCGCAGGCCGTTTTCGTTTCAGAGATGCAGCGTCTGCATCGAACCCGGTGCGTAGCGCTCACCAGCAACGGCCCGGGCGGGAAAGACGTCATCCAGCGCCGCCACTTCGCTGCTGCTCAGGCCGATATCCAACGCCGCCAGATTTTCGTCCAGATAGCGGCGGCGCTTGGTGCCGGGGATCGGCACGATGTCATCGCCCTTGGCCAATACCCAGGCCAGCGCCAGCTGCGCGGCGCTGACGTCCTTGTCGGCGGCCATGCTCTGCACCTTGGCGACCAACTCCAGGTTCCTGGTGAAGTTCTCGCCTTGAAAACGCGGGTTGTGACGACGGAAATCGTCCGCCTCGAAGTCGTCAGGGCTTTGCAGCGTACCGGTGAGAAAGCCCCTACCTAGCGGGCTGTAAGGCACGAAGGCGATACCCAGTTCACGGCAGGTGGCTAGAACGCCGTTTTCTTCCGGGTCGCGGGTCCACAGTGAGTACTCGGTCTGCACCGCGGCGATGGGGTGTACCGCGTGAGCACGGCGCAGGGTAGCGGGCGCCACTTCGCTGAGGCCGATATGGCGGATCTTGCCCTGAGCCACCAGCTCGGCAAGTGCGCCAACGGTATCTTCGATGGGCACATTCGGGTCGATGCGGTGCTGGTAATACAGGTCCAGATAATCGCTATTCAGGCGCTGCAGGCTGCCCTCGATGGACTGGCGCACGTAATCGGGATGACCGCTGACGCCGCGCTTGTGCGGGTCGTTCGCGTCGCGAACGATGCCGAACTTGCTGGCCACAAATGCCTGATGCCGACGCCCAGCCAGGGCGCGGCCCAGCAACTCTTCATTGGTGTAGGGGCCGTACATGTCGGCGGTGTCGAGGAAGTTGAGGCCGCGCTCGAGGGCATGGTGGATGGTGGCGATGGACTCCTGATCGTCACGGCCGGCCGTATAGAAGTCGCTCATGCCCATGCACCCCAGGCCAATGGCGGAAATCTGTGGGCCGTTGTGGCCAAGTTGGCGGGTTTTCATCGCAAGCTCCTGCAAATAAGTGGAGCCGAGAGTTTGGTTGTTGCGGGTGGCTGGATAAACCGGCTAAAAGTGCATGCACTATTTAGCTTTGGAAAATAATCCCGTTATGGATCGCTTGCTTGCCATGCAGGTTTTCACGCGCATCGTCGAGCTCGGTGGCTTCGGCAAGGCTGCCGACAGCCTGGGCTTGCCAAGGGCGTCGGTGACGCAACTGATCAAGCAGCTTGAGCGCCATCTGGGCGCGCAGCTGCTGCAGCGCACCACCCGGCATGTCAGCCCGACGCTCGATGGCAGCGCCTATTACGAGCGCTGTTTGGCCGTTCTGGCGGATATCGACGACGCGGAGTCGCTGTTCTCCGATGCCCGCGCCAACCCGCAAGGTCGTTTGCGCGTCGACCTGCCGGCCTCGCTCAGCCACCGCGTGGTGATTCCCGCATTGCCTACGTTTTTCGCTCGTTACCCACGCATTGATCTTGAGATTGGCGCCAGCGACAGGCCGGTCGATCTGATCCGCGAGGGTGTCGACTGCGTAGTGCGCGCCGGTGATGTGCATGACGTCAGTCTGGTCGCCCGGCCGCTGGCGCGGTTGCCGCAGGTCACCTGTGCAAGTAGTGCCTATATCGAGCGGCATGGTTTGCCACGAAATCTGGATGAGCTGCTCAGCAAGCATCAGGCGATCAACTATGTGTCGCCGCTTAGCGGCCGACGCTTTCCCTTCGACTTTGCCGTAGCAGGCGAGCGGCGCGAGCTGGAGATGCCGGGCTATATCGCCATCAGCAGCTCGGAAGGCTACGTGGCTGCCTGCGAGGCTGGCATGGGCATCATCCAGGCGCCGCTGTATCACGTGCGCGAGCAATTGCGTGCCGGCACGCTGCGCGAGGTGCTGCCAGAGCATCCGCCAGCACCGATTGCGCTGGCGGCGCTGTATCCGCCGCATCGCCAGCTGTCACGGCGGGTGCGGGTGTTCGTCGATTGGCTGGTCGAGCTGTTCGGGCAGGCGGATCTGCAGCGGCAATAAGCGCAGGTCGAGGCGCGACTCAATGCGCCTTGTTCAGCGCAGCAGTGACCAGCCGACGCAGGCGGTTGGCTACCGGCGACAGCTCGCGGCCTTTGACCAGCAGCAGGTAATAGGGCGACATCTCGATGGTCATGTTCAGCGGCAGCACCTTGAGTTTGGCGCCGACCTGATCGCCGAGCAGCAGGTCCGGCACTTCGCTGGCCAGCGGCGCGATGGCCGAGGACGACACCAGGATGGCGATCATCGCCAGCAGCGAGGTGGTGTTGGTGATGTTGGTCGGCAGCGGGGCGCCGGCACTCAGAAACGCCGTTTCCATGGCCTCGCGGATCGGCGCCCGATGGCTCTGCATCACCCATTCGTAGTTCGACAGGTCGCGCAGCGTCACCTGGTCGACGTTGGCCAGAGGGTGATCCTGGCGCACGATCAGCTTAAGGGTTTCGGTGCGTGCCGGGTAGATCTCGAAGTCCGCCGGGTTGACGCCACGGGGCAGGCGGGCCAGTACGAAATCGTTCTTGCCGCTGGCCAGGTCATGCACCAGCTCATCACTGGCGGCCACGTTGACGTGCACGTCGGCGCGCGGCGAGATCGCCTTGAGCTGGCGAATCGCCGGGATCACGAAACCCACCGCTGCCCCCGTGACGGCGCCGACCGTGGTCATGCCGCCTTCGCCGCGCTTGAGTTCCTCGACGTCCTGGGCAAGGTCGCGCAGCTCCACCAGCATGTTGTGGGCGCGGCGGGCCAGCGCCCGGCCGATCAGCGTCGGCAGCATGCCCTTGGCATGGCGCTCGAACAGCCGCGCGCCCAGGGTGTGTTCAATGTCGGCCAGCATGCGCGAGGCCGCCGGCTGGGTGACGGTCAGCTCGTCCGCCGCCAGGCCGAGTTGGCCGTGCTCGGCGATGGCGGCGATCAGCCGTAGCTGGGGAATTTTCAGGTGGCGGGCAATGCCGATGTCCATGACGGTGCTCATTGTTGTCGTTATGCGCCGAGTGTGCGCCCTGAACCGTGTCCTGTCGATCATCCGCATACCAAAATCGGTATGACGTTGCGCGAAATATGAATTTGCTTGATATGAGGCGTGCTTCTATCGTCAGGGCTGCTTTGAGCTCTTCGTTGCCCGAACAACAATAATCGCGATGTCGCGCGTTCCTGAGCGCGCCAGGCGTCGCCAGGAGAAGCTGAATGAACACAGTCCGTAAACTCGTGGCCGCCATGGCCATGGGCGCCACCCTGGTCAGCGCCGCTTCCGTCGGTGCTGCCGAGAAAGGCTTCGTGGGTATCGCCATGCCGACCAAGTCGTCCGCCCGCTGGATCGACGACGGCAACAACATGGTCAAGCAACTGGAGAAGGCCGGCTACAAGGCCGACCTGCAGTACGCCGAAGACGACATTCCCACCCAGGTCTCGCAGATCGAAAACATGATGGTCAAGGGCGTCAACGTCCTGGTCATCGCGGCGATCGACGGCACCACGCTGACCAACGCCCTGGAAAACGCCCATGCGGCGGACATCAAGGTGATCGCCTATGACCGCCTGATCCGCGACAGCGAGTACGTCGACTACTACGCCACCTTCGACAACACCAAGGTCGGTGTGCTGCAGGCCGAATCCCTGGTCAAGGGCATGCAGGCGCGTGGCAAGGGCCCGTACAACGTCGAGCTGTTCGGTGGCTCGCCGGACGACAACAACGCCTACTTCTTCTACAACGGCGCCATGTCGGTGCTGCAGCCGCTGATCGACAAGGGCGAGATCAAGATCCTCTCCGGGCAAACCGGCATGGGCAAGGTCGGCACCCTGCGTTGGGACGGCGCCACCGCCCAGGCGCGCATGGACAACCTGCTGTCCGCCAACTACACCAAGGAACGCCTCGACGGCGTGCTGTCGCCCTATGACGGCATCTCCATCGGCGTGCTGTCGTCCCTCAAAGGCGTCGGTTACGGTTCGGGCGACATGCCGATGCCGATCGTCACCGGCCAGGATTCGGAAGTGCCGTCGGTGAAATCGATTCTGGCTGGCGAGCAGTATTCGTCGATCTTCAAGGACACCCGCCAGCTCGCCGAAGTGACCGTCGGCATGGTCAAGGCGCTGCTCGAAGGGGCCGAGCCGCAGATCAACGACACCAAGACCTACGACAACGGCAAGAAAGTCGTACCGGCCTACCTGTTGCAACCTGTCACCGTCGACAAGAGCAACTGGGAAAAGGTGTTGATCGACAGCGGTTACTACCAGAAGAACCAGGTCCAGTAAGCCTCGACCCGCCGGCAGCCAGGCGCTGCCGGCCCACCACCTCCTTGTTTACCTGAGCATGGCGCGCCCGCTGCGGTTGGCGCGTGCCTTGCGGACGGATAAAGCCATGCAGCAAGACATCATTCTGGAAATGCGCGGCATCACCAAGACGTTCCCAGGCGTGAAAGCGCTCAACAACGTCAACCTCAAGGTGCGGCGCGGCGAGATCCATGCCCTGTGCGGCGAGAACGGCGCGGGCAAATCGACCCTGATGAAGGTGCTCAGTGGTGTTTACCCCCACGGCAGTTACGAAGGCGAGATCATCTACGAAGGCAAACCGCTGGCCTGCAGCGGCATTCGCGACAGCGAGCGCGAAGGCATCATCATCATTCACCAGGAGCTGGCACTGGTGCCGCTGCTGTCGATTGCCGAGAACCTGTTTCTCGGCAACGAGATCGCCAGCAACGGCGTGATCGACTGGCCCGAGGTGTATCAGCGCACCGAAGGGCTGCTCAAGAAGGTCGGCCTCGACGAGGTGGCCACCACGCCGGTCGAGAAACTCGGCGTCGGCAAACAGCAACTGGTGGAAATCGCCAAGGCGCTGGCCAAGCACGTCAAGCTGCTGATTCTCGACGAACCCACCGCGGCGCTGCAGGAGAACGACAGCCAGAAGCTACTCGACCTGCTGCTGGAGTTCCGCGCCCAGGGCATTTCCTCGATCCTGATTTCCCACAAGCTCAACGAAGTCAGCCGCGTCGCCGACAGCATCACGGTGCTGCGCGACGGTGCCTCGGTGAGCAGCATGGATTGCCACAGCGAAGCGGTCAGCGAGGAAACCATCATTCGCGGCATGGTCGGCCGCGACATGGAAAACCGCTACCCGGAGCGCACGCCGCAGATCGGCGAAACCTTGCTGGAAATTCGCGACTGGAACGTCTGGCACCCCGAATCGGCGTCTCGGCAGATGATCCGCAACGTCAACCTGCGTGTAGCGGCCGGTGAAGTGGTGGGTATCGCCGGGCTGATGGGGGCAGGGCGCACCGAGCTGGCCATGAGCGTGTTCGGCAAGAGTTACGGGCGCAACATTTCCGGCTCCGTGCACCTGCGCGGCCAGCAAATCGACGTGTCCACCGTGCGCCGCGCCGTCGACAACGGCATCGCCTACGTCACCGAAGACCGCAAGGAACTTGGCCTGGTGCTCGACGAAAGCATCCTGTGCAACACCACCCTGGCCAACCTGCCGGGCGTGTCGAAGCACGGGGTGATCGACGAGCACGAGGAGCGACGCATCTCCGAGGAGTACCGCGAGGCGCTGCATATCCGTACCCCCGGGGTGTTCCAGAAGGTGCTCAACCTGTCCGGCGGCAACCAGCAGAAGGTGGTGCTCAGCAAATGGCTGTTCGCCAAACCCGAGGTGCTGATTCTCGACGAACCCACCCGCGGC
>Ga0209370_1002681_pt1 | contig 12390 bp, 2 predicted proteins | sample AgamicAtPrz_FD_187164 | JGI IMG/M metagenome (GOLD analysis project Ga0209370, IMG submission 187164) | Agave microbial communities from Guanajuato, Mexico - At.P.rz (SPAdes) (version 2) | ecosystem: Host-associated > Plants > Phyllosphere > Phylloplane/Leaf | place: Guanajuato, Mexico... | reverse complement strand
TGTTGCTGATGGTTCCGTTATTTTCAATCTGTCCGACAAAAACGTCTAGACCTCCAAGTCCAGGATGGCCGTCTGAAGCAAAATATATTTCATTTTCGCTAGTTACGTATGGAAAGGTCTCTTTGCCCTCGGTATTAATTGATGCTCCAAGGTTTTCAGGACTTCCAAAGCTGCCGTTGCCCTTAACGCTTACTTTGTAAATATCAGATTGTCCGATTGTACCAGGCCTATCTGATGTAAAGTATAAAGTTTTCTCGTCGGGACTTAACGCAGGATGGGCTGTAGTGTAATTGTCACTGGTAAACGGAAGGGCGATAATGTTGCTGAATTTTTCATTATCAAAATCGGCTTTATAAATTTTTATGAGCGTAAATTTATTGTCATCCTTTCCTTTTTTGCCATCGATAAAATTATTTCGGGTAAAATATGCCGTTTTTCCGTCTTTAGTAAATATAATGGTAGATTCGTGGAAACGGCTGTTTAGCAATGACTTGATTCTATGCACTTTTGATGGAGCTCCTGTTGTCGCATCAATACTGGCATTATAGATATTTGTAAAATATTCCCCTGTCCATTTGTGTTTTCTCTTGCTGAAATTTCCTGTATCCCTGGCAGATGCAAAATAGATTTTATTATTGTAAACAAAACTTCCATAATCTGAATACTTTGAATTAATTCCAGCATCTTCAATTTTATAACGGCCAGAATTGGCTTTAATCTGGTCGAGATAGCTGGTATTTTCAGCATATAGTCTTGCCCTTGAGTCGTTTTTATATTTAATGCTGAATTCATTTAAGATTGCATTTGCCTTATCAGTCTGTCCAGCTGACTTTAAAGACTGGGCATATCTGTAATAATATTCGGCTTCTGGAATTGGATTAAGAGCAAAAAGCTCGCCGTACCATTTGGCGGCCGATTCGAATTTCGAATTAAAATAGTAGGAATTCCCAAGTTTTTTAAAAAGATCTTCAGATTTGTATCCTTTATCGGCAACTCTCTCATATGTCTTTATAGCATCTATATAAGCATAGCCATCATATTTTTTGTCACCCGATTTTACTTTTGATTCTTGCGAATAACCATAAAAAACGCTTAGAATTATTAAACATAGAAGTGTATAATTTTTCATAATATTCTTTTTTAGAAGAAACGTGGAGTTGTCATTTTGCCATGATTTTTAAAAAATTCATAACGAAGAAATACCTCATGCGATCCCGAATTATAATTGTTCAATTTTGTCGTTTCACAATCATACCCATAACCTATATATAATCCGTCAGTAATCTGAAATCCAGCCATTGCACTTACAGAGGCGCTCCATCTGTAGGCAACTCCCAGGACAAATCTTTCAATAAACATAAAATTGGCAGAAATATCGACCTGAAGTGGTGCACCTTCAACCATTTTAGCCAAAATGGCGGGTTTAAATTTATAATACTGGTACTTGTCAAGATTAAAAACATAACCTCCCATTAAATAGTAGTTGATTTTGTCTTTGTAAATTGCCACATCATTATCATCATACCTATTGGTTTCGATGAAGTTTGGAACCGAAAATCCGATGTAGGCTTTGTCTGAATGCCAGTAGACGCCAGCTCCAACATTGGGAGAAAATTTATTGTCTAAATCCTGAAACTGCGGATCTCCCTGATCTTCTGGATTCAGCTTACTAGCGTCAAGATTAAAGATATTGGCTGTTCCCTTAATACCGAAAGAAAGTTTAAAATCAGGCGAAGTCTGTATGGTATAAGATACATCTGCGGATATATTATTCTCATTTGTGGGGCCTATTTTATCATTTACCAAAGATAGACAGACGCCAACTCTGCTGTTATTAATTGGCGTATTGATGGAGAAGCTGCTTGTCTCTGGCGCTCCATCCAGACCTACCCATTGCGTCCTATACAGCCCAAAAAAACTCAAAGCTCCTCGTGATCCTGCATATGCCGGATTTATATTGATGGTATTATACATGTATTGCGTATACTGTGCATCCTGCTGGCCATAACTCAAAAAAGTTGCAAACATTACTGCTGAAATAAATAATTGTGCTTTCATATGCTTTAGATTTTAAAGGAACAAACTCCTGTCAAATTATTTTTCAATATATAGGAAACCCGTCTTATCAATGATTCTATTTGAAAATGTATCCAAATATTTAAGCGTATAGAAATAAGTTCCGTCAGGCAGCCCCTCTGCTTTTGATATTGTTGTTCTGCCATCTGAATATCCTCTGAATAGATTTCCATTTGAGCCATAGCCAGAGGTTTCGAAAACTTTTACGCCCCAACGATTATAGATCTCAACGCTATTGTCTGGATAGCACTCCAATCCTTGGATATGGAATTCATCATTAATCCCATCCCCATTTGGAGAAACAGCATTAAATACCATAATTACGCACGTTTTAATATCAATGACGGTCGGATTATCACCTGTGAAACTTTCATTATCTGAAAGGGCACTTACTTTTTCACCTGAAGGGGTCGTTGCTTCTGCTAGCGCTTGGTTAGTTACCGATCCCGCAATAATATCGGATTGAGCAATGGAATAAAACCCGCTGAAACCTGTAGCATTAATCTCTTGGGGTGCTAAAGTTATAGGGCTACCGGATAATATCAATCCAGGAAGATTATCAGTTATAAATACATTTGTTAAGGTAGTATTTCCAGTATTCTTAATTTCAAAACTATATCTGATGGTTTCTCCTACTTCCGCATATCCGTTGCCGTTCTCATCTCCAAGAACTGCTTTTTTAATCACTGCAATAGCAGGCTCTTCATCCAACGGGGTCACAGTACAGTCGGGACACTGCGGATCTATAGGACATTCAGTACAAGGCTGCGGATCTGTAGATACTGCAATCACATCATTGTCCTCTGGATCTTTGCCGACAGCTTTCGCGAGATTATACACCATTCCCTTATCAATATCAGCTTGGGTTATGGTATGAGTAGCTTTAAAGGTTGAGCTGTCTGCCTGTCCAGGAGATAACGAAGCTAGAGGGCCTCCCGTTACGTCTGCATTGATATCGGTAACTGAAATATCCGATATTGTACTATTCCCTGTATTTCTTACTGTAAATTTATATATTATTACATCTCCCGCATTAACCTTTCCATCTGCATTCCCATCAACGAAAGTTCCATGCTTTTCAAGCGAAATAGCAGAACTGCTGTCCGCCGGCAAATCTGTAGGACAACCCGCCGGATTTGTGCAAGACGGATCAGGATTGTCAGGATTGTTAGGATCTGCTGGCTTTGATGGAATCTCTGGTCCACCATCTGCAGATGCTGACGCCAGATTTGAAATCCTTGTAATATTCGAAAGATCTGATGCAACTCTCACCTTAAAGCTGAAGGTCATGCTCATCCCTGCCAACAAGTCTGAAACCGTAAAATTTACCGTATTACCTATCAGAACACCTCCACTTATATAAGTGGTCTGGGTTGGTACATTATCTTTAACTGTTAAATTATTTATTTTTGAAGAACCAGTATTTTTTACTGTAAGACTGTAGCTTAACTCCTCATCTGCCTGAGCTTTGCCATCACCGTCTGAATCACTCACTGTTTTGACCAAAGTAAATGATGCCGAGCAATTCTCGATGCTCAATGCTACCGAATTGCTTTGCAGTGACATACATACCCCATTATTCACTGTTGCACTATAAACTCCGGCATCTGAAGAGGATGCCGCTATTATCTCGTAAGAAGAATTTACTGCTCCTGCAATTGCAATGCCGTTTTTATACCATTGAAAAGTCCCTATGCCAGTTGCCGTTAAGACCGTACTGCTGCCTTCACATATGGCTGATATTCCGGATATGCTAATTACTGGGGCGGCTGGCAGTGCATTTACTGTTACCGTTATTCTCTGTATTGGTGAATAGCAACCTTCATCGGAAATTCCCTGCACATAGTAATCAGTTGTCGTCTCGGGGCTCACTATTGGAGATGCTAAAACTGTTGTCTGGTCACTTCCGTAAAATATGTAAAAGGACGAACCACTCACTGACGCAGTCAGGTCTGTAGATTCTCCAGAACAGACGGCAGGCGGATTGGTTATGGCAAGAGACGGAACCGGATTGACCGTCACCTGCACAGCAGCAATCGCCGAGCACCCTTCAGGAGTCGTGCCTTTTATGTAATACATGCCCCCTGCAACTACTGCGGAAGGGTTCAGCAGAGGAGCCGTGCCAGCCGCATCGTTGAAATAGGTGAAAGTCAGTCCAAGCGTGCTGCCTGCCGTAACCGAAGCCGCAGTAAGGTCTACTGATGCTCCGGAGCAGACGGCTGGCGGATTGGTAACAGCTACTGTAGGTATTGGATTGACGGTTATATGCACCGGACTGATCGCATAACAGCCCTCTGGTGTAGTTCCTTTAATATAATAAGTACCTCCTGTTGTGACTGAAGCTGGATTAGAAAGTAAAATACTTCCTGCAACATCTGTAAAATAAGTAAAGGTCAAATTTGATGTACTTCCTGTTGTAACTGTCTGTTCAGTCAAGTCAACTGGAATATCTGAACATACTGCTGGCGGATTAGTAACGTTTACAGTCGGTATAGGATTAATAGTTACCACTACATATTGCATTGCTGAACATCCTTCGGGTGTTGTCCCTTTTATATAATAGGTACCGTCTTCTGCTACTGCGTTGGCATTGGCAAGGACTGTTGTAGCTTCAGCATCTGTAAAATAAGTGAAAGTTAGATTTGCGGTGCTTCCAGCAGTTACTGAGGGCGCGGTCAAATCTACTGTCGTGCCTGAACATACTGCTGACGGATCGGATGTTACCACTAAAGGGGTCGGATAAACCGTTACCGTTACAGGCTGAATTGCTGAGCATCCTTCTGGTGTTGTTCCTTTTATGTAATAAATGCCGTCTGTCGTTACTCCTTCTGCATTGTCAAGGGCTAAGGTTCCTGCGGCATCTCTAAAATATGTAAAGGTCAGATTAGGTGTGCTTCCTGCCGTTACTTCTGCCGCAGTAATATCTACGATAGTGCCATCACATACTGGTGCAGGATCAGTCACACTTATAACCGGTATTGGGTTAATAGTTACTTGAACAGGACTGATTGCAGAACATCCTTCTGGTGTCGTTCCTTTTATGTAATAGGTGCCGCCTGCTGTTACTGCATCTGCATTAGCAAAAGCTACTGTGCCGGCTGCATCTGTAAAATAAGCAAATGTCAGATTCGGTGTGCTTCCTGTCGTTACTGCCGCTGCGGTCAAATCCACCGCCCCCCCTGAGCATACAGCTGACGGTGGTGTCGTTACAACTGTGGGAGTCGGATCAATTGTTACCGTGACAGGTCCTATTGCTGAGCATCCTTCTGATGTCGTCGCTTTTATATAATAAATGCCGCTTGCCGTTACTGCATCTGCATCTTCAAGAACTATTGTGCCTGCAGCATCTGTAAAATAAGTAAAGGTTAGATTGACTGTGCTTCCAGCTGTGACGGACAGAGCCGTCAAATCAACTGTACCCGAACAAACCGCTGGCGGGTTGTCAATCATTAAAGATGGTGCTGGATTGATCGTTACCTGTACTGGAGTAATCGCCGAGCATCCTCCCGGTGTAGTTCCTTGGATATAATAAGTACCGCTTGCTGTCACAGCGTTTGCATTGGCTAAAGGCTGCGTGGCAGCGGCATCACTGAAATAAGCAAACGATAGTCCCGACGTGCTGCCTGCCGTTATATCCGGCGCTGTTAGGTCAACTGCCGTACCCGCACAGGCTGCTGATGGGCTGTTGACAACTACAAATGGTGTTGGGGTTACGGTTACCTGCACAGGAGTGATTGACGAACATCCTTCAGGCGTTGTTCCCTTAATATAAAAAGTACCGCTTGTTGTTATGGCATCTGCCCCATCCAAAATTTGCGTCCCATCCTGATCAATAAAATAGCTATATACCAAATTAGCGGTACTGCCAGAAGTTACTGCTGCTGTTGTAATATCTACTGTAGCGCCCTCGCATACTGCTGGCGGGTTATTAACTATTACAACAGGGAGCGGATTGATAGTTACCTGCACCGGACTTATCGCAGAACATCCCTCTGGAGTTGTTCCCTGAATATAATAAGTACCTCCTACTGTTACTGCATCTGCATTGGCGAGGGACACTGTTCCAGCGGCATCTGTAAAATAAGTAAATGTAAGGTTTGATGTACTTCCAGACGTTATTGCCGGTGCGGTCAAATCAATAGGGGTACCTGAACATACTGTTGCCGGATTGGTAATGATTACTGTAGGCGTTGCGATTACCAGAACAGAACTCGTGGTATTATCGGTAAAAGTATCGACACCATTGGTGACCGTAGCCTGCAGATTTACAACATAAGTACCTGCTGCTGTATAATTATGAATTGGATTCAATTCAGTACTTACCGGTGTACCATCACCAAAATCCCAAATGAGACCTGTTAGCGAATAGCCTGCTGCTATGATAGAGGCACTTGTAAATTCAAACGAATTTCCAATAAGGCATTCATTGGCAGGAAACACCGAAATGTCTGCTGTCACATTCGGATTTTTGCTTATGAAAATAGTTTCAGTTGTGACGTCAGTGCAACCATTCAGATTTGTAGCAGTGAGCGTTATAATATAGGTGCCCTGTAAGTCATACTGATGCGTTGGAATAGCTGCAGAAGAAGTTGCTCCGTCTCCAAAATCCCAGCTATAAGTAATATCTGCGGAGACAGAGATTGGTGTAAAGGTATACTCGTCATTTTCGTTATTGATTGCATCATAGGTAAATGACGCGTCAGGCTGCAAGTTGACTTCTACAACTACTGGGCTAATTGAAGAACAGCCTGTAGCAGGATCCGTTCCTTTGATATAATAAGTATCGCTTGCTGTAATCGCAGTTGCATCGACCAGAGGCTGTGTCCCAGCTGCATCGCTAAAATAGGAATAAGTTAAACTTGGTGTGCTTCCCGCAGTCACAGCTGCTGCTGTAAGGTCTACGGCTGCTGGTGAACACACCGTTGCCGGATTGGTAATTGCAACAGTTGGCAGCGGATTTATAGTTATTGTTGCTGTTGCACTAGATGGACACGGAGCAAATGAATATGAGGCTACAACATTTACAGTATATGTACCCGGAGTACTTGCGGCCAAGTCAATCTCACCGCTATTGGGGTTTATGACCAGACCGGCTGTTGAGGTGAATGTGAATGCATGTGATGAGCCGAGAAGATTGGATCCTGTCAGTCTGTGGCGGCGCAATACTGGATTTGGAGGGGCAGACCATGTGATTATCAGATCTGGCAATGCTGTTCCAGATCCACAGAAAGGACCGCCAGGATATGTTAGACTTGTATCCGCTGGCGCCAAGTTGCTTACTGACACCGCTTTTATGACTGAATCGCATCCTGTAACAGTATCTGTTCCTTTAATATAATATGTGCCTGGAATTGTGACTGCAGCAGGATTGGCCAAGACGTTAGTACCAGCGGCATCTGTAAAATAGGTAAATGTCAAATTAGCCGAGCTGCCAGCGGTTACCGCAGGCAAGGTAAGATCTACAGCAGTTCCTGCGCAAACGGGATCAGGATTAGTGATTGCTAATACTGGAATAGGATTAACCGATACAGTCACAGCCTTGATTGCTGAACAGCCTGCCGCAGTTGTTCCTTTGATGTAATAGGTTCCGCCAGCTGTAACTGTACTGGGCGCACCAAGTGCAATTGTGCCTGCGGCATCTGTGAAATAAGCAAAGGTCAGGTTTGGCGTGCTTCCAGCAGTTACTGCCGGCGCAGTCAAATCAACTGAAGCCCCCGAACATACTGGCGCAGGAGCATTGGTTACCAATGTGGGAGTCGGGTTGATTGTTACCGCCACACTCTGTATTGCCGAGCATCCAGCTGCAGTTGTTCCTTTTATGTAATAAGTTCCGCTTGTCGTCACTGCACTTGGCGAAGCGAGAACTGCTGTAGCAGCCGCATCTGTAAAGTAAGTAAACGTTAGATTTGCAGTGCTCCCAGCGGTTACTGATGGTGCAGTAAGGTTAACTGATGTACCTGAACACACTGCTGGTGGAGCTGCTGTTACCACTGTAGGGGTTGGATTAAATGAAACCGCTACAGCCTTAATTGCCGAACATCCAGATGCAGTTGTTCCTTTTATATAATAAGTCCCCCCTGCTGTTACTGCACTTGGCGTAGCAAGAACTGCTGTTCCTGCTGCATCAGTAAAATAAGTATAGGTAAGGCCAGCTGTACTTCCAGCGGTTACTGACGGTGCAGTCAGGTCGACTGGTGTGCCTGCACATACTTTAGGCGGGGCCGCGGTGACCACTGTTGGCATCGGATTGACCGTTACCGTTACAGGCTGGATTGCAGAACATCCTTCCGCGTTCGTAGCCTTAATGTAATAAGTGCCACTGGCGGCAACTGCCTCAGAATTGGCAAGAGCAACTGTGCCTGCCGAATCAGTAAAATAAGTAAATGTAACACCTGCTGTGCTCCCTGCCGTTACAGCCGCATCTGTAAGATTTACTGTATTAGGCGAACATACTGCAGCAGGATTATTAATAACAATTGTTGGCAGGGGATTTAAAGTTATAACTAAGCCGGCGGTTTTGGTAGTATTGCAAGGCGCTCCGACAGTCACAGCGCAAGTGTAATTATTTACTCCTGCACTAAGATCAGTGTAGCTAACAGCCGGGCTTTTTAAATTTTGATTTCCTGAATTGATTCCTGGACCAGTCCATAAATAGGAAGCTGCACCAGATATATCAACATCTAATTGAATGGTGCCTGAATTTAATTTGCATAATGTTGGATTGTTCAAACCATTTGCAGAGGCAGTCGGTGCACTTGCCACACCAATTTGTGCTGACTGTGTTACAACATTTCCGCATCCATCCTGTACTTTGAAATAATAAGTTCCTTTGCTCAGTGCTGTAAATTGGTTTGAGCTTTGAAAAGCCCCATATGTTGTCCCTCCATCTGTGCTTAAAGCATACGACAATTCATTATTGGGAGCTGGTGAAATACTAGTGGCAGCAATTGTAAGTATTCCGTCAGCCGAGCCGTCACTACAGACAAAACCTCCGGTATTACTTCTGTCTACCTTGACAGTATTGCTTGCATCATAGGTAATTGTTTCAGTCAGTACATTGGTATTGCCTCCCTTAATGCGCAACCCAAAAACGTAGGTGCCATAATTCAAGCCATTAAACGGGAGTGATGCTGATGTACTGGCTAAATCTCGTACCTGTCCCACATTTGAAGGGCCTGAAACAATAATGACCTGATAGGCACTCGCGACATCGAAATTACCTTTCATTGTATAATTAAACCCTCCGCAGACTGGTGTCATCTCGCCAGCTGAAAGAGAGGCAACATACCCCTGCACAACAGCATTCATGGATTTTGTACCGCAGGGACCTGTTATACTTAGGGTATAATTCCCTTTTGGCCAATATCCAGCTGGATCTGTCGGATTTACTCTTGGAAGTGTAGCATTGCCTGTCGAACTTAATGTCACGCTACCGGTTGTTCCCAATGGCACCAAAGGATTGCTGGATGCTGTTACAGTATAAGTTAGTACATCCCCTATTTGATAAGGAGTATTGGAAAGTATCAGCAAACCATACCCCAGCACATTCAAATTAGGCTGTACAGCTGACAAGAATTGTGAAGGTGTAAATGAAGGCTCAGCCGGAATAATTATTTGAGATGAGGGATTACCTAAAAAATTTCCAGTTGTATTTCCCGCTGCATCGGTATAGGTAAAATTATAAGTGGCTCCTGCCGTAAAACCGCTTAAAGTCGCAGGAATACTTGACAATGTTTGCGTAATTACATCAGAAGGATTGGCTGCATTGGTAAAAATCATATCCATCGGAAGGCAGGTTAGCAAATTGGCCCTAACGCTCAATAAACCATTTCCTGCACAATTAGATGTAGTTATGGTTCCTCCATTATATACGTGCCTGATTGGAAATTCTTTTGTGTTGCCGCACTGATCCATCAATACTACCCTCATATTATTAATGTCTGCATATATGTCTTCACGGGTAGCGGCCAGCGGCATTTTAAAATTTATAGTCTGCGGTGAAATACCATCAGCTCCAATTGCAGCATTTCCGTCCGTACCAATTCCATACAACTGGCCCTGAAACTTTATTTTCCATCTAAACAATGCTGCATCAGCAGCAGAGATAACAGTACTGTTCGAAATATATTGAAAACCAGCTTCCACCATAATGATTATCGGTGATGAACAGGAAGAGGTCTGGTGCTTAGGATATGCGTAACCAATTCCTAATTTAAAATCGTTTACAGTTACGGTAGGATTGGTGACAGCTGTTGATCCCGTGACAGTTTGTCCGCAGGAATCTGTGGCACTTACTATGTAACTGCCTGCAGACTGTGCATCAAAAGCAAAAGTAGAAGCGCTTATGGCGCCGCTATCCTGAATTATTGAACTAGGAGAAGACTGCAGTGCTATCTTGTAGGTTATCGGCAATTTACCTCCTGTGACCGTAGTTGTTAAAACTGCAGATCCTCCAGAACAGCTGGCAACTTTAGTTGGCGTCGCAATGCTCATAGGGGTATAGCCATCTGAAACTGCTATATTTGCGCTGGTAAAAATCGTTCCTGTACTTGTATTGCGCCCTTTAAGCGTATAAGTCCCAGTAGAAAGAGCCTCGAAAAGAGGGTTAGTCGTAAATTGAGCAGGATCATTTGGAATTGGTGCAATAACAACATTATTTTTAAGCAATTGATACTGGGGAGAAGCCCATCCTGCATTGTTGCTGGCCGTGATAGTACCTCCGCCCAAACATCCGGTTGTACCTGGAGTACCCGATACCGTTTGCGCAGAGGAAAAAATACTTAGAAAAAAAATTAAAATTAGAGTTAATGTAAATTTCGATTTCATAACTATTTTTATATTAAATTTTAAACTTTACCACGCAAGCCATCAAGATATCCTTTAGGCAGATATTGGGCAGGCTTGATCACTCCTTGTTAGCTATTATCAACTTACTGCAAAGAAAAATCTACCAAAATATCATGAAGACTTAAAACAATGATCTATTCAAAGCAGACTGCTTATCTAACCTGATTCATTTTTTAGCTGATCAACAATATCTTACCTTACAATAGTCTAAATAGTGTGGTAAACTATATTGATCACTGTTTAATTTATTATTTGGAACCTGGCTTAATCAATGAAAATTTAACTAGACATCTTCCTTGGCAGTTATCGTTATATGGCATTAAAATAAATAACCACAACTGCAAAAAATAAAGCCTTACATCATGTGAAGCACATATTAATAGTACGGGCAAATAAAAAGTGTGAATAGGAATAAATCAGATGGCGGAAAGAAGATATAATATGATATAAGACGGCGCAATTGCATTTCTAAATGACATTCTGCAATTTTTTGAATTAAAGAACGTGGCAGTACATCTGGGCAATATCTTGCATATATATCATTTACAGTAAGATTAAAATTAAAAGTAAGTAAGCAATTATTTTATTTTTCATATAACCATGTTATTTCCTACAAAAGTAAACAAGCAGATAAAAAAAAAACTGTTGCAACAACAGTTTCATGTTGCAAATTATAAAATGAAACAATATTTAACATTACTGTTTAGCAACAAAAAAACTAATGTTCTAAGATTTAAAGCATTTAAACTCTAGTAATTTTCTTATAACAATCATAGTAAGGTGTTTAAAAAATAAATTGGCGGCACAAAGTGAGATTAGTATTCATTTTTTAATGATTTTTAAAATTTTATTTTCAAATGCAACAAAATCAATTAAAATGCACTTTAAATTTTAGTAAAAAAAACTGCCCAAACATCTTTTACGAGTTGGGCAGCTAAAAAAAATCGAGTTAAAACTATTTATTTAAAATAATCTTTCTGGTTATCGTCTTGCCATCTGCAACAACCTGAAGGAGATAGATCCCTCTTCCAAAGCCATTCAGATCAAGCTGCTGTTCAGCCCCTTCAAAAGTGGCGTTCAGCAATTGCTGGCCTGAAGCATTATATAATCGGACATCAGATTTTGTATTGTTTTCCAAACTCAAATTCAAGATTCCGTCTGTCGGATTCGGATATGCTACCAAGCCTTCTGTAATTTTTACTTCTTCAACATCGGCTATATCCAGCATTTTCCTGGTTCCGGAACATCCAGAAATATAATTGTGCTGGATATCGTCGATCCAAACTGTCATTGTGTTGGCCGTATTGCTCTGTTTGATCACAATCGCATCTAAAGTTACAGAAGCCCCATTAACGGTTCCGTTTCCTGTCGTGATTGTTGTTCCTGCCGCAGTTGGCAAAAACCATTCGTAATAATTCCAAGCTCCGTTGTTTATAATGGCTTGTGGAGGCAGCTCTTCCAATCCAT
>Ga0209370_1002680_pt1 | contig 12397 bp, 11 predicted proteins | sample AgamicAtPrz_FD_187164 | JGI IMG/M metagenome (GOLD analysis project Ga0209370, IMG submission 187164) | Agave microbial communities from Guanajuato, Mexico - At.P.rz (SPAdes) (version 2) | ecosystem: Host-associated > Plants > Phyllosphere > Phylloplane/Leaf | place: Guanajuato, Mexico... | reverse complement strand
TCCAGCGCGATCTGGCTGATGCTGAGCCGGCCTTCGAGCAGCAGCGCCTTCGCGCGCTCCACCCGGCGCCGCACGACGTACTGGTGCACGGGCATCCCGAGCGTTTCGCGGAACAGCACCTTGAAATGCGGCACGCTGATCGACACGAGCGCCGCGAGCTCGGCCAGCGTCATGCGCCGGTCGAGATTCGCCTCGACATAGTCGATCACGCGCGCCGCCGCCTTTGGCGCCAGCGTGCGCCGGCGTTCACGAAACGCCGGCTGGCCGTCGACCAGCCGCGCGACGAGCGCCGTGCACAGGCTCTCCGCGTAGAGCGGGTCCGATGCGTCTTCCGCTTCGAGTTCCGCAGCCATCGCCCACGCGATGTGCTGCAGCCGAGGGTCGCGCACCTGCAGCCGCCGGCGGATCTGCGCGTGCGACGGCTTCAGTTCGAGCTGTTCGACGGTGCGCCGCACGAAGGTGTCGCTGAGCGCGATGTGCAGGATCCGGCAGTCGGCGCTGTCGGTCCACTGGCCAGGCAGGCCGGCCGGAATCACGTCGACGTCGCCGTGCGCCTGGATGCGCGACACGCGCTCGCCGTCGCACACGCAATCCGCCCGCACTGGCGCGCCGATATGCACGCCGATCCGGTGATGCTCCGCCGCCGGAATCCGGTACGTGCCGGCACGGATTTCCAGCAGCGACGCGCCGAAGCCATGCCAGCCAAGCCCGCGGCTGGAGCGCAGGCTGACGGGGACGCCGTTGTCCGTCGGCGCGGCGAGAATCGGATCGCTCATTGATGGTCTCCACCAGATCAGGTGCCGAACGCGCATTGTGACGCGTTTCGGGCCGGCGTGCCGGCCCTGCGTGGCCGCCGCCGAATCGAGCAGAAAAAGATCATCCGTTTCTGCTCGGAACGATCCTTGCGTGCGCGCCAGCGGGCGCCGCGAAGCCTACGATCGCCTCATCCGACACCTACGGAGCCCCGTCATGCCCCATTACTGCCCGCTACGCGCGGCGTTCATCGCGCCCTCGCCTTCCGCCACTCGCGCGCCATCCGGCCCCGACTCCCGCAACCGCCGCACCGCTATCGCCGCGTGGTGCCTGCGTGTCGTCGGCTGGTACCGGCTCGAACGGCTGCTCGCGTCGATTCCCGACAGCAACGACGACTTCGGGCTCGTCTGACTGGCCGGTCGACACCCGCCTACTTGCGCCGCCGCTCGTGCGGCGCGACCGTCGCCCCGTCGATCACCGGCGCGCCCTGCTTGATCAGGAAGTCGCGGAACAGCCCCGTCACCTGCGAGATCCGCCGGTCGGCGAGCGTCACCACATACCATTCGCGCTCGATCGGGTTGCCGGGAAACGGCAGTTGCCCGAGCAGCCCCGTACGCAGTTCGAGCGCACACGCGTGCAACGACAGGAACGCGACGCCGAGGCCCGCTTCGGCCATCTGCTTGATCGCCTCGTTGCTCGACAGTTCGGAGCCCACATGAAAGCGGTGGCCCGCGTTCTTGAACAGGCTCTCGACGGTCGAGCGCGTGCCCGCGCCGCGCTCGCGCACGAGCAGGTGCGCGGATTCGAGATCCTTCAGCGCGACGCGCTTGCGCTGCATCAGCGGATGGCCGGGCGCCGCGACGAACACCATCGGGTGCTTCGCGAACTCGACCGCGTGCGTGCGCAGCTCCTTCGGCGCGCTGCCCATCACCGCGAGATCGATTTCATGCGTCGCGAGCATGCGGATGATGTCGTCGCGGTTGCCGACCTTGAAATACGTCTTCACGTGCGGGCGCGTCGCGGTGAATTTGACGAGCAGCGGCGGGATCAGGTATTCGGCCGTCGTGATCGCGCCGATCCGCAGCGTGCCGCCGAGATCGCCCGTCAGCGCGGCCACTTCGTCGCCGGCCTCGCTCCACAGATGCAGGATCTCGCGCGCGTAGCGCGCCACGATCTCGCCGGCCGCGGTCAGCTGCACGCCACGCCCCACCCGCTGCAGCAACGCGGCGCCCACGGCCTCCTCGAGCAGGCGAACCTGCAGCGACACCGCCGGCTGCGTCAGGTTCAGTTCCTCGGCCGCGCGCGACACGCTGCCGAGCCGCGCGATCATGTCCAGCGCCTTCAACTGCCGGAACGTCGCGGTCTTTCCTATAAGTGAATACATATGAGTCGCTTATAAACATTAAATTGTCCGACTGGGTTCGAAACTATATCGTCGGTTCTTGAGCAATGTCATCCGAATCGTCATTCAGCGGGAGCCCAACATGGACAACACCACGCCTACCCTTGCAACGGACCGCGCACCGCGCCTGCCGCGCATCGTGATCGTCGGCGGCGGCGCCGGCGGCCTGCAGCTGGCGACACGTCTCGGCGATACGGTCGGACGCCGCGGGCACGCCGAAATCGTGCTCGTCGACCGCTATCCGACGCATTTCTGGAAGCCGCTGTTGCACGAAGCCGCGTCGGGCCATCGCGATCCGGCTTCTCACACGATCGAATACGCGGCGCAGGCGAAGCGCCACGGCTTCCGCTTCGTGCAGGGCGCGCTGCAGCGAGTCGATCGCGCGGCACGCACGGCGACGATCGCGGCCGTGCAGGATGCGGACGACACGGAAATCCTGCCGCAGCGGACGCTCGACTACGACGATCTCGTGCTGGCGGTCGGCAGCGTGACGAACTTCTTCAACGTGCCGGGCGCCGAGCGTCATGCGCTGCCACTCGAAAACCTCGATCAGGCCGAGGATTTCCGGCGCAAGTTCCTTGCCGCCTGCACGAAGGCGAATCACCTGGCCGAGCAGCAGCCCGCACGGCGTGCGGCGCCGATTTGCATCAACGTGATCGGTGCGGGCGCGACGGGCGTCGAATTGGCCGCCGCGCTGCGGCACGCGATCCAGCAATTGACGACGTACCGCTTCAAGGCGCTGGTGTCCGCGCGCGACGTGCACATCCGGCTGATCGAAGGCGGCCCGCGCATCCTGCCGGCGCTCGACGAACGGCTGTCCGGCAAGATGCACGCGCAACTGCGCGCGCTGAACGTCGACGTGCTGACCGATACGCGCGTGGCGGAAGTCGGCACGGATGCCGTGACGACCGCGACCGGCGAACGCCTCGCGAGCGACATCACGATCTGGGCAGCCGGCGTCGCGGGCCCCGCGATGCTGCGGGAGATCGGCGACATCGCGCTCAACCGGTCGAACCAGGTGATCGTGACCGACACGCTGCAGACGCCCGACGATCCGCACGTGTATGCATTCGGCGACTGCGCCGCGTGCCCGTCGGCCGGTGCAGGCGGGTGCCTGCCGCCGCGTGCGCAGGTCGCGCACCAGCAGGCCGTGTATCTGGTCAACGCCTTCGCGCGCCGCATCGCCGGCAAGCCGGTGGCCGGCTTCACGTTCCACGACGCGGGCACCGTCGTGTCGCTCGGGCAGGCGGGCGCCGCGTATCAGGCGGGCATCGGCGTGCGCTCGCGCTCGCTGATCGTCGACGGGCTCGCGGCGATCGGGCTGTACAAGTTCCTGTATCGCAAGCACCTGTTCAGCGTGGTCGGCATGAAGCGCGCGCTGTTGCAGTCGCTGAGCCACTGGCTGCAAAGTCGTAACCAGCCGTCGATCAAGTTGCATTGATCGCACCTGTTCGCGCACGGCATCGCAACGCGGCATATCGGGCGGGCATCGCTCGATATGCCGTTTTTTCATATGCACAGGCGCGCTGCAACCGCAATGTGCGCCACGCTGGTGCATCGCATCGAAGGCGGCCGATACGATGCAATTCATGCAGGACATGCCGCGCGACAGGCATCCCGCGCCCGCTCAGGCCCGCCGCCTCATTCATTAGTCGAATCGTATGAGTCGGCTAAAAATATTAATTGGTCGTATTTTCCGGATCGACGCTAAGGTGTGTGGCATTCCCGTCGGCGAACGGATCATCACGTTTCTGAAAAGGAATCACCGTGGTCATCGAAGCCATCGTCACCCGTCTCGACGCAGCATTCGCGCAGATCGAAGCCACACCGGATTCGCGCGAATCGCGCCATCAGCGCGACGCGATCATCCAGTGGCTCGACCGCGCATCGGAAGAAGGCTATCGGCTCGGTCTCGTCACGACGCTGCCGGCCGCGCGGCTCAACGATATGTTCGAAGGCCAGTTCGGCCGCGCGAACCTCGACCGCTTCTCGGTCGTCGTCACGGACACCGATCAACAGGACTCCCGATCGAATCAGCATCCGTTCGATGTCGCGCTGCAAGCGCTCGGCGTGCCGCGCGAGCGCGCGGTCGGGATCGCGAGCAGCGAACCGGAACGCCGCGAAGCCGAGCATTTCGGGCTGTCGCGCTGCGTGAACATCACCGATACGGTGCGCTCGATCGCATCGGCCGGGCTGCACTGAACGCCGGCACACGGGCCGGCCGCGGCCGGCCATCAACGGCGATCGGGCGGCAATCCGACGATTGCCCGACCCCACCCTGACATTCTGCTGTCAAAGTCGCTTGCAACACTTCGGGGCTCGACTACCTTCCCCGGAGACGGGACGACGCACATGCGCTTCGTCCCGTCCGTTGCCCGCCACGATGACACACCCGACCCGCACCGCCGCCGCCCTCGCGATTGCCTGCCTGTTGCTCGCCGCTTGCGGCGGCGAAGACTCGACGCCACCGGCCACGTCGGCCGACAACAGCGGCACGGCGCCCGCACCGCAGCCGCAACCTCAGCCCACGCCGCCCCCGGCACCCGCGACCTACTACCAGACGAAAACGCCGTACCGCCCGCAGCAGGATGCCGCGACGTACGAAGCGCCGCCGGCCGGCTATGCGCCGGTCTATACCGAACTCGTCGCCCGTCACGGCTCGCGCGGACTGTCGGGCTTCAAGTACGACGGCGCGATCTACGCGATGCTGCTCAAGGCCGAGACCGACGGCGCGCTGACGCCGCTCGGCGCGCAGCTCAAGGCCGACACGTACGCGATGATGAAGGCCAATGCGCTGCTCGGCTATGGTGTGCCGGGCATCTCTACACCCGGATATGGCAACCTCACGCAAACCGGCATCCGCGAACATCAGCAACTCGCCGCGCGTCTCGCGCGGCGGCTGCCCGCGCTGTTCGCCACGGGCAATCGGCAGGTGGTCGTCGTCAACTCGGGCCAGGATCGCGCGGTCGACAGTTCGACGTATTTCTCGGCGGCGCTGGTTGCCGCGCAGCCGGCACTGGCGCCGGCCATCACGCTGCCGGCCGCCCCGGCCGGCTACCCGACGAGCGCACCGGTCGCGCAGCCGGCCGGCACCAACCGCTTCCTGCTGTATTTCCACGCGCTGAAGCCCGCCACCGATCTCGTGACCGACACGAGCGATCCGTACTACGCGACCTATCAGGCGAGCCAGGCATACCAGACCTATGCAAACGACGCGACGGTGGCCGCGAAGCTGAAAGCGATCAAGGCCGGGCCGCAGGCAGCCGACGTCGCGCAGACGGTGCTGTCCGCGCTCGTATCGCCGGCCTTCATCGCGAAGCTCGGCGCCGACGGCTACACGTTCGCGAACACCGGCACCTATGCGTTCACGTCGACGGACGGCAAGTTCACCAATACGCTGAAGGGCGACGGCAAGACGAAGATCGCGACGGCCGTCGATGCGGTAAACGTGCTGTACAACCTGTTGCAGGTGGCACCCGCCATGACCGCGGAAACCGGCGGCGTCACGATGGAGAAATACATCGGTGCCGAGCAGGCACAGTATCTCGCGTACCTGCAGGATGCCGAGGACTACTACCAGAAGGGGCCCGGCATCCAGGAAGCGAACCCGGTGACGTACCGGATGGCGAAGGTGCTGCAGGACGATTTCTTCGGCGAAGTCGACGCGATCGCGCGCGGCGACCTGACGCACGCCGCGAAGCTGCGCTTCACGCACGCGGAGATCGTGATTCCGTTCGCGTCGATCATGAACCTGAAGAACGTGTTCGTGCCGACGCCGCAGGCACAGACGTACACGTATGCGAACAACCCGTGGCGCGGCGACCAGGTATCGCCGATGGCCGCGAACATGCAGTGGGATGTCTATCGCAACGGGTCGCGGCTCATCGTGAAAATGCTGTACAACGAGCGCGAGACGGATTTCCAGGCCGCGTGCGACGGCGCGAAGATCGCACCGGGCAGCCACTTCTACGACTACGCGGGGCTGAAGCAGTGTTACGGGTATCAGTGATGTGATGGGCGGGGGCGCAGCGGGCAGCGGGGCGGCAGCCGACATCTCGCGCCGGCGAACTCGCGACGGCTCGCATGGTCGAACGAGCATCGCCGGAGAACCCCTATGAAACGCGTCGCCCTTACCGCTGCCCTGGCCCTGTTTACCGCCGTCAGCATGCCCGTGCCGGCAATCGCCGGTGCCTCTTCCGGCGCCGTCGCGCCGGTTCAGGCTCAGGCATACGCGAAAAATTGCGTGCCGTCGCGGGATGCGTCGCAAGGCGCCCGCTCACCGTCCAGCGCGCCGCCGATCCGCGTCTGCGTCGGCGATTCCGACACGCAGCTGAACCTGCCGTGGTTCGTGACCGATGTCCTCACCGCCGTGGACACGCACCAGTCGCCCAGCGGCCTGCTCCACAAGATGCGCAACGATTTCTGACTCGCCGCCGGCCGCCTCGTTCACGACGACTCGTCGGCGCGCTTCAGCGCCTGGATGAACGTGCCGACGATGCCGGCCCACATCGCGGGGTCGGCGATGCGCTCCAGCAGCCCCCGCAGTTCCCGTCGTTCTGCTTCCAACAACACGCCGTGCGCGCCGCGGATGCTGTCGTAACGCGGCGTACCGCGCGACGCGAGCGCGCGATCGAGCGAATAGTCGCGAACCTCTCCGTCCACCGAGATCCGAATCCACAGCGAACCGCCGTCCGCCACGGCGGCGCCATCGGTCACGATGACCGTGGGTGCAGCATTTTCTTCCATCGCAACGCTCCGGTTTTGACCCGCCAGCGGCAGTCTGCCGACAACGACGCCACATGAAAATGTTTCTTTTTGAGACGCAATCACGAAACCTCGTCAATATTTAGACAACAACATTTCGCAATGGCGCGCCGCATCTTATACTTGCCGCGCACCATCCTCGTGCCAAGAGACGGTGTCTTTTGTCCCGGCTGCACACCCTGTGCGGCCGGGGCTTTTTTCGGTACGCTGCGTCGATATAAACGCTTGATGCACGCATGTTATTGATCAATGCTGCCAGATCGACAGCCGATCGCGACAGGTTCGTGCCGATGCCTGCCCGTCGCGACGGACGAATCGATCGGCGTCCCGAAGCCGGCGCGCGAGCCGCATGGCCCGAACCAGGCATGCGGCATGCGCGCCGTTTGCATATCGACCGGTTCGACTTGCCACGCCATGCGTATAACACCAAAGGCAATCGCGGGACTGGGGACGCGCACACCCGGCTCGAAGCCCGTTTTCCACCGCAGCGGCGCGGGGCCGCGGGTCGTGTTCCTCGCCGCCGTGATCATCTGCGTACTCATGCCCGCGTTCGCGATCGTGCTGGCCGATCGCTACGCGCGCGACGCCGTCACCGCGCATGAGCGCGCCGCGGCAAACGACATCGTGGCTTCCGTGGACCGCATCGTGGACGGCGTGCGCCTCCGGCATGCGGACGAGCTGACCGCGCTCGTCGGGCGGCCCTGCGCGACGGTGTTCCGGACGCTGGCCGAAGTGGGCACTCGCCTGCGCTATCTGCGTGCGGTCGGGCTGGTGAACGGCGGTCGCCTCATGTGCTCGTCGGCGCTCGGTTCGATCGACCTGCCGCTCGCCGCGTATGCGCGCGAGCCCGAACCGGGCGCGATAACCGTCACGCTGCTGCGCCAGACGCCGTTCCAGCGTGGCATTCCGGTGCTGTCCGTATTTCGCGCCACCGCGCGCGGCGCGGGCGTCCTGTATGTGATCGAGGGCGACTACGTCGCCGACGCGCTCGCCCACGGCACCGGCAACGGCAGCGAAGCGGAAACGGCCACGCTGTCGATCGCGGGTTCGGGCCGCCTCGATCAGCGCGGGAAGTTCGCACCGGAAACGGACGCACGCCCCACGGGCGGCAGCACGATTGCGTCGCAGCGCTGGCCGTTCACGGTGTCGGTCGTCGCATCGGCGCGCTATGCGTCGCAGGTCCAGCGCCATTACCGGCTGATCTGCGCGACGATCGTGCTGCTGGCCGATAGCCTCGTGATGGCCGCCTACCTGCTCGCGATGGCGCCGCGGCGGCTGTTGCTGAAGGCCGTGCGCCACGCGCTCAGGCGCAACGAATTCCATGTCGTGTACCAGCCGATCGTCGACGTGCAGACGCGCACGACGGTCGGCGTCGAAGCGCTGCTGCGCTGGCACCATCCGAAGTGGGGGGCCATCGGCCCGGCTGTGTTCATCCCGCAGGTGGAATCGAGCACGCTGCTGCCGAAGGTCACCGAATTCGTGCTGCGCACGGCGGTGTCCGAGCTGACCGCGCTGACGCCGTCCGCGCCGCTGCGCATCGCCGTGAACATTGCACCGCGGGACCTCGAGCGTGTGCAGTTCGTCGCTGTCGTCGAGGAAGCGATTCGCGCGCTGCCGCCCGGCTTCACGCTGGTGCTCGAAGTCACCGAGCGCATCCTGCTCGAGAAGAACGCGCGCACCACCGAGATCTTCCAGACGCTGCGGTCGAAAGGCGCGAAGTTCGCGATCGACGATTTCGGCACGCATCACAGCAACCTCGACATGCTGTCGCGCTTTCCGTTCGACTACGTGAAGATCGATCGACAGTTCGTCTCGCAACTGGATAGTGGCAGCGCGAAGCTGATCGAGGGGATCGCGGCCGTCGCGCATCACTACGGCCTGAAGATCATCGCGGAAGGCGTGGAGACCGAGGCGCAGCATCGCGCGCTGCATGCGGTCGGGATCCAGTACGCGCAGGGCTACCTGTATCAGCGCCCTCTGCGCGCGGAGAACCTGACACGCGATTTCGCCGGGGCGACGGTGTAGCGGCGGCGGTGACGGCGACTACTGCGCGCCGTATTGACCGTCGAGGTGCACGCGGCCCTGCTCGATCCATCCCTCGAAGTCGTCGCCGGTCTTGCCGTTCACGTACATGATGTTGTACCAGCGCCCGTGCGACTTGTAGACGGTCACCGAATCGCCGGGGACGATGAAGGTCCGCTTCGTGATGCACTGCGCGTCGGGCGCCGAGTAGAAATACGCGCGCCCCGTGCCGATGACCGTGCCGGACGCCGGCGGCCGGAAGTTGTCGTCCGGGCCGCTCGTGGCCGCATCGAGCTTCCCGCAATCCACCGTGCTCTTTGCGTACGCGCCGTTCGCGCCCAGGCTCGCGCCGAGCACCAGCATCGCGATGCCCATGCGCATCGTCATTTTCATCATTCGCTCTCTACGCCGTATCGTTTTTTCGGTTTTCCGGTTCGCGGCCGGCACACGCTCAATCCTGCGCGACGGTCGTCGCTTCCGGATGATACGACTACCGTCGAAATTCACAAAAACGGACCACCGTTCCGAATCGTGTCCTATAGTCAGTCAGCAGACATCATTCGACAACGGGACGCATCGACGTCCACGGAGGAGACGTGAAGCTGAAACAGGCCATCGACCGCATTCCGGGCGGGCTCATGCTGGTCCCGATGCTGCTGGGCGCGTGCGCGCATACGTTCGCACCGAATGCCGGGAAGTACTTCGGCTCGTTCACCAACGGCCTGATCGCGGGCACGGTGCCGATCCTCGCCGTATGGTTCTTCTGCATGGGCGCGACGATCGACCTGCGCGCGACGGGCGTCGTGCTGCGCAAGTCGGGCACGCTGCTCGCGACGAAGATCTTGGTCGCCTGGCTCGCGACGGTGATCGCCGCGCGCTTCATCCCCGACGACGGCATCCGCACGGGCCTGTTCGCGGGCCTGTCGCTGCTCGCGATCACGACGTCGATGGACATGACCAACGGCGGCCTCTACGCAGCCGTGATGCAGCAGTACGGCAGCAAGGAAGAGGCCGGCGCGTTCGTGCTGATGTCGATCGAATCGGGGCCGCTCGTCAGCATGCTGATTCTCGGCGCGGCCGGCGTCGCGGTGTTCGAGACGCGGCTCTTCGTCGGCGCGGTGCTGCCGTTCCTGATCGGCTTCACGCTCGGCAACCTCGATGCGGAGCTTCGCGAATTGTTCGGGCGCTGCGTGCATCCGCTGATTCCGTTCTTCGGCTTCGCGCTCGGCAACGGCATCGATCTCAACGTGATCGCGAAGAGCGGGCTGCCGGGCATCGCGCTCGGGCTTGCGGTGATCGTCGTGACGGGCTTGCCGCTGATTCTGGCGGACAAGTTCGTGGGTGGCGGCAACGGCACGGCTGGGCTGGCCGCGTCGTCGACGGCCGGCGCCGCGGTCGCGAACCCGGCGATCATCGGCGAGATGATTCCGAAGTTCAAACCGATGGTGCCGGCGGCGACGGCGATCGTCGCGACCGCGTGCCTCGTGACGGCGATTCTCGTGCCGATTCTGACGGCGATGTGGGCGAAGCGGGTGGCTAAGGCCTCAGGGGTGCCGGTGAGGGTCGCGGCGCCGGTCGGGAATGGTGGGGCGATCGAGCATGAGGGGCATGTTTGAGGGGTGCCGGTTCGAGTCCGGTCCCCGGCACCGGCTATCCCGGCGTCCGCCAGCCATGCCTGACACAACACTGCACACGCATGCAGGCCCCGGAATCAGGCCCACGTCTCCCGAGCCGGCGTGTTCCGGAGCGCCTTCCATGCCCACTGCCGTCCTGCTGCGTACCCACCATTCGCACCTCTATCCGGGCAGCATCGTGACGCTCGACAACGATGCGCCGCGCACCGCCAAACCGCACCCCGCCGTCATCGAATTCGCGGACGGCTCCGGTGCCACCGCGACACTTTCCCGCGTCGGTGACGATACCCTCGAACTCGCGGTCGACGAATACGTCACGCGGCAGCGCAACACGATCGTCGCGCGCCGCTGGTTGCTGCGGCCGATCGATGCGGCCCGCACCGGATGGCGCATCACGCTCCGGCTTCCTGCCACCTGATGCCATCAGGCCGCCGCCGGCGCGAAGCGCTTCCAGGCGCTAAAATCCGCCGCCTGGGCATCCACGACGAGCAAACGTTTTGACGGCGTTCGAGCAGGGCTTCATCCTTACCCGCCACTGGCGGGACACCGCATCCGGCATCGAGATCGAGTTCTGGCTGGCAACCGGACACGGCCCGCGCCGCGTGAGGTTGCGCCCGCAGGAAGCCGTCGCGTTCATCCCGGCCGAGCAGCAGGCGCTCGCCGAACGCACGCTGGCCGGCGAACGCGACGCCGAACTGCGTCCGCTCGCGCTGCGCGATTTCCGGCAGCGCCCGGTCGTCGGCCTCTATTGCAAGCGCTACCGCCATCTGTCCGGGCTCCAGAAGCGTCTGGCCGCCGCCGGGGTCGACGTCTACGAAGCCGATGTGCAGCCGCCCGACCGCTACGCGATGGAGCGCTTCATCACCGCGTGCGTGGCGTTTCGCGGCCAGCCCGGCCACGACGGCACGCTGACCGGCGGCGAACTGAAGCCCGCGACCGGTTACCGCCCCGCGCTGCGCTGCGTGTCGCTCGACATCGAAACCAGCGTCCACGGCGAGCTGTACTCGATCGCGCTCGAAGGCTGCGGGCAGCGCCAGGTCTACATGCTCGGCCCGCCGAACGGCGATGCAGGCAGCGGCGCAGGCCCCCTGGACTTCGACCTCGACTACTGCGACAGCCGCGCCGCGATGCTGGCGCGGCTCAACGACTGGTTCGACGAACACGATCCCGATGCGGTGATCGGCTGGAACCTCGTGCAGTTCGACCTGCGCATCCTGCATGCCCATTCCGAGCAGTACGGCATCCCGCTGAAACTCGGGCGCGGCGGTAGCGTGCTCGACTGGCGCGCGCATGGCCAGCAGCCCGACCACTTCTTCGCGGGCGCGGCCGGCCGGCTGATCCTCGACGGCATCGACATGCTGAAATCCGCGACGTGGACCTTCCCGTCGTTCAGCCTCGAATACGTGTCGCAGTCGCTGCTCGGCGAAGGCAAGTCGATCGACAACCCATACCAGCGGATGGACGAGATCCAGCGCCGCTTCGATCACGACAAGCCCGCGCTCGCGCGCTACAACCTGAAGGATTGCGAGCTCGTCACGCGCATCTTCGACAAGGCCGACCTGCTGTCCTTCGCGCTCGAACGCGCGAGCGTCACGGGCCTCGCGGCCGATCGCACCGGCGGCTCGGTCGCGGCGTTCACGCACCTGTACCTGCCGCGCATGCACCGGCTCGGCTATGTCGCGCCGAACCTCGGCGACGTGACGGGGCAGAACAGCCCCGGCGGCTTCGTGATGGATTCGCGCCCCGGGCTGTACGACTCGGTGCTCGTGTTCGACTACAAGAGCCTCTATCCGTCGATCATCCGCACGTTCCTGATCGATCC
>Ga0209370_1002678_pt1 | contig 12405 bp, 22 predicted proteins | sample AgamicAtPrz_FD_187164 | JGI IMG/M metagenome (GOLD analysis project Ga0209370, IMG submission 187164) | Agave microbial communities from Guanajuato, Mexico - At.P.rz (SPAdes) (version 2) | ecosystem: Host-associated > Plants > Phyllosphere > Phylloplane/Leaf | place: Guanajuato, Mexico... | reverse complement strand
CCCGCCGTGGACCGCAGCGAGGTCGAGACCAAGGGCCTGACCAAGTTCAACCCGCTGACCGACTGGACCCAGGGCGATGTCTGGCACTACATCGCCAGCCACGGCGTGGACTACAACCCGCTGCACGACCAGTTCTATCCCAGCATTGGCTGCGCACCCTGCACGCGCGCCGTCAGCCTTGGCGAGGACTTCCGCGCCGGCCGCTGGTGGTGGGAGGATGAAGCGGCCAAGGAATGCGGCCTGCATGCCAAGAAGTGAAGCCTGCAGGGTTTGACACCGATTTGATTGGAAACCAAGAAATGAATGCCCGTGTGGACACCTCCGTGCTGAGCCATCTCAGCAACCGCCACCTCGACGCCCTCGAAGAGGAAACCATCTTCGTGCTGCGCGAAGTGGCCGCCGCCTTCGAGCGCCCCACCCTGCTGTTTTCGGGCGGCAAGGACTCGCTGGTCATGCTGCGCTGCGCTGAAAAGGCCTTCGGCAAGGGCCGCATCCCCTACCCGCTGCTGATGATCGACACCGGCCACAACTTCCCGGAAGTGACCGATTTCCGCGACCTGCGTGCCAAGGAGCTCGGCGCCGAACTCATCGTGCGCAGCGTCGAGGACTCCATGGCACGCGGCACCGTGCGCCTGGCCCATCCGGGCGAAAGCCGCAACGTCCACCAGTCGGTAACGCTGCTGGAGGCCATCGATGAATTCCGCTTCGACGCCCTGATCGGCGGCGCGCGCCGCGACGAGGAAAAGGCCCGCGCCAAGGAACGCATCTTCAGCCACCGCGACAGCTTCGGCCAATGGCAGCCCAAGGCCCAGCGCCCCGAGCTGTGGACACTGTTCAACACGCGTCTGGCCCCCGGCGAGCACTTCCGCGTGTTCCCCATCAGCAACTGGACTGAACTCGACGTGTGGCAATACATCGAGCGCGAGCAGATCGCCCTGCCCAGCATCTACTACACGCACAAGCGCGAAGTGGTGGAGCGCCGCGGCCTGCTGGTGCCCGTGACCGAACTCACGCCCCCACGCGACGGCGAGGAAGTCGTGGTGCGCGACGTGCGCTTTCGTACCGTGGGCGACATCACCTGCACCTGCCCCGTGGAAAGCGAAGCCGCCACGGCAGCCGACATCGTGCTCGAAACCCTGGCCGCCGAAGTCAGCGAACGCGGCGCCACGCGCATGGACGACAAGACCAGCGACGCCTCCATGGAAAAGCGCAAGAAGGACGGATATTTCTGATGACCACCGCAAGCATTGCCGCCGACGCAGCCGTCGCGGATTCCACGGCCACCCAGGCCAGCCAGGCCACACAGCAGACCGCCGCCAACGCCTCGGCCTTGCGCTTCATCACCTGCGGCTCCGTCGATGACGGCAAGAGCACGCTGATCGGCCGCCTTCTGGTGGACACGCGCGCCGTGCTGCAGGACCAGCTGGCCGGCGTCACCAAGAGCGGCGAGACCGACCTGGCGCTGCTGACCGACGGCCTGTCGGCCGAGCGCGAGCAGGGCATCACCATCGACGTGGCCTACCGCTACTTCGCCACCGAAAGCCGCAAGTTCATCATCGGCGACGCGCCGGGCCATGAGCAGTACACGCGCAACATGGTCACGGCCGCCAGCAGCGCCGACGCCGCCGTGGTGCTGGTCGATGCCACCAAGCTCGATTGGAAGAACCCGCAGCTCACCCTCCTGCCGCAGACGCGCCGCCACAGCCTGCTGGCCCACCTGCTGCGCGTGCACTCGCTGGTGTTTGCCGTCAACAAGCTCGACGCCGTCGAAGACCCGCAACAGGCCTTCGTCCACATCCGCGGCGCGCTGGAGCGCTTCACGGCCGAGGCCGGCATTGCCTCCGCGGCCACCGTGCCCGTCTCGGCCCTCAAGGGCTTCAACGTGGTCAACGCCGAGCCCGGCTGGGCCGGCTACGACGGCCCCAGCCTGCTGCAACTGCTGGAGCAGTTGCCCAACACGCCGACCGACACCGGCCTGGCGCTGGCCTTTCCCGTGCAATGGGTGGAGAAATTCTCGTCCTCGGCCGATACCAGCCAGGGCCGCCGCGTGTTCTGGGGCCGCGTGGCCGCAGGCCGCGCACGCGTGGGCGACGCCGTGCAGATCCTGCCCAGCGGCCAGCAGGCCGTGATTGCCCAGGTGCTGGACCATGCCCGCGTTCCCGGCTCCATCGACGCAGGCCTGTCGGCCGGCATCACGCTGGACCGCGAGGTCGATGTCTCGCGCGGCGACTGGCTCGTCGCAGCCCCTGCGGCTGCAGCGGCCGCTGCCGATGACGACTTCGACGCCCAGGAAGCGCAGCCCGCATGGCCCAGCAAGCGCGAGCTGACCGCCACCGTGGCCTGGATGGACGAGCAGCCGCTGGTCCCCGGCCGCACCTACCTGGCGCTGCACGGCCACCGCTGGATCAAGGCCAAGGCCCGTCGCGTGGTGCACCGCCTGAACATCCACACGCTGGCCCAGGAAGAGGCCACCCAGCTGGAGCCCAACGCCATCGGCCGCGTGGAACTGCTGCTGCAGGAAAGCATTCCCGCAGCGCCCTTCGCCCAGGCCCGCCAGTTGGGTGCGCTGATCCTTGTGGACACGGCCAGCCACGCTACCGCAGGCGCTGCACTGCTGGATTGAGCAACTGGACAGTCCCGCTTCGCGAGCCGGCACATGCCGGCTCGTGGGCTTTCGGAAAACCGCAGCAGTCCGCGCCAGAATCCTTGCCATGTGCGGGACTGGCTCCTGAAAAATTTTAGAATCCCGGGTTGATACCGACATTCACACTGCCATAAAAGACTCCCATGACTCACGTCGTCACCGAAAACTGCATCAAGTGCAAATACACAGATTGTGTGGATGTCTGCCCCGTGGACTGCTTCCGCGAAGGCCCCAACTTCCTCGTGATCGATCCTGACGAGTGCATCGATTGCGCCGTGTGCATTCCCGAATGCCCGGCCAATGCCATCTTTGCCGAGGAAGACGTCCCCGCCGACCAACTGGCCTTCATCAAGCTCAACGCCGAGCTGTCGCTGGAAAAGGGCTGGAAGAGCATCACCAAGCGCAAGGCCTCGCTGCCCGACGCCGACGACTGGAACGGCAAGCCCGGCAAGCTGGACCAGCTCGAACGCTGAAGCCGCGCAGCCCATGCAAGACACCTCCGGCACGCAACCGATCCAGACCGATGCCCTCGTCATAGGCGCGGGCCCGGCAGGCCTGTTCCAGGTGTTCCAGCTGGGCCTGCAAGGCATTCGCTGCCATGTCGTCGATGCCCTGCCCCATGTGGGCGGGCAGTGCGCGCAGCTGTACGGCGACAAGCCCATCTACGACATCCCGGGCATTCCGGTATGCACGGGCCATGAACTGGTCCAGTTGCTGCAGCGGCAGGTCGCGCCCATGGACGCGCAACTGCACCTTTCCCAGCAGGTCGCCCAGCTGCAGCGCATGGACGATGGCCGCTGGCTGGCGCAGACCACGCACGGCCTTGAACTGCACGCGCGCAGCGTCTTCATTGCTGCAGGCGTGGGGGCCTTTGTGCCCAAGGCGCTGAAGGTGCCCGGCGTGGAGCTGCTGGCTGCTGGCCAGCTTCACTACCATCCTGCCGATCTGGAAATGGTGCGCGGCCGGACCGCCATCGTCCACGGTGGCGACGAAGAGGCCGTGGCCGCGGCCATTGCCTGCGCCGACAAGGCCCAGGCCACCTACCTGCTCTACCGCCGCGACGCCTTCCAGGCTTCGGCCGCACTGCTGGAGCGCCTGCAGGAGCTGCGCGACAGCGGCGCCATCCGCGTGGTGATCGGCCAGATCACGCAACTGCATGCCGATGCAGGCCAACTGCGCGCCGTGCAGTGGATGGATGGCGAAGGCCAGGAGCACGAACTGGCGGCGCAGCAACTGGTCGTCTGCCTGGGCATCTCCCCCCGCCTGGGCCCGGTCGCCGAATGGGGCCTGGCCATGGAACGCAAGCAGCTGCTGGTGAACCCTGCAACCCAGGCCACCGATGCGCCAGGCATCTATGCGATTGGCGACATCGTCAGCTACCCGGGCAAGCACAAGCTGATCCTGTGCGGCTTCCATGAAGCCACCATGGCGGCCTTTGCCGCCGCCGAGTATCTGCAGGGCGAAAAACCGCTGCTGCAGTACACGACGACCAGCGCACGGCTGCACGCCATCCTCGGCGTTTCCCACCCGCAGGCATGATTCCTCGCGGCCGCACCCCGGCGGCCCTACAGTTTGGCGCGGCAGTGTCGATAGTGTTGGCAGCGTCCACTCATGCACATCAAGCCTATGGTTGCCACACTCGAAGCCCCTCCCAGCACCGCGATCGCGCCACCGGCCGATCCGCGCAGCTTCACCTTCCAGATGCCGCTGTTTCGCCCCGGCACGCATGTCACGCAAAACGGCAAGGCCGAGAAGGTCAGCCACGTGATACTGCGCCGCCGCGAACTGATGGTCTACCTGGTCGGCCATGAAGACCCCGTCAGGCCTGAACGGCTGAGCATCACGCCTTCGATGTTCACCACACAGCGGCGCCCTGAAGCCCTGAGCTGGATCCTTTGAAAGAAACCGGGCCTGGGCCCGGTTTCATCGATCATCCATCCAGGCTCAGGCCTCGTTGCGCCCTGCCATCTTCTGGCCCAGGCGCACGGGCGCAGCATGCGTCCACTGCTCGTTGAAGCGAAGCCCTGCCGATGCGGGAAACAGCATGACGACGGTGGAGCCCAGCTGGAAGCGCCCCATTTCCTCGCCCTGGCCCAGGACGATGGACTGGTCGTCATAGCGCCAGTCCTGGATGCGTCCAGGACGGGGCGGATTGACGATGCCGTGCCACACCGTTCCCATGCTGCCCACGATGGTGGCCCCCACCAGCACCAGCACCATGGGACCGTGGTCGGTATCGAAAACGCAGACCACGCGCTCGTTGCGCGCAAACAGGCCCGGCACGCCGCGCGCCGTGACCGGGTTGACCGAGAACAGTTCGCCCGGCACATAGATCATGCGCCGCAGCCGGCCTGCACAGGGCATGTGGATGCGGTGGTAGTCGCGCGGGCTCAGGTAGATGGTGGCGAAATGCCCGTTGTCGAACTGCCGCGCCAACTGCGCATCGCCGCCAACCAGCGCCGTAGCGCTGTAGCTGTGTCCCTTGGCCTGGAAGATCTGCTCGCCCTCGATGGCGCCTATCTGGCTGATGGCCCCATCCACCGGACACACCCAGTCGGCCGAAGCCAGCGGCCGCACACCGGGCTTGAGCGCCCGCGTGAAGAACTCGTTGAAGCTGGCATAGGCCGCAGGATCGGAATCGGCCGCCTCCGACATGTCCACGCCATAGCGTGCAATGAAGCGCCGGATGACTGCCGTGGTCAGGTCGCCAGCACGCGCCTGGGCCAGGCGCCCCATGACGGCAGTCAGCGCCTGCTTGGGCAAAAGATACTGGGAGAGAACGGCAAGTCGATCAGACATCGAGGTTTTGCTATGAAAGTAATAGAAGTTGTGGGCGGATTCTAGCCAACCCACACCCCTCGCCCTCCACTCCTCCCGCCGCTTTCAGCACTTGTCATGCCCGCCTTGAAGCCACGCGCACGATTTCCGGAGGCCGCGGATGAAACGCAGATGACAAAAGGCAGCACCGTTCCAGCAAAAATCCAACCTGTGTTTTGCGTGCGACGGCCGCATTGGGCCGCGCACGCGCGGGAATGCAACGCTGTAGAATTGGGAGGTTTAGCTGTTGCCGGGCTTTGCCTTTGCGACACCATTGTGACCTGGCCTTCCGTTCGGTCTGCGCCTCTTGCGCAGAACATCCACTGCTTTTTCAGCCTCGGCCCACGTACCCCATGTTCTGTGGGCCAGGCAAGGCCTTCGTGGTTCCGACAAGTGAGTGCCGCAACCGACCCAGACCTGAGAGATTGAACACATGGCCAAAGAAGAACTGATTGAAATGCAGGGTTCCGTCACGGAAGTCCTGCCTGACTCTCGCTTTCGTGTGACGCTGGAAAACGGACACCAGCTGATCGCCTACACCGGCGGCAAGATGCGCAAGCACCACATCCGCATCCTGGCTGGCGACAAGGTATCGCTGGAGATGTCGCCCTACGACCTGACCAAGGGCCGCATCACCTTCCGTCACCTGGCCAACCGCGGCCCGGGACCTGGCTCGCGTTGAGCAAAAAATTCGCCCATTGCGAAAATACCCATTTTTTTGACGCTACAATAGCGTTTTAGTCGGAGCGTAGCGCAGCCTGGTAGCGCATCTGCTTTGGGAGCAGAGGGTCGCGAGTTCGAATCCCGCCGCTCCGACCAATTGATTCAAGCCCTTAGCTGGAAACAGCTAAGGGCTTTTGTCTACATATCTGCAAGGTGTCTACACTTTGCTGTCTCGCGGGCCTACGCTGGCCCCGCATCAAAGACCTCGACCGGCGCCAGCCGCAACAGCTCCGAGGCCTCTTTCACAGTCCCAGCCAACCATTGGTCCACATCCGCCAGTTCGATGGGGATCACGCTGCGCTTGTCCTGCCGGTCAGCCGGCAGCTTGGGGTCCGGCTTGTGCATGCGGCTCATCAGCGGATGCGCTTCAGCGTTGATCGTCAGCATCGTGTAGCTCTCGCGCGCCTCCCCTGTGGCCGGGTCAGTCCACACATTCCACAAGCCCGCTAGGCCCCACGGGTCGCCGTCGGCGCGCGCGAACCGCCACCACACATTCTTCCCTGTCTCCCAGCATGGCTCGTCGAACGTCGTCGCGGGAATGATGCAGCGCTGCCCGCGTGCCCACGGGTGCTTGTAGCTGGCCTTCTGGCTAAGCTCCTCGCTGCGGGCATTGTTGGTCGGAAATTTCAGGCGCGGCTCTTTCGCAAACCAGGGGATCAGGCCCCAAGTGCCGGCGACCAGCTCGCGGCTGTAGCCCGCGTCGTCCTGGGCGCGGCGCACGAAGGCGCCCGTGCCGCGCGGGAAGACCTCGGCGTCCCACCAGCGGTTCGGGCTCTGCGATCCAACGCGCCACATGCGTTCGATCTCGTTCTCGCGAGGGGTGTTATATCGATTGCACATAAGTGGATGCTAACTTTTCCGATGGCAACCCTATAGCTGTATATTTGCACAGTGTTTTGCGAACTCATCGAACTCCGTCGCGCTGGCCTCCGTCTGGCGCCTAAAGACTGGCCAGCTCCCGTCCGGGGGGATCTGCGCATCACTTACTTGAACGGGCGGTCCAACAACAACCGACGCAGCATGCGAGAGGCGGCGCTGTGGGTTGAATGGAGCACGCATATGGTCCCGGGTCCACACCTGTGGGAGCCAGTGCTTCTGGACATCCTCGGAGATGCAATGCTATGGCGCGGCCACGTATGCGCCCGCACCGATGAGGGTATTGCTGAATATGAGCAGGTGTGGCTGATCAGACCCTGTCCGTCAGTCGATGGGCCGCCCCTTGCACAGTTCGACGCCGCTCGGTTTTCGCCGAAGCTACCAGAGACCCTGCCACCCCGCTCCGAAGCACCCAGCGTCGCTGAGCGGTGGTACGCGGAGCAGGGCCGCGAGATGCCAATGACACGCTGAGGAGCTTCCCATGCACCCGCCGCTGATCTATCCAACCATCTTGCGCATGCACCCCTGGTTCGGGCAGCCCGAAGAGGAGCTGCTGCCAGGCCGCCCAGAGGACTACCGAGTCGAGCAGCAGGCGGAAGACTGGTTCGTGGTGCGCGACCCCTGCGGCAGGATCGTGCACAGCGGCCTCGGGCCCGTGCAGATCCTCCCCGTCCGCCATGGCTGACAGCCTGATCTGGGGCGGCCACCCCACAGCGCCAGGCTGGTATGCGGTCGTGGTGGACTATGGCCGCCTACCCTTCCCTGCTGCTCGCTGGTGGACAGGGGTGCTCTGGGACGATGAGCGCGGCATCAGGGCATTCGACGGGCCGCACGACACAGCCGCCGAGGCGCTGGACTGGGCCATGGAGCGGTGCCCGGAAGACTGAGCACGGCAAAATGCCGCACATGGCAATCGATCCCACAAACCCAAAACACACCGTCCACCAGCGCGTCGTCGCCGCCTTCATGGGACATTGGAAGGCCCACGGCGACAAGTACCCGCAGCGGTTCCGCCTGCCACCGGAGGAGCTTTGGCACCTCGACAACATCATGCACAAGGGCGAACACCCGGGAATCATGTGGGGCGTCCCTCTCGATGCCGACCCCACAACCCGAGGCGAGATGGTTGCAATCGACGGCTCAGTTGTGTCGATAGCGCCGGCTGAGTCGCCTACGGAATAACAAGCCGCCAGCCCTTCCAGGACTTCGCGCGGCCACCCTTGATATTGAGGATTCCGGCCGTTGCGTTGCACCACTCGCCCCCTGTGCCACGCTTGCCGCCCGTCCGCTTCCACTCCACATCAGACGGGGCAAAAAGGTGGGCGTTCGCGCGCACGAATTCGTAGAGGTTGCGGACCACATATGCCGTGCCGTCCGGGCCCTGAAGGCGCCACTCCACCGCATGCACATTGGCCTCACCACGGCCAGCAACTGGGCTGATCTTCGCCGCCGCCGTAGCCATCGGCTGGCTCCTGGCGGCCTGGGCTCGCCGCTCAGGGCGCCTATTGTTTTCGGCGGTGTCCGGACGCTTCCAGCCGATGTGGTCAGCCGGATGCCCAAACTCGGTGCGACGTTTGATCACTGTCAGGAGAGTCGCGCCTGTTTCCGCTGCAATCTGCGCATTGGGCTTTCTCCAATCGAGCGCCACCCAGTCAGCAAGCTTGCGCATTTCGTCTCACCACACGCACTGCTTTGTGTCGATGTCGTACCAGTCGCCATCTATCCAAGCGAGCTCCAGGAAATCCTCGATCTCGCCACGCTCCAGCAGGGCCACTTTGTCGTTGGTGGTCGCATCGGCAGTCACGAATTCCGGCACCTCGCCGGCTTGGCGCGCTGCAGCCAAGCTGTGATGCCCATCCAAGACCACGCGGACAGCAACACCACCAGCCTCGAAGACTGGCGATACCTGCACCTCAAAATCGCGGGCAGCCAGCTTTTCAGCAACGATGTCGTCGTCAATGTAGTGTTGGCTGGAGATGGTTTGCATGGTGGTCTCGCTGCCCTCATCCCGGGAGGCGCCGGTGGCTGCGATGCGCTGCCATGGGTTTAATTATTCAACACTTACAAGTTGATTTCAAGTGATTTTTCATCTTTTCAACGTAGAAAATTCCTTGCAATCTACGTTCAAGCATTGAATAATAGACCCATACCGCAAGGAGAACGACATGGACCTCTTCCACACCAGCCCCGCCAAGATCGACAAGATCCACACGTCTGGCCGCTTTGGTGAGTTCCTGTTCTTTTCTGATCGGGTCTATGTGATGACAGCGGGCAGCTTCCAGACATACAAGCTTGAGCTGAGCGAAGATGATGTGATCCCCGCCGGCCGCCTGTTCTGGCATGACGACGCCGAAAAGCTGCAGCCGCTGGTAGCTGAGCTGGCCGACCGCCTGGGCGTCAGCGAGGAAGACGCTGAAGCTCTGATCGAAGAGTCCAAGTTTGCGCACGACATCGACAGCATCGCGCGCGAAGACGCAGCGGACGCATCGTGGGACGTGCAGTTGTTCACGGCCCGCGCCGCCAAGGCCCTGGGCTATCGGGCAGTGCAGGTTTCCGACGAGACAGGTTGCGCGTGGATGGTCGACATGCTGGGCCGCGAGGCAGAACTGGTGGCAGCATGAGCAGCGAGCAATTCGAGGCCCTGGCCCTGCTGATGCGCCTGCGCCAGTCCCCCAGCCGCGAGGCGCTGCGCATGGTGCTGTGCGATGGGAAGTCCGTGAAGGAAGCCGAGGCCCTGACCGGGCTGGCCATGCAAGGCATCTACCGGCTGCAGGCGAGCGCGCGGCGTGTGGTAGCCCTGGCCGAAACCTTGACCAGAGAAACCGGCGCACAGCCCTGACTACCCCTTGATCGGCCGCGTACACACCTTCAGCGCGGCCAGCAGCCGCACCTCGTAGCCCTCGCGGCGGTCGATCTCTGCCAGGGCAGCGCGCAGCAGCTCGAACGGGTCAGCATCGGCGGCCAGGGCTTCTGTGGGCATGCTGGGCCGGTCGGGCACAGGCTCGCGGCACTCCACGGGCACGGGCACCTTGACCTCCTGGATCTCGACCCTGGGCACGGCGCCGCAGCCGGCCAGGGCCAGCGCAGCCAGCAGCATCAGGGCGCGCATCATGGCTTGGCCCTCCCCTTGAGCCAGTCGCTGCCCAGGGCCTTCAGACTCGCGCAGCTGTCACCTGGCGCGGCCGGCGCCGTGGCCAGCGTGTAGTCGGCGCGGGCGTTGAGCACTGCGGCCTGTCCAGCGGCAGCAGCACGGGCCGGGGCTGCGTCTGTAGCACGCTGCGCGGCCAAAGCACCCAGGGCCTCGGTGGCATCGCTGCAGGCCTGAGCGGCCTGGCGCGCGCCGTCACGTTGCTGCTGCATGCTCACCAGGTCAGCGCGGGCTGAGGCCGCATCGTCTCGGGCGGACAGCCAGGCCCAGCCCAGCAGCAGGTTTCCGGCGGCGAGCGCGGCCAGGGCGATTTGCGTGGGCGTCATCATGCGCCGACTCCCTGTAGATTGGCCGCGATGCGCCGCGCCCACCCACGGCCGAACGTGTCCCAGGTCGAGAGCCTGGCCATGAACTCCAGCCGGTGGCCGTTGTAGCGCGCTTGGATGGCCTCGGGATCGGCCCGTCGCACGGCTGCCAGCGTCAGCGGCCCCACGATGCCGTCATCTGCAACGCCGGCCGCTCGCTGCAGCCAGCGGATGGCCTGGCCAATGCCGGAGTTCACCGCGCCGTCAAACACATCGAACGCTACACCGTGAGGCAGTTCATCGCATCGAGCCCGATCCCAGTAGTCGCGCCGATAGATTGCCTTGGCCTCGGCCAGCGTCAGCGCCTTGATGTCCACGCCTGGATAGGAGCGCTTGCTGATCCCGAACTTGGTCTCTCCGCCCGGATCCTTGGAGTTGCTCACGTAGCCGCCCTCATGGCCGATCAGCTTCTCGAAGCAGTCATCGAAGTAGGTCATTGGTCATCACTCCGTCGCATAGGGTGCCCAGCGCCGTGCCAGCGCGCCACGTTGATGAGCAGGCCCGCGAGCACGCAGGCGCTGAAGATGGTGTCGCCCACGGTGGTCCAGGTGTTCCACAGCATGGGCTGCAGGCCAGAGGCCACCGCGCCGGCCAGCAGCAGCGCGTACCGAGCGCGAGCCAGCTTGTGCACGCGGGCAACGTGGGAGTTCAGCCGGCAAATGCAGGCCCAGCCGATGCCCAGGCAGATCGCGAGGTTGGCCATGGCCAGGAGTTGATGTGCTTGCCACGTCATCACGCACCTCCCTCACCGCCGCCTGCCTTGCGCTCCAGCACGCGCGCCATGCGCTCGAAGACCCAGCGGCCCAGACGCGGCCAGTCGTCGCCCACGCCGCCCACGAGCAGCGCGATCGGGGCCAGCATCCAGTTGGTCTCATCGAAACCCAGCCAGCGGCCCGCCAGCGTGGCCAGGCCCCAGGTCACGAGGAGCGCGGTCACGTTGAGCCGCAGGAAATAGCCGGCTGCGCCCAGGCGCGCGCTCGGGTCGCGCCGACCCAGCGCCCAGGCCGCGCCCACTGTGGACGCGATCAGGATCACTGCATACGGCCCCACAAGGGCGGCCAGCGTCGGCCCGAAAAGCACCGAAGCCAGAGCAATGGCCACATTCGTCGGTTCCAGTTGATTCATAGCCCTCCCAGGCATGAAAAAACCCGCCGAAGCGGGTTGTTGTGGAGTGGTGTCGGTCAGGGCAGTTCGTGCAGCTGGATCGAAGCATCAAGGATGGCGGCCGGGTCAATCGCGTGCCCCGCAGCCTGCAGGATGGCCAGGCCTGCAGGCAGGTCCGGGTTATCGAGATCGATGTACTTGCGCACGCTCGCGTCCTGAATCACCGCCTTGCACTGCGCAGTCTCATCGGCCAGGATCTGCCACTTTTCAGCGCCGAACCTGTCGAAGAACGCGCCCACGCTGATGTGGCGCACAGGCGCCGGCTGCGGCCCGGGGTCAGGCGCTGGGGGCGCAGCGAACGCCTGGCCGTCCCAGGTCCAGCCGGCGCCGACAGTCTCTGGCGCGGGCTCGACGTGGTCCCAGTGCGCGCGGATCGTCTCCACGAAATCAGCGTCTGCAACGATGACTTGCTCGACGCGGCCGCTCTTGATGAGTGCAAAGTGATTGCTCATACGTACCACCAGATCAGAACCTCGCCGGCCGCGCCGGCAGATGCATTCGCGTTGTTGTAGCCACCACCGCCGCCACCGCCACCGCTGTTTGCGCGCGCCGCTGTAGCAGCGGTGGCGCCGGTGCCGCCATTGCCGCCACCGCTCACACCGTTGCCCCCGGGCGACGCAGCGCCAGAGCCACCGCCCGCCCCGCCGCCGCCGCCAAGGCCGTAAAGG
>Ga0209370_1002677_pt1 | contig 12406 bp, 10 predicted proteins | sample AgamicAtPrz_FD_187164 | JGI IMG/M metagenome (GOLD analysis project Ga0209370, IMG submission 187164) | Agave microbial communities from Guanajuato, Mexico - At.P.rz (SPAdes) (version 2) | ecosystem: Host-associated > Plants > Phyllosphere > Phylloplane/Leaf | place: Guanajuato, Mexico... | reverse complement strand
CATGCCCGTACTCCTCGGAAACGTGCCCCATCATAGGACTATCCGCTGTCTGGAATAAACCGTTGGCGGCCGACTGCTGTAGACTCTCCGCCAACCACGCCCCTCTTTCGAGCCTGTGATGCACAAAGAAACCGAACTCAAGCTCCGCGCCAGCCGCGAGACCCTTGCCGCCCTGCGCGAGCACCCTCTGCTGAAAAAGCGCAACAAGTCCGGTTGGCAGACCCGCGAACTGCTCAACCAGTACTTCGACACCCCCGAGCGCGAGCTTTCCGCCGCCCGTGTCGCCCTGCGCCTGCGCCGCGACGGCGAGGCCATCATCCAGACCCTCAAGTGCCGCGGCCAGAGCGTCGCCGGCCTGTCCGAGCGCAATGAGTACGAATGGCCACTGGACAAGGTCAAGCTCGACCTGAAAAAGCTCGACGCCACCTGCTGGCCCGCGCAACTGGCCAACCTCGACAAGAAGACCATCAAACCGCTGTTCACCACCGACTTCAGCCGTGAATACGCCGAAATCGCCTGGGGCCGTGGCAAGAGCAAGGTGGTGATCGAGGCGGCGCTTGACCAGGGCTTCGTGATCGCCGGCAAGCGCAAGGAAGAGATCTGCGAGCTGGAGCTGGAACTGCGCGAAGGTGAACCGCAGGCCCTGCTGGAACTGGCTGCCGAGCTGGCCGCCAGCCTGCCGCTGATGCCCTGCGATATCAGCAAGGCCGAGCGTGGCTACCGCCTGCTGGAGCCGGACAGCTACGAGCTGGGCCTGCCACACGCCGAGCTGGAAGCCGAAACCGCCGTGGACGATGCCTATGCCGCACTGGCCTGGCAACTGCTGGGCAGCAGCCAGCGCCTGGCCGAGCAGTACCGCCACAACGGCCACTGGCGCCTGCTGCAGGACTGGGTCGAGTGCCTGAGCGAACTGCGTGCCCTGACCGCCAGCCTGGGCCAGGCTGCCCCGCGCGCCACCACCCGCGAGCTGCGCAGCAGCCTCGATGCCCTGCTGGAAGACTGGCGCCCGCTGGTGCAGGCCGGTAACGATGACGAAGATATCCGCCGCGCGGCACCCGAGCAGTTCGCCGAAGAGCTGGAAGACGTGCGTTGGGGCCAGTTCTCGCTGGAAACCTCGCGCTGGCTGCTGGCCCGTGCCTGGACCGTTGAACGCAAAGGCCGTGGCGAACGCCAGGGCAAGGCGCAACTGGCCAGCTGGCTGGCACACCTGCTGGGTGAAGAGGGCCGTGCGTTGAAGCTGCCGCTGTACACCCAGCGCCCGGAAGACCTGGCCGAGCAATTGCCACGTATCGAGCAGCTGCTGGCCTGGCTGCACCATGCCCGCCAGGTGCTGGAGGCGCCACAGATGGACCGCCTGTATGGCGACCTGAAGAAACTGCACGAGCTGGCCGAGCAGCCGATCAGCGATGAGGTGCTGGAAGCGCGTGTGGAACAGGCAAGGGTTGTTGATCAGAGCCGCGGCTGGAAACACCTGCTCAAGGCCTGATACCGTGTCGCCTGCTTCGCGGGCTTGCCCGCTCCCACAGGGAACTGCGCCGAACCTAAGGCCTGCGCAGTAGCTGTGGGAGCGGGCGAGTCGGGGCGCCGAACCGCCGCGAATGCCTTAACGCGACAGTGGCAGGCTGGTAGTGGACTTGATCTCCGACAGCGCCACGATCGAGTTCACCTCCTGGATACCCGGCACGTTCGACAGTTTTTCGAAGAAGAACCGCTCATAAGCCTCGATATCCGACGTGACGATCCGCAGCAGAAAATCCACCGACCCCATCAGCACATAACACTCCAGCACCTCCGGAAACCCGCGGATCGCCTCGGTGAACTCGGTGAAATTGGAGCGCCCGTGAGCATTCAACTTCACTTCGGCGAAGATCTGCGTATTCAGGCCGACCTTCTTGCGGTCCAGCAACGTCACTTGCCCGCGGATCACCCCCTCCTCCTTCAAACGCTGGATGCGTCGCCAGCACGGCGATTGCGACAGCCCCACGCGTTCGGCGATCTGTGCGCTGGAGAGCGAAGCGTCCTCCTGCAAGAGTTCGAGGATACGGCGGTCATAGGCATCCAGCTCGCTATGCATTGACTATTCTCCAAGGCGTCTGCAAATGAATATTTCTATTCGTAAATAACGCGAAATGGCTGAATCATAGCGAAAAAATACCGCCGCCAACGTGCAAGAATTTCTCTCACATCTGCGGAGACCAGCATGAACGCACAACCCCGAACCGACGCCTGGGCCGCCACCAATGCCCATAGCACCGTGCACTACCGCCTGCAGGCCGAAGCCGAGCCTGACAGCCTGTGCCGGGTGCTCAACCTGTTTGCCCTGCAATTCCTGACCCCGCACAGCGTGCAGGTCAGCCAACAGGATGACTGGCTGGATATCGAAGTCGGCATCGGCGGGCTGAGCTGGCACCGGGCCGAGGTGATCGCGCAGAAGCTGCGCAATCTGGTGTGTGTGGGCGAGGTGAGCCTGACCAACCTGCAGCGGGTGGAGCTGGCAGTGGTCTGAACGGTTCGCTGTTCTGCGGGAACTGGCTTACCTGCGAAGGGGTACCGCAGGCAAGTAAACAGCAAGATTCAGAAACCCTTCACTCCAGCCACGTTCCAGCGCCCGGCTAGGCTTGATCAGCACCTCTCCATCAAGCACGGAAGCGCCAATGCACACCCCCGACAATCCGGCACTCGACCTCAGGCGGGTGCTCCAGGCCCTGCTCGCCGACCAGCACCTGCACGCCAACGACACGCTGCCAGTACTCGAACACGCCAACACCCACCCCGGCGCCCACCCACTGGAGCAGATCGCCGCCTGCGCCCTGGAGGACCGCCAGCACCCCGGCCAGCCCCTGGACCTGGATCGCCTTTGCCGATGGCTGGCCGACAAGGTCGGCCAGCCCTACCTGCGCATCGACCCGATGCAACTTGACCTGACGCAGATCAGCGGCCTGATCTCCCCTGCCTTCGCCCAGCGCCATGGGATTCTCATCGTCGCCGCCGACGACACCGCTGTCACAGTCGCCAGCGCCCAGCCGTACCAGGATGACTGGCAGGCCGACCTGGCCCGCAGCCTGGGCCGGCCGATACGTCGCGTGCTGGCCAGCCCGTTGCAGATTCGTCAGGCCGGGCAGTCATTCCACCGCCTGGCTCAGTCGGTCAAGGGTGCGCAAAACCAGCAGTCGGCCAGCCTCGGTGAACTCGAACAGCTGCTGGAGCTGGGCAAGCGCCAGGCCGAGGCCAGCGCCGACGACGCCCATATCGTGCATATCGTCGACTGGCTGCTGCAGTACGCCATCGAACAGCGCGCCAGCGATATCCACCTGGAACCCCGCCGCGAGCAGGGCCAGTTGCGCTATCGCATCGATGGTCTGCTGCACTGCGTGTATGCCTTCCCCGCCGGGGTTACCCTGGCGCTGGTCAGCCGCCTGAAGCATCTGGCGCGCATGGACGTCGCGGAAAAACGCCGGCCGCAGGATGGCCGCCTGCAGAGCAGCCTGCCGGGTGGCGCCGAGGTCGAACTGAGGCTGTCGACCTTGCCAACACCGTTCGGCGAGAAACTGGTGTTGCGCCTGTTCGACCCGCACCAACTGCAGGAAGGTTTCGATCGCCTTGGCCTGGAAGAGCCGCAACTGGCCCAGTGGCATGGCCTGCTGCGACAGCGCCAGGGCATCATCCTGGTCACCGGGCCGACCGGTTCCGGCAAGACCAGCACGCTGTATGCCAGCCTCAAGCTGCTGGCCACGCCGCAAGTCAACCTGTGCACCATCGAGGACCCTATCGAGCGCCTGGAGCCTGCATTCAACCAGTTGCAGGTGCAGCCTGCGCTGGACCTCGGCTTTGCCAATGGTGTGCGGGCACTGCTGCGTCAGGACCCGGATATCATCATGATCGGCGAAATTCGCGACCGCGAGACGGCGCTGGTGGCGGTCCAGGCGGCACTGACCGGTCATCTGGTGCTGTCCACCCTGCATACCAACGATGCCTGTAGTGCAATCACCCGCCTGCAAGAGCTGGGCGTAGCCGACTACCTGATCAAGGCGACGCTGGTCGGCGTAATGGCCCAGCGCCTGGTGCGTACCTTGTGCGCGGATTGTCGCGGCGCACTGACTGCGCCCGGCGGCCAGCCGTGCCGTACCTGCCGGGGTACCGGGTTTCACGGCCGCACCGGGTTGTTCGAACTGCTGGTGCCCAGCGACAGCCTGCGTGCCCTGATAGGCCCAGGCAGCGATCTGGCCAGTTTGCGGCGCCAGGCAAAGGCCGATGGCCTGCTCGACCTGCGCGCTTGCGGGGCCGCCAAGGTGGCCTGCGGGCAGACCCGGGAAGAAGAAGTGCTACGGGCCTGTTCGTGAGAAAAAACGCCTTGTATTCAAGGAACTTACCTCTGTACCGCCACTCCAACCGCGCATCTTCAACCGCCACCCCTTTCGAGGTTTTTTCAACATGCGTCTCAAAACCGCCATCGCCGCCGCTGCCTTGCTTTCGCTGCCTATTGGCCCGGCCATGGCCGATACCTTCTGGCGTAACGTGATGACCACCGGTGCCACCACGGCATCGAGCTACCTGACCTCGGGGGACCACAAGCTGGTGATGGCGGCGCAGGATGACGCCGGCAGCTTCGTGGCCAGCGAAGGCGCGATTCGTGGGCCGTTCCTGGAAGCGGCAATTCGCCAGGCCCGCACAGAGAACCCTGGCCTGCAGGCCAGCGACATGGAACTGGCCAATGCCATTCTGGCCAAGAACGCGGTAGCCGAATAAATCCCTGGGGGTGCCTGGCACCCTGTCGCGACCGCCCCTGCACGGGACGCGTACCCTTGCAGGAGCGGCCTTGTATCGCGATGGGCCGCAAAGCGGCGCCCTGGTTTCAGCGATAAGCCTCCACCGGCACACAAGCACAGAACAGGTTCCTGTCCCCATACACGTTGTCGACCCGGTTCACCGCCGGCCAGTACTTGTGCTGGCGTACGTGCGCACTGGGTGCCACCGCCTGCTCCAGGCTATAAGGCCTGTCCCACACCCCGAGCACGTCTGCCAGCGTATGCGGCGCATGCTTGAGCGGATTGTTTTCCGCCGGCCAGTTACCCTCCTGCACTTCGCCGATTTCCGCGCGAATCGCCAGCATCGCCTCGACGAACCGGTCCAGTTCGGCCTTCGACTCACTCTCGGTCGGCTCGACCATCAGCGTGCCGGGCACCGGGAAGGACATGGTCGGCGCGTGAAAGCCGTAATCCATCAGGCGCTTGGCCACGTCCTCTTCGCTGATGCCGGTCAGTGCTTTCAGCGGCCGCAGGTCGAGGATGCACTCATGCGCCACCCGCTGGTTACGACCACGGTAGAGCACCGGGAAGGCGCTGCTCAACTGGCTGGCCAGGTAGTTGGCCGAAAGGATCGCCACTTCGCTGGCATCAGCCAGCTGCGGGCCCATCATGGCGATGTACATCCAGCTGATCGGCAGGATGCTCGCACTGCCCCAGGGTGCGGCGCTGACCGCATGGTTGTTCGGGTCCAGGCCGGGCACCGGCACCACCGGGTGGCTGGCGACAAACGGCTTGAGATGCGCGCGGATGCCGATCGGGCCCATGCCGGGGCCGCCACCGCCGTGGGGGATGCAGAAGGTCTTGTGCAAGTTCATGTGGGAAACGTCGGCGCCAATATCTGCTGGGCGAGCCAAACCCACCTGGGCATTGAGGTTGGCACCATCCATGTACACCTGGCCGCCGTGCTGGTGCACCACTTCACAGATTTCGCGAATGCCCTCTTCGTATACACCGTGGGTCGACGGGTAGGTGATCATCAGGCACGACAGGCGGTCTGCGGCGGCGTGCGCCTTGGCCTTGAGGTCGGCCAGGTCAACGTTGCCATGGTCATCGCAATCAACGATCACCACCTCCATGCCGGCCATCTGCGCCGAGGCCGGATTGGTACCATGGGCTGACGACGGGATCAGGCACAAGGTGCGTTGCGGCTGGTGACGGCTGCGGTGGTAGCGGGTGATGGCCATCAGCCCGGCATACTCGCCCTGGGCACCGGAATTGGGCTGCATGCAGATGGCATCGAAGCCGGTAATGGTGCACAACCAACTTTCCAGTTCGTCGATCATCGCCTTGTAGCCGGTGGCCTGGGCGGCCGGGGCAAACGGGTGCAACTGGGCAAAGCCCGGCCAGGTGATGGGGATCATCTCGCTGGTGGCATTGAGTTTCATGGTGCACGAGCCCAGCGGGATCATCGACTGGTTCAGCGCCAGGTCCTTGTTCTCCAGCTGCTTGAGGTAGCGCAACATCTCGGTTTCGCTGTGGTGCAGGTTGAATACCGGGTGAGCGAGGAACGGCGTGCGCCGCACCAGGCTCGCTGGAATCCCTTCGGGCAGGGCGAGTTGGTCGAGCGCGGCAATGTCCAGGCCGTGATCCACCCCCAGGAAGATGTCCAGCAGGCGCAGTACCGTCTGCTCCGTGCAGGTCTCGTCGAGGCTCACACCGAGACGCCCGCGGCCGAGAATACGCAAGTTGATCTGCGCAGCTTCGGCGCTTGCGATGATGGCCGCCTGGGCGCCGCCTACCTCCACGGTAAGCGTGTCGAAGAAATGCTGGTTGAGCCGCGGGATGCCCTTGGCTTCGAGGCCCGCTGCCAGGATGAAGGTCAGCCGATGCACGCGCTGGGCGATGCGTCGCAGGCCTTCAGGGCCATGGTAGACCGCGTAGAAGCCGGCAATGTTGGCCAGCAGTACCTGCGCCGTGCAGATGTTGGAGTTGGCCTTCTCGCGGCGGATATGCTGCTCGCGGGTTTGCAGCGCCATGCGCAGGGCGGTGTTGCCACGGGCATCGCGCGACACGCCGATGATGCGCCCCGGCATGGCCCGCTTGTAGTCGTCGCGACAGGCGAAATAGGCCGCGTGGGGGCCGCCGTAACCCATTGGCACGCCAAAGCGCTGGGTCGAGCCCAGTACCACGTCGGCACCCAGCTCCCCCGGCGGTGCCAGCACCACCAGGCTGAGCAGGTCCGCTGCCACGCAGGCCAGTGCATGCTGGCTGTGCAACTGGTCGATCAGCGGGCGCAGGTCGCGTACTTCGCCATGAGTGTCGGGGTACTGCAGCAAAGCACCGAACACCGTGTGTTTACCAAGGTTGTCCACAGAATCGACGATCAGCTCGAAGCCAAACCCCTCGGCCCGGGTCTTCAGCACCGAAAGGGTCTGCGGATGGCAGTGCTCATCGGCAAAGAATGCATTGCTCTTGTTACGTGCCACCCGCTTGGCCAACGCCATGGCTTCGGCGGCAGCAGTAGCCTCGTCGAGCAGCGAGGCATTGGCCAGGGCCAGCCCGGTAAGGTCGATGACCATCTGCTGGAAGTTCAGCAACGCCTCCAGCCGGCCTTGGGCGATTTCGGGTTGATAGGGGGTATAGGCGGTGTACCAGCCGGGGTTTTCCAGCACGTTGCGCAGGATGACCGTGGGCGTGATGGTACCGTGGTAACCCATGCCGATCAGGCTGGTCCAGACCTGGTTCTGCTCGGCGTAGCCGGCGAGCTTGGCCAGGGCGGCCTGTTCGTCCAGCGCAGCGGGCAAGTCGAGCGGGCGATCGAGGCGGATGTCTGGCGGTACGGTCTGCTCGATCAGCTCACTGCGGCTGGCAACGCCAAGCGCGTTGAGCATGGCCTGCTGCTCGGCAGCATCGGGGCCCAGATGGCGACGCAGGAAAGGGTTGGGCTCTTGCAGTTGATGCAGGGATGGCGACTGGGACATGACGACGCTCTCTTCCTAGGCCAGCTCTCATGGAGACTTACAAGTCTAGGAAGGGATTGCCGATTGTGCGGGGAAACTTGTTTTGCAGTATCGGCCTCTTCGCGGGCATGCCCGCTCCCACAGGTCAACCACAAGCCCTGAGGCTGGCGCTCCCCCTGTGGGAGCGGGCGCGCCCGCGAAGCAGGCGACGCGGTCTTACTCGCCGATCGCGGCAGCGTAACCAGCAGCATCCAGCAGCTTGTCCAGCTCGGCCGGGTTGCTTGGCTTCAGCTTGAAGATCCACGCCTGGTAAGGTTCTTCGTTGAGCAGTTCCGGGCTGTCGGCCAGCTCTTCGTTGACCGCGATCACTTCGCCAGCTACCGGGGCGTAGATGTCCGAAGCAGCTTTCACCGATTCGACCACACCGGCAGCGTCGCCTGCGCCAAACACCTTGCCGACCTCGGCCAGTTCAACGAACACCACGTCGCCCAGGGCTTGCTGGGCGTGGTCGCTGATACCCACGGTCACGGTGCCGTCGGCTTCCAGGCGAGCCCACTCGTGGCTTTCGGCAAAACGCAGGTCGCTAGGGATATCGCTCATGTCTTGAATTCCTCGATTGGCTCAGCGGTACGTCCGCCGGTTGAAATTTGATCAGATCAGGATCTTGCCGTGGCGCACGAAGGTCGGTTTGACCACCCGCACCGGGTACCATTTACCGCGAATTTCCACCTCGGCCCGGTCGCCGGTGGCCATGGGTACGCGTGCAAGGGCAATGGACTTGCTCAGCGTAGGCGAGAAACTACCACTGGTGATCTCCCCTTCGCCAATCCCGGCTACACGCACCACCTGGTGGGCACGCAGCACGCCACGCTCTTCCAGCACCAGGCCGACCAGTTTTTCCTGCACACCTTGTTCGATTTCCGCCAGCAGGCCGGCGCGGCCGATGAAATTGCGCTCGGCGGGTTCCCAGGCAATGCTCCAGCCGAGGTTGGAGGTGAGCGGAGTGTGGGTTTCGTCGATGTCCTGGCCGTACAGGTTCATGCCGGCTTCCAGGCGCAGGGTGTCACGGGCGCCCAGGCCACTTGGGGCAATACCGGCACCGACCAGGTCGTTGAAGAAGGCCACGGCTTGCTCGCCTGGAAGAATGATCTCCAGGCCGTCTTCACCGGTATAACCGGTGCGGGCAATGAACCAGTCGCCTTCGGCAACGCCCTCGAACGGGCGCAGCTCGCGAATCAGCGCGGCGCGCGCGGGGCTGAGCAAGGCGGCCACCTTCTCGCGTGCATGCGGGCCCTGGATGGCAAGGATGGCCAGGTCGGGGCGGACCTGGAAGTCCACGGCATAACCGGCACGTTGTGCTGCCAGCCAATCGAGTACCCTGGCCCGGGTGGCGGCGTTGGTGACCAGGCGGTAGCCGGTCTCGGTACGGTAGACGATCAGGTCGTCGATGACCTTGCCCTGCTCCTGCAGCAACGGGCTGTACAGCGCCTTGCCGATATCGTCGAGGCGGGCCACATCGTTGGCCAGCAGACGCTGCAACCAGGCAGTAGCGTCGCTACCATCGACATCGATCACGGTCATGTGGGAAACATCGAACACCCCGCAATCGCTGCGCACCTGATGGTGCTCCTCGACCTGCGAGCCATAGTGCAGGGGCATGTCCCAGCCACCGAAATCGACCGTCTTGGCGCCCAGCGCCAGGTGCAGGTCATACAAAAGCGTGCGCTGTCCCATGGGTTTCTCCTTCCGGGCGTGGCGAAGCGGCGGCGGTCGATGACGTTGGGTCGTCAGCTCTTCTTGTGTAGGACCCGCCGCGCGAGTGCCGCGCATTGTAGCCGCAAGGGCGCAGGCTGACACCCTCAGTGACTGTGACCGGGTCGACGGGCCGAACGGCGGATCAGGCCGATGACCGGCAGCAGTCCCACCAGCACCAGGGTCAGCGCTGGCAGCGATGCACGCGCCCACTCACCCTCGCTGGTCATCTCGAACACCCGCACAGCCAGGGTGTCCCAGCCGAACGGGCGCATCAGCAGGGTTGCCGGCATTTCCTTGAGTACATCGACGAACACCAGCAAGGCGGCGCTGAGGGCACCCGGTACCAGCAGCGGCAGATACACCTTGAAAAACAATCTCATGCCACCGACACCCAGGCTGCGCGATGCCTCGGGAAGTGACGGACGGATACGTTCCAGGCTGCTTTCCAGCGGCCCGTAGGCCACCGCGATGAAGCGCACCAGATACGCCAGCAGCAAAGCGGCAAGGCTGCCCAGCAACAGCGGCTTGCCGGCCCCACCCAGCCAGCTGGACAACGGGATGACCAGCTGGTTATCGAGGTAGCTGAAGGCCAGCATGATCGACACCGCCAGCACCGACCCGGGCAAGGCATAGCCCAGGTTGGCCAGCCCGACGCCAGCGCGAATAGTCCCCGTCGGCGCCTGGCGCCGTGCGAAGGCCAGCAGCAGCGCCACGCTCACCGTGACCAGTGCCGCCATGCCGCCCAGGTACAGGGTATGCAGTACCAGGCCGACGTAGCGCTCGTCCAGGTCATGCCGGCCACGCTGCCAGAACCAGGTCAGCAGTTGCAGCAGCGGGATGATGAAAGCGCAGGCGAACACCAGCAGGCACCAGCCACTGGCCAGTAACGCCTTGACCCCGCGCAGGTGGTACAGCGCCTGCCCGCGCGGCCGCTCATTTCCGCTGCGGCTGGCACCCCGGGCCCGGCGCTCGCCGTACAGCACCAACATCACCGCCAGCAACAGCAGGCTGGCCAACTGGGCTGCGCTGGACAGGCTGAAGAAGCCGTACCAGGTCTTGTAGATGGCGGTGGTGAAGGTGTCGAAGTTGAATACCGCCACGGCACCGAAGTCCGCCAGGGTTTCCATCAGTGCCAGGGCAATCCCGGCACCGATCGCCGGCCGCGCCATGGGCAGCGCCACGCGCCAGAAGGCTTGCAAGGGAGACAGACCAAGCACCCGGGCGGCCTCCATGAGGCCCTTGCCCTGGGCCAGGAAGGCGGTGCGCGCCAGCAGGTAGACGTAGGGGTAGAACACCAGCACCAGCACGACGATCACCCCACCGGTGGAGCGCACCCGCGGCAGGCGCATGGGCCCGAACACTTCGCGCAGGGCACTCTGTACCGGGCCGGCGAAGTCCAGCAGGCCGACAAAGACGAACGCCAGCACGTAGGCAGGGATGGCGAACGGGAGCATCAGCGCCCAGTCCAGCCAACGCCGGCCGGGGAACTCGCAGAGGCTGGTCAGCCAGGCCAGGCTGACGCCCAGCAGCGTGACGCCGGTGCCTACACCCGCCACCAGCGTCAGGGTATTGCGCAAGAGGCGGCTCATCTGGGTGTCGAGCAGGTGCGACCAGATCTGCAGGTCGACCGACTGCCACGACAGCAGCAGCACGCTCAGGGGCAGAAGCACCAGGGCGGCGGTCAGGGCGACCGGGAGGTACCAGCGGCGTTGGGCGGTGTGCGGCAACTAGAATGTCTCTATGGATGATTTGCGACCGCCTTGCGGTCGTTCGCGGGCATGCCCGCTCCCACAGCGACCCCACATGCGTCAAAGGCAGTGGGCAACCTGTGGGAGCGGGCGTGCCCGCGAAAAGGCCTGATAAGCCCCGGAAGGATAAAGCCTGGCGCTTAGTTCCAGCCAGCCCGGTCCATCAAGCGAATCGCTTCAGCCTGGCGCTTGCCGGCGATTTCCACCGGAATGCTGTCGGCCTTGAAGCTCCCCCACGCTGCCACTTCGTCCGATGGCTTGACCTTCGGGTTGGCCGGGAACTCCTGGTTGATATCGGCAAACAGCTTTTGCGCCTCTTCACCGGTCATCCACTCCACCAGCTTCTTCGCCGCCTCCGGGTGTGGCGCATGCCTGGTCAGGCCGATGCCGGACAGGTTCACGTGCACGCCACGGTCCCCCTGGTTGGGCCAGAAGATCTTCACCGGCAGTTTCGGGTTCTGCTGGTGCAGACGGCCATAGTAATAGGTGTTGACCACGCCCACGTCGCACTGGCCGGCCTCGATGGCCTGGATTACTGCGTTGTCATCGGAGAACACGTCGGTCGACAGGTTGTTGACCCAGCCTTTGACGATCTGCTCAGTCTTCGCCTCACCGTGGGTCTCGATCAGGGTGGCAGTCAGCGACTGGTTGTACACCTTCTTCGCCGTACGCAGGCACAGGCGGCCCTCCCATTGCTTGTCGGCCAGCGCTTCATAGGTGCTCAATTCCTCCGGCTTGACCCGCTCGGTGGAATAGATGATGGTGCGCGCGCGCAGGCTCAGGCCGGTCCAGTCATGCGACGACGCGCGGTACTGCGGCGGGATGTTCTGGTCGATGATCGCGGACTTGATCGGCTGCAGGATGCCCATCTGCTCGGCCTGCCACAGGTTGCCGGCATCGACGGTCAGCAGCAGGTCGGCCACGCCGTTGTCACCCTCGGCCTTGATGCGTTGCATCAGCGGGGCTTCCTTGTCGGTGATGAACTTGATCTTCACCCCGGTCTTGGCGGTATAGGCATCGAATACCGGTTTGATCAGCTCGTCGATGCGCGAGGAGTACACCACCACTTCGTCCGCCGCCTGGGCAGTGCCGCCGAACAGGGTCAGGGCCAGGGCGGCCAGTAGGGGCTTGCGTGGCAACATGGAAAGCGCTCCTCGGATCGTATGAGAGGCGCAAATGGTAGTGAATCCCATTTTCC
>Ga0209370_1002676_pt1 | contig 12412 bp, 16 predicted proteins | sample AgamicAtPrz_FD_187164 | JGI IMG/M metagenome (GOLD analysis project Ga0209370, IMG submission 187164) | Agave microbial communities from Guanajuato, Mexico - At.P.rz (SPAdes) (version 2) | ecosystem: Host-associated > Plants > Phyllosphere > Phylloplane/Leaf | place: Guanajuato, Mexico... | reverse complement strand
CTTCGCCGCCGGCGTCATCGCCCTGGGCCTGTGCTTCGGCGCCTACGCCACCGAAGTGTTTCGCGGCGCGATCCTGGCCATCCCCAAGGGCCACCGTGAAGCCGGCCAGGCCCTGGGCCTGTCCAAGGGCCGCATCCTCTGGCGCCTGGTGATGCCGCAGATGTGGCGCATCGCCCTGCCCGGCCTGGGCAACCTGTTCATGATCCTGATGAAGGACACCGCCCTGGTATCGGTGATCGGCCTCAATGAGCTGATGCGCCGTTCGCAGATCGCCGTGACCGCCAGCAAGGAGCCCTTCACCTTCTATATGGTCGCCGCGTTCATCTACCTGGGCCTGACCGTCATCGCCATGATTGGCCTGCACTTCCTCGAGAAGCGCGCCAACCGCGGCTTCAAGCGGAGTGCGGCATGAACTGGGACGTCATCATCACCTGGCTGCCGCGCCTGGCCCAAGGCGCCCTGCTGACCATCGAGCTGGTCGCCGTGGCGGTCATCACCGGCCTGATCCTGGCCATCCCCACCGGTATCGCCCGCGCCTCGCGCCACTGGTACGTGCGCGCCGTGCCCTATGGCTACATCTTCTTCTTCCGCGGCACGCCGCTCCTGGTACAGCTGTTCCTGGTCTACTACGGCCTGGCGCAGTTCGACGCCGTGCGCCAGGGCCCGCTGTGGCCGTACCTGCGCGACCCATATTGGTGCGCGGTGATCACCATGACCCTGCACACCACCGCCTATATCGCCGAGATCCTGCGCGGCGCCATCCAGGCCGTACCGCCGGGTGAAATCGAAGCGGCGCGGGCACTGGGCATGTCACGGCCCCAGGCCATGCTGCATATCGTGCTGCCACGGGCGGCGCGCATCGGCCTGCCGGCCTACAGCAACGAAGTGATCCTGATGCTCAAGGCCAGCGCCCTGGCCAGCACCGTGACCCTGCTGGAGCTGACCGGCATGGCGCGCACCATGAACGCGCGCACCTACCTGCCGGTCGAGGGCTTCTTCGCTGCCGGGGTGTTCTACCTGCTGATCACCTTCGTGCTGATCAACGCCTTCAAGCTTCTGGAATGCTGGCTGCGCGTCGACGCCTGCCAGGGCCGCTAGGGTGACGACGGGGTGCAGGCCCCGTCGCAGTCGCTTATGACAGCCGAGTCTCTCCCGCCAATCAGTGGCGCCGAACTGCTCCAGCGCTTCCAGGCGCTGGACGGGTTTCTCGTCGCCCACCAGGCGCTGTGGAAACCCCGGCCATTCACCTACCAAACGCTGCCCTGGGAAAACCAGCATCACGAACTGGCCGCCTGGCTGCGCGGCCGCACCCTGGAGCAGGCCGAAGCCAGCCACAACCAGCCAACGGCGCTGGACGGCGCACCAGCACCCTTCCCCGAACTGGCCTTGCAGGCCGAGCACCTGAGCCAGGTCGGCGATCTGCCCCAGCAGCCTTCGGCCGACCTGCCGCCGCGTTTCTCGGTGGACGTTCCGGGTCGCAAATGGCAGCAGATACGCGCGTTCGGCAGCAGCCTGGGCTTCGCCCAAACCCCGCAGCACTGGCTGGACTGGTGCGCGGGCAAGGGCCACCTGGGCCGTGTGCTCGCCCACGACGGCCAGAAGCTGACCTGCCTGGAATACGACCCGGCCCTGGTGGCCAGCGGCGCCGAACTGAGCCAACGCCTGGGGATAACCGCTCAACATATCGAGCAGGACGTACTCGCCGCTGACGCTGCCACCCAGTTGCACGCCGAACACAGCCCCGTCGCCCTGCACGCCTGCGGCGACCTGCATGTGCGCCTGATACACCTGGCCAGCGCCGCAGGCTGTCGCCAGTTGGCCATCGCGCCCTGCTGCTACAACCGCGTGGCAGCAGCCGACTACCAGCCGTTATCCACAGCCGCCCAGGGCTCGCCGCTGCTCCTCTCGCTGGACGACCTGGCCCTGCCCATGAGCGAAACCGTGACGGCCGGCAACCGCGTGCGCCAGCAACGTGACCAGTCCATGGCCTGGCGCCTGGCCTTCGACCTGCTGCAGCGCGAGCTGCGCGGCGTCGACGCCTACCTGCCCACACCTTCACTGCCGCCCGCCTGGCTGAAGAAGTCCTTCGCCGACTACTGCCGTGACCTCGCCGCACTCAAACAGCTGCCCGCGGTTGGCGAGCGCGAATGGCAGCGCCTGGAAGCAGCCGGCTGGCGACGCCTGGCCGAGGTGCGCAACCTGGAGTTGCTGCGCGGCCTGTTCCGCCGCCCCCTGGAACTCTGGCTGGTGCTCGACCGCGCCCTGTATCTGCAGGAACAGGGCTATGAAGTACGCCTCGGCCAGTTCTGCGCCGCGCACCTGACCCCGCGCAACCTGCTGTTGCTCGCCGAGCGCACCTGAGTTGCGCACACTATCTGTGGATAACTCTGTTCACAGAAGCTGGGCAAACCACGCCATCCCACCACCCATAACGCGCGGCGAAAGCTGATCATTTTTTAACCACCGATAAAACCCCATATAAAACAGCCGCTTGGCAAAACCGTGAAAGGCTGGGTAGAAATTTTCTAAAAATCTTCTAACCGGTGCCCATTTGTGCATAAGCCCCAGCCAGAGCGGCTGAAATAGCCGCAAAAAGCTGTATCGCGTAGCTTTACTCACGGAAACGAATCGATATAATGGCGGCCCTCAAAAGCCGGTATAGCTCAGCTGGTAGAGCAACTGACTTGTAATCAGTAGGTCCCGGGTTCGACTCCTGGTGCCGGCACCATACTCAAAGCCCCGCAGTGCGGGGCTTTTTTTTGCCTGACGATTGTCCACACTGCATTGCACAGCGCTTCAGCGTCCACAATTCGTCCACACTACCTCACGCGCTGCAGGTATTTACGAGACACCCAACCCTCGATAACGAAGCCGTCTCGCTTAAACGACACCTCGAGCCAATCTCGATCCTCTCGGCTGACGACAGCCACCACCTTGCCTTTATGCAGCTGGGTAATAACCTCCGACTTCATGCTTGGCTCAGCTCTGACATTCACGTCGTCCCCTTTCACAATTCGAACGTGCGCCGCCGATTCACCGCAAAAATGGATGCGCACCTGCCGCCTCACCTCGGCAAATGGTGCATCAGGGCCGAAACGTGCATTCAGATCACAAACCCCGTCTGTGACGCTGCCCCAATCTGATAAGCCTTTCCATACGAGCGCGAGCAGCAAGATGATGTAGCGAAGACGCCAAGTTTGCTCTGGGCTTAGCGATTGGTGATTGCCTTTTTCGATCTGCTCGACAATCGCTTGATCCATTTCCAGCTGTTCAGCGCTTACTACCTGCCCGTCTCCGCTGGCATGAAGCACAACATCTGCCTGACCAAGCTGCTCAACGACCCCATCAAAATCGCTCTCGCTATCAGGCTCAAGGAAATTTGCGAGAGGGGATTTCGCGAGCTGATCACTGAGTAGTACCAGATCTCTGATCGACATCGATCCCAACGACGAACCAGTAAGAGCCTTTACCGCCTGGTTCAGCTCTGTGGTGCTATCGAAAATACGTCGAATCTGTTCGAGGGTCTTGAAGGTAGGGGACTGCGCGATTGCACTGCCGACCTTGAATGCCTCAGAGGAATTAAGCCGCCGGATGAGTTGACTCACAGGCGAATCGTTGAACTGGCGGAACGCTTCGCCAAGACCGTCCGGCAGTGCTACTACGCTGAACTTTTTGAAGAGTTCCCCACTTTTCGCCAGCTCTTTCCTGAGCGCGATGTAGCCAGCCGACACACCCGGATCATCCTTGCTCATCATCTACCCCATCTTTAATCGGTTTCGCTGCCAGTGGATTCAAAAGCACCACCTCAGCCAAGTGCCCCGGGCTGAAGTGCGCGTAGCGCATGGTCATGGTCAGCGAGGCGTGCCCCAAGACGCGCTGTAGCGTCAGGATGTCCCCGCCGTTCATCATATAGTGGCTGGCGAAGGTATGGCGCAGCACGTGCGTCATTTGGCCCTCAGGTAGCTGTATGCCGGCCGCCTGCACGCCTTCGCTGAAGCGCTTGTAACAATCACCGAACGGCAGCGATCCCAGGATCTGCTTTTGCAGCTCCTCGGTGATCGGTACAGCGCGGTTCTTCGACGACTTCGTTTTGGTGTACTGGATGCGGCCGTTGCGCACCTGCCGCGCTTGCAGGCCCTCTGCCTCGCCCCAGCGGGCGCCGGTGGCCAGGCAGACCCGAGCGACCACCCCGGCCTTGGCCGAGACGGCATCGAGCGCGTGCAGCAGCTTCGGGATCTCGTCGACGTCCAGGTACGCCATTTCGGTTTCGTCGTACTTCAGCGCTCGCACCTTTGCCAGCGGGTTCTCCCCTTGCCACTCGCCCAGGCGCTCGAGCTCGTTGAACACGGCGCGCAGGTAGGCCAGCTCGTGGTTCAGGGTGCTGGGCTTGACCGCCTTGGCGTCCTCGCCTTTTTTGCGGCCGTTGCCATAGGTCTCCCGGCCCCACTTGCCGGCCAGGCGATCGGCCCGGTACTGGGTAAAGTGGGCGGTGTTGAAGTCGCTGGCCCTGGGGTTGCCCATGCGCTCGGCCATCGCCTTCAGGGCGCGCAGGCGCTCTTCCCCGCTTTTCAGGCTGGTGCCGTGCGACTTGAACCAGGCATCCACAAGGTCGGACAGGCGCCGCTCGTCTCGCTTCGGCTTCTTCTCAAACTCGCCCTTTGATCCGTCGCCCATGATGCGGCGCTCGACATGCATCGCCTCGTTCTTGGACTGCAGCCGCCGGCGGATCCTCGGCCCGTCCCGCCCTTCCGGCCGGCAGTCGACCAGCCATTCTCCACTGGGGAGCTTCTTGATCGACATGCTTACAGCGGGCTGACTTGACCGCTTTCTGCGGCCGTCTCACCAGTCATCAGCCACAGCGTGTACTTCGTAAAGCGAGGGTGCTGAAGCATCTTGGCAAGCGCTCCGAAAGCCATTTCGAAATGCCCACCTTCGTACTTTTTCCAAGTGCTCAAGCTGAACTCGAGCAGCTCGCAGATTTGCCCTTGCGTAAGACCTTCCTTTGCCCTGATTGCCTTCAATTTCCCGGCCAAATCCACCTGCGTATCTCCTTGACAAGTACCTAATTAGGTATCAGCATTGGATCCTAATTAGGGACTATGAACCCTAATGAGCATCAATAAGCCGCCGGAGATTATCAGAATGCAGATAGCCATCGACACGCCATACGTGACCATTGCCGAGTTCGTGGTTCGGTCTGGCCAGTCCAAGAGCGCCGTGGAGCGCGCAATCAAAACCGGGCAGTACTTGATCCGCCCCAAGGAAGAAGGGTCGAAGTCCGCCGTGCTGATCAACATGGTGCACATGACCATGGAAGCGGCGGCCCAGGCCGAGCGCGCATTGGGGCGGATCAACGCCCAATGAACCAGATGGCCAACCGCACCAACTTCGACGACATCTACCGCCTGGACGTGGTGCAGGCTCTGGAGAACGACCGCGACCTGGACTTCACCAGCGTCACCGGCACGTACCTTCAGAAAGGCGTCTGCCCAGGCTGTGGGCAGCGCCGCCTGTACATCAGCCGCGAGAAGCCGTACCAGCTGAAGTGCAACCGCGAGAACGAGTGCCAGTTCGAGCAGAAGACCCGTGACCGCTACAGCTACCTGTTTGAGAACCTGAGCGAGCGCTTCCCGGTCACGCCGAGCAACCCAAACGCCACAGCCGACGCGTATCTGCAGCGCAACCGCGGTTTCGATATCAGCAAGCTGGCCGGCTGGTACACCCAGGCGCGCCGCAAGCTGAAGAACGGCGACTCCGCCGACACCGTGCGGTTCGAGCTGTGTGACGGCTACTGGGAACGCATCATCGATGCCACGGCCGTGGCCGCCAACGATGGCGACAAGGCCGGCATCAAGTACGGCATGACCTACCGCAACAGTGGCTGGATGCCGCCTGGCCAGACCATCGAGAAAGGCGATCGGGTGCATGTGGTCGAGGGCATCTTCCACGCCATCGCGCTGTACCTTGCTGGCTTCAAGGTGATCGCGTCGATCAGTGCGAACAACTTCCCCTGGGACATCGTGGAGGCCAACCAGGGAAAGCTGGTGACCTGGTGCCTGGCCCTGGACGACGACAAGGCCGGCCGCAAATTCATCCTCAAGTACCTGCGCATGCTGCGCGAGATGAAGGAGCTGGCCTGGACGGCCCTCGCTGGCGAGCGCGACTGGGACGAGGTGTACCGCGATGGCGAGCTGACCGCGGAGTTCATGGCAGAAGCCTGCTACCGCGGGCGGCTGTTCACCGCCAAGAGCCCCATGCACATGGCCTACCTGCTGTACCTCAAGCGCGAGCGCGGCTTCTACCTGCTCGAGCACGGCAGCCGCCTGTACTCAGCCCGCGTGGCCATGGGGGAGCTAAAGGAGGAGCTGAAGGACGACAAGGTGGAGGGCAACCAGACCACGTTTTCCAAGCACTGCACCATCAGCCAGGTGGCCAACTGCGTGCCGACGTTCGAGTACGTGGAGAAGGACGCCATCACCGGCGAGCAGCGCTACTTCTTTCGCTTCGAGTTCGCGAACGCCCGCCTGAACTGCAAGGAGCCGCTGGCCCCCAGCTCGATCACGGATCCGCGGGGCTTCGCCAAGGCCATGCTCGAGCGCACGCCGGGTGGCCAGTTCGACGGCGGCGAGAAGGTGCTGGCCATGCTCAAGGGCACCTGGTTCGACAACCCCAGCACCGTGCGCACCCTGCCGTTCGTAGGCTACGACGAAGTGACGAAAACGTACTGCTACCCGGCCTTTGGCTTCCATAAAGGGCGGATGGTGGCCACCAACGAGCACGGCTTCCTGAACATCGGTGGCGAGGGCCTGAAGACCAGCACCCGCAACTTCCACATGGTGAAGGGCGACGAGTTCGATCCCAGCTGGTTTGCTGACTTCCGTGCTGTGTTCAACCTCAACGGTCTGGCAACGCTGGCCTGGTGGACGGGCACCCTGTTCGCTCAGCAGATCCGCGCCAAGCAAGCGAGCTGGCCATTCCTGGAACTGACCGGTACTGCCGGCGCCGGAAAGACCCTGCTGCTGCGCTTCCTGTGGAAGCTGTGCGGCCGCAACAACGAGGAAGGCATCAAGCCCAGCGGTAGCGGCGCGTCGGCAATCGGTCTGCTGCGCGCCCTCGCCGGCGTGAGCAACCTGCCGGTGGTGCTGCTGGAGTCCGACAAGGAAACCACCGACTCACTCGGCCGCACTACCACCGTCCAGTACAACTGGGACGAGATCAAGCCGCTGTTCGACCACATGGCCAAGCTGCGTGTGACCGGCGTGAAAACCGCAGGCAGCGACGTCGACGCCCTGCTTTTCCGCGGTGGCGTGTGTATCTCGCAGAACACCAATGTGGACGGCTCCGAGGCGATCATCACTCGGATCGTGTACATGCACATGACCACCGATCACCACAGACTGGAACTGAAGCCACTGGCCGAGCGCATCAAGACCATGCCCGTGGAAAGCCTGGCGGGCTACCTACGCGCCGTGTTGCTCCAGGAGAGCGCATGGCTGGAACGCTACTTCGAAGCCTTCAACCATTACGAGCAGCGCTTCGCCGGCCTGGCTGGGGTGAAGCACAGCCGCATCGTGCTGTGTCATGCACAGGTGATGGCCGCGGCCAAGGCCACCCAGGCATTGTTTCCGGGCTGGGCAGATCGTGACCTCGAGGCGCTGGCCAAGCACCTGGAAGGCCGCGCCCTGGATCGTCAGCAAAGCTGCAGCGCCGAGAACAAGACCGCGGCGCAGTTCTGGCAGATTTTCCATTTCCTCAATGAGGAAGTGGTCACCATCACCGAGAACAACGAAACCCGTGAAGAGACACGCGAAACCCTCAACCACAGCTCCGAGCGCGAGCTGATCGCGGTCAACATCGAGCATTTCCAGCAACGCTGCCGCCTGGCCGGCCAAGAGGTGATCCCTGCTGCACTGCTGCGCCGGTCACTGCAGAACAGCACCACCCACAAGTTCCTCGAGAACAGGAAAGTACGCTCCCGGATCGAGAAGCGCCCCCTCAACTGCCTGGTGTTCTCTAAGCGGGGGGTAGCGTGATGAAAAGGGGCGTTAAGTGCCTGTGTGAGGGGGGAATGCATGCCAGGAATGTTTTCTGCGTAGTCCCTCAATCTGTCCGGAACAAACGGAACATTAATAATTTATCTTATAAAACCTATATATATCAGTTAGTTAAGCGTTCAAATCTGTTTCGGTACGGCTGGAACACACTGGAACAAACCGGAACAAATTTGTTCCGGCATGTTCCGGCAATGTTCCGGTTTTGCACTTTTCAAGAAAACCGCTGCAGCCCTAGTGCCCCGTGGCCTGCAGAGCAGCATGAGAAAAACGTGTTCCGGTTTGTTCCGGTTCCACCGGAACATTTCCAAATTGCTGGAGGCCCCGTAATTCGTGGGTTCCAGCGTATCGCCAAAAAAATGTTCCGGTTGTTCCGGATGTTTTCGGGGGGTACGCAGGTTTCTGTTTCTCGTCGCCCTCAAGGCCTGACAGAAATGGAGATTTCGCAATGACCACCACCACTTTCCAAGCCCTTGCTGTGCGCCCTGCAGCGCCTGCGCTCGAGGATCACTTCGCGTTCTTCGCCGCCTGGGAGCGCGCTGCGCACCTCGTGGGCGTCGAGGCCTTCCCGCGGCTGGCCGAGCACCCGAGCAACTGGGCCAGCCTGCAGCTGGGCCCTATGCAGGCAGTGCTGAAAACGCTGCACGGCCTCGACCTGCCGCGCCGTGCGCTGCTGCTAACCATGATCAACCTGGTGCGCCCGGACTGGGCTCGATGGATCAACAGCGAGATCGGCCTGGATTACAGCCACCTGACCGCCAACCGGATGGGCACCGAGGTATTCACCGCGCTGCTCGATCTGCTGGCCACCCACCCCGCGACCCATTGAAGGAACAAACCATGACCAACAGCATGCAAACCGCCATGGCTCAGGCGATCGCCTACCAGCGACAGCGCCCGGCCATCGAGCAGGCCGGCACCTACGCACTGAACCGCCTGGTGCCATACGCACTGATGAAGAACTGTCGCGGCGGGGTAATCGGCCGCTTCCTGCTGAGCCTGTACAACGGCGACGACTTTCCCTTCGCCCTAACGGATCTGCGCTCTCTGGATCTCGTCCTGTTCCAGGACTGTATGCACGTTCTAGTGATGGACTACGACCCGACTGTGGAGGTGCACGAACGGGTGCAGGATGGCAGCCAGATCTGGCAACGCATGATCGAGCTGTGGGCGCCGGAGGTCGCCGAGGCATGAACATTCGGTACACCGCCGACGGCGTGGACGGCACATTGCCGATCGCCTCGGCCTACCTGTTGTACGCGACTGCCGAGGACATGGCCGAGCTGGTGACCATCACCCACTGGATGGCCCGGCCGCATGAAATCCCGCCGGAGGTGACAGTAATTCACCTGCGCAACGTGGATGGCGTGGACTTGGGGAAATTTGACGTGCGGCACCAGATGCACCGCGTTTACACGGCCACGGCGCAGACCGCGCCGGGCTAAAAGATGGGTGTCGAGGAGGTGCAACTCCTCGACACCTACCACCAGCAAGGAGTAGTACCCATGAAAGCAGCACACCCAACCAGCAGCGATGCGCAGGCTACCACAACCGCCAGCCATCTAAGGGCCACCGCCGCTGTCGGCGGCGCCCTGATCGGCTACCTGGTAGCGAAAACACCCCAGGCAAGGCGGCACCTGTTCCGCTTGGCCGAGGAGGCGAAGCGCACCGGCGACTTGACCGACACCGATGCCGACGTGGTGCACCGGGTGCTGGCCAAGCCGCTGGCACGCAAAACCACCGCTACTCTTTACACCCTGAACTGAAGGAAAGAAGCATGAGCCGTATGGATTCCCGCACCGCTGATAAATTCGTCGTTCGCCTGCCGGACGGCCTGCGTAACAAGATCTTCGACGTTGCAGGGGAGAACCAGCGCAGCATGAACGGCGAGATCGTCTACCGCCTCGAGCAGTCACTGCGCGACGATCAGGTGATCGCCACCCAGGCCGAGCTGATCAAGCTACTGACGCGCAGGGTGACCGAGCTGGAACATGTGACCGCCGACGAGGTACCGGCATGATCATCACCGTGCGACCGATCACCGGGGCCTACCAGGCCCGAGCAAAAGGCCAGAACGTCACCGCCAGCAGCGCGGAGAGTGCCCAGCGGGCAGCCGAGCGGGTGGTCGAGAAACTGGGCCTTAACCCCGAGCTGCTCATTTTGGAGGACTGCGATCAGGGCGTGGCCACCTACTCGGTACACGACCCTTCAGAGGAAAACGACTGAGCCGATTTTAGCGGCTAAAAAAAGGGGAGCTTCGGCTCCCCTTTTCATTCCCTAAGTTGTTGTCAGCCATATTGAGTTGACAACTAATCACACCAGCTGCCGGAAACCCTTGGTACATAAGGACAAAAGTACAAAAGCACTTTTGCGCAATTACGTAATTACGTTTTTACGTAACTACGTAAATAGATCGATAGGTGGCCACCTATCCACCTACCTAAGTTCCTCTGCGTTGTTACATTAAAACGTTATTTAACGCATCCGAAATCCCTAAGTGAGCAGGTAGCGAAATAGCTAAATCGCCAATTAGCGCTACAAGCCGCGTCAGGCCTGGCCTGCGATTACCTATAGGTAATCATGATCTAGCGTTTTCGATGTATCGTCAGTCTGCACATTTGGAAATGAGGATTTGTTCACAATCCTCTTGACGCTGCAAAAAGCCATTACTTAGACTGCGCCCCGCCAACAGGAACAAACGGAGAGTCATATGCATAACGGCGCGAGGGATTTACACGGAACACGCGACACACTCGAGCAAGTTAGAAATGCACTCGAGTTGGTCGGTTTTATTGCGACAGCTGATCAAGCGCTGCCTGAAAGGGCGAAAGCAGGCTTAATGGATTACTTGCAAATCAATATCACGCAGCTCGAAACGATTGATGCGGATATCCAGCGTCATGCCGAGGCGGCGCCCAACTGATCGAATAGCTGCCGCTGCTGAGCCCTGGGGAGGTCGCGCAGCCGGTCGAACAGCAACTGTTCGATCGTCCCAGCTGGGGGCCGGGTGGCGTGGGAATAGGTCAGGTTCATGACGAACTGATGGCCACAGTGGGGCTCGAGGCAGAGGCAATACAGCTTCGAGAACTCCAGGGAAAGCACCTGGCGTGACGCGATCCGTGCTTTACCGTTGCATGCCTTGCAGACAATCTTCATCGCTCCCTCCCCAGGTGCCGTATCAGGTACCCATTTTCACACATAAAAAGGTGGCAGAGTGGCATCACAACAGCCGCCTGTAGGATTTATGCGGCGACAGTTGGCGGCTCCCGCCAGCTGATATGCCGATCGCCCCGCAGCACTTCGTTGACGCCGTTGAACAGCAGACAGATGGGCCTGATCTCGTTGGCTGTGTACACGCGGTCGATCTTCTCGATATCGCCGAAGCCAGCGCTGTTCTCCGGGATGATGCCGGCCAGTGCCGGGTTCATCCGCCACGCCGCGATCACGTCGTTACGGGTGATGTTCTTCACCTTTTCGAGCTCGTCCTTGGCTTGGAAGTCGCCCACCGGGATGATCTGAATCGCCTTCTCGCTACCTCCGGGAATGTTCACGAACATCGAGCGGAAATTCCCCACGCCCTTGCTGGCCGAGATCTGGGCGCGCAGCTCGTCCTCGTCTTTTTCGCTCAGATCCGGATCGTTGGTGTAGAAAATGTAACCGGCGTGGGCGCCGTTGCTGTAGTAGCGCCGGCGGAACAGGGTCGCCGCCTCGTTGAGCAGCAGCGCCTGCAGGCCGCCCAGGTAGTCGGGCACGCCGTAGATGTTCTGCTCCACGTCGTAGTCCTTCACGTGGATCACTTCGTGTTCCAGGAAGTCGATCGGCTGGCCATTGCGCTGCAGCATCTGGAAGCCGCCATCGACTTTCACCCGCATGTTGATGCTCTGCAGGTGCTCAAGGGCGAGCGCCTGGCCGAACACGTTCTCCCGGACATAGAAGTACGCCTCGCCGAACACCATGAAGTCGAGGGCCGCATTGCCCATGGTCTGCGCGCTGCAGCCTTCCGAGGGAAGGAACTCACGCAGCAGCATGTTGCGCTTGAACTTGGGAATGGCGCCGTGGTGCGCGTTGGCGCGCAGCAGGCGGGCCAGGCCGATGCGGGACACCGGCGGCGTGTAGATCTGCGCGTTGTCGCTGGCGAACACGCCCAGGTACTGCCCGAGGTTGTCGCTGAGCACCGCTTCTGGTGCTCCAAACGTGAAGGCCCTCATGGGCTGTCGTTCCTTGGATTGCTGCTTTGCTGGTCGTCGCTTGGCCATGGGTACCCTGCATTGCGTAGCGGCTACGGCGCCGCTTGTTGGTGTTGAGAGGTTCGTGGGCCAGGGCGTGCATGATTGCCCAGGCGATATCGGCGTGACCGGTGG
>Ga0209370_1002674_pt1 | contig 12416 bp, 19 predicted proteins | sample AgamicAtPrz_FD_187164 | JGI IMG/M metagenome (GOLD analysis project Ga0209370, IMG submission 187164) | Agave microbial communities from Guanajuato, Mexico - At.P.rz (SPAdes) (version 2) | ecosystem: Host-associated > Plants > Phyllosphere > Phylloplane/Leaf | place: Guanajuato, Mexico... | reverse complement strand
TAGCCATTTTCCAGATCGGCCATGCGATTCTCCTGCTGCGCCGGTTGCTGCGCAGGGAATTTGATTACTTTGGCGGTGTTTGACATACTTACTCCTGCAAAGAGTCCAAACGATTTGCACCAGAAAGCCGTTGGTGTTCGAGCACCGCGGCTTTCGCCATATCTGTAGTTCTCACATAACCCCCAGCATCGACGTAACCATCGTCATCAGCGGCCCTACCTGCTCCGGCATGAGACGGAACAGCGAAGCTATACCCTCGCTTACCTCTTTCAGCTTCTGATGCTCTGGAGCGTCCAGCAGCACGGCCTGTTTAGCCTCGGCACACTCTTTCATCGCAGTAGCGATCAACGACATCGTGTCGTTCTGAGGAGCCAGGCGGTTTCGATACTCCAGCGGCAGGACGGACATAATTGCCGGCGCGAGCTGGCGAATGTTGTTGGACGCATATTCGGTGTCGCCGTCGATCCAGCGGAAAATCTTCTGCATCTGGCGGTGCGAGTCAGTCGGGATATCCAGACCGGTTCCACCAGTGGTGCGCCACTCTTCAACAATCAGCGCAGCGACAAATTCACGGCTGCGGCAACCAGCCGCCCAGGCGCGAACAGCTGCGCGGATCCCATCGATGTTTAACGCCGAGGAATCAAGCTCCCGACGATTCTGGTAAATCATCGCCGTAGGCGAAAATTTGTTACCTTGTTGATACGCAAGTGAATGCATTGCTTTCCCTTTCGTGGTTAAGGCCACCGGTCAGGCGGCATGGTTGTCAGGGTGTGGAAAGATGGACGGCAGGTCTGGGCGGAATTCATGAGCCTGGATTTCACCGCCAACCGCTTTCACCAGCTCAGGAACGTGAACTGGGGAGATGCGTTTCTTTCCGTTAAGCCAGTCACAGATAGTGGACTGGGCTTTTCCGCAACGTTTTGCCAGTTCTTTCTGGCTGCCAGCGATGGCGATCGCTTTCTCTACTGCGGAGTTCTTCTCTACTGTTGGGGTCTTCATAATCACCTCAGCTATCAGTTTAAAGCGATTATGGTTATCACTTTAGCGAATGTCAATCGCATAGGCGATTTTTTGCTAAATAATCGCTTGGGCGATAGAGTTAAAGGAATCATTAACAGAGGTGAATATGGGATTCTCGGAGCGCTTGGCGCAGGCAATGGAAAACGCTGGTTATACGCAGGGTCGATTAGCTAAAGAGGTCGACATGGCTCAGTCCAGCGTAAATAAGTTACTCAAGAATGCTAAAGGCTCTCGAAAAACCGTTGAGATCGCCTCTGTACTTGGTGTTCGCCCTGAATGGCTTTCTACTGGTGAGGGCGAAATGGCTGCCGGTGTCGTCCGGGAGCCAACTGCGCTATATCAGGTTAAGCCGTCACTGAATGGGATTTATCGCGTGGATGTACTCGACGTTAAAGCCAGTGCTGGGCCGGGCACACTGGTCACCAGCGATTTCATTGAAACTATTCGGGCCATCGAATACACAACTGAACAAGCGCGCGCTTTGTTTGGCAACCGGCCAGCTACGCACGTTAAAGTCATTACCGTAAATGGCGACAGTATGGATGGGACGATTTCGCCAGGAGATCAGATCTTCGTTGATACCGGCGTTACGCATTTTGACGGTGATGGGGTTTATGTATTTGTCTTTGGCAAAACCCTCCATGTAAAGCGTCTTCAGATGCAGCGTGACCGCCTAGCAGTAATATCCGATAACCCGATTTACGAAAAATGGTACGTCGAACCTGAGGATGAGGGCGCGTTCTACGTGATGGCCAAGGTGTTACTCAGACAGTCCATCGACTATAAGCGCTTCGCATAGCCCCGCTCCTGGGCTAGCATCTCCAACCCTCTTTAATCAGCTTCTCGCGTATATCCTCAATGCGCTGGTAGTCCTTTCTTTTTTTCAGAATCACTGACAGCTGTGAGAAGCCATAATGTGACGGCGGATAAAATTCGCTGGGATAATTATTTCCAGTTAACGATTCATATTCTTCCACCCTTTTGTCATGAACATGACGCAAAGCTGGGAACGCCAATTCAGATAGAGCAATCATCTGCTCGCATAAATGCTCTGCCCTTGCGAGGTTATCGCCCTCTCCCCTCATCTTGTAAAATTTCTTGATATCCTCCTGAAGTCCAAAGTGAACCTGAACGATCTGCTCTGGACTTAACCAGCGGAGCTTTTCAACCCATTCTTTATGGTCCATACGTATCTCCCTGCCAAAAAAATCAGCATACCACGTAAATAAATTTCAATAAAAATCGCTTTAACAATCATACAATTATCGCTTTATCGATTATGTTTATCGTTTTGGCGATTGACTCAAATAATCGCTTTAGCTATTGTTAGCTCATCGAAACGAAACATCGACAGCTGAGCGAAGTTAGCCAGCTGCGAAGTGGAGATTCGGTCAGTCGAACGGCGCGACAGTAAACCATGCGTCGGACCATAGGCGGGCTCAGGGAGAGCGGCAATTATGGCAAAACGATTTACCAGCAGCTCCTGTTCAGGGACTGCTGTTAAGTCACCACAACGGACCAAGAGATGGTCCTTTAATAAACCAAGGAGAAGTTATGAGCCAGTTTGAAAATGTGTTCCTGTCTGCCAAGAAAATCGCCGGTAACCAGTTAGCCGTTGAAATCAACGTTGAAAAGGCAAAGACCTTTAGCCCATTCGTTCGCGTAGGTATCTCTGCTACTGGCACTTTTGAGCGTCGACCAATGAACATGTTTGGTGGAGTGTTCGAGCAGAATGAACTCTCTAACGTAGACACTTTCCCGGCCATTATGTGGCAGATCGAAAACTTCGGTAATCCTTCCTACCCGGATCACCTGATTATCTCTACGAATGGTTCATTCGGTGAGTATTTGGAACTGTACGTCATCGATCAAATGCAGCAATTCAACGAGCCAGCTGAAAGTTTCATCCTGGAAGTTCAGGACCTCACCCAATAACACTAAATCAAAGGTCGCTTCGGCGACCTTTTTTCATACCCCAGCAACTTCACAGAGGTTGCTTAGTTATGACAACCGGCGGCCATCCACCGCCCATTAGCGCAGAAGTCTTGTATTAACCGTTCCGTTCGCCGCGATAAGGCCAAGAGGAAATCATGGTAAACCAGCAGCAGATCAGAGAGGCCCAACGGCTCGCGTCGTTCGCGGTACTCCATCGCAATGCTCCGGCGTGGGAAGAAGCAAAGCGCCTTTACGCCGTCGCTATCGGGAGGACTCTTCACTGATGGAAACTTTATTCGCACTCGTCCTGACCGTGGCAATGACCAACGGTGATTATCAGGATGTCATTCTCGGGGTTTATGACAGCCCGCAGGAGTGCAGCCAGGCAGCTACAGAGCAAAAAGTAACAGCCGAATGCTGGCCGGTAGAGAGCATCCTCCGCAACGGCGAGTTCCCGGCGAAATCCATCGCGCAGCACTAACCACCCTATTCAACCGATCGGCCTGGCTTTCTGCGGGCGGGATCTGCACATCCAAATTTCAGGAGAAACCATGAGCGAAGTAACGGATTTAACTGTCATCGAAATCAAGCCGGAGCAGGCGCCAGTGCTTTACGTAGCAGGCGGCCTTGACGCTTATCTCGAGCAAATTCGTCAGGCAGTAAACGAAGTTCCGGACCTGTCCACGAAGAAAGGCCGTGACCGTGTTGCCTCTCTGGCGGCGCAGGTGTCCCGCAGCAAGACGGCAATCGAAAAGCCGGGCCGTGAGTACCTGAAGCGCCTGAAAGAAGCTGTGCGTCCGGCTGAGGCCGAAATTAAGCGATTCGTTGACGCCTGCGACGAGCTGCGCGATGCGACCCGCCGCCCACTCACCGAATGGGAAGCCAAGCAGGAACGCATCAAGGCTGAAGAAGCCATGAACGCGTTGCACACCGAAGCGCTGGAGATGAACGAAGAGTTCGACCGCCAGCGTGCCGCGCAGATCGAAGCAGACCACGAACTGGCCCTGCTGATGAACAAGGATTTTGACCGTGACCGCGAAGAGCAGCGCCGCCAAGCGGAACAGGCTCAGCGTGAGCACGAAGAGCGATTGAAGCAGGAAGCGGCAGAACAGGCGCGACGCGATGCCGAAGCGAAGCACAAAGCGGAGATTGAAGCCGCAGCGCGCCGCGAAGCTGAAGAGAAAGCACGTGCTGAAGCTGCGGAGCGCCAGCGCATTGAAACGGAACAGCGTGCGGAACGCGAGAAAAAGGAAACCGAAGAGCGTGCGCGCCGCGAAAAAGAAGAAGCCGTTGCCGCAGAACGCCGCCGCCAGGAAGAGGAAAAAGCCGCCCGTCTGGCCGAAGAGCAGCGCAAAGCTGAAGAAGAAGCGCGCCGCGCCGCAGACAAAGAGCACCGCCGCACTATCAACCGTCGCGTCATCGCCGACCTAATAGCTCAGGGCATCCCCGAAGAATTCGCGCAGAAAACACTGCTGGCGATCGCTGGCAGCAAGGTGCAGGACGCGCACATCAAATATTGAGGCAACCATGAACACATACCTCACTTACGACCGCATCGAAGACCGGCGCTGGGTTGAGCAGCAACTCACCGACGAGAAAGAGAAGTGGATCGACGACCGGGCGCAGCAAATCATCGAAATGATGCCTAAAGAGCCATCCGGCCTCTTCCACTTCTCGGTCCCGATTCACAACACGCCTTTCTCCGGACTTCGCAGCGATAAAGCTGGCGAGGCGTACAACGATTTCATTTCGGCAGTTGCTTACGCCCAAGCGGAATACGACTGGGAACACTGTACCAGCTGCCCGTTTTAATTTTTTAGGGGATTAACGATGGCAAACGAATTAACAATCACAGCAAATGCGCTGCAGGAAAAAGGCATCGACGTCGCTACCTGGAGCGCGCTGAAGAACAGTATTTACCCTGGCGCCAAAGACGAATCGGTCATGATGGCGCTCGATTACTGCCGCGCCCGTCAACTGGATCCGTTACTGAAGCCCGTTCACCTCGTGCCGATGAGCGTCAAAGACTCGAGAACAGGTAAAAGCGAATGGCGCGACGTGGTCATGCCAGGCATCGGGCTTTACCGCATTCAGGCAGACCGTTCTGGCGATTATGCCGGAGCCCGCGAGCCTGAATTCGGTCCTGACGTAACTCAGACACTTACTGGAGTCGAAGTTACCTTTCCTCAGTGGTGCAAATACACCGTGTTCAAGCGTATGCCCAGCGGCGAGATCGTAGAGTTCAGTGCGAAGGAATACTGGATTGAGAACTATGCTACCGGTGGCCGCGACACCACGGCGCCGAATGCGATGTGGAAAAAGCGCCCATACGGACAACTGGCGAAATGCGCTGAAGCCCAGGCGTTGCGTAAGGCATGGCCTGAGATTGGACAGCAGCCTACCGCCGAAGAAATGGAAGGTAAATCGCTGGACGTTGATATGCGGGACGTCCCCCCGCGCAGCACTACAGAAGCACTTCCACCAGCAGCAAGCGAAGAAACGCTTCAGGCGATCACCGATCTCTTAACATCGCTGAATAAAGACTGGGAGCAAGACTTCCTCCCAGTGTGCAGCGACATCTTCAAGCGGCCAATACTCGAGGCGTCAGACCTCACTGAAGAAGAGGCACAGAAAGGGTTCAACTTCCTTCAGAAAAAAGCTAAGGCGGCAGCATGACACCAGAAATTATCCTGTCCCGTACCGGCATTGACGTAACCACTATCCAACAGGGCGATGAGGCGTGGCACCGGCTGCGCCTCGGCGTCATTACCGCCTCTGAAGTGCACAACGTCATCGCCAAGCCAAGAACTGGGAAGAAGTGGACAGACATGAAAATGTCCTACTTCCACACCCTACTCGCCGAGGTATGCACCGGCGTCGCGCCAGAGGTTAACGCGAAGGCGCTGGCCTGGGGCAAGCAGTACGAGGAAGACGCCCGCACCCTCTTCGAGTTCACCACTGACGTGAAAGTCACGGAGTCTCCGATCCTGTTCCGTGACGAGAGCATGCGCACAGCGTGCTCCCCTGACGGCCTATGCAGTAACGAGTTCGGCCTCGAATTGAAATGCCCGTTCACCTCCCGAGACTTCATGAAATTCCGCCTTGGCGGTTTCGAAGCCATCAAGTCTGCGTACATGGCCCAGGTGCAGTACAGCATGTGGGTTACCGGGAAAGACGCTTGGTTCTTTGCCAACTACGACCCGCGCATGAAACGCGAAGGAATTCACCATGTCGTCGTTGAGCGGGATCCGCAGTACATGTCAGATTTCAACGAAATGGTGCCGGAGTTCATCGAGAAGATGGATGAGGCGCTGGCGGAGATTGGCTTCACGTTTGGCGAGCAGTGGAGGTAACCATGGGAGCCAATCACTGGCAACCGTGGGAAAACCTGTTCCTGCATGAAGTTGCCGGACAGATGCCCGTCCCATTGATTGCCGAAAAACTGGAGAGAACTGAGCGCGCCGTTTACACACAGGCCGCTCGCCTTGATGTGAAATTCCCGGGCAATACCAACTGTAGGAAGTGGACCAAAGCAGAGCTGTTTCTGTTTGGCCGGTTCACTCCTGAAGAAATCGCCGCGGCAACCGGCCGCTCTATAAACTCCGTGCGCAGCAAGCGCAACTCACTTGCCCGATCGTCAGGAGGAAAAGTCATGCCTGAATGGACTACCGAAGAGTTGGCGCTGCTGTGGCGGCACTCCAACGATGAGGTCGCGGATATTACCGGCCGCAGCATTGAAGAAGTCGGAGATAAGCGGCTGCAAACCAATATTGAGCGTAATGGCTGGGATGTTAACGATCCGGAGCGGGAGGGTGCATGATCCATTTTCACGGCGGCCCGATTACACCGGACACATGCGTGCTGAAGGCATGGAAAGGCAGACACGCCTTCATCTCGTTCGCTAACCCAGGTCAATTAGCTCTGGCCAGCGAAGTCACCCAGTCTTTCGCGCTGGATAATGGTGCATTCAGTTTCTGGACGAAAAAGCGCGTTGTTAACTGGAATGACTACTACGCGTTTGTAGGTCGCTGGATGAATCACCCACGCTTTGCTTTTGCGGTTATCCCTGACGTGATCGGCGGGACCAGTGAAGAGAACGACGCGTTAATCGCCGAGTGGCCGCACGGCAAAGTAGTAGGCGCGCCGGTGTGGCACATGAACGAGCCAGATGAACGTTTCTTCCGCCTGTGTCGGGAATTTCCGCGCGTATGCATCGGTAGCATGGGTGAATACGACGCGAAGCGACCGCGCTCATGTCGGGCAAAGTTACGCGATCTCATCCGTCACGTTGTCGATATAAACGGTTATCCAATAACAAAGCTTCACGGCCTGCGCATGCTGAATAAAGATATCTTCTCCCACGTTCCGCTCTCGTCTGCTGACAGCACAAACGTAGCTCGCAATATCGGTATAGACAAAGTGTGGAACGGTTCCCCCTACGCGCCGGCAAGCAAAGAAACACGCGCTGCGGTGCTGGTCGAACGCATTGAAGCCTACAACTCTGCAATTTCGCTGAATTACGACGCAGAACGTGATCGATTCACGCCACAACTTGCTTTTGAGGTTTGACACTATGACCTATCAACTACACGTCGGGCGTTGCGAGGACGTCTTGAAAACGTTGCCGGATAACTCAGTTGACGCCATCGTGACTGATCCTCCGTATGGTCTGAGTTTCATGAACCACAAATGGGATTACGACGTCCCAACCGTTGAGCAGTGGCAGGAGTGCCTGCGCGTTCTCAAACCTGGCGGCCATCTTCTGGCTTTCGGCGGTTCACGAACCTATCACCGCCTTGTGGTTAATGCAGAGGATGCCGGTTTCGAAATCAGGGACCAAATCCTCTGGATTTACGGCAGCGGCTTCCCGAAGTCACACAACCTTGATGGAGAATTTGACGGCTGGGGAACAGCCCTGAAGCCTGCTCACGAGCCGATCCTCATGGCTCGCAAGCAATTCAAAAAAACGGTGTCGGCAAACATGGCTGAGCATGGTACCGGGGCGATCAATATCAATGCCTGCCGCATCCCTACCGACGAGGATTTAAATGGCGGCTCTGGCAGCCTGCTTTCACACCAGCGCGACGGTACCGAACCTATTGCTGATTACGAGCAGGCACCAGAGGGTCGCTGGCCGGCAAACATCATTCACGACGGAAGTGATGTTGTCGTGTCAGCGTTCCCGGATGCGAAAGGCCAGCAAGGCGCGCTTACCGGCAATGAGCCCAGTTCGAAAATGGGAGCGGCTAATTGCTACGGGCAAATGGACCGGCGGCGCGAATCAACTCCACGCATCGATAGCAGCAAAAGCGCCGCCAGGTTCTTCTACTGCGCCAAGGTAAAACCGAAAGAGCGCGATGAAGGCCTCGAGAGATTCATTGCGACGTCAGCCAGCGACATGACCGGCGGACGCAAAGAAGGGAGCGTCGGCATTAACGATCCGCGCGCCGGTGCCGGGCGTACCAGTGGTGCGAAGAATAATCACCCCACCGTTAAGCCGATAGCTCTGATGAGTTACCTCTGCAGACTGATTACTCCGCCTGGCGGTACCGTGCTTGATCCGTGGATGGGAAGCGGGAGCACAGGCCGGGCAGCAATCGAGGAAGGGTTTAACTTCATCGGAATCGACCTGAACCCTGATTTCGTAACCATTGCTTCTGCGCGTATTGCTCACTCCTTCAAAAAGACGACGGAGGCCGCATGACGCCAGAAACAGACAACGCCATCCGCGCCGCCTGCCCCGTTGCACCGAAGAAATCCAGCAGGCCATGCGCAAGAAGCCAAAACCAAACTGGAACGAAACGGTGCCTCCCATCATCAACAAGCATCACAAGAAAATTGAAGCTCTTGGAGTTAGCCTCCTGGAGTTCGTCGTTAACACAGGGCGGATTAATCGCCGCTTCGGAGTTGAATCGTGAAGATAGAAAAAAGCGATGTTCTGGCGTTTACCATTTCAGACGTTGAACGCCTCGACCCTGTCAGGGTGATGATTGAAAACTATGAGCTTGGTAAGGGGCGCATCACCATCACCTGCTTCGGTAAGGCGTGGACCGGAGCCTGGTTTGCTATGGGCGGTGACACTGTTCAGGACTTCATTAAGCGCGTCAGCAATGAGTACCTTATCGGCTATTTCGACCCGCAGCTGCAAAGCACAGTGGATGATGACAATGACGCTAACCTCGTTTTCGTTAAGGGTGAGATTATCAGGCTGCGTCGCGAGCATGAAATTGACGGCAATGAAGCCCGCTCAATGTGGGATGAGGCTGAAGATGCTGAAGATGTGAAGGCGAGCTGCTGCAACTATCTCGTCGGCGACAAGCTGCTTAACCTGCTGGGTGATGATCCATGGTATGCAAAATGGCCGTCTGTGCCGAACCATCATTATCAGTACCTCGAACGCATCATTGATGCAGTGCGCGGTGGGCTCGCAGCACTGGAGCGCGCCGCATGAAGGCACTAATCACCAGGTCGCTATCGCGGCCTTTTTTATTGCTGGCGTTCACCTTCAACCGTATTAACCGACAGTTCCGGGAGCATTGACCATGGCCGATATCATCGATACCGCAGCAGAGATTGAAGAGCTTCAGCGTAACGCTGCCCTTTCCGCTCACCGAGTAAACCGCAACGCCGTATCAGCTGAACACTGCGAAGAATGTGGAGAAGAAATTCCCGAGCCGCGACGAACTGCTGTTCCCGGCTGCCAGACGTGCTCCAGTTGCCAGAAAGAAATTGAATTTAGAAATAAGCGAAATAATAAGTAATGATTAAATTATTTGTGTGACACCCATAATCAACATAACAAAAAAAACATATCCCACCCACATAACAACTTATTTTATTCTTTATTTCTAAAATAAAAGCAGTCTCGAACCCTCATATTGTCTTTGATTTTACCTACTGGTGTGACTGCAAGATTTTTATCACCACTAATAAACAAATACTTAGTAAACCCATTGACGCATGACCCAAAAACCATGCCATCCCCTGAGGAAGCTAGAAGTATATATTCGGAACGTCCATTCATTGAATAATATTCGGCCTTAGAATATGCCTGTAATTTTCCAAGCATTGTTGGAACGGTATATACCATCATGCTCGCCATAATGATAAATCCTCCATAGGCATATACATCTAACTTCTTACCATCCAATATGTCAATTAGAACCATTGAGAAAGGAGCGCCAATAATAAAAAATGATAACACGGACAATAAACTGATTGGAGAGTTTTTATAAAAGATAACACCTAAATCCTCCACACCAAAGACTGTTATGAAAATCGCAACTGTTAAAAAGAAAACCACAAAAGGAATTATTTTCTTTTGATTTACAGAGGAAATAAAAATACATATTGATGCTATCATTGCCGTACAAACAAAGAACAAGGACAACGATTTCAGTGCAGTGACAAGATCAAACATCACATATTCTTCTGGATATCCGTAAAACGCTGAAAATGCTAATTGATAGAAATACGAAACCAGATATCCAACTGAGGATAAAATCGCCAGCAGAGGAATGTTTTTCTTAAAAAACGTCAATATAGCATTCATGAAAATAATCCCAAAATGAAATTTTTAATATTTAAAAACCGCAATTGCAAGGAGCCTTATATACCAGAAACTAGTAATTGTTTGCAATAGAAGATGAATTACATTGGTCAGTCACACACGGGAAAATTTTTTACCTGATTTCGAATAATCAACACGACGCAACAGACGTGGGTATACTCACGCCGGTTGCCAGGAGTCATCTATGGCACAGGTCATTTTCAATGAAGAGTGGGTTGTTGAGGCCAGACTCACCGAAAGAACCGGTCTCACTGAAGGCCAAATCAAAAATTACCGACTGAAGCTGTGGGTTGAAGGCGTGCACTTTAAACATCTAACAGCCCAGGGGCAAACCGACAACTCCAAAGGATTGCTCTGGTACAACTTACCTAAGATAAACCAGTTAGTGCAGGATATCTGATGAACCTCCCTACCGGCGTAGAGTTACATAACGGAAAAATCCGCATCACGTTTTACTATCGTGGAGTGAGATGCCGCGAGGTACTTCGCGGCTGGCTGGTGAACAACAGCAATCTGAAAAAAGCTGGAAATCTTAGAGCACTTATAGTCAGTGAGATCCAATTAGGGACTTTCGACTACGCCAGCCGATTCCCTGAATCCAAAGCACTCAGTAAATTCGGTACTACGAAGCGAATAAGTACATTTGCCGAGTTATGCGAGCTTTTTACTGACTCAAAATCTCTGGAGGTCTCCCATGCCTCAATGCTGACGATCCGCTCCACTGTTAATACCCTCAGACGGGTTGTTGGGGATAGGACAAGCCTGTCGGACATACAGAACGCAGACATCCTCGCTTATCGACGGGAATTGCTTTTTGGTGAAGTTGTGAATCCTGGACTACCGAATTTTAAGAAGCAGGGCCGTTCACCATCACGAGTAAATACATTAATAAGCGTCTTGAAAGAGATGCTGAAAATGGCTCACCGAAGCCAGTTCATAACCCATACACCTTTCGATGGCGTATCGACCTTAAAGGTATCAAAACGGTCACCTGATCCTCTCACCTTTGAGGAGTATCGGTCATTCATTTCACATCTCTCTGAACTTCATTCTTTAATATGGACAGTAGCCACTCATACAGGCATGCGACACGGTGAACTTTGCGCCCTCGCCTGGGAAGATGTTGACCTCATAAAAGGAGAGATCCACGTATCTCGCAACCTGACTCGTAAAGGGTTGTTCGTCCCGCCAAAAACTGACGCTGGCATAAGGACAATTACTCTGCTTCAGCCTGCACTGGAAGCTCTAAAAAAACAGTGGGAAGTTACAGGTTCACTTCCTGCGCACGAAATCGTCTATCATCATCGCGAGCATGGAAAAACCGAAACGCAGCGCATCAGGACGGTATTTGTACCAGATCGGCGTTCGACCAAAAAGACAGGTTATTACTCCAAAAACTCTATATCCTATGGATGGAAGAATGGATTGCGCAGGGCCGGAATCAGAGATCGGCACCCATATCAGTCGAGACATACTTATGCCTGCTGGTCGCTTTCTGCTGGAGCGAATCCTTCCTTTATTGCTACACAGATGGGACATGAGGATTCAAGGATGGTTTATGAGGTCTATGCGAAGTGGATCGGAGATATGGATAAGGACCAGGTTGCTATTATTAACAGGAGGATTCTTGTCAATATGCCCCCGTCACGCCCCCATAACGATTTGAAGCCCAAGAAAATCTTTTAAATTCATCATGCAACAGCACGAACCAATAAATTTGCATGATTTATTGATCTGACAAAACCTCCCCCCTGTTTCATTCAAGATATATAGGTTACTCTTTTAATTACAGACTGTGGTGACAGTAGTAAGGAGACCTGTATGGCCAAGTATCAAAACATGCTGGTAGCTATCGATCCGAATCAGGACGATCAGCCGGCATTACGACGTG
>Ga0209370_1002672_pt1 | contig 12425 bp, 9 predicted proteins | sample AgamicAtPrz_FD_187164 | JGI IMG/M metagenome (GOLD analysis project Ga0209370, IMG submission 187164) | Agave microbial communities from Guanajuato, Mexico - At.P.rz (SPAdes) (version 2) | ecosystem: Host-associated > Plants > Phyllosphere > Phylloplane/Leaf | place: Guanajuato, Mexico... | reverse complement strand
ACGGCCACAAGACCCAGCTGCGCAGCTGGGCCGACCAGGGTTACTGGCTGCTATTGCCGCTGTTGCTGCTGGCCGCCTGCGCCGGCCGCCGCGGCTGGCTGCTGTGCCTGCCACTGCTGTTGCTCGGTACTCCGCAAACCGGCATGGCGATGAGCTTCGACGACCTCTGGCTGCGCGCCGACCAGCAGGGCCAGCGCCTGCTCGAAGCCGGCCGCCCCAAGGAAGCCGCCGAGCGCTTCGAGGACCCGCACTGGCGCGGCATGGCGCTCTACCAGGCCGGCGATTACGCGGCGGCCGCCGAACAGTTCGGCAAAGACGACAGCGCACCGTCGCTCTACAACCGCGGCAATGCTCTGGCGCGCAGCAACGAGCTGGAAGCGGCCATCGATGCCTACGACCGCGCCCTGGAAATCGATCCGCAGCTGCAGCAGGCCGCGAAGAACAAGGCCCTGGTCGAGGAACTGCTGCGCCAGCGCCAAGAGCAGGCCGAGCAACCGGACGAAGGCGAAGACCAGCAACCCGACGACAAGCCCGACGAGCAACAACCGCCCGGCCAATCCTCGGCGTCCGGCGAAGACCAACCGCCCAAAGGCCAGGGCCAGCCAGCGACCGCCCAGGAGCAGCAGCCGCCTACCCAGGAACAGCCGCAGCCGAACCCGACCGGCGAAGGTGAACCTGCGGACAAGGCCGAGCCGACGCAGAACGCACCGTCTGAAAAAGCAGCCCCCGAAGCCGATACGCCCCTCGATGGCGAGCGGCGCCAGGCTCTGGAACAATGGCTGCGGCAGATTCCCGATGACCCGGGCGAATTGCTGCGCCGCAAATTCTGGTACGAACAGCAACAGCGTCAGGAACAAGCCCGATGACCCGCCTGCTCTGCACCCTGCTCTTCTGTTTGCTGGCATGGCAGGCCAGCGCGCAGGACTTTACCGCCAGCGTCGACCGCAGCCGGCTGAATCTGGGCGAAAGCCTCGACCTGACCCTCGAATCGACGGACGCCACCGAATTCGGCAAACCCGACCTCACGCCACTCAACGAGCTGTTCGATGTGCTCGGTACACGCCAGGTCAACCGCCTGACCAGCCTGGAAGGCCAGGCGCGCGCCAGCACCCGCTGGATCGTCACCCTCAAACCGCGCCACAGCGGCTTCGTGGTGATTCCGCCGCTGCGCCTGGGTGACGCGCAGAGCCAGCCGGTCAGCCTGCATGTGGTAGAGGCCACCAGCCAGAACAGTGACGAGCAGATGGCACCGATCTTCATCGACGCCAGCCTGGATCACGAGAGCGTCTACGTGCAGGCGCAGAGCGTGCTGACCCTGCGCATCTACCACTCGGTGTCGCTGTATGACGACAGCAGCCTCACCCAGCTGGAAATCCCCGATGCGCGGGTCGAATCCCTCGGCGAGCCACGCACTTACGAGCAGGACATCGGCGGCGTGCGCCACGGCGTGATCGAACTGCGCTACGCCATCTTCCCGCAGAAGAGCGGCCAGCTGACCATCCCCAGCCAGGTGTTCAGCGCCACCCTGGCCGACCGCAGCAGCCGCAACGGCTACACGCCGTTCGGCCCGCGCCCGGGCAAGGTCACCCGCGTGCGCTCCCCGGAGATCCCGCTGACGGTCAAGGCCAAGCCCGCCGACTACCCGGCCGATGCGCCCTGGCTGCCGGCCCGCGCCCTGAGCCTGGCCGAAGCCTGGAGCCCGGAGCCGGGCGAAATCAAGGTCGGTGATTCGCTGACCCGCAGCCTGATGCTCAAGGCCGACGGGCTGTCCAGCGCCCAGCTGCCGCCATTGCCGGCCACCGAAGTGGAAGGCTTGCGCCGCTACCCCGATCAGCCGCAGCTGACCAACGAGAGCAGCGAGCGCGGCGTTATCGGCAGCCGTGAAGAGCGCGAGGCGCTGGTCGCCAGCAAGGCCGGCACTCTGGAGCTGCCGGCGGTGGACCTGGTGTGGTGGAACACCCACGAGGATCGCCTCGAGCACAGCAGCTTGCCGGCGCGCACCCTGAAAGTGGCCGCCGACCCGGCACTGAGCGTCGAGCAACCGGTGGAAACCCGCCCGCGCGAGAGCGCCGCCAGCGACGTATTGCTGTGGCCCTGGCAGCTGAGCACCGTGCTGCTGGCGCTGACCACCCTGCTCGGCTTCGGCCTCTGGTGGCACGCGCGCAGCCAGCCGGCCGTGCAGCGCAGCGCACAAGTCGGGCCCAGCCCGCGCACCCTGCTCGACGACCTCAGGCGCGCCTGCCTGGCCAACGACAGCCAGGCCACCCGCCAGGCCCTCGACGCCTGGGCGCGCCAGCAACCGGAAACCCTTGCCGACATGGCCGCGCGCTTCGCGCCGCTGTCCGAAGCGCTGGACGGCCTCAACGGCGCGCTGTACAGCGAAGCCGGCCAGCATTGGCAAGGCAAGCAGCTGTGGCAGGCCATCGGCGCGCTGCCGGCTGCGGAGAAAACCCAGGACAACGGCCAGGACGGCGGCCAGCTGCCGCCGCTCTACCCGCGCTGAACGGAGACCGCATGGACGCTCGCCCCGCTTGCCCCCAGTTCTGGCGCGACGCCGCCCTGCCCTTTATCGAGCTGCGCTCCATCGAGGATGGCCGCCAGGTCTGCTACGGACGGCACAGCCACGCGTTCTTTTCCATAGGCGCGATCACCAGCGGCCAAAGCACCTACAGCAACCGCGAGGTGGATCGTCAGGTGAGCCAGGGCACGGTGGTGCTGATGAACCCCGGCGACGTGCACGCCTGCAACCCCATCGACGGCGAGCCCTGGTCGTATCTGATGTGCTACGTCGACCCGCAGTGGCTGGGCGAGTTGCAGCATGCCCGGGGCTTTACCGACACACCCGCTTTCCAGCGCTTCGCCTCCATCGCCAGCGACGATGCCGAGCTGTACCAGGGCCTGCTGGCATTGCGGCGCAGCCTGCTCGATCCATCGGCCAGCACCGCCGAGAAGCGCACCCAAGCCGAAGCATTCTTCAGCCTGGCGTTGCAGCGGCTGGTACTTGAAGGCGAGCGTGACGACAGCCTGAACCCGCGCCTGGAACTGGCCGCCGAGCTGATCGAGCAGCACTGCGGCGAGCCGCTACGTCTCGATACCCTGTGCGAAGCGGCGCAACTGTCTCCGTCGCAATTGATCCGCGGCTTCAAACAACGCTATGGCCTGACGCCCCACGCCTACCTGCTCAACCGCCGCATCCAGTTCGCCCACGCGCGCCTGAAAAGCGGCGCGGCCCTGGCCGAAGTCGCCCAGGAAGCCGGCTTCGCCGACCAGGCACACTTCCAGCGCACCTTCAAACAACTCCTCGCCGCCACCCCCGGCCAGTACCGCGGCTAGCGACAAACACCCGTAGTCTGACCCAAGCCGCTAGCCTGGCGTTGAGCTCAGCGATACCCAGGAATCACTCGCGAAGGTGCCCCGGGTATCGCTACGCTCAACCACGGGCTACGGTTCTTAGGCCAGCACCAGATACCCCGCACTGGCCACCAGCAACCCCGCCAGCACCCGATTGAATACCCGCACCCGCTGCGGCGCCTGCAGGTAAGGTTGCAAACAGGTACCGGCAATAGCCCAACAAGCCAGCGACAGATAACAGACCACGCAATAGATCGCCGCGAACAGCACCACCAGCCCGATATCGCCATCAGCCGCAAAGGCACCCATGCCGGCAATCGCCGCCAGCCACGCCTTGGGGTTGAGCCATTGCATCAGCGCACCGCCAGCAAAGGACGCAACCGCCCCACCTTCAGCGCTGTGCAACGCGGCATTATCGACAACCAAGCGCCAGGCCAGATAAAGCAGAAAGGCCACGCCAGCCCACTGGATCGCCGCCGTCAGCCAGGGCAACAGCACCAGCAACTGATGCAACCCCAGGCCAATCAACACCAGCAGTAACGTAAAGCCCAGGGTCGCTCCGGCAACATGCCTCATGGCTACCCGCAGGCCATATCGGGCACCCGCACTCAGCGAAACCAGATTGACCGGCCCGGGTGAAATGGAAGCGGCCAGCGCGAACGCCGCCATGGACAGATACAGACTCATCATCACGCATACCTCACTGCTGATCGAGTGGGGCACGTTACGCAGCGCCAATGCGGGCGTATTGAAGAAAATTTGCATGCTCTGAAACGAAAAAACCGCGGCCAGGCCGCGGTTTTTCATTTACCGATCATCTCTAAATAAGCGGACAAATTTACTTTAGACAAATGGCACAGTGCCATAAATAAATCTATCCCTTTTTCATAGATACATTTTCACTCATAAATTATCAGTAATTCCTAATTGCGCTTAACGCCGCGCTCCGCGGCAAATTTACGCGCAGCGGAAAATTTTCCCGACAGCAGCACTTTGTTAAGTGTTCATTGCTCGTGTGCATGAGCCAGTATGTCCTGCGCTTTAAGCAACACATATGCAGGCTTATGTAATTGACTATTGACATCCAATTCATGACCAGATTTATGTCCAATTAGCAGCTGCAATATTGGCAACAGTCCTCCAACACCTGGCAATACTTGATCTGTTGCAACCCCATATGCCGATAGGCCGAGGCCCAAGAGCCCATAGGTAACTTTCCAATATTTGGCTGAATGCTTTTGGGTTCGTTGCAACTCTGCTCTGACTTGCGCAGCCTGCTCCCTCAGCTCCATTATTTGCTCTCTAGACGATTTTCCACTTGAAGTAGAGCCGGACATTATCTGAAATAATTTTTCTCTGAATAGCGGTAGAGCCTCACTAGCTTCTTCTCTCAACTCCAAAATTTGTGCTGGGTTAAGAGAGCTTACCCAAGGAATAGAGAACTCTCTTTCATTATCCAATAGCTGTAGCGCAGAGTGATTTACGAACCGCCCCTCGCTATGCAATAAGCCAGCCAAACCTATTCTTGAATTAGAAACAACGGAACCACCAGTTAAAGAAGCCTCTCGCGCAGTCCAGAAAATTGACCTAATTTGCTCCGCTGTCCATGCTCGCGCGAAATCCATTTTCTTGGGCTTTTTTTGATTAAACCCCGTGAGTTTGATTGAAGGGTAAACACATGATCCGACATCTGCCACAAAGCCATCAGACGTTTTTTCCAAGCTGAACTCTGCTTTAAATTCCTTTGCTATTACTTCGGTGGCTTCTTCAATTCTTGAGTAGAACTCAGCGAAGCAGGAGGAACACGTGATCGCCCAAGGGGTTCTGAATTTTATAATTCCCTTAGAAATCAATGGAAACAGGGTAAACAAGACCATCAAGTCTTCAAGCATGTAGTCTAATTTCTCATTTGTGGGCCGACCAAAATCAATAAACCTTTCAGTCAAAAGATCTGTCATCCACACTCGATCAGAAATCAACCCCATGCTTCGTGATATTCTTTCGGCAGTTGCGACTCTGCAGGGGAGTTCCTCACAACCGGCACCTATCAATAAATCCATGGCTCCATGAAGATGAACTTCAAAATTATTTTGTGAATCTATATCTCTTCCATGCTTTGCCTGATAATAGAAATAACCTTCGGATTGATCTCTCAACTCCTTTAGCATCCCTTTTAATGTTTTTCTCATATCAGACCAAGACTCTTTCCCTGCTAGTTCTTGGTGCAAAATTATTAAAGCTGGAGGAACATGAGATATTCCTTCAATCATATTATTTTCTCCTACTGGACACTTAACGGCCGCAGCATTCGCGGCTTTGCAATGAAGCCGAAGCCACAATGCAAAGGACGTCGCAGCGTTTGTGATTATTAGATTCCGCCTTCAAGGCTCTAGCTCATCTAAAACTGAGTTAAAACGGCGTGCTACATGTTCGTCGCTTATTGCGTATCTAACGGGCTTACTCTTTTTCTCTAAGCCAGCAACGATTGGATATATATTTCGCGATTTGATTTTCAAAATATTAATAGCTATTGGAGCACCAACATTGCTATAAAAAACATTACGCACATTACCATATGAAGTTCTCCCGCCAGATGATCCGATGTAGCACAATACTAGCCACTCCACATATTGGGCCAAAGACTCTTCTGGACAAAACTCCAAGCCACCAATTTCTTCAAGATTTCGTAAAAGCTCTCCATGGGAATTATGTGCCCCCCATGAATACCCAACCTTTTTCATTTCATCAAAATAGCTATCATAAAAATCTTTGATTTGCGCTTGCTTTAAATAGGGTAAAAGACCTGAACCATAAGCAACACGAGCTTCTATTAGAGTCGGACCACGTTTCCCAATGCGCTGAACAAACTCCCTAGCACAAGTAATTAAAACTTGATTATGTGCCATTGACCTTAATGAATAAAGAGCCATGTAGCAGTTGTGACGAACAACATCAGGTAGTTCAACATTCAGCGAGGAGCTTATTAAGAATTTATAGATTTCCATTTGTCTAGGTTCGGGCGCATGACTAAACTCCTCAAGAAGACTTTCATTGAGAGAGGTTGCCTCGGAACGCTCAACAATTTCTTTAATATCCGTAAGCTTAATAAGCTCGATAGGATCTTTAGATAGGATTACATCCACACAAGTTCTGAAAATGTATACGCAATCTTCAACTCCCGCCTCGTACTCATCATCTTCGTGCTCTAAGTCTTTGCGAATATCGTAAGCACGAAGAATTCGTCGATATTCTGGACGAGAAAGAAGCCCCATGCGATAAGCGAGATCAATCATTCGCAGGGTTGAATAGTTCTCTATATTTTCCGCTGATGATATCGGTGGTAGTTTATGCTGTTTTGCAGCTTCAGCAGCGATATCGATACCCGCAAATAATATTTTCTCTCTAAGATCATGAATAGATGCGTTAAATAGTCTCTGGCAAGCACTACTAGGGTCAACATGCAGCAATTTTGTGACACGCTGGATAAGGTTTTTCGCTTGCCAATGTGGACGAATTTGTAACAGCAAAGCATTAACACCAGAAGCTTCGATGATTTCCATATTTGCACTTGGAATTAATTCTTGTCCGCTACTCATTTAGTACTCCCAAAGAATCTAACGTGGGACGCTAAGCACCGTTCGCGCGATTTTGGCGAGCGTGTGCTTCAGCGACTTGTTATCCATCAATACACTCCGCTCTGCGCAGCAGAGCTGTAAATGCAATGAAAGTTCGGGCGGGATAAAAATGAAAAATCACGTTGTAACGCAGTATAGAGACTCGGCGTGTGCATTAGCTTAGTTAAGCGCCGCCGAGTGTCCATACTGCGCAATAGCTGCTTTTTCGATTTTTCGCCAGCCTGATTCCTTGGCATTTACGGCTCCTTGAACTCGGTCTATATATTGCGTGGATAACAGTGATTAAACAGAATGCTGCATTAACGCAATAGTAAAGCGTTCTGTATAACCGCGCCCTACCCGCACTCGCAAAAACTAAACTCCATGTCAATCAACAGCTTACCCATCTATGGAACGGCCAAAAAAGGGGACAGATTCTGAGGAATCCCCACAAATCTACTCTAGCGCTTGAACTTGCCGGTGAACCTCGTCACGCAGCAATAGCTCCATCTTGGCAAGTGCCGAATAGGATAAATCGCTAGCCGAGCGCCGTAGGTATTCAAGGCCGACACGCCAGAGCGACAGCACAGTTTTATGCCTAACGCTATTGCTCTGAAAACGGCGCGACTTGCCTGTCGTGTGAGCCTGTAGGCCAGCCAAGTACAGCGCATAACACGCCAGCGCTGCGATCAGCAGCAGGATCTCGATACGTCGTGGGCAGCGGGTCCGGTGCAGGTCGAAAGCAAAGCCGAAACGTAGGCTTTTCACATCCCGAAAGCCTTCCTCAATCTGCATCCGTTTTCGGTAGATCCCTACGACCTGACGTGCCGTCCAGTCGGGTTGTGGCAGGTTACTGGCGAGCAACCAGGGCTCTTGTTCACGGCGTGCACTCTGTCGGCTGAGCTTGTTGCGCGCGATGCTGCCCGTCACGCGTCGATGTTTCCTGCCCTTCGGCGGCTGGTGAATGCCGTACAACGCAACTTTGTGCGGTGCACTGCGTGTCATCTCGATTTGCCCGAGTGACCGCGCACTAGATGTCATCTGCAGGTAGAGCTGCTTGATCGGCTGCCATTGACCTTGCTCGTCGCGATAAAGATCACGATTGCGGACACGCCCCACGTAATACCACCCCTTGGCTTCGACCGCCTGGAACCAGGGGCGGCGAAACCCGGCATCGGTTACCAAGATCGGCACACATTGATCGGGAAGCATGGCTTGCAGTGCGTCAAGCAGTTGCTTCTGGCGCTGAGGGCAACCTTCACGGTCATGCACGCTTTCGTATACCGGGAACGCCCGCCCGGCCAGCGGTATTGAAGCGCGCAGCAAGTAAAGGTCAGAGGCCGCATTGATCGGCGACCAATCAACCAGAATCAATGGATGACGCAGGGAGCCAATCAGAGCAGTCAGCATTTTCCAATAGAACAGAGGACGCTCCGACTGAAGCTGGGCGTTACCCAACAAGCGACCCACGCGCTTGATCGAGTGCTTGGTGTAAGCCTCGCTGGGCATGGCCCTGCCCAGATCGGTCAGAGTCAGGCGATGCCCATGCAGCAAGGCACTGACACAACTCATCAAAGAGCTCAGTCGCTTGCTGTGGATCGTGGGGAGTGCTTGGGAAAATGCCTTGTGTAAGAATCGTACTGCCTGCATGAGTCTCGGGGGTTGGTTTGTTTGGCGACTACCAAACTGCCCGACTCATGCAGGCATCTTCAAGCTATCCATTTGATCTGCATGAATATTTTGTGGGGATTCCTCAGGGACAGATTTATTTTTAGGCCGATGGCGCTGTACCACAAATAAATCTGTCCCCTTTTCCTCGTCCCCTTTTCCTCAATATGGTGAACTCGGATTTGCCTTTTCCTGTACAACAGATGCGGCACGATCTGCTGCTAATGCGCGTGCAAAGACCAAAAAGCTTTCAATGTCTTTGACATCCTCAAGTAATTTGCTTACGTCCATTGTTTAGCACCTAACGCACGGGTTCACCCGCGCTGAGCGCGAGCGATGGAAGTCACGCCGGAGGCGTGGCCGTCGGGTGGAAGCGCTGGTTGGGCGGCGAGCAGTAGCACAGCTGCTCCACTGCTTGCGATTTTGGCTATTGAACTATAAATGCTTTTTAGCGGGCCATGAGCGAGAAGAGCTTCCGGGAGTGGCTGCCCCCCGTGTCCAGGATCGTTGTACGCAAAAAACTCCGCGTCCATTTCACACATGGCTAGAAACGAAGTGGCGACAATGGCGGTGCCGCAATGTGCACAACGTAGAACATAGGAGCCATGTTGCACGATGGCTTCGATCTGTTCGGAACTGCACTCGCTGCACTTCATGAGGATTCTTTCCTTCGACGCTCAATAGGGATAGGTAGAATTCTTCGTTAACACGATAGTAAATCGTTCTGTATAAGCGCGCCCTACCCGTATTCGCAAAAATTAAACTCCATATCAATCAACAGCTTACTCACCTATAGAGCGGCCCAACCTGTATTGGCCTGACTTCCGCATTTCACGGCCAGCACTGCCCCATAAAAATCAGCACCATCGTGCATTAGCAAAACGACCTCTACGGCATGTAAATGCCGTAGAGGGCGCGCCTTTACCGAGCCAACCCGTCAGTGCGCCAGCAGCGAACCACCCTTCTTGCCCGCCAGTTTCTCGGGCTTGATCAGGTAGTGGGCAAGGGCCGGCAGCAGCCATAGGGCGCCGAACATGTTGACGATGAACATGAAGGTCAGCATCAGGCCCATGTCGGCCTGGAACTTGATCGCCGAGAACATCCAGGTCGCCACGCCGATGGCCAGGCACAGGCCGGTGAACAGCACGGCTTTACCGGTCGAGCGCAGGGTCTGGTAGTAGGCTTCCTGCAGCGGTAGGCCGGCGCGCAGGAAGGTTTCCAGGCGGCTGTAGATGTAGATGCCGTAGTCCACGCCGATGCCGACGCCCAGGGCGATCACCGGCAGGGTCGCGACCTTCACGCCGATGCCCAGGAAGGCCATCAGGGCGTTGCCGAGGATCGAGGTGAGGATCAGCGGCAGCACGATGCACACGGTGGCGGCGAAGGAGCGGAAGGTGATCATGCACATCACACCGACGCACAGGTACACCAGCACCAGAATCAGCAGCTCCGAGGTGCTGATCACTTCGTTGGTGGCCGCTTCGATACCGGCGTTACCGGCGGCCAACAGGAACTGCACGTTCTCGGACTGATGCTCGGCGACGAAGCCCTCGACCGCCTTCACCGCACGTTTGAGGGTTTCCGCCTTGTGGTCTTCGAGGAACACCAGCACCGGCGCCACCGAGCAGTCGCCGTTATACAGGCCGTCGGCGCGAGCGATGGAGTTGTTGAGCACGTCGGGGTTGCGCGACAGGGTTTCCCATTTCAGGTTGCCCTCGTTCATGCCCTTGATCACCTGGCGCGACACGCTGACCATGGAAATCGCCGACTGCACGCCCGGCGTGTTGTCCATGGTCCACATCAGCTCGTCCATGGCGGCCATGGCCTCAAAGGTCGAGCAGCCTTCGGGCGCGGTCTTGACCATCACCACCAGCACGTCGGAGCTGGTCGAGTAGTTGCGAATCACGAAGTCGTTATCCAGGTTGTAGCGCGAATCCGGGCGCAGCTCCGGCGCGCCCTGGTCGAGGTCGCCGACCTGCAGGTGCTGGTGCTGGTACCAGAAGCCGCCGACCGCGGCGACCAGCGCCAGGCTCACGGAGATTGGCGCCACGCGGCCGCTGGCGAAGTTGGACAGGCGGCGCCAGAACGGATGTTCGCTGACCGCATCGCGCTTGCTGCGCTCCACCGCCTTCTTGCTGATGCCGATATAGGAAATCGCCACCGGCAGCAGGATCAGGTTGGTGAACACGATCACCGCCACCCCGATGGAGGCGCCGATGGCCAGCTCGCGGATCACGCCAATATCGATCAGCAGCAGGGTGATGAAACCCACGGCGTCGGCGAGGATGGCGATCATCCCCGGCAGGAACAGTTGGCGGAAGGTCAGCCGCGCGGCGGTCAGCGAGTTGTCGCAGCCGCCGGATTGCAGGGCGATACCGTTGATCTTCTGCACGCCGTGGGAAATGCCGATGGCAAAGATCAAAAACGGCACCAGCATCGAATAAGGATCGAGCCCGAAGCCCACCGTGTGCATCAGGCCCAGCTGCCAGCCCACCGCCACCAGGGTGGTGATCAGCACGGCGATGGTGCTGCGAATACACCAGGTGAACCAGTACAGCAGCACGAAGGTGACCAGCAGCGCCACGCCGAAGAACAGCGCGACCATCAACAGGCCATCGATCAGGTCACCGACCTTCTTGGCGAAACCGATGATGTGGATCTGCACGTCCGGGTTCTGCGCCTGGTACTTGTTGCGGATCTTCTCTTCGAGCTGGTGGGAGAACTGCTGGTAGTCGAGTTTGATCAGGCGGCCCTGGTCCTCTGGGTCCGGGTAGGACTCGAGCAGCGGCACGTCAATGATGCTGGACTTGAAGTTGTTGGCCACCAGGCGGCCGATCTGCCCGGATTTGAGCACGTTGCCGCGCAGCTCTTCGAGGCTCTGCGCGCTGCCATCGTAGGTTTGCGGAATCACCTCGCCACCGGCGAAGCCTTCCTCGGTCACCTCGGTCCAGCGCACGCTGGGGCTCCACAGCGACTTGAGCCCGGAGCGGTCGACGCCCGGGATGTAGAACACCTCGTCGTGGATCTGGCGCAGGGTTTCCATGTAGGACTGGCTGAAGATGTCGCCGTCCTTGGCCTCCACGGAAATACGCACGGTATTGCCGAGGTTCGCCAGGTCGTTGCGGTGCTCCATCATGTTCTGGATGAACGGATGGCTCAGCGGGATCATCTTCTCGAAGCTGGTCGAGGGGCGCACTTGGGTGGCCTGGAAGAACAGGAAGACGCTGACCAGCAGGCAGATCAGGATCACTGCCGGTCGGTTGTTGAAGATCAGGCGCTCCAGCAGGCTGGCCTTGTCTTGATCAAGGTTATTCATCGAACACTACCCCAGCTTGTTATTGTTGGCCTGGATTGGCACCGGTTTCGGTGGTCAGGCGTACGCCGCCCTGCCCGACCAGTACCAATTTGCCGTCTGCACCGGCGGTGACGCCCGCCACGGACAAGCGATCCGGGCGGTTGAACACGCTGAAGCTGTTGCCGTGGTCGGTGCTGCGCAGCACGCTGCCGCCATGGCCGACCACCACGATGCTGCCGTCTTCCAGGGTCGCCGCACTGGCCAGCCCGAACTCCAAGTCGCCGCCACCGGCTGTGGTCAGCGCCACCTGCTGCCAGGTTTCACCGGCGTCCTTGGAATGGAACAGGTGGCCGCGCAGGCCGAACATCACCAGGCCATTGGCCTCGCCGCTGGCGATCACGCCGAACAGCGAGCCCTGATAGGGGCTTTCCAGGGTTTCCCAGCTTTGCCCGCCGTCGGTGGAGCGAAATACGCTACCCGCCTCGCCGACGATGAAC
>Ga0209370_1002665_pt1 | contig 12455 bp, 10 predicted proteins | sample AgamicAtPrz_FD_187164 | JGI IMG/M metagenome (GOLD analysis project Ga0209370, IMG submission 187164) | Agave microbial communities from Guanajuato, Mexico - At.P.rz (SPAdes) (version 2) | ecosystem: Host-associated > Plants > Phyllosphere > Phylloplane/Leaf | place: Guanajuato, Mexico... | reverse complement strand
AAGTCTTTGCCGAGGCGGTGAGCTCTGAAAATATGGGTAACCTCGAACAGCTTATCTGTGTAGGCGACAGGCCATAGCGTGAGGGTGGGAAGCTTATTCCGGTGAAGACGCGTGAAGTCGTACTCCATGGCAAACCCGGTGTGGTCGGCGCCGTAGTGGCTCCACATCAACACCGAATCCACACGCTCGCTCAGGCTGCAGATTTTGTAGCTGCTTTTCAGCTGATCAATGAGGTTCGGTAGTTGACCCGCCTGGTGATTTGGCGCCAAGACGTCAACTTCATGGAGCCATTGATCAACATTCAGGGGGCATGGCTCTCGACCCAATGCCAGCACCACTACCGCAGCAACGGGGTCGTCAGACGAGAGAGCAGTAGCGACCTGGTCTTCGCTGAAACCTAGCTCGTCGAGCTTTTCCCAAGCAGCGAGTTTCCTATAGTCAATCCAGAAGGCCGTGTCGTATGGGTCATTGAACTCACTGGCTACGCTCAGCCAGAGAGTCTTCTCAGCCAAATTCCTAAATGCGTACTCGCCGCAGGGTCGGATCTTGAACAGCCGATCGGGCGTGTGCAGGGTCTTCCCATTTACAAGCTTAGGAATGTCCATATCGCCGATAGTGGCGGACGAAAAATTCTCGATGAAATCTCTTACCCAATCCCTATCCACACGTTTTCCTTTGTCTATGCGGCTTGCTCAGGCACGAGAAGCTATCACATCCCAGGACGCGTTCAACCCGCCTACAGCCATGCTGGACATGCTTTCGGAACTTCGATTGCCCAGCCTACAGAACGTAGCCATCCGTGCTTATGACCCTTACCATTGGCACTCCCTGGTAGCTGGTGGATACGGGCATGCTGAAATTACTTGATCGACTATGGGATTTGGCTTTCCCAGACACCAGGTCGGAGCGAGAGAAAGAGGAGGAGCGGCAATTCATCCGTGCGGTGAACCAGCTCAAGACGTTGAGGGTCACCCCCAGCGGAAGCATGTCGATCGACCCTGAAGAAGTCCGCGACCAGGTGCTCAAAAGTCGCGAGGCATACCGAGATTTGGTCTCTCCTCTGCATCGCAAGCGCAGAGCCGATTGAAGGCACCTAGAGCAGACCCGCCAAGCTGAATTCCCGCAAAGGGTATGCAAATAACATATTGTTTTTTCGTCGGAAATTTCTCGGGACTGCCTCCCCGAAGCTTGACCTCCCTCCCCCTATGGACTTGATTTCAAACTACCGATAGGGTGAGGAACCATCATGCTCAGATCACTGTTATTTCAGGTTGAGGAAGACGTTGAGGTCTCTTCGAACGGCGTATCTCACGGGGTTGTCAGTTGCCTGCAGTGGAAGTCACCCAACCTGGCGCCGCTGGAGGTTGCGGCCAAGCAGACCCTTGCCTTGATGTGGTGCGGAAGGCTTGATGATGGGGTGCTCAATGTCCTGGAAACGGCTCATCTCTATGGCGCGCTCCCTCCGGTCACGCCAGCGATGCGACTGGTGTGAAATCATTTCGTACACCGGCCTGGAATGCCCGCCTGGCGCATGTTGTAACGTAGTTTTTGGAATGTAACATCGGTGGCGTTACATTCCAGAAACTACGTTACAACGGTGACCAAGGCGGCATGTAGTCCCGATAGCTCGTCAACAGTCACGCCACGATTCCAGCAACATGAAAGCGTCTCATCAGCTTCAAAGCCAAAGTCAGATGCAGTCGTCGATTGGCGCTTGATTATCCGAGGGGCTTCAATCTGTCACGGTGCGCCTGTAGATGAGTCATCTCGCGCTGCCACTCATCTACAAATTTTTCAAGGTCGGCCCAGTATGGGCCCACAGCTAGCCGTGTCGAACCAATGCTCGCTTGATCGAATCGCTCGCGCCAAGGCGACGGTAGGGTCTGCTCGTCAAAAACTTTGCGCCCTGAGGAGAGCGTTGAGGTTTTGACCAAGCCTAGTAAATGTTCACAAGAATGAGCGACTTTACCCAGATCACGCTCCAGCGCATCCAGCTGCTCAAGCAAGGCGACCGACCTAGGGTCGCCCGGCTGGAGGGCGGAAAGAGCCCAAAGGAGCCTCCGCCTTTGGCGCTCTCCTTCCATGAGCCCAACCGCAGGTTCATTCATTCGGTTGATTTACCATTGCTCGATTCTTTTCGACAGCTTTGGCAGCAGCTTGCCCACCACGTTTGACAAGGTCGATGCCAATAACCTTGATGTCCTCAACGTTTGGAAACTTGGGTGCAATCGCCAGCCAGTGATTCTGCAAAGCAGTGACCAGGCCCTCGAAGTTTACTAGATCATTGCTCAGCGACGCCCACGCAGCTTGACCACCATGGTTCACCAGCAAAAAGATGCCGCAGCTGGAGTTGATGCCCCGCAGGTAGTCACCGCACAGTTGATTCTCGAGCCGTTCAAAATGGGCAGGGCCGCTCCAGTTTTGCGACAACTTCAGCTCGACAGGCACCGGCTCGTAAAAGTCGCTGTTCTGGATCCTGAAATCCGGACGCTTGTCATCGGCTAGCTGCTCTTCCTGCGGGACGACATAGCGCCCTGCCGCACGATCTCTCAGCCAGTTCCCGATGAATTTTCGGATCGCAGTCTCCTGGCTCGTCTTCAGCAGTATCTCGGCATAGCTCGAATCGCCGTCTTCCAGATCATGCTTCAAGTCCAGAAGGCGGTCGACTGCAAGATTCCAGAGCTCACGATGTGTAGAGGGCGTGCTTTCCAGGTTGTTATGGAAATCGATGACTTTATCGGGGCCCCAAGGCGGTGTTTGGGCGTCTGCGGTAGCTTTCTGCTGGGCATAAAAAGCGCTCCATGGCCGTAGGCTCTCTGCAGGGTGAGCCTGCGCGATTTCCTGAAGGGCTAGGAATGATGCTTTACCTGGTGTCTCTCGAATGATGGCGAGAAGTCCGTCACGAGCATGCTGCGCATCATCACGAAGGCCAGGCGAATACACTCCTCCGCCAGTACGATCAATGTCGTCTGCGATGCGAACATACCTGTGCATGAGCAGGTACAGCGCCTTGGCATGCTCAACAGCTTTGTAGTTCTGTCGGCAGCGACTGGCAGTACGGCTACCCACCAGAGCTATAAGGGAAACCATGGCGAATTTTGCCTTCTCGTCATCGGACGAAAGCGATTCGATACGTTCAGCCAAGGCTGGTATGGCGAGAGAAGGTTGAGTACCAACCCACACTGCGTACCAGTTTGGTGCGACCTCTAAATTGCTGCTTTCCTCCAATGCCCTTTTGCTCGCGAGCGCAGCTATTGCGTCATCAACAATCGAAGACTCCTGGACAATGGTGAGAGCAAGCTGAAGGGCTTCTAGATGCTTAAGAGGTTGCTTTAGCCGGATCAAAAGGGAAGCAGCCAGTTTATCGCAAATCCAGTCCCCTCCCCTGCTCAGCCTTTGTAGCACCCGATACCTGCCGGGCTCAGAATGAGGAGTATCCAGCTCATAGTGAACTTCATTGGCTACGACTTCTTGGATCTGTTCAGGATGAATTTTGAATAGCCTTGGAAGCCACTCAGGGAATCCGTTCAACTCAAGCAGCCCATATCGAGCTGCATTTCGAGCATCTTCAGCGGACATCTGGTTAAAGCGAGATGGCTGCTCTCTGGCTTCGATCGCGAGTCCTGAGAGTCCGAAGATCACTTGATACGGGGTTGAGTTGGGTTCCGCGCCCTCTGACGGCAGCGTTGGGCGATACCCGCGCCAAAAGCTCATAGCGCCATCACGAAACGCTTCTGTGACAGGGAGACCGAACTCATCAATCAGCAAAGGCCAATCGCTGTTTCCCCATTTATTCGACGAGGAGCGCTCGAGCATATGATCCAGCAGATAAGCCTGGCTTTGTGTCATGACGCCTGCTTCTGGGCTTCTGATCCGGTCTACGTCAGCAGCGAGCCCTTCGCGCCAAGAGCGACGGTGCTCCGCTGCTTCGGCTTTGCGCTGATCAGATTTCGCTTTCCAGTCGGCCTGCTGAATCTCCCACTCTTGAACCTCATGCTCAGGTGGATTCAAGAAAAGCTCAAGCTTACCGCGCAGCTCTGGCTGCCGTTCGGTCGCAGCTTTTAGCTGAATCTCCCATGGGTCAGGTGTGCCATTCTCTGCGAAAATTCTGTACGCCATGCTGAGCGCCATAAGACGATCTTGCTGATCCGTTAGCCTCATGATGTCGTCGCAGGCGACGTTGAAATTTTCTTTGTTCAGTGACCAAAATGGTTGGAAGCCCATCAACTGCGATACATGAATAACGGGGTCGCGGTGCACCCGGCCCCCACGGGCAACCGCAACTTCATACCAAAACAATTTGTAGTCAAGCTCAGGCCACGTCGGAACAACTCCCCGTATTTTCTCGCAAAGCCCTCGATCATCTCGATCATCATAATCACGCCCATGAGCAAGCTTGCTCAGAATCGAGAGCGCTGAATCGTCCTGCGTAAATGGGTCTCGCGCTTCCAGCAGACGAAGAACCGCTGCACCTGCGATCTCGGCTAGCCACCGGTGTTTCTTAGAGATAGCGCTGAAGCCTTGCTCTTTGAGCGGAGGCTTGTCCAAGAGACCACTAAGGCCTCGAATGAAGGCGGGAAGCTTTTCAAGGGCGCACTCAGCTATTAACGAAAAAAGCTTCACCGCTAGGGTGTCCCTACCGCTGAATCGCTCCTTTTTAGTGGTTCTCTCGATCGCGTGTAGAAGCCATGGCAGCCACTCGCTATCGAGTGGTAGTCCATCGATCACTTCGGCCAACCATTCCCGGCTGAGCTTGGCCTCACCAGCTAGAAGGCCGTAGCGGACGTCAGCGATATCTTGAGGCGTTCCCAGGTCAATAATGGCTCGCATCGCTGCCAGGCGCGTATATTTCTGGTCGGCGTACAAGGCGAAATGCTTGACCTCTGCAAGCGCCCCCACCACCTCGCCGTACCACACCATTCTCAATAGAAACCAGACGATGTCGTCGTTTGAGCGATAAAGCACCAACAGCTGATTGATGTCAGCTGTTAGGTCACTGTGAGCAAAGCGCTGCACAGCCGAATAGTCTGTCATCGCCCAGCTATGAGCAGGTTGAGCTAACTGTTCGCAGGCCTTGCGCAGAATGCTCTGACGGGTACTGAGCGGAAGCTCACTAGGATCGCCTCCTTCAAAAAAGACTTCGGGGGTGACTTGTTCGAGCCGAGTACGGATACGCTCATCCAAGATTGCCAACCACGGCAACACTGGGCGCAGGGAGGGGTTGATGACCTGCACACCGTATTGAGTAAGGAAAAACAGGTTCTCGATTTTGACCCGCGAAGCGAAGTTCCGGATCAGCCCGTTGAGCCATTCTGCGGCTAGGTACTCTCGGACAGTTCGATGGTGGAATCGGACTGTTCCATAAATCCCAGGCTCGAAAATGGGTCGGCTCAGCAGAGCTCCTACGTCGGCATCATTCCAACCTATCAGCACCGAACGAACGGGAATTCCTTTTTTGTTTGCATCTCCATCGGGGACACGGATTGCGGCGGTCTGACCGAGTGTCGTTGCTGCCGCAAGTAGGCGTACCCCCTCAAGCAGCCGCTCCGGTGCAATTGGCTTGAATTCGGCTCGATTTTGATCACGCTCTTCAAGCCGGCGATTAATACTGCTCCTCATCAGCTCCAACCGTGTCCCGATCCGATGGTGCTCATGCCAGAAATCGACTAACTCTAGGAAATCTAATGGTCGGGTAGTCAGTGACTCCGCTTCCTTTCGCTCTACTGCAGTGCGAAACTCCTTGGCGTCTTTGACGCCAGTAGCCTTGAGGAACCGGTCAATCTGATCCCCATGAATATCGTTCAAGGTTACCACTAGGAACGATGCATCTGGCCCAGTCTCACTTGGGGTCGTTTGCACGGCACTTTCGATTTCGCCGACTTCTGAAGGTAGCGCCTGACGAAGGTTCGAGTCGAACTCAAAGGCCTGTTGGCAAATCTCCAGATCTGTGACAGCACGCCAAGCGGTGCTACGTCCTGTGATGATGATGTGTGCCTTGGGACGGATGAATTTGGTCAACCTGCCGAGCTTTCGGATTGCGTTGGCGAATTCCCGAGGATCACCGAGTCTGGCCTCATCCACTGAGTCCAAAAGCAGCCAACCTTCAGTATCCGAACTCAGCCATCGCTCGAACTCGTCGTATGTGCCACCTTCCTCAAACGCATCCTCCAATTGAGTCATAACGTTTTCAATCCGGAGGAAGAATGCGGTTTTTCCTTCTGCCCGAAGCCGGCGGGTCGCATTCCGAATTTCAGCTGTCTTGCCAGACCCAGCTTCCGAGAGCAGCACTACTCGGTGGTGGTTAAGCAAATCAGACCAAAGTAGATTCCCTCTTCTGCCAAACTGACTGCTCAAATCGGTATCGTCGGAGATATCGCCATCCATAAGGATTTTGGTGAAGGTTCGATCAAGATCAATGAAGGCGTCCGATTGCCTGGCCATAGCGACTCTCAAACTGGTCTGGTGCAGTCCCGACGTGGTCTGCAGCGATTTCGGCATCCTACCGCATATCGGCCTGATTCGAGTCGCACGAGGCCCGAGAGGCCTGGCTCTAGTGTCGTGATGGAGAAGGGCCGCCCAGAGCCTCAAGCTGGTAATCCGTCACCAACTGAAACGCCTGTTCAGCCTCTATGCGCAGCCGTTCAACCTCGTCAGCCGGTCTCTCGTCCGTTTGGGCTCGGTGATACCTCTTCAGTGCCTCAACCGCTTCCTGATACAGCGGGTCATCCGGAAGAAGAGGTGTCCTTCGATTGTGATCCATTGCCCTCTCCTTCATGGCGGGTCAGCGCTCGCCATAGTGATCCCGTTTGGGAACATTAAGCCACTAAAAGGGCGTTAATGATCCTTTTGGGGAACATTATGGCAGGCGCTAACCAAAATATTTTTAAGGTAGACCTACGCACCAATCAAGCGGAAAATAGGTAATATAAGGATTTACCGCGCACCCAATTTGGAGCCAGCCCTCCCCTATGAACTCGAAGATCCTTCGCCTTCCAATCAACCCCTCTGGCCGGGATTTTGTGGTCGGCGACATCCATTTCAAGACGATGGATCTTCACCGTGGCTTGCATGCTTTGGAGTTCGACAAAACAAAGGATCGGGTGATCGCGGTAGGTGATGTGATTGATCGCGGGCCGGGTGTGTTGGACGGCCTGAAGCTCCTGGGTGAGCCCTGGTTCTACAGCGTCCAAGGCAATCACGAACGGATGCTGATCGACGCTTACCGTGAAAACCCCACGGCCCGCTATGCAGCTCATGGTGCCGGCTGGTGGCCAACAATCGCTGACGAATCAAAAGGCATGATCATCGATAAGCTGAGCAGCCTTCCACTTGCGATCGAAATTGAAAGCAATAACGGGATCGTTGGGGTCGTACACGCGGACGTGCCAGCAGGAGTGACATGGCCCACGTTTTTGGCAGAGCTGAATAACCAAGCCTTTGAGGACGTGGCGCTTTGGGGCCGAGAGCGAATAAAGAAACACTTTCGGGATGGCGTCTCGGGGGTCTGGAGAGTGTGCACAGGCCATACGTGGGTGCCCCGTTCATTGAGACTCGGTAACGTCCTCGCCCTGGACATCTCAGGAGGCGGGGATGGTTCGCTAGCGATCTATTGCGTTCAGGACGACACGACTTACATTGACGGGATGCCGGCATCACTCGATCAAGCAGAGCGTCTAACTCAAAAGCTGCAAATGCTCGAGGATAAATCTCAGCAACTGAAGACAGCTCTGAACGGAAACAAGCTCATAGAATCTCAGATCCATGCCGTAGCGGTCGACGCGCTCTTGAAGCAGGTGACTTCAATGTGGCAGGAGTTACAAGAGGGTGTGGTTGAGCAGCAGAAGCTGATCAATGCTCTACACGGCCTAAGCCTAGCAACTTGTGAGCGACGCAATGCCAAGCTCGATGAGCTCTGCAGCACACACGCCGGGAGTCAGACCGAAAGCCTGCTACGCCGGCTCCTTGGATAGGGTGGAGCATGGATCAAATCATTCGTATGAGCCAGGCTCGGCGCCGATGGCGCCGCATCCTTCGGCTCGTTGATCTGGGCTGGACGTTTGTGATTACCAGACATGGCAAACCAGTGTGCAAAGTTGAACCCCATCGGTGAGCTCTTTCCCATCTACACTTTGCTCCAATCCTCGCATGCACCTTCAAACCCGGCCTCAACGTTACGGATCGAATAGCCCCTTCCCTAGACCTAAAACAGCCTAAGTGGTGACTTTAATCTCGTCTGGCAGCCTCCAGTTTGATAGGCTCAATGCTTGGGTCATACACTAATGGAGTAGTTATGCTTCAGGTTGCAAGCGGCAAGCTTTTCACCTACCCCGCGCGCTCAAATTTGCTTAGGGGCGTGCTCTACACAAATGTTCATTTACCTCATGATACTAGCGTAGAAACTGCTATAGGCACGTTCACTCCTCTGGCTCACTCTCGCCATGGTAACGCCATTAGCTGGAATTTCATAGAACAGGTGGAGGGGACTGAAAATGGCCCGGGAATTTTAATCTCAAACGGCATTGACACATATATCGACGATTGCGCCGACATAATCTCTTTCGCTTTGGACTGCATTTGCACGCCGAGTTCAACAATCGCGGAAAGGCTGTTAAATAAAGGCGGCCGCCGCAGCCGCGACTCAGCAAAGAAGCTTTTACCAAAATTTTTTGAAGAAGACATCTATGTACGCCAGGAGCTAATCCCACAATTTCAAGAATTGACCAAAGATCTAATAGGTCTGCCCCGTGCAAAATTTACAGGCGTAATGAAATCCATTCGAACATATGTAGCAGCACTCCACCGCCTGGAGGAAGATGTAAACCTGGCTTACACGCTTCTGGTAATGTCACTTGAGACACTGGTTCAAGACTTTGATGGATACGAAAGCAACTGGTCTGACATCGAAGAACGTAAACGCCGCCCACTGGAAAAGGCACTCGAAGGGGTCGACACCGCTCAAGCCGACATAATCAAAAATACTCTTGTAAAAGTGGAGCATGTCGCAGCAAGCAAAAGATTCAAAGCATTCATAAAAAAGCACATTACTGATGATCACTTCTCCCCTCAGGCATCTGGCGAATCCGCACCTGTGGGCAAGCGCGATTTTGAAGCTGCATTGAGTAATGTGTATGACATTCGCTCTAAGTATGTACACACTCTAAGACCTCTGCCTAACGAATTTTTGGCATTCTCGGACTCTAGAGAGGCCGTCCACATAGGTGACGATCTTATATTCACAATCAGGGGCTTGCAAAGAATAGCCAAAACAGTCATCACATCCTTCATACTTAATCAAGAAAAAATCATTAAAGAACCGTACAACTATTCCCTAGAAAGCCCAAACATTATCAGGGCAAGAATGTGTCCAAGCACGTGGATATCTAGGACTGACGGCTTGTTACCAACCAGCTACAGGCTTTATTTTGATGGCTACATTTCGCTTCTAGACCAGTTTTTTGAAAACTTTCCAAATAAAAAACCTTACGACGTGAGAGATGTACTTGATACAGGTTTAAAACAACGCGCCCAACTGAAGCAAGAGCAACACAGATCACTCGTAGGACTATATTTAATTTTTACAAGCATCACCCACACTCACAACCACCCTAAAGCCAAATTAAAGAAGACAGATTTCGACAAAATAAATACGCCATCAGTCGAATCTCTTATCACGCACATAGCCACTGGGGAGCCCATAGACTGGCCTATCACCGAGCAAATAAAGCACCACGAGAATTATTTTAAAGAACGCTACAAAGCATCCGAAATAAAGATACCACGCAGATTAGAAGCCTGCCTGGAGTTAGCTCTTGCCGAGCGCTACAGGGAGTCCGGCGAACATCCTAGAGCTGTCGAGAAGCTGAAATCTGCCACGCTTGACTATCCGGAAATTTCAGAAATTAAAGAGTTCGCCAAATCATTTCCTCCAGACAAACCGATCGATTGGCTTCTAATCGTGTACCCAGCCCTTGCAGAAGAACGACCAAAGAGCACTCTTGATCTAAGTGGACTTTAGCTTCAAATATTAGCAACAGCCTGAGTGACAGAGCTTGTCAGTCAATTCGATGCTGTAGCCCAACCCACGGGATATTCCCGTTACCAACAAGGAGCTCCTCAATGCTGGCAACCGACGATCCTTTCGAACTGGCCGAACGGTACCAGAGTCAGCGAGGTCAATGGGTGGTAGGTGGGCTAGAGACCCAAGTCTTCTGGCCAAACCGTCCTCAAATCGTCAGGTTCGAGGGTTTTGATTTCCTTCTACAGCCGGCTGTGATTGAAGGGGAGCACCGCAGCCTTCCTGCGATCGCGCTTCGAGCAAATGGCTATGGAATGAGTGTTAAGGAGGGTCGTGCAGCTGTAATGCGTCTGGCCACAGCTATCGCATGGCGTGAAGGCCAAAAGGTCGACATCGTCATGTGGGGAGGTGGCAGCAGTCCATTCCGCGTAGGCAGGATGCTGAACAACGCTATCACCGAGTTTTTCTCAGACGAGAACCTTCATGTCCCACAGAGCGAAGAAGCTCGAAAGGCACTCGCCTACTACCGTGAAGGGCTATCACTCGGAAATCCATTCTACTCCTTCCTTGGCTTCTACAAGGCCTTCGCCCGCTCTCTTCCCAATGGCCGTGAACGAGGGCCATGGATTGAGCAGGCCCTGCTCCGCATGACGGACAGAGAGGCAATCTCCCGGCGTGAAGAGCTTCAGGCGCAAGGTGACAACATCTCTGAGTACCTGGCCACCCAAGGGCGTCACGCAATCGCCCACGCTGAGCGCGAAGATATTGTCGATCCAGACGATCCAGATGACCACCAGCGAATCCATCTCGACAAGCCGCTGATGCGCCATCTCGCGGAGCTGGCAATGGATGAACGGCTCGGGATCCCGCCTCCATCGTCTTATGAGCGAGATCACCTCTACGAGCTAGAAGGTTTTCGCGCCCTGTTCGACAACGAGCAACTAGAGGCGCTTCGGAGAGGTGAGCTTGCTCAGGGCCGCGAGTACATGCTTCCAGACGATTTCTACGTGATGGCTCGCAAAGGTCAGTCGTGCGTTCACCTGGGTGGGATGCGCATGACAGAGGGCGGGATGAATGAAGGAAAGCTCGGCATCAGGCTCGAATCGCCTAATGGAAGAGTGGCGATTGAATTTTGGATGGACTTCAGAAATGAGCGTCTCATCATCGACCCTATCCATGGATGTGTGCTGCTGAATACAAGGCGCGAGAGCCGAAGCGACATTCAGTCCGAGATCTCCCTTGAGCAGTTCAAATTCTTCATGTACTGCAACGGTTCGGTGGAGATTTGGTCTTCCGACCGAGAGCGCCGAATGGGCAAATCAGAAGCCTACATGCTGCCAGCAAATTGCAGCCCGGATTTCGCTGGCCACCAGCGAATCATCACTGGGCTCAACGAACTACTGAAAGGCATGCCCGAGCCTGAAGACGAGACTACAGGTTGATCAGGTAAGACGGGGCCGGGCCTTAAGCACATCCACTTAATATGACCTATGACCTATGCCATCCAGATTTCTTCAGCTTACCGCTTGGCGCATTTCGATATCTACCTCAGAGATGATCAACATCTTCCCCCAAAAGACGCAAGGGGTACATCTGTACTCCTTGCGCTATTTTCCCCTTAAGACTTGGGATTGGCGGGCCCGACCAGCTCTCTCAGCCAGTAAGCCAAGGTGAAAGGCGACGAAAGGTTCAGTTGAACCTGGGAGATAACTCTCAGAACCCTACCTTTTCTTTCCGGGCTGAACTCCAGGATCTGCGCCTGCGCATGGGGGTTCCTATTGGGGGCGTCGGCCTCGGCCAGAAACTGCTGAAGGATTACATCCGCCAAGCTACTTCTGGCAGGAGAAGCTGAGTCCTTCCGCCTAGCAGCTGGCTTGAGTTCTATCACTTTACCCAACATGGCTAATTACTCTCACCTGCCAGGCTTTGTGGTGGCTTGAATTTGGTCAGCGTTCGCTATCAGCGCCTTTGTAACGGCTTGGCTGATGATCTCATCAACGCCTCCCAGCGTCTTGATGCGCCCTTCTCTTGCGGCCCCTCCCGAGCTTGTTTTGCCAGTACGAGGGTTCATATACGGTTTCGTGAATGGATCGGACATAGCGGCGTTACCTCCACTGGGGCAGTCCAACCCTTTAAGCATAGGCTTGTGAAGCCCATGGGGTGGTCTAGCTGCCGAATGGATCAATCTGATGCCCCCACGAGCTCGACCAAAAATAATGAGAACCACATCACAAAAATACAGACTTGCTCAATCGCTCGACATCATTTAGCCAGCATGCGCGGCTCTGGTATGCGGGTTTCGTTGTAAGCTCGGAGGCTGCTTGACCTAGTACGATCTCGACATGCTCTGGGGCTTATGACGGAACCGAAAATTCAAAAAGTGCTGATCGATGCCGGTGTGCTCCTCGCCTTCCCGGACATCATCTCGAAAATCCGCACC
>Ga0209370_1002660_pt1 | contig 12481 bp, 10 predicted proteins | sample AgamicAtPrz_FD_187164 | JGI IMG/M metagenome (GOLD analysis project Ga0209370, IMG submission 187164) | Agave microbial communities from Guanajuato, Mexico - At.P.rz (SPAdes) (version 2) | ecosystem: Host-associated > Plants > Phyllosphere > Phylloplane/Leaf | place: Guanajuato, Mexico... | reverse complement strand
CGGATCTGGAAGCGGTCGTCGCGTTTCTTCAGGTGGGTGACTTCGCTGTCGACCGAGCCGCGCGTGAGTTCGAACTCGCGATCGAGCGTGCCGGTCAGCACCGTGCGGCGCAGCGACTTCAGGTCGAGCTGGCTGTCGGGCGGCAGGCTCATGTGCGTGCCGTCGGCCAGCTCGATCGTCACGAAGCCGTTCGGGCCCGTGCGCACGCGGTCGCCTTCGGCGAGCGTCGCATCGCCCGCGAGCGGCGCGAAGGCGCCGCCGGACGCGCGCTCGGCCGTGCCCTGCACCGCGATCACGCGCGCGGTGAGCTTTTCCTTGCGCAGGCGCGCGACCGGCAGCTTCAGCGCGATGCCGGGCTGCAGGTGCTTCGGCGCCGGCACGCCGTTGATCTGCTGGAGCAGTTGCCAATCGTCCGCGCCCTGCAGGTAGCGCGCGGCGACGTCGTACAGCGTGTCGCCCGCCTGCGTGCGATAGACGGCCATCTTGCCCGCGGCGGCGGGCGGCTGCGCCGCGGCCTGCTGCGCGGCGAACGCGAATGCGACCGCGCAGGCCGCGCGCAGCGCCGCCGTGCACCGGCTCGCCGTGCGCTGCGTGATTCGCGTGGTCACTCCGGTTCCCCCTGGCCGACCCGTTCGAGCCGGTAGCCGTACCCGTAGATCGGCGCGAGACGGTAGCCGTTTTCGGGGCGCAGGCCGAGCTTGGTGCGCAGCATCGAGATGTGCGTATCCATCGTGCGCGACGGAATGTCGGTCGCCTGCTTCCACACGAGGTCGAGAATGTGCGCGCGCGACAGCGGCCGGTCGAGATGCTGGAACAGCAGCAGCGCGAGCTCGAATTCCTTTTGCGTGAGGCTCACGGCCTTGTCGCCGACGTACGCCTGCTTCAGGTTCACGTCGAAACGGAACTGATCGAATTCGCGGACGGTCGCCTCGGCGTTGACCGGATATGCGCGACGCAGCAGCGAACCGATGCGCGCGCGCAGGATCGGGCCCGACACGGGCTTGACCACGTAATCGTCGGCGCCGGCGTTGAGGATCTGCGTGATCCCTGCCTCGTCGTCGCGGCTCGTCATGAAGATGATCGGCAGGCTGTGCTCGGTCTGGTTGGCGCGCACCCACTTGAGCACTTCCTCGCCGGACATGTCGGGCACGTTCCAGTCGAGCACCAGCAGGTCGAACGTCTCGCGCTGCAGGCGCTTCTTCAGGGCCTTGCCTTCCTTGAACGCATAGCACGTGTGGCCGATGGCCGTCAGCGTTTGACTGACGAAATCCGTCTGGGCCGGATCGTCATCCAGTACAGCAATTCTCATAGCACCCCGCAAATCGAAGTCGATTCGTCCATTCGGCTCCCGCGCCTGCCCCGGCCGCGCAGCCTGCGCGCGGCGTTTCGGATACCGGCCGGCGAGCCGTCGTTCGCCACTCGCGCCTCCTGCGCAAACCGGCGACCCCGGCTAAATATCTCAAAAACGGGGCACGGACGAACCGGCGATTTCATCATAGTAGTATGAAATTCGCCAAGAAATTGCGCGGACTATCGCCCTTTCTTCGAATAATCCTTTCCGTTGCGCAATCGGACGCCTATTCGGCGCCCGCGATGCCGGCCACCGGCTCGGCGAAATCGTCTGTCGGCAAGCGTGGCGTCGGCCGCTCCGACAGCGGCGGCTGCGCCAGCGTGGGCTGCCCCAGCGTGGGCTGCCCCAGCATCCGCTGCAGTTGGTCGCGCACGCGCGCCCACGCGCTGGCCGCGTAGTCGGGCTGGCCCGCCGCCCAAGCCTGCGCCAGATCGAACACGCGTTCGATCGTCGCACCGCAGTAGGTCGGGCCCGAGCCGTCGTCCCGCGCGGCGTCGCGCAGCCGTTCGTCCAGCCATTCGGCCAGCCACGGCATCTCGGCCGCGGCCGAATCCGCATAGGCCTCCAGCGCGGCACGCGCGTGGCGGTCCTGTTGCGGATCGAGCTCGATCCGGCTCAATTCCGAGGTGCGCACGGGCGCGATGCTTTCCGCTCCGGACGGACTTCGAAGGGTCCCTGGTCTGAAGGACATGTCCTCTCCCCGTTGTACGACGGTAGCGTCAGGCATGGCCCCCGAGCCCGCCGTGCGACGTACCGTGGCCGGCGCCTCCGCTGGGAGCGGACGACCGGCCGGGTCAGTATACGCAGCCGGTCACGCAACGAGGTTTAAGAATTGTCAGAGAAGCGCGCCCAGCGCTTTCCAATGGAACATGAGCCTGGGTGACGTGCTATGCGTGCTCGAGCAGGCCTCTTTTGACGCATTTCCAACGCAAATGAGCCTGTTGTTTGCTCGAGACGCGCCTGGCGAGGGGCCGCCGGCAGGGCGCGGCCGGCCGGGAGCCCGGCGCGGCGGGACACGTGATGCGCGCCTTCAGCGGCGGCGCATCAGGAACACGAAGGTCTTGTCCTGGGTCGTCGATTCGACGATCTCGTTGCCCGTCTGCTTCGCGAACGCGGCGAAATCGCGCTGCGAGCCCGGATCGGTCGCGAGCACCTTGAGGATCTGCCCGCTTTCCATATCGGCAAGCGCTTTCTTGGCACGCAGGATCGGCAACGGGCAATTGAGCCCGCGCGCGTCCACTTCCTTGTGAATCTGCATCGGCTGTCGACCTTCGAATGACGCGCCACACCTGGCGCGGGAGGAAGCCGCGATTTTACCGCAGCGCCGCCGCGCCTGCCCGGGCCGCCCACGGCCCGGCCGGCCCGGCGCCCGCCGGCACCCGGCTCACGCGCCGGAGAAGCCGCCCGCGAGCCGTTCGCGCAGATGCCGCACGAGCGCGCGCACCGCGCTCGGCACGACCGGGCTATACGGCCGGATCGCGAAAATGTGGTCGCCGAACGCGCCCGACGGCCGCCAGCCGTCGAGCAGCGCGACGAGCCGGCCGGCGTCGAGATCGCGCCGCGCGCTGAAATCGGGCAGCAGCGCGATGCCGAGCCCGCCGAGCGCGGCCTCGCGCATCGCCTCGCTGTTGTTCGCCGCGAAACTGCCGCGCACCGGCACGCTCACGCGCTGGCGCCGGCGGCCGTCCGGCTCGAAGCTCCACGCGGCCGGCTCGTTGTCGCGCAGGTAGCACAGGCAGCTGTGATCGACGAGTTCGCTCGGGTGGCGCGGCGCGCCGCGCGCGTCGAGGTAGTCGCGGCTCGCGACCAGCAGCGAACGCGTGTCGCACAGCTTCCATGCGACGTGGGTCTGCGGCGCGGTGGTCGTATGGCGGATCGCGAGATCGAAGCCCTCCTGCGTCAGCGAATGCAAGCGGTCCGACAGGTCGAGCTCGATCTGCACGCCCGGGTGCTGGCGCAGGAAATCCGGCAGGTGCGGCACGACCTGCTGGCGGCCAAGCGCGACCGGCACCGTCAGGCGCAGCAGCCCGCGCGGCTCCCCGGCCAGGTCCTTCACGCGCGCGAAGTGCTGGCCGATCGACTCGAACGCGTCGCGCGTGCTGTCGACGAGCGTCTGGCCCGCATCGGTGAGCCGCACGCTGCGCGTGGTGCGCCGCACGAGCGGCACGCCCGCCGCCTTCTCGAGATCGGCGATGCGCTGGCTCATCGCGGCCTTGCTGATACCGAGCCGCTGCGCGGCAGCCGTGAAACTGCCGGCCGCGGCCAGCACCGTCAGCGAATGGATATGCGGCCAGAGCGCCTGGACATTTTGCTGATTCATCCGGTGATTATTCAGAATTCTGAACAGTGAATCAAGCTGCGCGGCCTTCTCCCGCCCGGCCGCTTTGCCTAGACTAGGTTCGGTCCATTCCCCCATTCCAGGAGACACGCATGACCACGGTTCCCGCGTACACGTCCGACGCCGACGTCGGCCACTACATCGACGGCGCGCCCGTTGCCGGCCGCAGCGGCCGCTTCCAGGACGTCCTCAATCCGTCGCTCGGCCGCGCGGTGCGCCGCGTGGCGCTCGCCGGCAACGACGAAGTCGAACGGGCCGTCGCGTCCGCCCACGCCGCGTTCCCGGACTGGGCCGCGACGCCGCCGATCCGCCGCGCGCGCGTGCTGCACCGCTTCCTGCAACTGATGAACGAGCACCGCGACACGCTGGCTGCGATCATCACGGCCGAGCACGGCAAGGTATTCTCCGACGCGCAGGGCGAAGTCGCGCGCGGCATCGACATCGTCGAATTCGCGTGCGGCGTGCCGCAACTGCTGAAGGGCGACTTCACCGACCAGGTCAGCACCGGCATCGACAACTGGACGATGCGCCAGCCGCTCGGCGTCGTCGCGGGCATCACGCCGTTCAACTTCCCGTGCATGGTGCCGTGCTGGATGTTCCCGGTCGCGATCGCGACGGGCAACACGTTCGTGCTGAAGCCGAGCGAGCGCGACCCGTCGGCCGCGCTGTTCATCGCCGACCTGCTCACGCAGGCAGGCCTCCCGGCCGGCGTGTTCAACGTCGTGCAGGGCGACAAGGGCGCGGTCGATGCCCTGCTCGACCACCCGGACGTGCAGGCCGTCAGCTTCGTCGGCTCGACGCCGATCGCGGCCTACGTGCAGCAGCGCGCGGTGCAGTCGGGCAAGCGCGTGCAGGCGCTCGGCGGTGCGAAGAACCATCTCGTCGTGATGCCCGACGCGAACATCGAGCAGGCGGTCGACGCGCTGATCGGCGCCGCGTACGGCTCGGCCGGCGAGCGCTGCATGGCGATCAGCATCGCGGTGCTGGTCGGCGACGTGGCCGACAAGATCGTGCCGGCAGTCGCCGAGCGCGCGCGCAAGCTGGTGATCGGCGACGGGATGTCGCCGGAAGTCGAGATGGGCCCGATCGTCACCGGCGAAGCGCTCAAGCGCATCGAAGGCTATATCGAGCAAGGCGTGAACGAAGGCGCGCAACTGGTGGTCGACGGCCGCGGACTGCGCGTGCCGGGCCGCGAGGCCGGCTTCTTCACCGGCGGCACGCTGTTCGATCACGTGCGCCCCGACATGCGGATCTACAAGGAAGAGATCTTCGGGCCAGTGCTCGGCTGCGTGCGCGTGAAGGATTTCGGCGAAGCGGTCGACCTGATCAATGCGCACGAGTTCGGCAACGGCGTGTCGTGCTTCACGAGCGACGGCGGCATCGCGCGCGAATTCGCGCGGCGTATCCAGGTCGGCATGGTCGGCATCAACGTGCCGATCCCGGTGCCGATGGCGTGGCACGGCTTCGGCGGCTGGAAGAAGAGCCTGTTCGGCGACATGCACGCGTACGGCGAGGAAGGCGTGCGCTTCTACACGCGCCAGAAGTCGGTGATGCAGCGTTGGTCGTCGAGCATCGGCAAGGGCGCCGAATTCGCGATGCCGACCGCGAAGTAAGCCGGCCGGTGCGCCGCCCGTCGAGCCGTTCGGCGGGCGGTGCGCAGGTAGTCGAGATCAACCGGCCTTCGTGCCGTGCGCGCCGTCGGCGGTCGGCAGGTACGACAGTTCGAGCCGGTACGCGAGCGCGACGAACAGGCTCTGCGCGAGGCCCATCGTCGCGGTCAGCGCGCGGAACCCGAACGTCGCGCTGTCCTGCACCATCAGCGTCACCTCGGCCTCCCGCGCGAGCGGGCTCATCCGGCTGTCGGTGATCGCGATCAGCCGCGCGCCGCGCTGCGCGGCCTGCTGCGCGACCTGCACGGTCTCGTCCGCGTAAGGCATGAACGAGATCACGATCATCACGTCGCCCTCGCGCACCGACCGGATCTGGCCGAGATGCATGCTGCCAAGCGCGCTGAACAGCCCGATGCGCTTGTCGGTGTGCTGCAGCGCATAGTCCAGATACACGGCGATCGGAAACGCGCGCCGCGATCCCGCGATCCAGATCGCCTGCGTATCGGCGAGCAGGTCGACCGCCTGCGCGAGCGCCTGCGAATCGAGCGTCTGCCGCAACTGCTGCATCCCGGCAATGCTGCCCTTGATGAATTCGTCGGCGATCTGTTCGGGTTGCAGGCTCGACGAACCCGATTCGATCACGTCGCGCACGCGAAGGTTGTATGCACGCCCCGGCGCGATCTGCTGCGCGAGCCCTTCGCGGAACAGCCGCTGCATCTCGGAGAAGCCGGAAAAGCCGAAGTGCTTCGCGAAGCGCACGACGGCCGACGGCTGGACGCCGCAGGCCTCCGCGAGCGACTGGATGCCTTCCAGCCCAAGCTGGTCCCGATGCGTTTCCACGTGGCGCGCAATCACCTTCAGGCGATTGCTGAGGCCGTCGTACTCCTGCGTCAGGTGCTGCAGGAACGCCTCGACGGTGGCGGGAGGTTTCTCGGATGAACTCATCGGATAGCGCGAAGTTGACGGCCCCGATGCGCGCGCGTGGCTGGCCGGCGCGGCCCGGGGCTCGACTGGATACATGCATGAAGGGCGAATTTAATCACGTTTGCGGCACGGCCCGCGCCGCCTGCTCGCTCCCACGCGCTCGATCATCACCAGGGTCTGTTGACATACGCTCCACGGCAAGACTGGAACCGATTGTCCAACGCGCTCGCGGCGGCGTAAAGATCGGGGTGTGTACCGAGGCCGGCTGCCGCGGCGAAACGTGGCGCAGCCGGCCCGCCTCCGTTCAACGATAGTCGACCCACACGCTGCCCGCATCGGCCGAACGCACGCAATGCTCGACCCAGCGCACGCCCTCGACACCCGCGTGCACGTCCGGAATACGGATGGCCTGCAACGCCGCGGCGTCGCCGCGATCGGCCGCGTCCATCGCGAGCGCGAAGCGCGCGTACAGGTTCGACCATGCTTCGAACAGCCCTTCGGGATGCCCGGCGCCGATGCGGTCTTCGCGCAATGCGTGCGGATGCAGGTACGGCATTCCGCGATCGAGCACCTGCGCGGGCTGCCCCTGGATTTCGTAGCGCAACTGGTTCGGATGCTCGTCCCACCATTCGATGCTCGCCTTCGAGCCGATCACACGCACCTTCTGGCCGTGCATCGAGCCGGCGTTCACCGCGCTCGACCACACGTAGCCGATCGCGCCGGTGTCGTATTCCATGATCGTGAACGCGTTGTCCTCGAGCGGCGCGCGGCTCTTCACGAAGCTCTGCCGCGAACACATCAGCCGCCGGATCTTCAGCGCCGGCACCATCACCTCGGAGATATACAGCGGATGCGTGCCGATGTCGCCGAGCACGTAGCTCGGCCCCGCGAACTTCGGATCGACGCGCCAGCGCGCGGCCGCGCTCGCGGCCTCGACGCCTTCGCTGTGGAAGCCGTGCGCGAACTGCATCTGCACGATACGGATCTCGCCGAGGTCGCCGCGCGCGATCATCTCGCGCGCCTGCTCGATCATCTGGTGTCCCGAGTAGCCGTACGCGACACCGACGATCCGGTTCTTCTCGACCGACAGCCGCTGCAGCGCCTCGGCCTCCTCGGTCGTGAAGCACAGCGGCTTCTCGCAGACCACGTGCAGCCCCGCGTTCAGCGCGGCGCGGCAGATCTCGAAGTGCGTGTTGTTCGGCGTCGCGATCGACACCGCGCGGATGCCGTCCGGGCGACGCGCCTCGGCGTCGAACATCGTCGCGTAGTCGGGATAGCAGCGCTCGGCCGCGACGCCGAGCTTCACGCCGAAATGGCGGCCGCGCTCGGGATCGATATCGAATGCGCCGGCAACCAGCTGGAAGCTGCCGTCGCGCAGCGCGGCCGAACGGTGGCTGTAGCCGATCTGGCTGCCGAGCCCGCCGCCGACCATGCCCCAGCGAATCGAATGTCCAAGCAGAATCTGTCCGTCAATCATGATGGTGATGTTCCTGGTGCGTGTTCAGGGGGCATGCAAAACCGGCCGACGCGAGAAACGCACGGCTCGCGGCGACGTCGCGCAGGCTCGTGCCGGCGTTGCGCGGGTCAGCCGCGATAGAACGCGGGGCGCTCGGCCATCGCGATCGGCTCGACCGCGCCGCTCTTCTGGCCCCGCACGCAGGCGTCGGCCGCGACCGCCGCCGCGTAGCCGTCCCACGCGGACGGCCCGGTCAGCGCCCCCTGCCGCACGCCGTCGATGAACGCCTGCAGCTCGACGTCGTACGACGCGATGAAGCGCTCCTTCCAGTCGGTCATGATCTCGACCGACTGCCGCGCCGCATGCTTGAGCCCGACGGCCGGCGGATCGGGCAACTTCGCGATGCCCTGCTCGCCGACCACCTCGCACTGGATGTCGTAGCCGTACTGGCAATTCACGAAGATCTCGACGTCGATGCGCACGCCGCTCGCGGTTTCGAGCAGCACGATCTGCGGATCGGCGAGATGCGCGGACGCATGGCGCGTCTTCTTCGGATAGACGACCTGCGCGCTCGTGTAATCCTCGCCGAGCAGCCAGCGCAGCACGTCGAGTTCGTGGATCAGCGTGTCGGTGATCGCCATGTCGGTGGTGTAGCGCTCGCCGACCGACTGGTTGCGGTGCGCGCAATGCAGCATCAGCGGCGCGCCAATTTCGCCGCTGTCGATCACGCGCTTCAGCGCGCGATAGCCTTCGTCATACGGCCGCATGAAGCCGACCTGCACGAGCCGCTTGCCGTGCGCGAGCTCCGCTTCGACGATCCGCATGCAGCCGTCGGCCGTGACCGCGAGCGGCTTCTCGCAAAACACCGGCTTGCCGTGCGCGATCGCGTCAAGCACGAACGCCTCGTGCGTCGGCCCCCACGACGTGACGAGCACGGCCTGCACGTCGGCGGCCGCGACCACTTCGTGGCCATCGCCGTAGATCTCGGCGTCGAGCCCGTATTTCGTCACCGCGTCGCGCGCCTGCTGCGGATCGATGTCGTTGACGGCCACGACGCGCGCGCCGGACAGCGTGCGGGTCAGTCTGCGAATGTGGTCCTGGCCGATCGCGCCGCAGCCGATCACGCCGATTTGCAAGGTCATGCAGTTCTCTCCAGTCGTTCGTTCATCAGCGGCGCGGCCCATGCCGCGCCGGTCGCTTCCCTCTCGAATGCGGGCGGCCCGCGCGCTCAGCGGCGCGACTTCTTGTTGCGGTACTGGTCGGCGATCACGGCGGCGACGATGATCGCGCCCTTCACCATCTCCTGGTAATACGCGTCGATGCGGATGAACGTGAAGCCCGACGTCATCACGCCGAGGATCAGCACGCCGATCACGGTGCCCGTCACGCGGCCGAGGCCGCCCGACAGCGACGTGCCGCCGATCACGACGGCCGCGATCGCATCGAGCTCGTACATCACGCCCATGCCCGACTGGCCGGAGATCGCGCGCGCGGCCGTCACGGTGCCGGCGATCCCGCTCAACAGGCCCGCGATCGCATAGACGAAGATCAGGTGCCGCGTGACGTTGATGCCCGACACGACGGCCGCGTGGCGGTTCGCGCCGATCGCATAGGTGTACTTGCCGAAGCGCGTGTAGCGCAGCACGACGTGGAAGATCGCGGCGATCACGACGAAGATGATCACCGGATTGGCGCCCGCGCCGATCGCCGCGAACGGGTCGGTCAGCATCGACACCGGCATCCCGTTGGTGAACCACTTCGCGAAGCCGCGCGCAGCGACCATCGTGCCGAGCGTCGCGATGAACGGCGGGATGCCCGTCATCGCGATCAGCGTGCCGTTCAGCAGGCCGACCAGCAGCCCGACGCACACGCCGGCCAGCACCGGCCAGATGACCGGCAGGTCGGTGAGGTGCGGAAACACCGCGCGCGGAAAATCGGACACCTGCGCGAGGCTCGCCGACACGACGGCGGCGGCAGCGACGACCGAGCCCGACGACAGGTCGATCCCGCTGGTGATGATCACGAGGTTCACGCCGACCGCGATGATGCCGATCACGGCCATCTGCAGCACGATGATCTCGAGCCGCTCGGCATTGAACAGGAAGCTCTGGCCGACGACGATCCAGCCGACGATCTCGAAGAACAGGCTGATGCCGACCAGCACGAGGAAGATGCTCAGTTCGGGCGGCCACTTCGCATGCCGCGACTTGAGTGTCAGGGTCTGCGCATCCGCGACCGGGTTCAGGTTGCCCATTTCAGTTGTCTCCAATCTTGTTTCGGCTCAGCGCGACGCGAGATCCATGATGCGGACCTGGTCGGCGTCCTTGCGATCGACGATGCCGGTCATGCGCCCTTCGTGCATCACCATCACGCGATCGCTCATCCCCAGCACTTCCGGCATTTCCGACGAGATCATCAGCACCGCGACGCCCTTGCCGGCGAGCGCGCCGACGAGCCGGTGAATCTCGGCCTTCGCGCCGACGTCGATGCCGCGCGTCGGTTCGTCGAGGATCAGGATGCGCGGCTGCGTGAGCAGCCACCGGCCGATCAGCACCTTCTGCTGGTTGCCGCCCGACAGGTTCTGGATTTCCTCGTGCAGCCCGGGCGACTTCACGCGCAGCATCCGGCTCATTTCCTCGCAGTCGCGCTTCAGCTGCGCCTGCTGCACGAAATTGAACTTCACGTAGCGATGGCTGAGCACCGCCGCTTCCATGTTCGCGAGCAGGTCGAGATTCAGGAAGCAGCCGGAGTCCTTGCGGTCCTCGGTGAGGAACGCCATCCCGTGCTTCATCGCCTGCGCGGGCGTTGCGATCCGCACCGGCTTGCCGTCGATGCGGATCTCGCCCGACGTGGCCGGCACGACGCCGAACAGCGCCTCCGCGACGTTCGAGCGCCCCGAGCCGACGAGGCCCGCGACGCCGAGAATCTCGCCCGCGCGCAGCTCGAAGCTCACGTCGCGGAACACGCCGTCGACGCAGAGATCCTTCACCGACAGCACGACGTCGCCGATCGGCACGTCTTCCTTCGGGAACATCTGCGTGATCTCGCGCCCGACCATCATGCGGATGATGTCGTCGCGCGTGACGTCGCTCGATGCATGCGTACCGATGTACTTGCCGTCGCGGAACACCGAGAACTCGTCGGCGATCTCGAACAGCTCGTTCATCTTGTGCGTGATGTAGACGATGCCCTTGCCCTGCTCGCGCAACTGGCGAATGATCCGGAACAGGTGCGTGACTTCCTTGTCGGTCAGCGCGGAGGTCGGCTCGTCCATGATCAGCACGTCCGAGTCGAACGACACGGCCTTCGCGATCTCGACCATCTGGCGGCTCGCAACCGTCAGCGTGCGCACGTCGGTTTCCGGATCGATGTCGATCGACAGCCGCTCGAACAGCGCGGCCGTGCGGCGGCGCAGCTCGGCGTGATCGATCAGGCCGAAGCGGTTCTTCGGTTCGCGGCGAATCCAGATGTTCTCCGCGACCGTCATGTACGGCATCAGGTTGAGCTCCTGATGGATCATCGCGATGCCGCGGTCGAGCGCATCGAGCGGGCCGTTCAGCACGACCGGTTCGCCGTTGATCAGGATTTCGCCCTGGTCGGGCGTGTAGACGCCCGCGATGATCTTCATCAGCGTGGACTTGCCGGCGCCGTTCTCGCCCATCAGCGCATGCACGGTGCCGCGGCGCACGCGGAACTGCACGCCGTCGAGCGCGACGACGCCGGGAAAGGACTTGCCGACGCCGCGCACCTCGAGCACGCAGTCGGCCGCGGGCGCACCGGACGAACCCGGCGCGGCGGACGACGCGGCCGGCACGCTTTCGCTGGCCATCGAACGCGCGATCCTGGCTGTAAACATGGACGTTCCTCGAAAGTCGCGCGCGAACCCGGCCGCGCCGGGCCCGCGCAGTTCAGCGGAAAACCGGTCAGTGCTTCGCGTACTGGTTCATGTTCTCCGGCGTCACGAGCTCGAACGGCACGTTCACGTAGCGATCGACCGGCTGCTTCTTCGCGAGCTTGAGCGCCGCGGCCACCGCCTGCGCGCCCTGCCCGGTCGCGTTCTGGTAGACCGACACCTTCAGCTCGCCGGCCTTCATCGCCGCGAGCCCGTCCGGCGTCGCGTCGATGCCGGCGACGACCGTCTTCGGCGTCAGCTTGCGCGCGGCCTTCAGCGCGTTGATCGCGCCGATCGCCATTTCGTCGTTGTTCGACACGATCGCGTCGAACTTCGCGCCGGAGCTCAGCCAGTTCATCGTGATGTCCTGGCCCTGCGTGCGGCTCCACTTGCCTTCGCGCTTGTCGACGATCTTCATGCCCGCGCATTCCTTCGTCGCGATCACGTCCTCGATGTCCTTGGTGCGGGCGCGCGCCGATTCGTTGGACAGCTCGCCCATCAGCACCAGGAGGTCGCCCTTGCCGCCGAGCAGCTTGCACACCTGGCGCGCCTGCAGCGTGCCCGACTGCTTTTCGTCGGAGGCGACGACCGCGACGCCGGCCGGCAGCTTGTCGAAATCGACCGGCTTGCGGTTCACGTAGATGAGCGGAATCTTCGCCGCGGTCACCATCTTCGTGATCTTCGGCGTCGCGTCGGTATCGACCGGATTCACGATGATCGCGTCGACCTTCTGCGCGATCATGTTCTGGACCTGGCTCAACTGCTTGCCGACGTCGTTGCCGCCGTCCTCGATCTGCGCCGTCGCGCCGTCCTTCTTCGCCGAATCGGCGATGCTGTTGCGCAGGATGGTCAGGAATGTGTCGTCGAACGATGCCATCGTCACGCCGATCTTCTCGGCATGCGCGAGCGG
>Ga0209370_1002659_pt1 | contig 12482 bp, 12 predicted proteins | sample AgamicAtPrz_FD_187164 | JGI IMG/M metagenome (GOLD analysis project Ga0209370, IMG submission 187164) | Agave microbial communities from Guanajuato, Mexico - At.P.rz (SPAdes) (version 2) | ecosystem: Host-associated > Plants > Phyllosphere > Phylloplane/Leaf | place: Guanajuato, Mexico... | reverse complement strand
GGCACGACGCTCGCGAGCAGCGACAGCGTCGTGTCGGCCGAACTCAGGATCACGATGTCGGCCGGCTGCTGGTCGATCCGGACGACGCCCTGCGTATCGTCGACGAAGCCGCCCGGCGTGGTGCGCAGCAGATGCATCGTGCGTTACGCCTGTTGCGGCTCGGCCGCGCACGCGGCGTCGAACGCGCGTTGCAGTGCGGCCGCGTCGAGATCCTCGCCGATCAGCACGAAGCGGCTCGCACGCGTTTCGCCGTCCTGCCAGCGGCGGTCGAAATAGCTGTCGAAGCGGCGGCCGACGCCCTGGATCACGAGCCGCATCGGCACGCCGGGCAGCGCGGCGAAGCCTTTCGCGCGATAGATCGTGTGCGTTTCGACCACACGCTGCAACGCGGCGATCGTCGCTTCGCGCGTGCCGGCGTCGCCCGACACCACCACCGAGTCGAAATCGTCGTGATGGTGATCGTGATCGCCGTCGTCGGCCGAGCCGTGATGGTCGTGACGCAGGTGGATCGTTTCCTCCGACGCCGATTCGAGGCCGAGCAGCATCGCGAGGTCGAGCTCGCCGCGCGTCGCGCGCACGATCTTCACCTGCGGCGGGATTTCTTCGCGGATCGCGGCTTCGACTTCGGCGAACTGCGCGTCGCCGACGAGGTCGGCCTTGTTCACGATCACGAGATCGGCGGACGACAGTTGATCGGCGAACAGTTCGTGCAGCGGCGATTCGTGGTCGAGGTTCGGATCGGCGCGGCGCTGCGCGTCGACGGCCTGCGGGTTTTCCGCGAACTGACCGCTCGCGGCGGCCGGCCCGTCGACCACGGTCACGACCGCGTCGACGGTGAAGCTGTTGCGGATCGTCGGCCAGTTGAACGCCTGCACCAGCGGCTTCGGCAGCGCGAGGCCCGACGTCTCGATCAGCACGTGATCGATATCCGCGCGGCGCTCGACGAGCGCTTCCATCACCGGATAGAACTCTTCCTGCACGGTGCAGCACAGGCAGCCGTTCGCGAGTTCGTACAGCTGGCCCGATGCTTCGCCCTGCGCGCCGTCGGCATCGTCGCAGCCGATGCCGCAGCCCTTGAGGATTTCGCCGTCGATGCCGAGCTCGCCGAATTCGTTGACGATCACCGCGATGCGGCGGCCTTCGGCGTGCTGCAGGATGTGTCGCATCAGCGTCGTCTTGCCGCTGCCGAGAAAGCCCGTGACGATCGTGACGGGCAGCTTGCGTAGGGTCATGGTAGGTCCGGTGTCGAAGAGGGAATCAGGACGGGCTCGTCGCGTCGGTGGCGGCGCGGCCATTCACGGGACGGTACGCGCGACGGTCGCCGCGCTGTCCGGCCGGACAGCCGCGGGACGGGCGGAACAACGAATCGGGCATGGTGCTTCCTTGCGAACGGTCGACATCGTGAATGCCAACACGGCTGCCGCCTGCCTCGCCCACGCCGCCTGCCGTTCGCCGCGCCGGCCGCGCACGTGCGGCGGCAGATGGGCGGAGGAAGCGTCGAACACCGGGCGTCGGACCTGCTGCGGCCGTGGACGATGCGCCGCCTCCCCGCGGCGCTGAACCCCAATGTCTCGGCCGGTATCCGGGCTGACGAACACGCCGCTTCGCCTTCCCGGATGCGCGGCATCCAGTGGCGGTCGTCCGCATGCGCAGGGCATGCGGCGAAGCGGCGCTGCATCGCGCTGCGCGCGACGCGTTCGCTTACCGTTGCGGGGGCAGCACAGGTTGGCTCGACTGCGGTGCAGGCAGGCTCCCTGTTTCCCGTTTAACTGCGTGCGCCGGAGCGGCGCGCGCGAGCACCAAAACGCGTGCGAGTGTAGGCGGCGGGGCCGGGAGCGTCAAGGCGAGCGGTGCGCAGCGAACGCGAATGATTGTCGTTTTCAACTAAGCGAGATAAACTTCACCCGATAACAACGCAACCACCGCGCAACGGCAATGTGAGGCAATCACTCAGTCATCCTTAAATTTTCATGTCGAAACGACAGATATCCGGGCGGCGCTTTCCTGTGCTGGCCCTGTCGCTGTGCTCGATCGCCGGCGTTGCCTCCTTCCCTGCCCCGGCGGCCGAGTTCGACGACGAACTGCCCGCGCTCGAGGTGCGCAGCCGCCGTCATCCGAACGATCCTCGCGCCGAAAGCGTGAGCACGGCGACGCGCACCGCGAGCGATCCGCGCGACGTACCGCAAACCATCGACAGTGTGCCGGTCGAGGAAACGCTGTCCTATGGCGGCCGCACGCTGGCCGACGCGTTGGCCGGCGTGCCGGGTGTGTCCAATACGTCGGACACGCGCTTCGATTCGTTCCGCATTCGCGGCTTTTCCGCCGCGGGCGACCTGCTGCTCGACGGCATGCGCGACGACGCGCAATACGTGCGCAGTCTCGGCAACATCGAACGTGTCGAAGTGCTGAAGGGGCCGGCGGCGGCGCTGTACGGGCGCGGCAGCGGCGGCGGCGTCATCAACCGGATCACCAAGCAGCCGTTGCCGGAAAACTTCGGACATCTGTCGGCGGCGACCGGCAGTTATGGGCGGCTCGGCGCGTCGGTCGATCTCAACCGGATGCTGTCGAGCGCATGGAGCGTGCGGCTCAATGCGGGACGCGAACACGCCGGCAGCTTCCGCGACCAGGTCGACGGCACGCGCCAGTACGTCGCGCCGTCGATCAAATGGCGGGACGCGCGGCGCAGCTGGCTGCTGCAGTTCGAATACGACGCGTACCGACGCGTGCCCGATCGCGGCATGCCGGCGCCGGTCGCCGCGCTCGACGCGGCCGGCAAGCCGTTCGCGTTCTCGCTGCCGTCCGCGCGGCGCGCAACCTTCTTCGGCGCGGCGGGCCGCGACACCATCCGCGACGAAAACATGAACTGGCGCTCGGTCTTCACGCACGCGCTCGATGGCGGCTGGGAACTGCGTCATACGCTGGGCGTGCTGGATTTGCGCAGCACCTTCGACAATACCTACGTCACGCAAAGCTACGTCACGAAGCCGCGCGACTACCGGCGCGTGCAGCGGGCGCGCTACCTGCAGGACATGACGCATCTGAACGTGCAGACCGGCGTCGAACTGGGCGGCAAGGTCGCGACCGGACCGGCCTTGCATCACCTGCTGTTCGGCATCGAATACGGCTGGCAGAAACGCAGCCCGACGCTCTGGCAGGCCGCCGCGGCGCCGGTCCCGATCACCGGACCGGATCGTCTCGCCCTGACCGGCTCGGCGCCGCGCCCGTATGCGATGAATCGCCACCGTGTCAGCGACTATGCAATCTTCGTGCAGGATCGCATCGACCTCGGTCGAGCGTGGAAGCTGCTCGGCGGCCTGCGCGGGGAACGTTTCGACGTCGATTCGACCAACGTGCTGAACGATCTGCGTTCGCGGCGCACGACGACGGCATGGAGCCCGCGGCTCGGCGTCGTGTGGTCGCCGGTCGGCGCGCACAGCGTGTATGCGTCGTATAGCAAGAGCTTCGCGCCGGTCGGCGGCGACCTGATCGGCATCACGCCCGGCGCGCGCGGCAACGCCAACGATCTCGGCCCGCAATACAACCGCCAATACGAGATCGGCGTGAAAAGCGACTGGCGCGGCGGCGCGCTGAGCACGACGCTCGCGCTGTTTCAGCTCGACCTGTACAACCGCCGCGTGGCCGACCCGGTTCGGCCGGGGTTTTTCGACCTCACCGGCCTCGAGCGCAATCGCGGCCTCGAGCTGGGCATCGCCGGCCGGCTCACGGGCGACTGGTTCGTCCGCGGCGGCATCGGCTGGCAACACGCGCGGGTGGTCGACGCCGAGCCGCAGTACGCGGGCAAGCGGTCGGCGGGCGTGTCCGGGGCGAACGGCAGCCTGTTCGTCGGTCATGCGCCGCTGCGCGGGTTTTTCGCCGAACTGGGGCTCGTGTACGAAGGTGCGCGCTACGCCGATCGCGACAACCTGCTCGAACTGCCCGCCTACGTCCGCTGGGACGGCAAGGCCGGATATCGCACGCGCGACTTCGAGGTGACGCTGGCGGCCGTCAACCTGACCGATCGCGACTACTACGCGAATGCGACGAGCCTCGCGCAGATCATGCCCGGTGCGCCGCGCACGTTCACGCTGACGGCGGCGTACAAGTTCTGACCGCGCGGGCCGCGCCGACGCCCCGCGCAGCCGGTCCGCCGGCCGGTTTGCGCGTTGCACGCCTGTGCTATCGTATGCGCCGCGTTCGGTGCTCGCATGCGCATTCCGTGCATGCAGTTAAACGGGAAACAGGAGGCGGATATCCGCCCGGCCTGTGCTGTCCCCGCAACGGTACGCCGCCCGCGCAACGCGCTTTCCCGCGCGTGCGCCCAGGCCGCCCGCGATGCCACTGCCCTTCGACCGGGCGGGAAGGCTGCGGCCTGGCAAGCGGCCAGCCCGGATACCGGCCGACGCAAGGGGCGAGCGCGATGCTCGCCGAACGCCCGATCCGCGGGGGACGGATGGGGTGCGCATTCCACCCGCGTCCGCGCGGGTTTCGCCCGATCCGTCATGCACTGCCTGCCCGCCGGCCGCCGATGTGCCGCCCGCCTTCCCTGTTCCACTGTTTCGACACGGTGCGCGCCGTGCCGCACGCGATGAGCCGCGCCTGGCTGATCGGCGCCGGCCCCGGCGACGCCGACCTGCTGACGCTCAGGGCCGTGCGCGCGATCGGCGCGGCCGACGTGCTGCTCGTCGACGATCTCGTGAACCCCGACGTGCTGCGCCATGCGCGCGCCGATGCAGTGATCGAACACGTCGGCAAGCGTGGCGGCCATGCGTCGACGCCGCAGGAGGCGATCGTCGCCGCGATGCTCGCGCACCTGCGCGCGGGTCGCAGCGTCGCGCGGCTCAAGGGCGGCGATCCATTCGTGTTCGGTCGCGGCGGCGAGGAACTGGTCGCGCTCGGTGCGGCGGGCTTTCAGGCAGAAGTCGTCAACGGCATCACCGCGGGCATCGCCGCGCCGGCCGCGCTCGGCATTCCGGTCACGCACCGCGGCGACGCGCAAGGCGTGATCTTCGTCACGGGCCACGGCGCGGGGGCCGACGAGCCCGACTGGCGCGCGCTCGCGGCCACCCGCATGACGATCGTGATCTACATGGGCATCCGCCGGCTCGACGCGATCGCCGCGGCGCTGCGCGACGGCGGCCTGCCCGGCGACACGCCGTGCGCGGCGATCGAGAACGCCACGCGACCCGAACAGCGCCACGTGGTCGCGACGCTCGATACACTCGTCGATCGCATTGGCACGGCCAGTATCGGTTCGCCGGCGATCGTCGTGATCGGCCGCGTCGCGGCCCTCGCCGACGATCCGGCGGTGCGTGCGGCGCTCGGCGGACGCGCATGATGCGCGTCGCGCTCGGCGTCGGCTTCCGCGCGGGCGTCACGGCCGCGCAACTCGATGCCGCGATCCGCGCCGCGCTCGCGCGCTATCCGGGCGCCGAACCGGCGCTCGTCGCGACGCTCGCCGACAAGGCGCGCGCCCGTGCGCTGCGCACGCTGTGCGCGCGCCGTGGCTGGCCGCTCGTCGCGTTCGATGCGGCGCAACTCGCTCGCCGCCCGGAACTGGCCGCGAGCGGCCCGTCGGACGTGGTGCTCGCCCGCTTCGGCATCGCTGGCGTGGCCGAGCCGTGCGCGCAGCTGGCCGCGCCACATGGCCGGCTGCTCGGCCCCAAATCCATCCGGGACGGCGTGACGGTCGCGCTCGCCGGCCCGCTCTGAACCCATTGTTTCGCTTTCGACAGGACGATTCCCGATGAAGACCGATTCCGAATCCCATCAGCGGATGGCCGAACGCCGCCGCGCCGGCCACGAGAAGAAGCAGGCCGCCGCCACCCAGGAAAAGGGCCTGCTGATCGTCCATACCGGCAACGGCAAGGGCAAGAGCACGGCCGCGTTCGGGATGGCCGTGCGCGTGCTCGGCCACGGCATGCGACTCGGCGTCGTGCAGTTCATCAAGGGCGCGCTGCATACGTCCGAGCGCGACTTCCTCGGCGCGGTCGCGCAATGCGATTTCGTGACGATGGGCGACGGCTATACGTGGAACACGCAGAACCGCGACGCCGATATCGCGACCGCGCGCAAGGGCTGGGACGAGGCGCGCCGGATGATCGAAAGCGGCGACTACCGGATGGTGATCCTCGACGAGCTGAACACCGTGCTGAAGTACGAATACCTGCCGCTCGACGAAGTGCTCGCGACGCTCACGGCTCGACCGGAGTCGGTGCACGTCGTCGTCACCGGGCGGCACGCGCCCGATGCGCTGATCGATGCGGCCGATCTCGTCACCGAAATGCGGCTCGTCAAGCATCCGTACAAGGAGCAAGGCGTGAAGGCGCAGCGCGGCGTGGAGTTCTGAGCATGCCGGCCTGCCCCGCGCTGTTCGTCAGCGCACCCGCGTCGGGCCAGGGCAAGACGTCGGTGACGGCCGGCCTCGCGCGGCTGCACCGCCGGCTCGGCCGTCGCGTGCGCGTGTTCAAGACCGGGCCCGATTTTCTCGATCCGATGCTGCTCGAACGCGCGAGCGGCGCACCCGTGCATGCGCTCGACCTCGGGATGGTCGGCGAGGCCGGTTGCCGCGCGCTGCTCGCCGAAGCCGCGCGCGACGCGGACCTGATCCTGATCGAAGGCGTGATGGGATTGTTCGACGGCACGCCGAGCAGCGCCGATCTCGCGGCTGCGTTCGGCGTGCCGGTCGTCGCGGTGATTTCGGCGAAGGCGATGGCGCAGACGTTCGCGGCGATCGCCTTCGGGCTCGCGCGGTTCCGGCCGGGGTTGCCGTTTCACGGCGTGCTGGCCAACCGCGTCGGGTCGGCGCGGCACGCGGAGTTACTGCAACAGGCGTTGCCCGACGACCTGCGCTGGCTCGGGCACGTGCCGGCCGATGCGGGTATTGCGCTGCCGGAGCGGCATCTCGGCCTGCATCAGCCGGCCGATATCGACGATCTCGATGCGCGGCTCGACCGCGCGGCCGATGTGCTCGCGCAGACGGCGCTCGCCGAGTTGCCGCCTGCCGTCACATTCGCGGAACCGGACGTGGCCGCGCCGCTGCCGCGTGCGCTGGCCGGCAAGCGGATCGCGGTGGCGCGCGATGCGGCGTTTTCGTTCATCTATCCGGCGAATCTCGCGTTGCTCGATGCACTCGGTGCGGCGCTGCGGTTCTTCTCGCCGCTCGCCGACGAACCCGTGCCCGACGATTGCGACGCGCTGTTTTTGCCGGGCGGCTATCCGGAACTGCATGCGGCGACGCTTGCCGGGAATGCCGCGACCGCACGGACGATGCGCGCGCATGCGGCGGCCGGCCGGCCGATCGTCGCGGAATGCGGGGGGATGGTGTATCTGTGCGAATCGCTGACCGATGTGGACGGCTCGACGACGCCGATGCTCGGCCTGCTGCCGGGGCAGGCGACGATGCAACGCCGGTTCGCGGCGCTCGGCATGCAGCAGCTCGATACGCGCACGGGGCCGATGCGCGGACATACGTTTCACTACTCGCGGCTCGCGACGCCGCTGGTGCCGATTGCGAACGCCACGCGCCCCGACGGCGCGCCGGGCGGCGGCGAAGCCGTCTATCGCAGCGGCGCGATCGTCGCGACGTACATGCACATGTACTGGCCGTCGAATCCGGATGCGGTCGTGGCGTTGTTCAGCGGGGAAGCGTTCTAGACTGATCGATGTCGAACCAGAAACGCCTCGGCCAACTTCACCCAATACGATGCGCCGGTCGGCAGCGCCGCGTCGTTGAAGTCGTAGCCGGGGTTGTGCACCATGCAGCCGCCCTCCCCGTCGCCGTTGCCGATGATCAGGTAACAGCCCGGCCGCTTTTCGAGCAGGAACGCGAAATCCTCGCTACCGGTGAGCGGCACCATCCCGTCGATCAGATTGGCTTCGCCGACCCATTCGCGCGCGACGCCGCGTGCGAACGCCGTCATCTGCGCATCGTTGACGAGCACCGGGTAGCGGCGCTGGTAGTCGATCGTCGCACTCGCGCCGAACACGGCCGCCTGCGCATGGACGACCTCCTTGATGCGCGTTTCGAGCAGGTCGCGCACGTCGGGCTTCAGCGCACGCACCGACAGGCGCATCTGCGCGCGATCGGGAATCACGTTCGGCGCCTCGCCCGCATGGATCGCGCCGACCGTGATGATCGCCATGTCGAGCGGCGACACGTTGCGCGACACGATCGTTTGCAACGCGACGACGATGTGCGCGCACACGACGACCGGATCGATCGCCCGGTGCGGCACCGCGCCGTGGCCGCCGCGGCCCTGCACGTCGATGACGACGGTATCCGACGACGCCATGAACGGCCCCGGCAGGAAACCGAATTTGCCGGTCGGAAAGCCCGGCATGTTGTGCATCGCGAAGATCGCGTCACACGGGAATTGCTCGAACAGCCCGTCGTCGAGCATCTTCTTCGCGCCGCCGAGCCCTTCCTCGGCCGGCTGGAAAATCAGGTTCAGCGTGCCCGAGAAGCGGCGTTCGCGCGCGAGGTGCTTCGCGGCCGCGAGCAGCATTGCCGTGTGGCCGTCGTGGCCGCACGCGTGCATCTTGCCCGCGATCGTGCTCTGGTACGGCAAGCCCGTTGCTTCGTGGATCGGTAGCGCGTCCATGTCGGCGCGCAGGCCGAGGCGCCGCTGGCCGTCGCCCACTTTCAACTGCGCAACGACGCCGGTGCCGCCGAGCCCGCGATGCACGGTGTAGCCCCACGACTGCAACTGCGCCGCGACGAGGTCGCTCGTCGCGAATTCCTCGAAACCCAGTTCGGGGTGGGCATGGATGCGGTGCCGGATCTCGATCATTTCGTCGGCGAGGCCTGCGGGGATCACGCTGTGCGTCACGGTGTCGTCTCCTGTTGTCCAGTGGGGAATGTGCAGGCAAGGATAGTTCGTTGAGCAGCAACCGGGCAGACAGAAAGTCGTCGTGGCGACAACCGTTGATTGCCGGTCGATCGCAGGGTGCGGGCAAAGCGCGGCCCCCCGGGTGGGCTATCCCATACGGACGACTGCCGCTCGCGGGGGGCACGCCCGATACTGTGTGTTCAGGCTCGATTTTCACGTGGAGGTTATTCGTTGGCAGTCGCTCAACACTCCGGAATAATTCATTTTCATCAATGGGTTGAACGAATTTGTACATTTTTTGACGGCTGTACATTTTTTGTGTACGCTGACAAAAAAGTGAACAAGCGATCCTCCGTGATGCCCGCGAATGCCCCTCTCCCGATATCGGAACAGCACGTACTCGACGAGGCCTGTGCCGCGTTCGGACGCGCGACCCGGCGCTTCGCTGCGCGGCCCGTGCGCGTGCCGGCGGCGTACCAGGCGCGCGCCGACGCAATGATCCGCTTTGACATCGCCGGGCAGACCTTCGAGATGCCGGCGGCCGTGAGCGTCGGCGTCGAATCGCTGCAGGGCGCGCTCGCGGCGCTGCGTCGCCGCGGCGGCTCGCCGACGCCGGGCGAGCGGCCGCTGATGCTGGTCGCGCCTTATTTTTCTGCCGAACTGGCCGCCCGTCTGACCGAGCACGACATCCCGTTTCTCGATACCGCCGGCAATGCGAGCCTGATCCAGCCGGAGGCCACCCTGATGATCTCCGGCCGGCCGAAACCTGCGCGCACGCCGCGCCGTCAGGCGTCGCGCGCGACCACGCCGAAGGGGCTCGCCGTGATGTTCGCGCTCGCGACGCAGCCGGGCCTCGTCGCGCAGCCGTACCGGGCGATCGCCGCCGCGTCGGGCGTCGCGCTCGGCACGGTCAACCTCGCGATGGACGACCTGATCGCGCGCGGCCTCGTCGCGCAGCGGCGCAACGGCGAAAGGCTGATGCCGGACTGGCCGCGCTTCTTGCAGGAATGGGTCGCGCTGTACCCGAGCCGCCTGCGCGCGAAACTGCCGGCCCGACGGTTTGCCGCGCTCGCACCCGACTGGTGGCGCGGCTTCGATTTCGCCGCCTTCGAGGCGCGGCTCGGCGGCGAAGCGGCGGCCGATCTGCTCACGCACGACCTGAAGCCGGCGGCGATCACCGTCTATACGCACGGCGCCGTGCCGAACCGCCTGCTGCTGCAGGCCCGGCTGCGACCGGACGAACGCGGCGACGTCGAGCTGCTCGAAGCGTTCTGGCCGCCGTCGCCGACGCTCGACTGGCGCGAGCAGGACGTGCCGCTCGTGCCGCCGCTGTTGATCTACGCGGATCTCGTCTCGTCCGGAGACAGCCGCAATCTTGCCGCCGCCGAACGAATCCATGACCGATACCTCGCCCATCCGCCCGCTTGAAGTCGACGCGCGCCGGCCGCTCGAGCCGGCGGCGGTTGCACTGCTGCATGCGGTCGGCACGACCTGCGCGCAGCTCGACGCGGCCTTCGTCGTGGCAGGCGCAACCGCGCGCGACATTCTGATGTGGCACGTCTACGGCATCCGGCCGGTGCGCGCGACGCGGGACGTCGACGTTGCCGTATGCGCGGTGAGCTGGCCGTTCCACGCACAACTCGTCGATGCGCTCGTCGCGACCGGGCGATTCACGCGAGCACCGAAACAAGAGCAGAAACTGCTGTTTGAAAGCGGCATGCCGGGTTTTCGCACCGAACTCGATCTGGTGCCGTTCGGGCCGCTCGAAACGCCGCCCGGCGAGATCGCGTGGCCGCCGGGCGGCGACTTCGTGCTGAACGTGCTGGGGTTTCAGGAGGCGGTCGATACGGCGCTCGCCATATCGATCGGCGCCGGCATCACGGTGCCGGTGGCGAGCTTGCCGGCGCTCGCGCTGCTGAAGCTGCTCGCGTGGAAGGACCGGCGCGCGCGCCAGAACAGCGACGCGTACGACCTGCTGTTTCTGCTCACGCATTTTCACGACGCAAGCAATCGCGAGCGCATCTGGGACGTCGCGCCCGACTTGCTCGAACAACATGGCTTCCAGCCCGAGCTGGCGGCAGCGGCGCTGCTCGCACGCGACGCGAAGCGGATCGCGTCAGCGCACACGCACGATGCGATCCGCGCACTGTTGTCCGACGACGCGACTTACGCGATGCTCGGACAGGATCTGCAGGCCCGTGCGTTCGCGCTGTTGCCCGGTGAATTCAATGACGACGCGGACCGGTATCTCGATGCGTTCCGCGGCGCCTTTCTTGCCGGGCCGCCTGCCCGCCACCGGTGACGTGACGCACGCCGGCAGACGCTGCCGCCCGCCCGGCTCAAGCGGCCCAATCTTCGACGGATAACCCCTCGACGCGATTGAACTCACGACTGTTATTCGTCACGAGCACCGCACCGGCCGCGATCGCATGCCCGGCGATCGACGCATCGTTTGCGCCGATCGGCGTACCGCGTACGGCGAGCGCCGCGCGAATCGCGGCCGTGGCGTCCACTGCCGCGGAATCCCACGACAGCACGCCATCCAGCCGGGAAACGAAGGTCGTCACGAGTTCCGCATGCTTCGGGGACGCTCTTTTGCCAACCGCGCCAAAGCGCATCTCGGCGTAGGTAACGGCCGACACGACGATCCGGTGCTGCGCGTTGACGCACGACTGCAACCGCGACAGCACGACGGGCGGCCGCTCGCGCATGATGAACGAACAGATGTTCGTATCGAGCATGTAGAGCGTGGTCACCGGTTGGACTCCGTCGGGGCGTCGGCGTCGCCGGACAGGTCGAAGCGACCGGACTCGATGACGGCCGGGCGTTCGGCAAGGAAATCGGCATCGGCCAGCGGTTCGTTCGCGAACGACAGCCACGTGGGACGAACCGGCCGCAACAGCAACGTATCGCCCTCGCGGCGGATCTCGAGTTCGGTGACGCCCTCGAACTCCATGTCCTTCGGGATGCGGATTGCCTGGTTACGGGCGTTCTTGAAAATGGAAACAGTGCGCATGAGCCACTCCATGGGAGTACGATGCGCCCATTCTAGACATATGCCGGCATATGTCAATTTGGCGGGAGGCGAATTCGCGGTTGCGTCCCACGTTGTCGAGGATGTCTGGTTCATGCTGGCGGCCTGTCGTCGATGAGAGAAGTGACCCATTCTTCATGACGCAGGCCGCGCGGTCCATATACCGGACGGCCGATGCCTGCGCATCGCAAGGCCGCGCGCACCGTCGCAACGACGCCGCGCGCCCCGCCCCCCGTCAAGGCAACCGGAAAGTGTCAAAAAACGTATCGCGCTCGATCACCGTGAGCGCCGCGCGCTTGTGCGGGAAATCGAATTCCTTCAGCGTGTGGAACCCGAGCCGGTGCATGTACGCGATATGCCGCACGTGATCGACGCGCGGCTCGCCGACGAGCCGCTGCGTGCGCGGCTCGTCGACGAACATGTAGTGCAGCACCCCGCTCCACCACGCATGCAGCTTGCCGGCGCTCTGGAACCGCGAGTCGCCGATCAGCAGGTGCAGCCCGCGATCGTAGTCGTGCGCGTCGTAGAACGGCGCGAGGCGGTCCTCCTTCGCCCAGTAGAACTCGAAATAGCCGAACGGCGTGTCGTCGAAATAGCCGATCATCGGGTGCATGTGTGGA
>Ga0209370_1002657_pt1 | contig 12490 bp, 13 predicted proteins | sample AgamicAtPrz_FD_187164 | JGI IMG/M metagenome (GOLD analysis project Ga0209370, IMG submission 187164) | Agave microbial communities from Guanajuato, Mexico - At.P.rz (SPAdes) (version 2) | ecosystem: Host-associated > Plants > Phyllosphere > Phylloplane/Leaf | place: Guanajuato, Mexico... | reverse complement strand
TCGCTCGCGCTCTCGTTCAGGTCGCTCAGCGCCGTCTCGACCTGCTCGAGGTCGTACACCGTGCTGAAGGACGCCACCGCCAGTTCCTGTTTCACCATCGCCGTCGTCATACCCACCTCGCTGCACTCGCGTCATACACGCATCAGACCCTTACGATTTCAGTGTAACGATCCCGCATCGCCGCGCAAGCAAGCAGCCGGGCGAGTCTGCTGCTAACAGCGCGCGCACGCTGCACGGCCGCGCGCCGCGGCGTATGATCGAAAGTTCACGAGGCCCGCGCCGGGCTCGCCGATGACGCCCGCGCACCGCGTACACGCTGCCCCGCACCTCGCCCGACGCCTCGCCCGAAGGTATGCCGATGCCCGTCCCCGCTGCTTCCCCGCGCGTCGACCCCGACGCGATCCGTTCCGTCGATGCCGTCGACGCCGCGCTCAAGTCGCGCCGCGCGGTCCGCGCGTTCCTGCCGACGCCCGTGCCGCGCGACACGATCGAGGCGATCCTCGAAGCCGCGAGCCGCGCGCCATCGGGCACCAACATCCAGCCGTGGCACGTGTACGTCGCGACCGGCGCCACGCGCGATGCGCTCGCCGCCGCGCTCACCGCGGCCTACGACGATCCCGCGCGTGATGAAAAATACGTCGCCGAATACGACTACTACCCGCGCGAATGGGTGTCGCCGTATATCGACCGGCGCCGCAAGGTCGGCTGGGACCTGTACGGCCTGTTGAACATCGGCCGCGACGAGAAGGCGCGCATGCATGCACAGCATGCGCGCAATTTCCGTTTCTTCGATGCGCCGGTCGCGCTGTTCTTCACGCTCGACCGCGTGATGACGCTAGGGGCCTGGCTCGACTGCGGGATGTTCCTGCAAGGCGTGATGACGGCCGCCCGCGCACGCGGCCTCGATACCTGCCCGCAGGCCGCGTTCGTGCCGTTTCACCGGATCGTCGCCGAACACCTCGCCATTCCCGCCAACGAGCAGCTCGTCTGCGGCATGTCGCTCGGCCACGCGGACCCCGACGCGATCGAGAACCGCCTCGTCACCGAGCGCGCGAGCGTCGCCGAGTTCACGCGTTTTTTCGCTTGAAAACGCATGACGCGGCCTTACCTGTCGAGCAGGACCGCATCGTGCTGCGAACCTGTCGCGGCACGTCCTGTCACATCACGACCGAAATCGATCGGGCGTAAGATGTGCGTCCGTTCCCCGCTTTTCCCGCGTTTCCGGAGACGTTTCATGCTGAAACACGGCCTGGCCGTCCTGCTCGCGAGCGTCGTGCTCGCCGCCCATGCACAGAGCCCCGCGCCGGCCGTCGTCGCATGGGAAATCCAGGTGGTGCGCGACGGTCAGACGATCGACACGTTCCAGCAAAACACCACCGTCGGTCAGTCCCGCTCCGATACCCATCGCTATCCATCGTCCGTGCCGGTGGGCTGCGGCAATGCCGCGCGCGTCGTGCCGACCGAGCGAGCGCGCTCGGTGACGGTCGCCCCGCTCGCGGTCGACGCCAACGCGAATACCGTGTCGCTCGGGCTCGACGTGCAGGAAACGCTCGATGACGAAAACGCGACGCGCGGCGATCCGTGTCTGCCCGCGTCGCCGCGGCAAATCGTCGCGAGCCACCCCGGCCTCGCGGTCGGCGGCGACGCCTGGACCGACTGGACGCTCGTCGAGCAGCATCCGCATCTCGTGTACCGCGTGCGCGCGCACGTCGCGAAGGACTGAACGTCATGTCCGCCGATGCCCTCTCCCTGCCGTTCGCCGAACCGCACGCCGCGCCCGACGAAATCACCGCCGTCAGCTGGAACCTGCACAAGGGCCGCTCGCCGCTCGGCTTCACCGCGTGGAACGCGATGCGCAACTGGATGCAGTCGACGCACGCCGACGTGTATTTCCTGCAGGAAGCGATGGCGCGCCGCATGCCGCGCCCGATGCTCGCCCCGGGCTTCGGCGCGCCGATGGACGATACGGTCGACGACGTCTGGCATTGCCAGGCCACCGAGATCGCGCAGGCGCTCGACTGGCAGATCGCGCTCGGGCCGAACGTGTTCAAGCCGTCGTGGCGGCACGGCAACGCGATCCTGTCGCCGCATCCGCTCGACCTCGGCGGCCGCTGGGACATCTCCGCGCACCGCTTCGAGCGGCGCGGGCTGCTGGTCGCGCGCGCGACGCTCGCGGGCGCACGCCCGGTCACGCTGCTGTGCGCGCACCTCGCGCTCACGCGCGCCGCGCGGCTGCGCCAGATGCACTGGATCGCGCACTGGATCGTGCGCAACGCGGGCGACGACCCGCTGATGCTCGCCGGCGACTTCAACGACTGGCGCAACGATTCGGTCGCGCTGTTCGGCGAGATCGGGCTGTCCGAGGTCGCGACGCTGCTCGGCGAATCGGGCCGCACGTTCCCCGCGTTCTCGCCGGCGCTCGCGCTCGACAAGATGTTCGTGCGCGGCCTGACGCCGCTCGAATGGCGCGCGCCGTCCGGCGAAGCCGCGTGGCTGTCGGACCACCTGCCGTACATCGCGCGCCTGCGCCTCGATCCTCGGTAATGCGCGCGGCCGGCCCCGCCCGCGGTCCGTCGGCGCCGCCGGAGCGCGTCGGGCTCGCCGCGAAACGCGAGCCCGATTGACGAAAGCATCTTGAAAGGATGTGTTGCGCCAAATCCGCGCGGCCGCGGGGGTCAAGCCCGCGAACGGCGTCAACAGGGTAAAATAACGAGTTCCTCAAACGTCTGTCATCGAGAAGGCGCGTGTCCGACGCGCCGGCCGGCCGATCCGCGATCGGGCCGTCGCACTCGGTTTTTTGCCCGTTTTTGGGCCCGTTACACGCGTCCGCCACGCGCGTCCGTTTTCAAAGCCATGAGCAAATACGACACCGCCACCGTCCAATCCGTCCATCACTGGACCGACACGCTTTTCAGCTTCACCTGCAGCCGCGAGGCGAGCCTGCGCTTCAACAACGGCGAATTCACGATGGTTGGCCTCGAAGTCGACGGCAAGCCGCTCGCGCGCGCCTACTCGATCGTCAGCCCGAACTACGAAGAGCATCTCGAATTCTTCAGCATCAAGGTGCAGGACGGCCCGCTGACGTCGCGCCTGCAACACCTGAAGGTGGGCGACACGGTGCTGATCGGCAAGAAGCCGACGGGCACGCTGATCGCCGACAACCTGCTGCCGGGCAAGACGCTGTGGATGCTGTCGACGGGCACGGGCCTCGCGCCGTTCATGTCGATCATCCGCGATCCGGACATCTACGACCGCTTCGACAAGGTGATCCTGACCCACACGTGCCGCCTGAAGGGCGAGCTCGCGTACATGGACTACATCAAGCACGACCTGCCGGGCCACGAGTACCTGGGCGACATCATCAAGGAAAAGCTCGTCTACTACCCGACGGTCACGCGCGAAGCGTTCGACAACGAAGGCCGGATCACCGACCTGATCGCGACGGGCAAGCTGTTCACGGATCTCGGCGTGCCGGCGTTCTCGCCGGAAAACGACCGCGTGATGCTGTGCGGCAGCACCGCGATGCTGAAGGACACGACCGAGCTGCTGAAGCAGGCCGGCCTCGTCGAAGGCAAGAACAGCGCACCGGGTCACTACGTGATCGAGCGCGCGTTCGTGGACTGATCGATCCCTTAGGGCCTGTTCCCGCCAATAACGGGAACAGGCCCTATTTGTGCCGCATCAAGAACCGGAGCTTTTGCTCCGGTTTTTTTTCGTCCGGACTTGGCGAATTCGTAACAAACTGGGACCATTCCATCTCAAATAGTTACATTTTGATACGTCACCGTCCGGTGCTCGGGTGTCAGTGTTTTTCCTACAACACCTTCATTCCGATTATTCACATTTACCCTTAAATGTCCGCCTGACATGACCTTTTCAGAAATTTTGAGATATTATTCGGCGCGCGTGGTTGCCGTTCGGATGAGCCTGAAAGGGTCGGGTGCAAACGTTACAAGATGTAACTTTTGTTACTCCGGCATGGGGCGATTGTCCGGCGGCGACCGTCATCGAAACGGCAGCCAGCCCACGCAGCCAGCCGGTGTCTGAACCGCTTTCTGACAGCAGGGAGAGTCATGGATACGTCGCTTAACGCGCCCTCGGGCGCCCACGCCCCGTTCCCGTCGCGGCAGCGCATGCCTGGCTGCGCTGCTACTCCGCCGATGGCCGACGCCGCGTCGAAACGCGACGCGTCCGCCGCACGGATCGCGGCACTTTCCGCCCAGCTTCTCGCCGCCGACGAAGCGGCCCGCCGCCATCTGGCCGGCGAGCTGCACGACGGGCTCGGCGCCGAATTGACCGCCGCCCGCTTCGCACTCGCAAACGTTCAAACGTGGCTGCCGGCCGATGCGCCGGAAGGCTGCCTGCGCGCGCTGGCGCTGGCGCAGCAGGCGCTCGACGCCGCGACCGACGCGAATCGCCGGCTCATCGGCGAGCGCGACACGCCGGCGCTGGACGCGGGCATGGTCGGCGCGCTGGCATCGTGGATCGACACCCATGCGACGCGCACGGGCCTGCGCACAAGCTTCGTGTGCGCGGCCGACGCACGCCTGACGCAGCTCGCCGGCGCGAGCGCGCTCGCGGTGTTCCGCGTCGCGCAGGAAGCGCTGTCGAACGTCGCGAAACACGCCCGCGCGACGTCGGTCGACGTCCGGATCGCCACCGACGGCACGCACCTGTCGCTGAGTGTCACCGACGATGGGACCGGTTTCGCCCGGCACCGCCGCAGCGGCTATGGCCTCGCCGGCATGCGCGCCCGCTGCGAGGCGTTCGGCGGCAGCTTCGAGGCGGCCACGCCGGGCACCGGCCGCGGCACGCGCGTCACCGCGCGCTTCGCGTGGGATTCGCTCCTGGCGGCGCCCGTCGCGGCACGCCGCACGTCGCTTTCGTGAGGTCGCGATGAGCCTGAACATCCTGCTCGTGGACGATCACGCGATCGTCCGGCAAGGGATCCGCCAGTTGCTGATCGACCGCGGCGTCGCGCGCGACGTGACCGAGGCCGAGAACGGCGGCGACGCAGTGGCCGCCGTCGACAAGCAGGAATTCGACGTGATCCTGCTCGACATCTCGCTGCCCGACACGAACGGCATCGAAGTGCTCAAGCGCCTCAAGCGCAAGCTGACGCGCACGCCGGTGCTGATGTTCTCGATGTACCGCGAGGACCAGTACGCGGTGCGCGCGCTGAAGGCCGGCGCAGCCGGCTACCTGTCGAAGACGGTCAACGCCGCGCAGATGATCGGCGCGATCCAGCAGGTCGCGGCCGGCCGCAAGTACGTGAGCCCCGCGATGGCCGAGGCGCTCGCCGAATACGTGTCGTTCGAGAACGAACCGCTGCCGCACGAGAAGCTGTCCGACCGCGAATACCAGACGCTCTGCATGCTCGCGTCGGGCAAGCGGCTCACCGATATCGCGAACACGCTGTCGCTGTCGGTGAAGACGGTCAGCGTGTACCGGTCGCGGCTGCTCGAGAAGATGCGGCTGTCGAACAACGCGGAACTCACGTTCTACGTGATGAGCAACCGGCTCGTCGACATGGCGCCCACGGCCGGCGCCTGACCCCGGCCAACCCCGAATTCGTCCGATCCGGCGACGCGGCGCCCGACGCGGCGCCCGGCGCGCCGCGCCCGGCTGCGCCCGTGTTGCACCCGTGTTGCGCGCAAACGCTTGTTTTTTCGGACGATTCCGCGGCTTCCCGTTGCGCCGCGGCGAGGCTTGCACGCCAAATCAGCTAAAATTATCGGTTTTCACTCAGTCGGCGCGCCGTGCCTGCGCGTGCTGGCGATTCATCCGCAATGTCTCTCTTCCGCAAGAAAAACGTCGATCGCATGATCGCCGGCGCGCAAGCCGCCGGGCTCAAGAAAGCGCTCGGCGCGATCGACCTCACCTTCCTCGGCATCGGCGCGATCATCGGCACCGGCATCTTCGTGCTGACCGGCACCGGCGCCGTGCAGGCCGGCCCCGCGCTGATGCTGTCGTTCGTGATCGCCGCGATCGCGTGCGGCCTCGCCGCGCTGTCGTACGCGGAGTTCGCGTCGTCGATCCCCGTCGCCGGCTCGATCTACACGTATTCGTACGCGACGCTCGGCGAGCTCGTCGCGTGGATCATCGGCTGGGACCTGATGCTCGAGTACGGCCTCGCGTCGTCGGCCGTGTCGGTCGGCTGGTCGGGCTACCTGCAGTCGCTGCTGCAGGGCTTCGGGCTCACGCTGCCGACCGTGCTGACCGCCGCGCCCGGCGCGGTGCCGGGCGTCACCACGTGGTTCAACCTGCCCGCGTTCCTCGTGATGATCGTGATCACGACGCTGCTGTCGATCGGCATCCGCGAATCGACCCGCATCAACAACATCATGGTGTTCATCAAGGTGTCGGTCGTGCTGCTCGTGATCGCGGTCGGCCTGTTCCACGTGACGCCCGCGAACTGGAAGCCGTTCATGCCGCACGGCTGGAACGGCGTGTTCGGCGCGGCGGCCGTGATGTTCTTCGCGTTCATCGGCTTCGACGCGGTGTCGTCGGCCGCCGAGGAAGTGAAGAACCCGAAGCGCGATCTGCCGATCGGCATCATCGCGTCGCTCGCGGTGTGCGCGGTGCTGTACGTGACGGTCGCCGCGGTCGCGACCGGCATCGTGCCGTCGGCCCAGTACGCGAACATCTCGCACCCGATCTCGTACGCGCTGCAGGTCGCCGGCGAAAAGTGGGTCGCGGGCTTCATCGATCTCGGCGCGGTGCTCGGCATGCTGACCGTGATCCTCGTGATGAGCTACGGCCAGACGCGCGTGATCTTCGCGATGTCGCGCGACGGGCTGCTGCCGGCCGCGCTGTCGCGCGTGCATCCGCGTTATGCGACGCCGTTCCTGACGACCTGGCTGGTCGGCCTGTTCTTCGGGCTGATCGCCGCGCTCGTGCCGCTCAACGTGCTCGCCGAGCTGATCAACATCGGCACGCTCGCGGCGTTCTCGATGGTGTCGATCGCCGTGCTCGTGCTGCGCCGCACGCACCCGGAGCTGCCGCGCGCGTTCCGCTGCCCGGGCGTGCCCGTGGTGCCGATCCTCGCGGTCGCGTCGTGCCTGTTCCTGATGCTGAACCTGCAGCCCGTCACGTGGGCCGCGTTCGGCATCTGGCTCGTGATCGGCCTCGTGATCTACTTCCTGTACTCGCGGCACCACTCGAAGCTCGCGCACGACCACCCCGACGCGCATTGAACGCCGTCATCGCGTGCCCGCGCGGTGCGCCATGACGAACCCCACGCGGGGCCGGCACCGGCCCCGCACGCCTTCTCTCCCCCGAACCCTCCGCCAGCGCGCGATCACTGTCCGATCGTCGCGATCTCTTGCCCGATCCTCCGGATTTGCCGGCGCCAGCCGGCGCGCCGCCTGCACGCGCGCGCCGGGCGGTTCATAATCCCGCCATCGAACGACGGCGCCGCGCGGCGGGCCGTCCGGCAACAGGAAGAAGATGATGGAAAGCGTCGATCTCGATGTACTGAAATCCAGCGCGCGCTGGCTCGAAGAAGGGCGGCGCGTGCTGCTCGTGACGGTCGTGAAGACGTGGGGCTCGTCGCCGCGCCCCGAAGGCGCGATGCTCGCGGTGCGCGAGGACGGCCTGGTGGTCGGCTCCGTGTCCGGCGGATGCATCGAGGACGACCTGATCGCCCGCGTGCATGCGAGCGGCATCGCGGCCGATGCGCGCCCGGAAGCGCTCAAGTACGGCGTGACGGCCGAGGAAGCGCACCGCTTCGGGCTGCCGTGCGGCGGCACGATCCAGCTGGTGCTCGAACCGCTCACGCGCGACAGCGGGATCGCCGCGCTGTGCGCGGAGGTCGAGGCCGGCCGCCTCGTCACGCGCACGATGACGCTCGCGACCGGCCGCGCGTCGCTGTCGCCCGCGCAGGCGACCGACGGGCTCGCGTTCGACGGCGAACGGCTCGTGACGATCCACGGGCCGCGCTACCGGATGCTCGTGATCGGCGCCGGCCAGTTGTCGCGCTATCTGTGCCAGATCGCGGTCGGGCTCGACTATCAGGTGACGGTATGCGATCCGCGCGAGGAATACACGGATGCGTGGGACGTGCCGGGCACGCGCGTCATCCACACGATGCCCGACGATACGGTGCTCGACATGAAGCTCGATGCACGTTCGGCGGTGATCGCGCTCACGCACGACCCGAAGCTCGACGATCTCGCGCTGATGGAGGCGTTGAAGACGCCCGCGTTCTACGTGGGCGCGCTCGGCTCGCGGCGCAACAACGCGGCGCGGCGCGAGCGGCTGCGCGAATTCGATCTGAACGAAGTGGAACTGGCCCGGCTGCACGGGCCGGCCGGCATCTACATCGGCAGCCGGACACCGCCGGAAATCGCGATCTCGATCCTTGCGGAGATCACCGCCGCGAAGAACAACGTGTCGCTGCCGACGATCCTGCAGGTCGAAGGCGCGAAGGCCGCGCGCGAAATCGCGGCGAACAGCGGCGCGGCCTGCGGCCTCTGACCCGCGGCGGCGGGCGGCCACGCTAGCCGGCCGCTACCCCGGCGCGAACGTCGATCAGGTCAGGCCGGCAGCCAGCGCGGCGGCAACCGAACCAACCACCAGCACGACGCCGACCGTGCGGCGCTTGTTCAGCTCGGTCCACAGCAGCACGCCCGTCAGCGACAGCAGGATCAGCGAGCCCGCGATCGTATCCATCAGCAGCACCCAGCCGAGATTCATCCCGACACCGCGATGCAGGTTGTTCAGCGTCGTCAGGAACGTATTGCCCGTGCGCTTCACCGACACGTAGCCGTTGCCGACCCAGTACTCGGCCTGCAGGTTCTGATGCGGCCCGAACACGCCGAATTGCCAGTGCTCGGGCTGCATCACGCGCTTGTCGCCCCATGCGACGGCCTGCGCGGGCTCCTTGCGCATGCGGCCCGGCTTGCCGTCGAAATGCAGTTCCTGCTGCAGCCACTTCGTCATCGCGGCGGGCGTCTTCGGCACCGGGTCCGGCAGCGCGATCTGCATCTCCTCGACCTGCGGCTCGCCGGTCGAAATCTTCAGCGGCGGCGCGCGGTGGTTCAGCAGCACGCCGGTCACGCCGAACAGCAGCCCGAGCACCGCGCCCCACAGCCCGACCCAGCCGTGCACCTTGCGCAGCCACTTGATGAAGGTCGCGCGGCGCGAACGCTGGCGGCGCGCGGCCAGCTCGTCGTCGCTCAGCGGGCGACCCGCCGGGTGCAGCACGGTGACGCCGGCGCGCGGCATGCCCGTCTTGGGCGGGTCGATCGTTTCGGGCGCGTTCACGCGGAAGTATCCATTCGTTCAAAACGACGGGCGGCGCGCAGGGAATGCGCGCCGCCCGGGCAATATGAAAATGAGAATGGATATCATTACATAAATCAAAAGCCGACTCAATCGATGCGCGTACGGAGCGGCAGGCTCGACGCGTGCGCGAACGCGGAAGAAAGGCACGCGTTGCGATGCGTTGATGATCGATAGACGGGAAATGCCGGCAGGACAGTCTCGCCAGGCGGCGGGCAGCGGTTCGTAAGAAGCCGCCCGACGGCAGGCCGTTCAGCGCAACGGCGGCAACGGAAAACGCGGCGCGGCGTCGTCCGGCGCGGGCTCGGTGCGATCGAGCGCGTACAGCCACGCGAGCAGGTCCGCGACCGCCTGATAGAGCTGCGGCGGAATCCGGTCGTCGAGATCGACCTGCATCAGCAGCGACACCATCTCCGGCGCCGTGTGCACGTACAGCCCCGCGTCGTGCGCGCGCGCGACGATCATCTCGGCGAGCACGCCATAGCCCTTCGCCACCACGCGCGGCGCCGCATCGCCGCCTTTCGGGTCGTAGACGAGCGCGGCCGCGCGCTTGCGGGACGTCATGCTCATCGCAGCGCCTCGTCATCGTCGCCGGGCACCCGCGCATCGGGGCCGCCGGCCGCGCCGCGCGCATACGCGGCGGCGGCCGCCTGGGCGGCGAACAGGTCGAAGCCGTCCGGCCCGTCGTCGACCGCGCGGATCGACAGCCCGCCCACCTTGAGCCCCGAGCCTTCGAGCCGCTGCCGCAGCGCGGCTTCGTGGCGCGTGAGACGATCGGCGCCCGTCTGGTTCGCGCGCAGCCGTGCGACGAGCTGCGCGCCGTTCAGCACCAGCTCGGCATCGACCGTGCCGAGCGACGGCAGCGTCAGCGTCAGGCGCGTGCGCCACGCGATGCCGTCGCCCGTGTCGCCGCCGCCGCTCGGTGCGCGATGGCCGGGCTCGTCGGGTTCGATCGTCCAGTCGAGGCGCGCGCCGGGCCACGCCTCGCCGGTCCAGCGAAACTGGTCGGTCGCGAGCGCATCGAGCTGCTGCCGAACGAGCGGCACGGCGGCCGGGTGCACGGTCGCGAGCGGCTGCTGCGCCTGCGGATCGGACGAAGCGGCGGCCAGCTCGGCACGCGCGGGCGTCCAGCGCGGATCGGCGTGCGCAGCCAGCGGATCGGCGGTATCGGGCGGCAACGACGCGCCCGGCCGGGTCGCTGCCTGAGCGGCCTGAGCGGGGTCGCGCGCAGGCGCGCCGCCCGGGGCCGGCGGCGGCGCAGTGACGCGCGCGGCGGCCGGCAGCGGCGGACGCTGCGCGAGCAGTTCGTCGAGCAAGTCGGTTGAATCGTGCGGGACGGCATCCGGGTCGGCCGGCGCGAGCGCGGTCGCAAGGCGCGCCTGCGGCTCGCGCAGCAGCGCCGCGAGCGGACGCTGGCCGGCCAGCCACTGCGCAAGATGGGATTCGTAGAAGAGGCCGCTTTCGCTCACGGCCTGCGCCAACGCCGCACGCAGCGCCGCGACTGGCGGCGGCGCGGCCGCTTCGCGCGCCGCCGTGGTGGACGACGCTTGAGCGGAGGCCGGCGTGGAAGACCCAGCGGGAGCGGACGCAGCCGGCGCATGCGCCGGCATGGGCGTATCGGTGAGCAGCACGGTGGGATCGGCGAGCAGCGGCAGCCGACCGACGATGGCCGGTGTCGCATCGCCGCCCGAGCGCGAGATCGCGTCGAGCACGCGCCCGACATCGGACAGCGCGGTCTGCGTGGAAGCGGGCGGCGCGGCAGGCGGGCTGCCGGCCGGCGCCGAGGACGACGCGCCGGCGCCCGGCGTGCCGACCTGCGTGGCGGCGCCGCCGCCGGCGGGCGCCGATACGGTGCCGGTCAGCAGGCTGTCGAGGCGGCTCGCCAGCAGCGCGGCCGCAACGGAGTCGATACCGGTCATGATCGGGGCCTGCTCAGCTCAGCCAACGGGTTGCGAATCCGGGCGCGGCACGCCGGTGCCGCCCGCGGGAACAGTGCGCGCCGCATGCGGCACCGGGCCCGGGGCGCCTCGCGCCCGTCTCCCGGAACACGACCTACCCGCGCGCGCGATAGAGATCGGTCAATACCTGGGTCGAGCGCCGCGCCTCGAACAGCGCGGACAGCCGCGCGACGTCCGGGCTCGCGAGATCGCGGATCGCGGCGTCGTCGGCCAGGATGCGGCGAATCAGGTCGAGCTTGCGGCCGAGATCCGATTCGTCGAGCGCGACGCCCGGATCGGCCTCCTTCAGCCCGTCGACGAGTTGCATGAATTCGGCCTGCAACTCCGGCAGCGCGTTCCAGTCGGCGCCCCGCGCGGCGCACAACATCCGGCCCGACACGGCGGCAAGCGCCTCGTAACGCGCGAAGTATTCGGCCTTGTGATTCATCGTGATGCTTCCGCTACCTGTTGCGCGGCCATCCGCGCGACTTCCGGGGCGATACCCGTCCATGCTTCCTCGAGCGTCGCGAGCAAACCGTCGACCTCGACCAGCATCGCGTCGCTCGCCTGCGCGTTCGCTTCCAGCAGGCGCCGGCCGATATACGCGTACAGCGCATTGAGCCGTTCGGCGATCTCGCCGCCCGCGTCACGGTTCAGCGACGCCTGCAGGCCGCTCTCGACGATCCGGATCGCCTTGCCGATCGCTTCGCCGCGCCCGGCTACGTTGTCCTGCTGCAAATGCATGCGCGCCAGCGCGATCGCCTGCCGCGCGCCCTGGTACAGCATCGCGATCAGCCGGTGCGGGGAGGCGCCCATCACCCCGGTTTCGACGCCGACACGCGCGTACGCACTGGCTCCAGCGTGTCCTGGGGAAAACATGCGCTTCTCCTTGTCGTTTGCCTTGGCTAGTCGGGAGCCGCCGCCGTGCGCGGCACGGTGCGGTCTTCACCCGAGTTATCGGAAGGGATTTGAAAAGCTTTAGGTGCGTAGAGGCCGCCTTAAGGCAAGCGGTACCGGCTCGCCGGCCTCAGTCGACAGGCCCGGGAAGCCGCCCCGGATGGCCGTCGTCGGATGGCCGCTCCCGGATGGCCGCCCCCCCTCACACCGACATCTGCATGATGTCGTTGTAAGCGCTCACTAACTTGTTGCGGACCTGGAGCCCGAACTGGAAGCCGATGTTGGCTTTCTGCATGTCGACCATCACGTCGTTCAGCGAGATGTTCGGCGCGCCGACCTCGAACGCCTTCGCCTCGCCGAGCGCGTGCTGC
>Ga0209370_1002655_pt1 | contig 12502 bp, 10 predicted proteins | sample AgamicAtPrz_FD_187164 | JGI IMG/M metagenome (GOLD analysis project Ga0209370, IMG submission 187164) | Agave microbial communities from Guanajuato, Mexico - At.P.rz (SPAdes) (version 2) | ecosystem: Host-associated > Plants > Phyllosphere > Phylloplane/Leaf | place: Guanajuato, Mexico... | reverse complement strand
CAGCCCCTCGGTCGTCATATCGATCAGGAGCTGCTTCTTGAATTGCGCCAGTACGGGGTTGGCTTCGATCAGCGCTTCCAGGCGCTGCTTGAGACTCTCGAGGCGCTGTCTATCCATGCGCTCGAACTCCTCGCGCAAGTCCTTTTCCTTGAGATTCATGGTCCGACGGCGATCATCCGTATCGCCTGCCTTCTTCTGCCCGTGTTCACGGGTCAGGTCGGTACCCCCGCCTTTGATCAGGGAACTGGCATCTCCGCTCCCCTCACCGCCGAACATTGCCACTTTGAGCGGCGTCTGAAAATAGTCGGCAATGCCCTTGAGATCGCCCTTGGCGGTTGAGCCAAGCAGCCACATCAAAAGGAAGAAGGCCATCATTGCCGTCACGAAGTCGGCATAGGCGATCTTCCAGGCGCCACCATGCGCGCCACCGCCGCCCTTCTTGATGCGTTTGACGACTATTGGCTGCTGATCATCAGCCATTTCGGCTACCCCTTCTCATCGGCACGACTTACTTGCCCTTGCGCGACTTGATGTCTTCTTCAAGCTCGGAGAAGGTCGGTCTATCGCTCGAGTAGAGCACCTTGCGACCGAACTCGACTGCCACTTGCGGCGCATAACCATTCATGCTGGCCAGCAACACGGCCTTGATGCACTGATAGATCTTGCTGCCCTCTTCCGCTTTCTGTTCAAGCTGGCTGGCGATGGGGGCAACGAAGCCGTAAGAGATGAGAATACCGAGGAAGGTACCGACCAGCGCGCCGCCGATCATCTTACCCAGTACCGCCGGCGGCTCACCCACCGAACCCATCACGTTCACCACGCCCATCACCGCGACCACGATACCGAAAGCCGGCGTTGCGTCACCGACCTTGGCCACGATATGCGCGGGCAAATGCGCTTCGTGGTGATGCGTTTCGATTTCGATATCCATGAGGTTTTCGATTTCGAAGGCATTGAGATTGCCGCCTACCATCATGCGCAGATAGTCGGTGATGAACTCCATCACATGATGGTCGCCCGAGATAGCTGGATACTTGGAAAAGATGGGGCTGGCTTCCGGGCTCTCGATATCACCCTCGATCGCCATCAGGCCTTCTTTGCGCACCTTGGCCAGCACTTCAAAAAGCATGGCCAACAAGTCCATGTAGAGCGTCTTGTTGAGATTCGAACCCTTCAATACCGAAGGCAGGGCACCCAGCGTTGCCTTGATGGCCTTGCCACCGTTGCCGGCAACAAAGCCGCCGATGGTGAGACCAATAATGGCCAGATACTCCATGGGCACCCACAAAGCGCCCAAGCTTCCGTGTACTGCATATGTACCGACGGAAGCCGCCAGGATGATTACGTAGCCGACCAGCAGTAACATCAAACCTCCCCGCTAAAGCGGTCGCTAACCCGTATGGGCGACCGAATATCTCAATTCAAGGAAGGATAATAGCCGCAAATTGAAACCTGGTCGCTGGCAATCCTGCAAAAACCACCTTAGTTTGACGGCTTGCGCGGCTCCCAGCCCACAGGGCATGGCCATACAAAGCAAAAGGCCCGGGAATCCCGGGCCTTTTACTGACGTGATAGCGCAATTTAGCTTTGCGCCAACTCCTTCTCGGCAGCCCGCGCCTCAGCGGCACGGCGCGTCTTGCCGGCGCGTGCCGGCATGTGGCAGAGACCGCAGACATAGCCCTTGGTCGGGTCATAGGCATGCGAGACAAACTGGCCACTGCATTCGCGGCAGGTAGCCAGCTGCAGCATGTTGGCATCGAAGAAGCGCACCATGGTCCAGGCACGTGTCAGCGACAGGACGGTATCCATGCCGCAGCGCTTGGTCTGGTCAAGGTACATGCGATAGGCCTTGATGATGAGTTCCAGCCCCTTCAGCTCGGTATGCTTGCCGAGGAAGCGGTGGTAGGCCATAAACAGCGAAGCGTGGATATTCGGCTGCCAGGTCATGAACCAGTCGGTCGAGAACGGCAGCATACCCTTGGGTGGCGACTCTCCTTTTACTTCCTTGTACAGCTTGAGCAGGCGCTCGCGTGACAAGTTGGTTTCGGCTTCGAGCATCTGCAGGCGCGCACCCAGCTCGATGAGGTCAATGGCAAGTCGAATATCTCTCGCTTCCGAGATCACGGATTTGTTGCGCATGCGCACCCCCGTACTCACGCGACGGTTTCAACCGGCTTGCCGGCAGCGAGGATGGCGGCGTGAATCTGGCCGACGCCACGATCACGCTCGTGGTTGGAGAGCAGATTCAGCAGCAGGGTATCGTCAAAGCGGAAGTTGCAAACCAGCATGTCGGAGCCGGCCATCTTGAGCACTTGACCCGGAGTCAGGCGTTCCAGAATGTCGGCAATCTCTGCGCTGATGCCCAGGCGGAAGATGGCTGCTTCACGATCGGAGCGCACCATGTTCTGAGCCAGCATCAGGTAGGCGAGATTGACTTCCTTGATGTCGTTGTAGGTGTCAGTCGAACTCATCATGCACTCCTGGATAAGGGACCGCACTTGAACACCCGACCGGATGCCCTCTGCGGCAGTGAAACCATTATCAGCAGGAATGACAAGAAGGAATATCGTCGTCTTTGTCTATTTATTGTCGAAATCAGACGCGACAACGCTGTAAGAAAAACCCTTACAAAATCGAGCTAGCCGAATGATTCACCGGCAGATTTTTGAGCCTACCGCTTCGGGCCGCCGGCCCGGAATTGCGTGGCCATATAACGGTCGCGGCCGGCTGCCTTGGCTTGATACACGCCCTGGTCGGCCACTTTTACCAAGGCATCAGGATTGGCCATGCCGCTCTCGCGCACGGCGACACCGATGCTGGCACTCATCCTCATCTCGCCGCCGGGTATGGGTACTGGGGTCGCCAGCACAGCCGCGCGGACACGATCCGCACACACCATGGCAGCCTCAAGCGTAGTGTCCGGACAGATTGCCAGAAACTCGTCACCACCCGTGCGACACACCACGTCATTGACACGCAGCGCGTTCTTCATCGCCACCGTAGCCAGTCGCAAGGCGGCATCGCCCACATCATGGCCATTGTTGTCGTTGATGCCCTTGAAGCCATCCAGATCTACGACCAAACAGGCCAAGCTGCGGCCGCTGCGTACCGCATCTGCCCACTCCTGCTGCAGCCTGTCCATCGCATAGCGGCGATTCGGCACGCCGGTCAGGGAGTCGGTTTGTGCCATTTCCTGCAAGCGCCGATTGGTCACCGCCAACTCAGCTGCAAAGCGCTGGATATCGGCGCGATCGCGCTCGATCTCCTGCTGCAGCAACACCACGCGCTGCCCGGCACGCAATCGCGCCTCCAGTACGCGCGGCTTAAGCGGCTTGCTAATGAAGTCATCGGCGCCGGCCTCGAAAGCCTCCACCAGGCGAGCATCGTCTTCCAGACCGGTGAGCAAAATAATGTAGACAGCACGACCGATGCGGGTCTGACGCAAGGCCACAGTCAACTGGATGCCATCCATCTCCGGCATCATCCAGTCGGCAATCATGATCTGCGGTCGCAAATCCAATGCCATCTCGAAAGCTTGACGGCCATTCGAGGCAACAAACACTTCATGCCCGGCGCGCGAAAGCAGCGCGGCCAACACGGCACGCATGCTGCCATCGTCATCGACAACCAGAATACGCATGCTGTGCTGCTCAGGCTGTGCCTGGTCGGGATCAACGGCACTTACCACCTTGGGAGGTGCCGGCGGTCGCGACAACTCCTCGAAAGGCGGCAGTTGCACGGCATCCACACTCAGCAATGCGCCCCACTCCTGCCAATCCACGACCACCTGATCGCAAAACTGGGTCACCGTCTCGGAGTCCAGCGACAAGCGGCTGCCCAGCATGTAGAGCTGCGGAATCATGCCGCGGCGCGCCTCTTCAGGCGCCATACAGACTTCGGCAATGTAGCTGGCCAGCACCAGCGACTGAAGAATATTGGCGTTGCGCGAACCTTCCGAGAAAGCTGCGTTCTCGGGACGGTCAACAAAACCGACGACAGCAATGAAAGGTGACGGCATGCCCCAATCCTGGAGCATGGCTGCACTCAGCGCATTGCAATCCAGAACGAAGGCGGCACGCTCACGCGAGAGCAATACGCTACGCGGGCTGCTCTCACTTTCGGCAAGAATGCGCGAGAACTCTTCGGGATACAACGTGGCCAGTGCCAGATCGCCAATATTGGAGAGCAAGCCAAAACAGAAGGCCTCTTCCGGCGCCAGATGATGGGTGCGGGCCGCCACCGCCTGCAGCGCAATTGCGCGCACCAGGGATTTGGACCAGTACTGACCGTAATCGAAATTGCGGCAGGCGCCACTGCGGTGCGATGAGATCAGGGAAAAGCCGAGGGCGAGGCCACGTACTGACGGCAGCCCAAGAATGGTCAGTGCTTCCTGTATCGCGGCGACCGGACGACGACGCCCGGCAGTTGCGCCATTCGCTGCCTTGAGCAGACGACCGACAAAGGCCGGGTCGGTCTTGACCGCATTGGCGAGATCGGCGTAGGACACATCGTCGCGCTGGGTCAGGCGAACGATGGCGAGAGCCGCTCCCTTTGGGGAGGGCAATTCGCCATTTGCCTTCATTTGTTCGAACTTCGACAACTCTGGCGTACTCATGGCCTCTCCCAGGGCGCCCAATGCGACCTCACCTGCCTGCCACTCACTTTGCCACCGTATCTGTTCGTCATCGTTGCGCCAAAATCGAAGCCCATTATTGCACAGCCACTCATGGATTATCGGCGCCGGCATATTTTGCTTGGGGCGCTTTCGTATTTCAGCAACGCCACTACGCAAGCCTCCACATTTGCCGGATAAAATGCAGCAATGAGCTCAAGTATTACTCCTACCCCGGACAAGGCGCCGGGCTATTGTCGCGTCTGCGGTCAGCGCACCGAGATCCGTATTCCGGCCGGTGACAGTCTGCCGCGCGAATGCTGCAATCACTGCGGCAATATCCAATACGACAACCCCAAGATGGTGCTTGGCACACTGCCGGTCTGGGAGGACAAGGTGCTACTTTGCCGCCGCGCCATTGAGCCGCGCTACGGCTTGTGGACGCTGCCGGCGGGCTTCATGGAAAATAACGAGAGCACGGCCGCCGCCGCCCAACGCGAAACCGACGAAGAGGCCGGCGCTGCGATCGAGCTACTGGAGTTGTACACGCTCATCAGCGTGCCGCATATCAGCCAGATTCATGGCTTTTACCGCGCCCGTCTGCTCAGCCCTGCGTTCAACCCGGGCGAAGAAACGCTGGAGGCCAAGCTGTTTGCCGAAGACGAAATTCCTTGGGACGAGCTGGCGTTTCGCACCGTCAAGCAAACTCTGCAGCACTACTTCGCCGACCGTAAGCAAGGCCACTACCCCTTCCGCAGTTTCGACATCATCGGCCCGCCGCCGAAGTAAGCGGCACCGGTCCAACCTCAACGGGTAGCCCCAGCACAAACTCTCGCCCCTGCATTTCCGCAGGTAGCCGGGCATGCGCCGCGCTACGGCGCATGGCGGTTAGCACCGCAGCGTCCAGTGCGGGTACACCGCTGCCACGAATCAAGCCGACCTCACGTACCAGGCCTGAAGGGGCAATAACAACTCCCAGCTCCAGACTTCCCTGCATCTCGGCCCCCAAGCCCTCCCGAACGCCGGAGGCAGCCAGGGCGCGGGCCAATGCCACGCGATAGGCACGCACGGCACCGGCGTCGAGCCCCGCGGTTGGCTGCAAGCTTGCCTGCAGGACTGATGTCTCAACAGGTAGCGCCTGGACCGGTGGTGCCTTAGGCCGCAGATCTGGCCGGAGGCGTGGCACTGCCGATGAAGATTGCGTGACAGTTGCCTGACGGACAGTGGTATCCGCCATCGTCGGCGTGGTCGAGCTTGTCGGCAACAATGGTTTCAACACCGCCCGAACCGGCATGGAAGAAACTGGGTTGGCAACCCCGAAGCCTTGATCCTGCAAGCCCCCGGGCCAAAACACCAGCACATGAAAAGCCAGTGATAGCAATAAGGGCCAACGCCAGACGGTGAGCCAACTATGACCCCAACTGCGGCCCCAGCCCGGAACTTGCCCGACAAAGCTACGGTATTCCCCAGTTTGCAAGTAATCGCCTCTCTGCTAGGCTATCGTCACAGTTTCACGGTACGCTTAACCCACTGACCCGATTCTAGTTTCTGGTGAGGATAGCAGTATGCCCGCATCGCCCCTGATTCTGACGCTGGACATGTACGGCACCCCGCATCGCTGGGTCAGCTGGCAGATGGCGTGTGTTTATCAGGCCAAGGAACTGGTGGCCTGGGAGGCCGGCGATCGCAACTTCAGCTTCCAGGGCGGCATGTGTCGCCTGACCGGCGAACGTTCGCATATCGAGACCAACAGCATCATCGCCATCAAAGGCAAGTCGGTTCTGTCCAAGACCATGAACCAGACCCCGCCGCTGTCCAACCGTGAATTGTTCAGCCGCGATCGCCACATCTGCGCCTACTGCGGCAACCATCTCGTCGGCGCCAAACTGACACGCGACCACGTTGTGCCCGTATCCCAAGGCGGCAAGGATAGATGGATGAACGTCGTCACCGCTTGTCGCCCCTGCAACCAGCACAAGAGCGGGCGTACGCCGGAGCAGGCACACATGCCGCTGCTCTACGCGCCCTATGTGCCGAACAAGGCCGAATATCTGATTCTGTCGAATCGCAATATCCTGGCAGACCAGATGGAGTTTTTAGCAAAACATCTTTCGGCGCAAAGCCGCTGGAAACCGGCATAAACACGGCTTCAGCCCTATCTAAGTCCCTGTCTAGGCTGTAAAATGCGGGGATGAACGCCCCAGCACCACAAAGCCAAACCAAGGCCCTGTTTTCCTACCGCCCGTATTGGGCTAAACGTTTTGGCACCGCGCCGTTTTTGCCCATGTCGCGCACCGAGATGGACAAGCTCGGCTGGGATTCCTGCGACATCATTCTCGTCAATGGCGATGCCTATATCGACCATCCGAGTTTTGGTATTGCATTGGTTGGCCGCCTGCTCGAAGCACAGGGCTTTCGCGTCGGCATCATCAGCCAGCCGGACTGGAAGTCGGCGGACGCATTCAGGACGCTGGGCAAACCCAATCTATATTTCGGCGTCAGTGCCGGCAATATGGATTCGATGGTCAACCGCTACACGGCTGACAAGAAAATTCGTTCCGACGACGCCTATACGCCAGGTGCCGCTGCCGACAAGCGTCCCGACCGCGCCGTGCTCGTGTACTCGCAACGCTGCCGCGAAGCCTATCCGGACGCCAACATCATTATCGGCGGCATCGAAGCCTCCTTGCGCCGCATTGCGCACTACGATTACTGGTCGGACAAGGTTCGTCACTCGATACTCCCGGACAGCAAGGCCGATCTGCTGCTGTTCGGCAATGCCGAACGCGCGCTGGTCGAGGTCACACACCGTCTCGCCAAGGGCGAACCTATTGAGAACATCCGCGATGTACGCGGCACCGGCTACATGGTGCCGCATGGCTGGAAGCCTGAAGGCTGGAGCGAAGTCGACTCGACTACCGTCGACACCCCGGGCGCACCGCTGACCCAGCATCCCGATCCCTATGCGATGGAACCGGCCAAAACTGCAACGCCGGCACCGGCCGTGTCGGCAGTCAAGCTCGATGCAAAACTAACCGCCGCCCTCAACGCCAAGTCCGAACGCCAGGCACAACGTAAGCTCGAACGTGCCATGACCGTGGTGCGCCTGCCCTCGTATGAGGGCGTGGTGGGCGATGACATTCTCTACGCCCACGCTTCGCGTACTTTCCATTTGGAATCGAATCCGGGTAATGCACGCGCCCTGGTTCAAGCCCACGGCACCGGCCCGGGTAAGCGCGACGTATGGCTGAATCCGCCGCCACTGCCGCTGTCCACCCCGGAGATGGACGGCGTGTACGACCTGCCCTATGCGCGCGCACCGCATCCAGCCTACGGCGACGCCAAAATCCCGGCCTGGGACATGATCCGTTTCTCGGTGAACATCATGCGCGGCTGCTTCGGCGGTTGCACTTTCTGCTCTATCACCGAGCACGAAGGCCGCATCATCCAGAGTCGTTCGGAAGAGTCCATCCTCAAGGAAATCGAGGAGATCAGAGACAAAGTCCCGGGCTTCACCGGCGTCATCTCCGACATCGGCGGACCGACCGCAAACATGTACCGCATGGCCTGCAAGGACAAAAAGATCGAGTCCAATTGCCGCCTGCCGTCGTGCGTCTATCCGGATATCTGCGAAAACCTCAACACCGACCACTCGGCGCTCGTCAGCCTTTACCGTAAGGCGCGCGCCATTCCTGGCGTAAAGAAGATCCTGATCGGCTCAGGCCTGCGTTACGACCTCGCCGTGCGTTCGCCCGAATACGTCAAGGAACTTGTCACCCATCACGTCGGTGGCTATCTCAAGATCGCACCTGAGCACACCGAAGAGAACGTGCTCTCGAAGATGATGAAGCCGGGCATGGGCGCCTACGATAAGTTCAAGCAGATGTTCGAGAAGTTCTCGCGCGAAGCCGGCAAGGAACAGTACCTGATCCCTTACTTCATCGCCGCGCACCCGGGCACGACCGATGAGGACATGCTCAATCTAGCGATCTGGCTCAAGTCCAACAACTTCCGCCTCGACCAGGTGCAGACCTTTCTGCCCACGCCGCTGGCAACCGCGACGGCCATGTATCACACGGAAAAGAATCCGCTCAAGAAGGTCAGCGAAACTTCAGAGCATGTCGGCTCGGTGCGCTCCGGCCGCCAGCGCCGTTTGCACAAGGCCTTCCTGCGCTATCACGATCCGGAGAACTGGCCGGCCCTGCGCGATGCGCTGCGTGCCATGGGCCGCTCCGACCTGATCGGCAATGGCAAGAAGCATCTGATTCCCTCCTTCCAGCCAGTCGGTACGGGACTCGGTAAACGTTCGGATGCAACCGGAAGCCGAACTGGCACGGGTAAGCGCGCGGGCCGAGTTGGGCACGGTGGCCATGGCGGTGGCAGCAGTAACCGGAGCTACAACGTTGCCATGACCCAGCGCACGGGCGAACCGCCCAAGCCGGCAGGGAAAACGACAGCCAGCAAGGCCCCGGCCGCTAGACGCAAGCGTTAGGAATGCAGAACTAAGGCCGGATAGCCTCGCCGCCCAAGCTGCGACCGGCCGCTGCAAACAGCAGAGAAGACGGCTCCGGCCGCCCAAACAGATAGCCCTGCATGTAATCGCACCCCATCTCCTGCAGTAATTTGCGCTGCATCACGGTTTCCACCCCCTCGGCCACCACTTGCATGCCCAGCTTGTGGCACATGATGATGATGGCATCGACAAGGTTGCGATCATTGCTGTCCTCGATCAGGTCGGCGATAAAGGAACGATCGATCTTCACATAGTCGATGGGGAGCCGCTTCAAATAGCTGAGCGCCGAATAACCGGTGCCAAAATCGTCGACGGCGATCTTCACGCCGGCATCGCGGTAACGCCGGATCTGCTCGGCCACATGAGGTCGTTCGTCGAGTAGCACGCCCTCCGTGATTTCAACGATCACGCGCTGCGGATCAATTCCGTGATCCTGAATCATCGCCAGCCACTCTGTGCTTTCGCTGGCGCGCTGACCAAACTGACGCGGCGACTTGTTGATGCTGATCTGCATGCCCGCATGGCCGTTTTCATCCCAGTAGCGCAATTGTTGCAGAGCCGTCTGCAAACCCCAGTCGCCCAGTTTCTTGATCAGCCCTAGCTCTTCGGCCAAGCTAATAAACTGCCCCGGCATAACCAGGCCGCGCAGCGGATGTCGCCAGCGCAACAGGCCCTCAAGTTTTTCCGTCTTGCCATTGGTGTCGACAATAGGCTGGTAATGCAGTTCGAACTGCTGATGACGCACCGCCGCTAGCAGGTCCTGATGCATACGCATGCGCCCGACAGCTGCCTCCTGCATGTCGCTGGTGAAATAACAGTAGCGGCCACGGCCCTCCTGCTTTGCACGATACATGGCCTGGTCGGCATGCTTGAACAGCACATCCTCGCTGACCGCATCGTGCGGATAGAGCGTAATCCCTATGCTGGCACCACCCAGTACATGCTCGCCCTGTAGATCGAAAGGCTCGTTGAGCGCGGACAATATTTGCGGCGCGAGCTTTTCCACATCCTGCCTGTCATTGATGCCGGACAGCAGGATAGTGAACTCATCCCCCCCCAGGCGCGCCACCGTGTCGGTAGCACGCACCGACTCAAGCAAGCGTTCGGCCGTCTGCTGTAGCAGCAGATCGCCCATGTAGTGACCCAGCGTATCGTTCACATCCTTGAAGCGATCGAGGTCGATAAAGAGCAAGGCAAAGCCGACGCCGCTACGGCGTGAACGCAAAATCTCCTGAGCCATGCGGTCAAGGAAGAGGCGACGATTCGGCAGGCAGGTCAGCGGATCGAAGTTCGCATAACGACTGATGGTCTCCTCGAATTGCTTTCGATCGCTGATATCGGATAGTAAGCAGACATAACGTTCAACCTGCCCGAACTGTCCGGGCACGGCATTGATGCTGGCGAGGAAGGTGATCAGCTCACCGGTCGAGCGCCTGTCCATGATCTCGCCTGACCACTGGCCGTCATGCTGCAGACGACGCCACAATTCGGCGTGAAACATGTCGTCGTGCACGCCCGGCACAAACAGCGACGGCCGCTGGCCCAGCACCTCCTGCTCCGTATAACCGAGCAGATCGCAGAATGCTGGGTTCACGCTGACCACATCCAGCGCTGCATTGGTAATGATGATGGCCTGGCCCGCTGCGCGGAAAACCATGGAGGCAAGTTTCTGTTCGCGATGAATGCGGTTTCGCTCTATCGCCAGCGCAGCAAGCTCGGTTGCATGCTGCACGCACACCGCCAGCACATCGCTGCCACCCTGTTCCGGAACACGCACTGCGAGGCTGCCGAGTACGGTACCGCCGGTGGTGGCAATCGCATATAGGCGCGCACCATTTTCCTGAACGCCTGACTGAGCCATGGTACCGTCACTCCAGCGCAAATCGCCGGCTTCTGCCGCTTCGAATTCGTCGAGCCTATCGATCGTGAAGAGATAGGCACTACAACCTGCCTCCTGCAACATGAAGGCGCCGATGGCATCCAGCGTCGAACGCAGTGAGCTGTCTTCGGCAATGTATACAAGAATTTCGCGACGCAGCTGCTCAATGCGCATCGACATGCGCAACTGCGCCGCCTGCCGATCACGCTCGATCGCATAGCGAATCGCGCGCATCAGGTTAGCTGCAGTCAGCTCTCGCTTATTGAGATAGTCCTGCGCGCCTCGTTCAATCAGGCTCAGCGAAAACTCGGGGTCATCGCGGCCTGTCAATACGACGATGGGTGCGCCCTGGCTGCTATCGCGAAGCTCAATCACCGTCTCCACACCCTCGGCGTCCGGCAAGGACAGATCACACAGGACAATATCAAAACGAGAACGAGCCAGCTCCTGCTTGGCATCCGCTACGCAGATCACATGGGTAACCTCCGGCGGATTGCTGACCCAGGCTTCATTCAGAAAAATCTCGACGAGCGTGGCATCGCCGAAATCATCCTCAACCAGCAGAACGCGCAGACGCATACCGTTTACCCTCAGCCCACGATCTCGACCACGGTGAACCAGAAGTTCTCTATCGAACTCACAACCTTGACGAACTCGTCAAGGTTGAGGGGCTTCGACACATAGCAGTTGGCGCCAAGCTTATAGCTGCGCACCACGTCTTCCTCGGCACGCGAGGTGGTCAAGATGACCGTAGGTATGGTTTTCAGTTCATCGTTACTCTTGATCTCGCGCAGCACCTCCATACCGTTTACGCGCGGCAGGTTGAGGTCAAGAATAATCAGGCCGGGTCGCGGCGCATCCTCATAGGGAGGCTCGCGGTGCAGGAAGGCCAAGGCCTTTTCGCCGTTGTCTACGACATGCAGATTGATATGCAGCTTTGAGGCACGCAAGCCCTCCTTGGTCAGGATCACATCGCCCGGGTCATCCTCGACCAGCAGAACCTCAACCGGCTTCATTTTCTACCCCCACAGTATTGATGGTGAAATGGAAGGTACTGCCCTGCCCCACTGTGGACTCCAGCCACAGACGGCCGCCATGGTTTTCGACAATGCGTTTGCAAATCGCAAGCCCGATGCCACTGCCTGGATATTCAATGCGGTTGTGCAGACGCTGGAAGATCACGAAGATGCGTTCGAAGAAACGTTGCTCGATGCCGATGCCGTTGTCCTTAACATGCACGGTCGCCACACCGTCTGCGTTGGTTTCCGCACTGATCTGGATATGCGGCGCCACGCCCGGTTTGTGGTACTTGAGCGCATTGCCGATCAGATTTTGCAGCAGCGCACGCATCTGCCCCGGCTCCCCGTTCACCACCGGCAGCGGTCCGCATTCAAGCGTAGCGCCGGTGTCTTCAATTACCTGACTGAGATCCTGCAACAAAGCCTTGTAGACACGCTCCAGATCAACTGGCGTCTGCTCGCCCTGACCACGGCTGACG
>Ga0209370_1002654_pt1 | contig 12502 bp, 14 predicted proteins | sample AgamicAtPrz_FD_187164 | JGI IMG/M metagenome (GOLD analysis project Ga0209370, IMG submission 187164) | Agave microbial communities from Guanajuato, Mexico - At.P.rz (SPAdes) (version 2) | ecosystem: Host-associated > Plants > Phyllosphere > Phylloplane/Leaf | place: Guanajuato, Mexico... | reverse complement strand
TGCGCCCCGCACGTTCCGACGCATCGCGCCGGATGCCGTTACAATCCCGCGCTCCGATTCGCGAAACGGGAAATCCACGTCATGAAGCCCTTCCTCGTCTCGTCGCTCGTCGCCGTGCTGGCCGCCGCCAGCATGCATGCAACGGCCGACACCGCCTCCGGCAGCGACGCACCGGCGTCGTGCGCGATCGCGTACGTGACCGGCGTCGGCGGTTCGCCGCGCGGCCTGAGCGAATATCTCGCGAGCCCGTCGCCGTACAACTACCTGAAGGACAACGAGCTGCAGTGCAAGGTGGGCGACGACGGACGCACGTCGAACTGCACCGGCGTGACCTACCTGCGCAACGAACAGGTCAGCGTGTACGACGATTCCGATCCGGCGACGCTGACCGTCGTCGCGCGCGTGGAACTCGACCATGGCCAGAAGTATCCGGTGATCGTCGTCGTGCAGCGCAAGGACGCGCGCTGCAAGTAACGAAGCCGCGGGGCGGCACGTCCGTCGGTCGAGACGGAACGTGCGTTCACGCCGCGCCTTGCGCGGCACCTGCCCGGCAGGCACGGGCGGCGGCGCCGGACACGGACGCGCCGGACGCGAAAAATACGATGATCCCCATTTCAGTCGCTCGCCAATGGAAGCGGCGCCCGATCGTCGGCGCGCCCGGACGCCTGTCACCGCACACCGCCGGACACCTCCCGACCCGCCCCGCCATCGCCTAGAATTCGTTCAACACGGCGACACGAACGCCGCCGCGTGTTCGATGTATTCGATGCCGCACGCGCCACCCCTGCGCGCGGCACACGGAGATCGCCATGACCGACCTGTCGACCGCGACGGACCACGTCGATTACGAAGGCTTCGAGATCCATGTCGTGCCGGCCGCGATGCCCGGCGGCGACACGCGCTATACCTACACCGGCTACGTGTGCCATCCGGGCGTGAATCCCGCGCTGCCCGGCCATGCGGTGCCGTTCCACGCGGACGGCGAGGAAAGTTTCGCGAGCATCGATGAGGCGACCCGCGAAGCCGTGCACATCGGCAAGAGCATCATCGACGGCACGCACCCCGACCTGTCGGTACTGTCGCTCGTGACGCACGGCTTCTGAGCCGTGCCGGAGGGCATCGCCGGCGATGGCTCGGAAGGCGGGTCGAGGTCGCCGCGTCGGCTGGCCGCGCCGCGCGGCCGAACGATCGCAGCGTGCCGCGGCTTTCAACCTTGCAACACGCGCGTCCACCGCGGACGCTGACACATGTCGCGTCACATCGCGATGCACCGCGCCCGATGCACGTTGCTCGACGCGGCGTCCGGCCGGCATCATCTGCGAGCGCAACGACCGATCCCGCGCGCTATGCGTTTCCCCCCATATCGTCTCCCGTCGGTACGGCTATCATTTTTTTATCGTCCCTCCCGGCCATCCCGTCATGCGCCCCCCTCTCCTTCCGCGCGTCGCCCGGCTGCGTGTTGCCGCGCTGGCCGTCGTCGCCCTGCTTGCCGCGTGCACGATCACGCCGCCTTCGTCGCTACGCTCGGTCCTGACGATTCCGTCGGTCATACGCAGCGGCACGCTCGACCAATATCGCGTCGAGGTCGCGCATCGTGTCGCCGAGCGCAATCCGTCCGGCATGCTGCACGGCACACCGCAGGCGATGCTGCGTTCGCTCGTCGTCGTGGCCTTCACCGTCGATGGCAGCGGCCGCGTGATCAACGCATCCGTCTATCGCAGCAACGGCGACAGCGAGGCGGAAGCGCTCGCGCTCGCGTCGCTGCGCCGCTCGGCGCCGCTGCCGGCGCCGCCGTCACGGCTGCTCGACGGCAACGGTCGACTCGAACTGATGGAAGGCTGGCTCTTCAACGACGACGGCCACTTCCAGCTGCAAAGCACCGCGTCCGCGCAGGCGCAATCGATCGACTGACGCGCCGCCGCGGCCCGATTGCCGGTGGGCGGCGCGGCTGGCTATAATTTTCCGCACTCGCGCGGCCATCACGCCGCGCGTGCGTTCGCGCGCCGCACCCGGCAAGCGAGCCAACCACGCCGGCACCGGGCGGCGGCGACGTACCCGTCTCCATCGTCGACCGGCGGGTGACGTCCGCGCCACGGCGCGCGTTCACGCCGCCATCGCGTCATCCGCATCAATCATTTGCCCGGCTGCTTCCGGCAGGCAGTCGCCTGCCCGAGCGCACGCCCAGCCCGCTGCCCCAACGACAAAACGGAGACATTATGTCCGCATCCCCCCCGACCGTTGCACACGCAACCGGTTCGGCCGGCGCCGTCAGCCACCGGCGCATCGTGTTCGCGAGCTTCATCGGCACCGCGATCGAGTTCTACGATTTCTACGTGTACGCGACGGCCGCCGCGCTCGTCATCGGCCCCGTGTTCTTCCCGCACGGCTCGGCGACGGCGCAAGCGCTGTCCGCGTTCGTCACGTTCGGCATCGCGTTCATCGCGCGCCCGATCGGCTCGTTCCTGTTCGGGCACTTCGGCGACCGCATCGGCCGCAAGTCGACGCTCGTCGCATCGCTGCTCGTGATGGGCGTGTCCACCACCGCGATCGGCTTCGTGCCCGGCTACGACGCGATCGGCGCGCTCGCGCCGGTCCTGCTGTGCGTGCTGCGCTTCGGCCAGGGCATCGGCCTCGGCGGCGAATGGGGCGGCGCGGCGCTGCTCGCGACCGAGCATGCGCCGCAGGGCAAGCGCGGCTGGTTCGGGATGTTCCCGCAACTGGGGCCGTCGGTCGGCTTCCTGATGTCGAATGGCCTGTTCTTCGCGCTCGCGCTGTCGCTGTCCGACGAGCAGTTCCGCAGCTGGGGCTGGCGCATCCCGTTCCTCGTCAGCGCGGTGCTCGTCGCGCTCGGCCTCTACGTGCGGCTCAAGATCACCGAAACGCCCGCGTTCCAGGCGGCACTCGATCGCAACGAGCGCGTGCGCGTGCCGGTCGCGACGCTCGTCACGCAGCACTGGCGGCCGACGCTGCTCGGCGCGCTCGCGATGGTCGTCTGCTACACGCTGTTCTACATCTCGACGGTGTTCTCGCTGTCGTACGGCGTGTCGGCGCTGCATATTCCGCGCCAGAGCTTCCTCGGCCTGCTGTGTTTCGCGGTCGTCTTCATGGGGCTCGCGACGCCGCTGTCCGCATGGGCGTCGGACCGCTTCGGGCGCAAGCCGGTGCTGGTCGTCGGCGCGATCGCCGCGCTGCTGTCGGGGTTCGCGATGGCGCCGCTGCTCGGCAGCGGCTCGATGCCGCTCGTCGCGCTGTTCCTGACGATCGAGCTGTTCCTGATGGGCGTGACGTTCGCGCCGATGGGCGCGCTGCTGCCGGAATTGTTCCCGACCAACGTCCGCTATACGGGCGCGGGCGTCGCGTACAACCTCGGCGGGATCCTCGGCGCGTCGATCGCGCCGTACATCGCGCAACTGCTGGCTGCGCGCGGCGGGCTGTCGTGGGTCGGCGGCTATGTGTCGGTGGCGGCGGCGATCAGCCTGATCGGCGTCCTGCTGATGCGCGAAACGCGCGACGCATCGCTCGTCTGACCCTCCGGGGCGACCCGGGTTGTCCGGCGGCCGGCGCTCCCTATACTCGATCCTGGGCGCGTCGTTGCGCGCCCGGGGATCCCGCCCCGACAGGAGCCGCCGCCATGAACATCCGCCTCGGCAATGCCGATCTCGTCCTGATCCTCGCGCTCGCGCTCATTGGCGCGCTACTGCTCGCGCTGCGGTTTCGACCGAAAACCTGGCGCGGACTCGTGTTCGAGGCGCTGCTGGCGAATCTGGCGGCCGTCGCCGCCGTCGCGGTCGAGGCGTTGCTCGCCTGATTTCGACCGCGCCGCCGCATCAGGCGAACAGCCGCGCGCGCGCCGCGCCGTAGGCCGGACACACCGTATCGATCGCGTCCAGCGCCTCGTCGACGGTCGGCATCGCGCCGGGCTCGCCGATCGACAGCGCATTCGGCGCGCCGCCGATACCGCAATGGTGGCGCGACGTCGCGACGAAAATCATCACGGTCGGCCGCTGCAGGGCATGCGCCATGTGCACGAACCCCGTATCGACGCCCACCACGAGCGCGGCCCGGCCAAGCGCCGCACCGAGCTCACGCACCGTCATCGCCGGTAACACGATCGCGCCCGGCGCACGGGCGGCGATATCCCGCGCATCGTCGTGCTCGGCCGCCGATCCCCACGGCAGCAGCACGCGCACGCCGCGCGCCATCATCTGCGTGGCGAGGGTGGCCCAGTGTTCGGCCGGCCACTTCTTGTCGGGATTGGACGTCGCATGGAACAGCAGCATGAACGGCCCGCCGTCGGTCACGGCGGCAGGCAGGCTCGCATCCTGCGGGGCGACGACACCGTACGTCGCAGGCCCTTCGGGCACGTAGCCGAGCGCTTCGCCGGCACTCACGCGCATCCCGTGCCATGCATCGCAGTCCGGCCGCGGACCGAAGCGGTGCGAATACGCGAAGCGCGCGCCCGTTTCGCCGAGATCCTGCGTCTGGTAGCCGACGCGCCGCGCGGCACGCGCCAGCGACGAAATGATCGCGCTCTTGTAGACGCCGTGCAGATCGATGACCGCGTCGTAGCGGTGCGCACGCAACGCGCCGATCGATGCCGAGATCGCCTTCAGGTCGCCGGCATTGCGCATTTTCTTGAAGCGGCGCAGCGGCGCGCACAGAACGGAGCTCACGCCCGGATGCCAGCGTACGACCTCCGCGCACGATTCGTCGACGGCCCAGTCGACCGTCACGCCGGGAAACGCGCGATGCAGATCGGCGACGACGGGCAGCGTCTGGACGACGTCGCCGAGCGACGTCACTTTCACGATGAGGATGCGTTTCACGATTAGCGGGGATTCTTGACTGACCATTCTGGCATGCTAACGACGGTTGCTATGTACAGACATTACGCGCGCATTACATTTGCAACAAATTGCATCTTCTTGTGATTGTTTGTCGCTCCCCGCTGACATCCGGTTCTTTTTATAATCCATTCTTTGCCTTCCGGCTCTTGCCAATGCCGCGCCCCGCCCTCCCCGCGCTGTTTCCCACCCTCACCCGTCGCTCGCTGCGAATCTGGCGCCAATATGGTGTTTTCTGGCTCGGCGCGATCGTCGTCGGCCTCGCGGCCGTACTCTACGCCCGATTGATCGACTGGGGTTACGAGACTTTCCGCGCGATGCGCGATCACGCCGTCTGGCTGCCGCTGCTGCTGACGCCGGCGATCGCTGCGTTGTCGGCGTGGATCACGCGGCGGTTCTTCCGCGGCGCCGAGGGCAGCGGCATCCCGCAGGTGATCGCGACGCTGCATGCGCGCCCGAGCGCATTCGGCGCCCGGCTGCTGACGCTGCGCATCCTGTTCGGCAAGGTGCTGATCTCGTTCCTCGGCATCCTCGGCGGCTTCACGATCGGCCGCGAAGGGCCGACCGTGCAGGTCGGTGCGGCGCTGATGTTCAACCTGCGGCGCTTCTACCCGCGCTCGAACGCGCAGATCGAACGCCAGCTGGTGCTGGCCGGCGCGGCGGCCGGGCTGTCGGCCGCGTTCAATACGCCGCTCGCCGGCATCGTGTTCGCGATCGAGGAACTGACCCGCAGCTTCTCCGCGCGCGCCAGCGGCGTGCTGATTACCGCGATCATCCTCGCCGGCGTCGTCGCGCTCGGCCTGAACGGCAACTACACGTATTTCGGCACGATCAGCACCGGCCCCCATTTCCCGAATCTGCTGGCGGTCGCGGTGCTGGTCACCGCGATCGTGACGGGCATCGCGGGCGGCCTGTTCTGCTGGCTGCTGCTGAACACGGGGCGCTGGCTGCCCGCGCGACTGCTGGGCCTGTATCGCGAGCGGCCGATCGCGTTCGCCGCGCTGTGCGGCTTCGCGATCGCCGTCGTCGGCCTCGTATCCGGCGGCACGACGTTCGGCAGCGGCTATGCGGAGGCGCGCGGGCTGCTCGACGGTAGCCAGCAGTTGTCGGTGTTCTATCCGTTCCTGAAGATGGTGTCGATGGTCGCGTCGTACCTGCCGGGCATCCCGGGCGGGATCTTCGCGCCGTCGCTGTCGATCGGCGCCGGCTTCGGCAACCTGCTGCACGCCGTGTTCAGCCACATGAGCCTGCCGATGCTGATCGCGCTCGCGATGGTCGGCTATCTGGCCGCCGTCACGCAGTCGCCGATCACGTCGTTCGTGATCGTGATGGAAATGATCAACGGTCATGCGCTCGTGATTTCGCTGATGGCGACCGCACTGGTATCGAGTCGGGTATCGCGCTTGTTCGCGCCGCCGCTGTACGAAACGCTCGCGCAGCGCTATCTCGCGCCGCCCATCGCGGCCGCGGCAACCGCAGCGGCCGCGGGGAGCAACGTGACCGACGTGACCGAGCCCCGGGATGCAACCGCCGCCCCCGCCGATCCGCTCGACACGCTGCGCGATGAAGGCGGCGGCGAGCCGGCCGCTGCGGCGGCGGCCGACGGCGCTGCGCACACGGCGGCGCCGCACGATGCCGGGCCGGCTGCGACCGATGCAAACGGCCCGGCGCAACAGCACGGCCCGCGCGACGCTCAGTAGATCACGACGGGCGCCGGCCGGTAGTAGACCGGTCGCGCCGGCACGACGATGCACCCGGCCAGCGTGATCGCGACGAGCGCGATGGCGATTGCGGTTCTTTTCATCGCGCGCCTGCCTCAAGCCCAATGGCCGCGCGTCCAGAACCAGTTCGGACCGCGCTGGTCCCAATGCCCCGGCACCCATTGCATGCCGACGCGCTCCGTTTCCCAGTGGCCGCCGATCCACACGTAGCGCCCATGGTCCCAGTGCCAGTGCCCGCGCTCCCACACGTAGCCCACGCGCGTGGCCGGTACGACCTCGTAGCGCACGGGCGGCGGCGCATTCGGTGCGACGACGACGATTTCCCCGGCGGGCACGGCGACCGGCTCCGCGATGACCATGCGCCCCTGCGGCGCGATCACGGGCGTGCCGACGAGCATCTCGTCCGCATGCGCGGCGAACGGTGCGACGACGGCTGACAGGCCCGCGGCAAACAGCGCGAGCGAAACGATACGACGTTGAACGATAGAGACAGCCATCACAACCTCCTGGTTGAACAAGTCACGTGAGCGTATTCGTTCAATGCGGGAGGGTCGATGACGGCCGACAGGCGCCGTGTTACGGCGTGCCCGAAAGTGCAACAGGGCGTAAGACGCGCACGGCGGCGGGCGCCGCCGTGCGGAGGGACACGCGCAAGCGTCAGGCTTGCGGGATCTCGATCTTCACTTCGAGGACTTCGAGATCGTCCTGGCGCTCGAGGCTCACGCGGATGTCATCGTCCGAAATATGGACGTACTTCGAGATGACCGCGACGAGCTCTTTCTGCAGCGCCGGCAGGTAATCGGCCGGCGGCCGGCCACCGACCCGCTCGTGCGCGATGATGAGCTGCAGGCGCTCCTTCGCGACCGATGCGGACTTCTTCTTCTCGCCGAGGAGAAACGAAAGGATGGACATGGGCGGCCTCCGTTACTTGCTGCCGAAGAGGCGCTGCAGCAGGCCCGGCTTCTGGTAATCGGTGAAGCGCAGCGGCTTGTCCTCGCCGAGGAAGCGGGCGACGACGTCCTTGTACGCTTCCGCGACGTCGGTGCCGTCGATATGCACGGCCGGCAGACCCTGGTTCGATGCGTGCAGCACGGCTTCCGACTCGGGCACCACGCCGATCAGCTTGATGCGCAGGATCTCGCTGATGTCCTCGAGCGACAGCATCTCGCCTTCGCTCACGCGCTTCGGGCTGTAACGCGTGATCAGCAGGTGTTCCTTGATCGGCTCCTTGCCTTCGGCCGCGCGCTTCGTCTTCGACGACAGGATGCCGAGAATGCGGTCCGAGTCGCGCACCGACGACACTTCCGGGTTCGTGACGATCAGCGCTTCATCCGCGAAATACATCGCGTGCAGCGCGCCGGCCTCGATACCGGCCGGCGAATCGCAGACGATGTATTCGAAGTCCATCGCGACGAGGTCGTTCAGCACCTTCTCGACGCCGTCGCGCGTCAGCGCATCCTTGTCGCGCGTCTGCGACGCCGGCAGGATGAACAGGTTCTCGCACTTCTTGTCCTTGATCAGCGCCTGGTTCAGGTTCGCTTCGCCCTGGATCACGTTCACGAGGTCATACACGACGCGACGCTCGCAGCCCATGATGAGATCGAGGTTGCGCAGGCCGACGTCGAAGTCGATCACGGCCGTCTTGTGGCCGCGCAGCGCGAGACCCGACGCGAAGCTCGCGCTCGTCGTCGTCTTGCCCACGCCGCCCTTGCCCGAGGTCACCACGATGATTTTTGCCATTTACCCAATACCCTGTGTTCGTCAATGAGAGCCGATCGACCCGGAGCGCACCGCGTGAATTACGTCAGGCGCAGCGGTTCGATCATCAGTTTTTCCTCTTCGAGCCGGATCTGTACCGATTTGCCCAGTACGTCGGCGGGCAACGGGTTCTCGGTTGTTCGATAGATACCCGCGATCGAAATCAGTTCCGGTTCGAGACACGTGCAGAAAATGCGCGCGTCGTGATTGCCGTGCACGCCCGCGAGGGCGCGGCCGCGCAACGGCGCGTAGATGTGGATATTGCCTTCCGCGATGATTTCCGCGCCGTGACTGACCGGCGCGAGCACCACGAGGTCTCCTTTCGCGTAAATCTGCTGCCCCGAACGCAACGGCCGGTCGATCACCAACGTCTGGCCGCCGGCCTGCACGGGCGTCGGCGCGGGCTCCGACGACTGTTCGGGCGCCGCTGCGGCTGCCGCAGCGGCGGCGGGCTCGACGGCTGGCACGGCCGCCGGTTCCGCTTCGTCGGCAGGTTTCGCGGCCGGCGCGCGGCGATCGCGCGCCTCCAGCAACGGCAGGCCGGCTTCCCCCGCCCAGCCCTGCGTTGCCAGTGCGACGACGCCCACCGGACGCATCCGCACGTCGTTCAGCATCTGCCGGATGTCCGCGAGCGCGACGCGTTCGCCGTCAGCCAGGCGGCGGACGTCGATCGCGACGACATCGTCGGCGAAAAACTCGGGAGTCGCTTCGAAGCGCTTGACCAGTTCGGTACGCAACGCGTCGAGATCGGTCGTCTTCACGGTGAACAGCAACGTATCGACCGATCCGCTGCGCAGCTCGAAGAATGGCGATTTTTTAAGCGACATGGACACTCTGCAAAAATTTTTTGCGTATTTTACAGGCGTCCACGCGTGCGGCCATTATTTTTGGGACTCGGGGTCGCGGCGGCCCGGGCGGACGCGCAACCGGCAGGCGGGCAGGCCAGCGGGCGATCGGGCTTTCGTCGCGCCGCGCGGCGGGCTGTTTCGAGGGCGCGTCAGTGCTTCACCTGCGACACGAACAGCGATTTCATCGCGCCGGGCATCCGCGCGATCGGCGCATGTTCGCCGGTATTGCCGAAACCGGCACGCTCGTAGAAGCGGATCGCGTTGCGGTTCGCATCGGCGATCCACGCGTAGACGTCGGTGGCGCCGCGCTCGGCGAGCCATGCGGTGGCGGTCTCCAGCAGCAGCACGCCGCCGCGCAGATGACGCACCGCATGCGCGACCCACAGTTCGCTGACGAACGCGCGCCGCTCGGGCGTGTTGTCGAAATACGCGCCGATCATGCCCGCCGGGTGGCCTTCGGTGTACAGCAGGAAAGTCGTCGACTCGTCGGACACGGCGCGCTGCGCGGCGATCGCCGACGCCGCGTCCGTTTCGACGGTCAGCAATTCGGCCTCCGGCGCTTCGCCGGGCGCATAGGGCTCACGCAGCGATGCGGCGCGGAGTTCGCGATACACGCCGCCCTGATCGGCAGCGATACGACGAACGGTCAAGGTCGAACTCATGCAGGCACAGCCCCCTTCGGACAGCAAGCTAGTAGCTTCAACCGAAAGCGGGGCATGAGTCAAATCGTAATTTTCAAATGGCGGCGCGAATCGAAAGGCGGCAGATGTCATTAGCGACGACCCGCGCCGCTCGGTGTGCAGGTGCAGCATCGGTGCATCGACGCAGGCTGCCCGACGGTGATTGCGACCCCGTGATTCGGCGCTTCGCGTCGTTCTCCTTGCGATGTGCGGCCGTCCGGTTTTTGAGCCGCGTTGCATGCCTCGTCGCGGCTGTAATGCTACGTAAGATAAGCAAACGAAAAACGCGCTGCGCCAATCCTTCCCTGGCCTCTTTATTGCGACGCAACATTTGTTGCAGGCCCGTCACACCGACCTGGGCGCGCCGCACGTCGAGCCATTCATCTGACAAACGCGTCGCCCCTGCGCGCCGATCAGCCCTCGTCGGCATGTTTCAATCAGTGTGTGTCGGCCCTTCTCCGCCTTGCATCGCGCGTACCCCGTCGTTTGGAGCGACACGCCTAGCGCCGGGGTTTGGCAAGCGCGCGCACCGGTCGTATAACAGGCAGAACCGGGCAGCGATCCGGTGCGGCCGCACGCGTCGCGGACGGGCGAGGATTCGAACAATCTTGCATGCGGCCGCCCGCGGGCCGGCCGACTGGAGAGAGACAATGGCAATGACCGACGGATCGGCTTCGGGCTGGTCGGATGGCAAGCGTTACCTGTGGCTGCTCGGCGCGCTGACGATCACGCTGCCGATCCTCGCTGCGCAGCTCGCACTGTCGACGGGCTTTCACGTGTTCTGGTGGTTCGGCCCGCTGTTCGCGTTCGGCGTGATCCCGATCCTCGACACGCTGATCGGCGACGATCGCGACAATCCGCCCGAGGCCGTCGTGCCGCACCTCGAACGCGAGCGCTATTACCGGTATATCGTCTATCTCGCGACTTTCGTCGAATACGTCGCGTTCTTCATGTGCGTGTGGATCGTCGGCACGCACGCGCTCGCGTGGTACGACTACGTCGGCTTCGCGCTGTCGCTCGGCGCCGCGACGGGCATCTCGATCAATACCGCGCACGAGCTCGGGCACAAAACCAACCGCTTCGAACGCTGGCTCGCGAAGATCACGCTCGCGCCGGTCGCGTACGGCCACTTCTACGTCGAACACAATCGCGGCCATCACGTGCGCGTCGCGACGGCCGAGGATCCTGCGAGCGCCCGCTACGGCGAGTCGTTCTGGGCGTTCCTGCCGCGCACGGTGACCGGCAGCATCCGCTCGGCGTGGCGGCTCGAAAAGGCTCGCCTCGAACGGCTCGGGCATTCGCCGTGGACCTGGCGCAACGAAGTGCTGCACGCATGGGCGATGACCGCCGTCGTATGGGGCATCGCGATCGCGCTGGCCGGCAAGGTCGTGATCCCGTTCCTCGTGATCCAGGCCATCTACGGCGCGTCGCTGCTCGAAGTCGTGAACTATGTCGAGCATTACGGGCTCGGCCGCCGAAAGCTGCCGAACGGCCGCTACGAACGCTGCACGCCGCAGCATTCGTGGAACAGCAATCACGTCGTCACGAACCTGTTCCTGTACCAGTTGCAGCGGCACGCCGACCATCACGCGAATCCGACGCGCTCTTACCAGGCGCTGCGCCACTTCGACGATGCGCCGCAATTGCCGGCCGGCTACGCGACGATGATCCTGTTCGCGTACGTACCGCCGCTCTGGTATCGCGTGATGAACCCGCGCGTCGTCGCGCACTATCGCGGCGACATGGCGCAATCGAACATCAAGCCGTCGATTCGCGACAGGGTACTCGCTCGGTATCCGGCGGCGGCGTGATGCTCGGCGAGGGCCGACGAAAGCCGGCGTGCATCGCTCGCCGCGGCTGGCGCAACCGCCCTGCCGTCACGCCATTTCCGGCAGCCTGAACACGGCCACCGCGTGCCGCGGCGCGCTCGCCTGCTCGGCCAGTGCGTGGGTTGCGGCCGCGGCCTGCTCGACGAGCGAGCGGCTCTCGCGGGCCGCCGCACCGTCTTAACGGCGCGGACATCGAAGGCTTGAAGCTGAGGAAAGCGGTGAAGGCTCGTCGTGTGCCGTGCGGGCCGGTCAGGTCGAATGTGTCGCGTGTGGCGCGACTGCCCCGCAGCGCCATCCAGCGGTGCAGACGACGGCCGGCACATCGCAGCGACGCCCCAAAACGAAAAACCCCTTGATCCTTCCGGATCAAGGGGCTTCGTATTTTGGCGGAGAGGGTGGGATTCGAACCCACGGTACGGGGAAACCGTACGCCTGATTTCGAGTCAGGTACATTCGACCACTCTGCCACCTCTCCTTCCTTACTGCATCTCGCGGCTGGTCGTTTCCGCGAGAAAAAGATTATAAGACGATCGCTTCGTGCCTGACAAGCCCCTTCGGCAAATTTTTTTGCGAGGGCTTCGGCAGGCCCGCGTTACGACGCCTGTGCCGGCGCGTCGATCCGCTCCATGCCGCCCATGTACGGGCGCAGCACTTCCGGCACCGTGACCGAGCCGTCCGCGTTCTGGTAGTTCTCGAGCACCGCGACGAGCGTGCGGCCGACCGCCAGGCCCGAACCGTTCAGCGTATGCACGAGCTCCGGCTTGCCCTGCGCGTTGCGGAACCGCGCCTGCATCCGGCGCGCCTGGAACGCCTCGGTGTTCG
>Ga0209370_1002653_pt1 | contig 12512 bp, 12 predicted proteins | sample AgamicAtPrz_FD_187164 | JGI IMG/M metagenome (GOLD analysis project Ga0209370, IMG submission 187164) | Agave microbial communities from Guanajuato, Mexico - At.P.rz (SPAdes) (version 2) | ecosystem: Host-associated > Plants > Phyllosphere > Phylloplane/Leaf | place: Guanajuato, Mexico... | reverse complement strand
GGTCCGTGTCGAAGGCGAGCTCTCCACCGAAGGCATACGCCTGCTGAACCACGGCCTCAGCCTCGACGGTGTTCAACTACGCCCGGCCAAGGTGAACTGGATCAATGACGACCAGCTGCACTTCATCCTCAAGGAAGGCCGCAAGCGCCAGATTCGCCGCATGTGCGAACTGGTTGGCCTGAAAGTGATTGGCCTGAAGCGCGTTCGCATCGGCAATATCAAACTCGGCGACCTGCCGCTGGGCCAGTGGCGCTACATGCGCGAAGACGAAAGCTTCTAGCCGTCTACAGTATGGTCATGACCACCGTACGCATATGCCGCTGTGTACGGTGTTCCCACAGATAGATGCCCTGCCAGGTGCCCAATAGCAGACGCCCGTTTGCAAACGGTACCGTCACCGAGGTCGAGGTCAGCACACTACGTGCATGCGCCGCCATATCGTCGTCGCCTTCGGTATCGTGCCGATAGGCACGGTCACCATCGGGTGCCCAACGCTGGGCCAAGGTTTCCAGATCTCGGCGCACATCGGGATCGGCGTTCTCGGTAATGATCAGCGAACAGCTGGTGTGCTGAACGAACACGTGCACAACACCAGATGCTCTCCCACACTGGGTAACAAAGTCTGCTACCTGCCGGGTGATGTTTTCCATCGCCCGCGGCTGGCTCTGTATGCTGACGATGGTTTGCTCACTCACCGTGATTCCTCCTGATCAGCACACATTATGACGCGACCTGCGTCTAAGCAAAACGCTAGCCCGCCTTCGGACCATACACCTGCTCAGCCGTTAGTCCATCGAGGCGGAGCTTGTTGAGCGGCAGGGCCACAGGCAACTGCAGATGCAAGGCTTCGTAGACCTGCGCGCTGGAAAAGCCATAGGGCGCCGCATCCTCGTTGCCGAAGGCGTAATACACCTCCTTGATGCCGGCCAACACCATGGCGGCCAGACACATAGGGCAAGGCTGGCCGCTTGCATACATGATCCCACCCGCCAGATTAGGGCGTTCGAGCTGTCGGCAGGCTTCACGCAGTGCGCCCATCTCGGCATGCGCGCTGATATCGTGCGTACGCAGAATGTCATTAACGCCGGTCGCGATAACGCTGTCGCCAAAGGCCAGTACAGCGCCGAAAGGGCGGCCACCGCGCTTGTGGTTCTCCTGCGCCAGACGCACGGCCTCGCGCAAACGTGTTTCGTGGTTCAACATATTCTTCTCGCTTCAAAAGAAACCTGCCCGGCAAGCCGGGCAGGAAGGCACTACACGGGGTACAGCAGGAACTCAGTGGTGGGCGGGGAAATCGGCCTCTTGAACGCGGTGATGCGCATGCGACGAGAAGCGCGCAGTGATGTAGGCATACAGCGGGCCCAGCGCATTCATGACGATGACAGCAAACAGCGCGGCGTAGGGGTTGCCGGGTTCCGGACCGAAACCGCCGAACATGGTGGCGAAGAAAGATGCGAAACCGAAGAACATACCGGGCGTAAAGCTGAACACGGGAACGAAGCGCGCAATCGACATCATCCCTGCGTTGAGGAAGAACAGCACGATCATCTGCGCAATGATCAACTCGGTGCCGGTATAGATCGTGCCGACCTTCTTGAAACCGAGCACGACGAGGAAGCCGGCGAACGAGCCGATCGGCAACGCAGGCCACAGACGCTTGAGATTGGCTGGCGTCGGGCCACCCATGGCGAAGGCGGCAGCCCAGGTGATAAAGATCGCCCAGGGCGGGAAGTTGTAGGGATGCAGGTGGATCAGGATGGTCGTCGTTGCCAGTAACGAGGCCACGACTTCTGCTGGGGGTTTTTTCATGATTCTCTCCTCTGGTTAAAACTCGATTAGTGAGCGTGCGCGCATTCGGCGCCGCATTCGCCATGGCTGCCACCATGGTGTTTGTGGATCTCGCACTTGTGATGCGTGACGACCGTAACCTTGCCGCGCTTGACCACCCAGGAACGAGCCGGGACATCGAGCAGTGCATCGGCGACCATATAGGTATCGAGAATCACGATGTCGGCACGCTTGCCGACGGCTAGGCCATAGTCAGCCCCCATACCGATGGCGCGGGCGGCGTTATAGGTGCCCATGCTCAGAATGGCCTGCTGGTGTTCGGGCGTGCCGAACTGCGCAACGTGGGCCAGCATATTGCCGATCAGCAGCATGTCGGCCTTGCCGAACGGCGTGAAGGCATTGCGGATGTTGTTGGACGAGTATGCAACGTTCACACCGGCGTTATGCAGCGCACGCACCGGCGTCAGGCCGCGACGCGGCTTGCTCGTATCGTTGCGGCCGCCGAGGTAAAGATCGGTCGCGGGTAAGGTGACGATGCTGACATCCGCCTGTTTGAGCACATCGAGGATGGGCTCAAGGTCAGCAGGTTCCATACTGCCCAGGCTGGTGACGTGGCCCAGTGAGACACGACTCTGCCAGCCGGCTTCGATGGCTTTCTTGGCGATATAGGCAGCCGACATGAAACGCTGATTGCCAATGTCGTCGGAAAAATCGGCGTGCATGTCGACATCGGCGTCGTACTGCTTCGCCATCTCGAAAACCATGTCGATATGGCGCTTGGTGTCGTCCCAGGACAGTTCGTTGTAGGGGCAGCCGCCGACCACGTCCGCGCCCATATTCATGGCCTGCTCCATGAGCTTGTAGGTACCCTCGGACTTGAGGATGCCTTCCTGCGGAAAGGCGACAATCTGGATGTCGAGCAGATCTTTGTACTCTTGGCGTAGTTCAAGCAAAGTCTCGACGCCAATCAGGCCCTGGATCAGATCCACGTCCGGATGGGCGCGCACGGCGACAGTGCCGTTGCTGACCGCCATATCGAGCACACGGCGCGAACGGTCCAGCACGTCGTTGCGTTCCTGCTTGCTCTTCAAGATGCCGGTGACACGTATGGCCTCATCCAGCGTGCCAAAGCGAGCCGGCAGACGGCGGTGCAACAACGCCTTATCAATATGTAGGTGCGATTCGATAAAGCCGGGAATCGCGACGCGCTCGCCAGCGTCTATGGTCTCGGCAGCCTGTGCCTCTATCCCCGCCTCGATGGCGACGATGCGACCGTCCTTGATGCCGATATCGACGATGCCCTGCTCGTCGTCGATACGGGTGTTGCCTATGAGCAGATCGAGTTTCATGGTTTTCCTCTGGTTTGGTGCTGTCATCAGCAGGCCCTTGTTGTTTTTGTTAGGGCCCGACTTATTGCTTGCTTACTTCATTAAAACCCCAGCGCCACGCCTTCGCCACGCGGATCAGCGCCACCTTCAAAGAAGGGATGTTCTGCGTCCGGCATGCGCACCGCCTGCGCAGTGCCCATACGGGTGTGCGGCCAGGTCGCTTTCTCGACAGGGTGACCAAGCTCGCGCAAGGCGGTGAAGGTTTCTTCGGGCGCGGTGGACTCCAATAGCAACTTGTTCGAACTATCACCCCAGGAGCGGCCGTAGAGCACGCGCGGCGCATCGATGGCCTCTTGCACATCGAGGCCGAAATCGACGACACGTGTAATCAAGGAGGTCTGCGCCTGCGGTTGTACTTCGCCACCCTGTGTGCCGTAGACCATTAGTGGCTTGCCGTCGCGCAGTACCATGCCCGACATCAATGTCGAGGCCGACTGCTTGCTCGGAGCCAGTACGTTTGGATGCTTGGGATCGAGCGAGAAGAAGCTGCCGCGGTTTTGCATGAGGACGCCGCTTTCCGGATCGGTCACGCAGGCGCCGAAGTCGAAGTAGAGGCTTTGCACCAGACCCACCGCATTGCCGTACTGGTCGGCGATGCTGATAAAGGTGGTGTCGCTGCCGCCCGGTGTGTTCTCATGCGTCAGCGATGCATCTGCTAGCCATACATCGCGCTCGGCATCGGCCAGCGCTGGATCGATCAACTTATCAATGGGAATATTCGAGAACAGCGGATCCGTCAGATGGCGATCGCGCTTCTGGAACGCCCATTTGATCGCCTGCAGCAGCGCATGGTAGTACTCGGGCGAGTCCGGCGCGATATCCGAGAAGTCGATGCCATTGAGGAAGTTCAGAATCATCAGGCCGGCAATGCCTTGCGAGGGCGGCGGGACCTGGAAGACCTGGCAGTCGCGATAGTTTGTCGAAACTGGATCGACCCAGCGTGCCTTGTAGTCGCGAAAATCCTCGGCCGTCAGCAGGCCGCCCTGGCTCCTGAGATAGGTAGCAATCGACTTGCCGGTCTCGGTATAGAAATGCTGGGTACCATATTTGGCAATCTTTTCCAGCGTATCGCCAAGCGCGCTTTGCACCAGGCGCTCGCCCTTGGCGTAGGGCTGACCGTTCTTAAGAAAGATACCTGCGCTGCCAGGATCGGCTCGAAAGGCCTCGGCATCGTCGGCAATCCACTGCGCGATGTCGGCGGTGACCGGCGCGCCGCGACGTGCATATTCAATAGCAGGTGCTAACAATCGCTCCATCGGCAGCTTGCCGCAACGTTCATGAGCCAGCCCCCAACTGGAGACGGCTCCCGGCACGGTGATCGCTGCCTGCGGACCACGGTGCGGAATGGCGTCCATGCCCTTGTAGCTGTTGAGCGTGATGTTGCGGCCACACTGGCCGCTGCCGTTGAGCGCCAGGACCTGATTGCGCTCGCTGTCATGGATCAGCCAGAAGGCGTCGCCACCGATACCAATCATGTGCGGCAGAACCACGCTCATGGTCGCCGCAGCGCAGATAGCCGCATCGACGGCGGTACCACCTTCCTTGAGCACATCGAGGGCAGCACCCGAGGCCAGGTAGTGGGCCGTTGCCACCATGCCCTTTTCAGCCTGGCAGACCGCGCGCGTGGTACGCGGACGGGACCAGGCTTGCCCATGTTGCCCGGATGTCCGGCCGATATGCAGATACGGTGTGTTCATGCTTCCTCCTTGCTTCACCTTGATTGCAGCTTAGTGAAGTGAGCTACCGGAGGAAATCGGGATTGCCTGAAATTGATCTAAGGATTTCCCTAGAGAACCTGAAGGAAGCTAGGCATCCCCAATCAGGCCATGCTTCACGGCGTAGTGGACGAGGCCGGCGGTGGTTTCGATCTCCATCTTCTGCTGGATGTTCGCCTTGTGTGTGCTCACGGTCTTATTGCTGAGGGCCAGTGCGTCGGCAATCTCGTTGACGCTACGTCCCTCGACCAGCATCTGGAAGATCTGAAATTCGCGCGAGGTCAGGCGTGCATGAGGGAGATCGCCTTCCGGCTTGTGCATCTGTTGAACCAGCTTCTCGGCAACGGCAGCCGAAATAAAGCTGCCGCCGCGCGCCACCTTGCGTATGCCTTCGATCAGTTGCTGCGACGCCATGCTCTTGGTGATGTAGCCCGATGCGCCTGCCCGTATGGCCTGAACCGCATACTGGCTCTCCTGATGCATGCTAAGCACCAGCACACCAAGCTTAGGATGGCTGGCCTTGACCTGCTGAATCAAGGCAATGCCATTCTTACCCGGCATGGACAAGTCCATCAGCAGCATGTCACAGGGCGTATTGCGCAGCTGCTGCAGCACCTCGTCCCCGCTGCCTGCCTCGGCTACGACTTCCATGTCGGTATTGAAGCCGATGATCTGCTTGAGCCCGTCGCGAATGATGGCGTGGTCGTCGGCGACCATGATGCGAATCATGCCGGTCGTATTCCTTTCTTTTCCATTCCGGGCAGGGGCAGCGACACTTCGATCTGAGTACCATGGCCCGGACTGCTTTGTACCTTGAATTCACCGCCGAGCATATAAGCGCGTTCGCGCATGCCCACGATACCGAGACGGCGGCGCTGCTCGGCCTCCGACAGCAGCATGCCTTTGCCGTTGTCGATAATGCGCAGCAGCAGCCTGCCCTGCTCCAAGTGTAGCGTCACCTCGGCACGCGAGGCGTTAGCGTGACGCGCGATATTGGTCAGCGACTCTTGGACAATGCGAAACACCGCGGTCTCAACTTCGCCGCCGAGCTGACCGCTCAATGGCGGCAAGACCAACTCACACGCGATCGCGGTGCGGTCAGTAAAGGTCTCGATCTGCCACTCCAGTGCCGCGTTCAGGCCAAGGCCGTCAAGAATCGGTGGTCGCAAATCGGTCGCCAGACGTTGCACTGCTTGGGTGGCGTTGTCGGCCAACGTCAGCAGGCCAGCGATGCTGTGCTGCATAGACCCCGCATCCGCTCCAGTCTGTACGGCGCTTTCCAATGCACCCAGGCCGAGTTGAATTGCGGTCAGCATCTGCCCCAGTTCGTCGTGCAGCTCTCGGGCAATATTCGTCCGCTCTTCCTCGCGCACCGACTGCAGATAGGCAGACAACTCGCGTAGTTGGCTGCGCGAGGCCTGCAATTCTTGCTCAGCGCGCTTGCGATCCGTGATCTCGCGCGAAATGCCCGCCGTACCAACCACCTTGCCGCTGTCGTCGAAAATTGGCGTCTTGATCGTATCGAACCAGCGCACCTCTCCCGCAGCACTAAAGCGCTGTTCTTCATAACGCATGCGTTTGCCGCTGCGCACCACCGCCATATCGGTATCAATATACTTCCCACCCCATTCGGCCGGCCACACCTCACGTGGCGTTTTACCGAGGATGTCATTGGCCTTCAGGCCGCAGGCTGTCATGAAGGCGTCGTTGACCTGGATATAGCGAGACTCGGCATCCTTGAGCCAGGCTTGGTCGGGAATATTGTCGAGGATGGCCTGTTGCAGCGCATTGGTCATGCGTGCCCACCCTTCTTCACCGCAGCAAAACGCGCCAGGGTCCGCTCCCGCGCCAATGCATGATCAACGATGGACGCAGGATAATCTCGTCCCAGCACCAAACCGCAGGCCACGGCATCGGCTGGCTTCATGGTCCAAGGGGCATGGATGAACTTGTCTGACACCTTCTCAAGTTCGGGCAGATAGCGACGGATGAACTTGCCCTGCGGGTCGAATTTTTCCGACTGCGTGACCGGATTGAAGATACGGAAATACGGCTGAGCATCACAACCGGTTGAGGCCGCCCATTGCCAACCACCGTTGTTCGACGCCAGCTCGAAGTCATTAAGATGCTCGGCGAAATAGGCTTCACCGCGCCTCCATGAAATGCCCAGATCCTTGGTCAAGAAAGAGGCGACGATCATGCGCAGGCGATTGTGCATATAACCGCTCTGGTTGATCTGGCGCATGGCTGCATCGACGATGGGATAGCCGGTGCGACCTTCACACCAGGCAGTAAACAGCGCCTCATCCTCATCCCAAACCAGAGTGTCGTATTCCGGCTTAAAGCAATGATCAACGACATCAGGCCTATGCCACAGGATCATCATGTAGAACTCGCGCCAGATCAGTTCCGACAACCATGTCTCGGCGCCGCGCCCACCCTGCGCATAGGCAAAGGCGGCGAGCTGGCGTATCGAGATCGTGCCGAAGCGCAAATGCGTGGAAAGATAGGACACCCCTTTCACCGAAGGAAAATCTCGCGCCTCCTTGTATGCGGTGATGCGATCCTGGAAATCCTCGAACAGGATTTGCGCACCGCTGAGGCCGAGCGGAAACTTGAGTTCGGACAGATTGCTGGGCTCAAAGCCGAGCTCCTCCAGCTCTGGCAGCTGCGTATCAAAGCCCGGCACGGCCAACGCTCCGAATTTTGGCTGGCTGACGACCAAATCGCCGGGCAGCAGACGCTTGAGCCAGGCGTTCTTGTACGGCGTGAAAACCGAGAAGGGCGTTCCTCCCTGGGTCAGGACGTCGTCCTTTTCAAAGATCACCTGATCCTTGTAGTCGCGGAAAGCTATTCCCTCATTTGACAGCGCCCTGACCACGGCATCGTCACGACGAACCGCCTGCGGTTCGTAGTCACGGTTTGCATGCACGCTGGCTACTTTGAGTTCTCGAGCGAGTCGTGGAATCTCCTCAAGGGGATCCCCATGCCGCACGATCAGCGCGCCGCCATGTTCACGCAGCACCTGATCAAGCTCGGCCAGCGCATGGTAGATGAAGTCGACACGCCGGTCCTTGCGCGGCAAGCCGGCCAGAATGGTGGTGTCGAAGATGAAGGCGCAATAGACTTTCGCATGGCGATCTAACGCCTGGCAGAGCGCCGTATGGTCGATTAGGCGTAGGTCGCGGCGGAACCACACCAAGGCAGAATCATTGTTCATGGGCACGATGATGCCATGCCCGGCGCCAAGCTTTGGGCTATTCTGCCCGCCATGAACGCGGAATACAGCACCTGCCCCAAGTGCCATCATGTCCGGCAGCCGCACGAGACAGCGGAGCCGGACCACTGCCCAGCCTGCGGGCTCTACTTCGCAAAATGGGCGGCCCGTGCGCAATTCGTGCCCGCAAAACATAAGCCTGACGCCGAAAACGAAGCGATAGACAGCGGCTGGCGCATGGAGCTGCGCAGCCGTATGCAGCACATTCCCGAGCACCTAGACAACACCCGCCTGTACGGCTGCGCGCTACTGCTGGCCCTGATTGCCTACTGGGGATTTCGCCTTTACGGCATGGATTATCGCGATGGGGAAATGGGTACCTCCTTCATGCACAATATCCTGCTCGTCATACATGAAGCCGGGCATATGATCTTCATGCCCTTTGGCGAGTTCATGACCATACTCGGTGGTAGTTTGTTCCAGGTCCTGCTGCCCCTGATCTGCGCAGCAACACTTCTATGGACCAATCGCGATGCCTTCGGCGCGGGTCTGGGTGTGTGGTGGACGGGTGTCAGCCTGCTTGATCTCGCGCCCTACATCTACGACGCCAAGGAACCTCAGCTCATCATGCTGGGTGGTCACACGGGAGAAGACGGCCCACATGACTGGATATACCTGCTAGAGACTTTCGGCCGCGTACAGCATTCGCAGTCTTACGGCACAGCAGCCCACACGCTCGGCCTGCTTGTCATGCTGCTTGGATTGGCTTGGTCTATCCATACCCTGTGGCGCTGGCACCGTCATCTGCAGCAATAAGGGCTGCTTTCACATCCCCTGAACCTGAATAAATAAAACAAACCCAGAGCCGCATTCAGGTTATATTTTCTCAACTAAAAGGTTGGTTAATAACCAGGGGGGAAGATGGAAAACGTACGCTCCTATTACGAGCTCCTGCGTATCACGCCGGGAGCCGATCAGGAAGAAATCGAACAGGCTTACCACCGACTTGTCGCTTATTTGGGCAAGAAGATCCATGATGGCAACCCACCGCCCCCTGAAGAATTCGAACGCCTGGATCACGCCTTTTCGGTGCTGCGCAACCCCGAGCAGCGCGCGGCTTACGATGCCGAATTGAGCGCTGGACGCCAGTCGCCAAAACCCTCACCCGGGGAGGCCAATGACAGTGCACCGCCGCATCGGGCCGGCGATGCACCGCCTGCAACTCCCTTCACGTTCGCGGCAACGCCTTCCGCCAAACCGCTACACCTGCCCTTTACCTTTCATGGTGTCGGTAACGAGTATTTCCGCATCTGGATCGTTAATCTTCTTCTGTCGATTCTGACCTTGGGCATTTACTCTGCCTGGGCCAAGGTCAGGCGCGAGCAGTATTTCCACCGCAACCTTGTTCTCGATGGCGCCGGCTTTGACTATCACGGCAACCCGGTCTCCATCCTCAAGGGGCGGATCATCGCGCTCATCATGTTTGCCGGCATCAGCGTGGCGCAGAATACAAACCTGATGCTCTACCTGCTGGCGCTGTTCGCAGGCGCGCTGCTTTTCCCCTGGCTGATGATGCGCTCCTTGCGCTTCCGTGCCAGCAACAGCAGCTATCGCGGCCTGCGCTTTGCCTTTGTCGGTACTTATGGCGGCGCGTTCAAGGCCTTTATTGCATACGGCGTTCTCGCAATTATCACCGCAGGGATATGTATTCCGCTGTGGGTCAAGGAAACCCGCAAATACATGCTCGACAACCTGCGCTATGGGCACGGCGCATTCCACTGCACGCCTTCCGGCAGCACCATCTTCGTCATCATGCTCAAGGCCTTCGGTATGGTCCTAGTCGCAGGCGTTTTTACCGGTATCCTATTTGCCATGCACAAAACGCTCGGCATCTTCGGCGTGCTGCTAGTGATGTTCGCCTACCTCGCAATCGTGCCCTATGTTCGCATGGGCATAGAAAACCACGTGTGGAACCGCACCACACTGGATGGCAACGCGTTTTCCAGCTTCATGCGTTTCGAAAGCTACTTCGGTATCGTCCTGCTCAACTGGCTGCTTATCCTGCTGACGCTGGGTCTCTACTGGCCATGGGCCAAGGTCAAGCTGGTGACTTACCGTGCCTCCTGCACCGGACTGAGCGTGGCAGGCAGCCTCGACCATTTCATGGCAGTTGCCAGCGAGCACAACAATGCGCTCGGTGATGAGGCCATAGAGATGTTCGACTTTGACATCGCCATCTGAGCGGAGCGCCGGGTGATTGCAGCCTATTACTACGACGGCAAGAGCTCCAGACGCCACAGCGGTGCCTTGAGCATCAGTCAGGGACAGGTGCTGATCAGCGGCGACTGGGGCAGGCGTGCTGCCTCGCTCAAGGAGGTGAAAATCTCCGAGCCCATGGGTACAGCGCCGCGCACTCTACGCTTTGATGACGGCGCATTCTGTGAGGTCAGTGATGCGCCTGGGCTGGCGGCCCTGCTCGCCGCCTCCGGCTACAAAGATGCGGTTGCGGTAAGGCTGCATCAGCGCTGGAGCATCGTGCTTGCGGCCCTGGGCTCGGTGGCCGCGATTGTCGTTGCCTGCTATGTATGGCTCCTGCCGGCCCTTGCCGACTATCTGGCACCACGCCTGCCGGACACCATCGTCGAAACACTGTCCGATGCCACGCTGGCGAGCCTCGATGAGCACATGCTCAAACCCTCTGCCCTGCCACCGCAGCGCCAAGCAGAAATCCGCTCGCGCATGGACAGCTTTGCCAAGGCCGGCAGCTTGCCCGCCTACAAATTGCACTTCCGTGCGCCGCCCAAAGGCATGCCGCCCAATGCTTTCGCGTTGCCCAGCGGAGACATCATCATTTTCGACTCGCTGCTGGAGAGGCTCAGCGATGATGAGGCCTTGGCTGTATTTGCCCACGAGCTCGGCCATGTCGCGCACTACCACGGCCTGCGCATGCTGATACAAGGCGCCGTAGTATCCAGCTTCGCCGCTTTCTATCTAGGCGACATCTCCAGCTTGGTGGCAGCACTATCGACGGCCATGCTGCAATCCAATTATTCGCAAGGTTTCGAGTCGGAAGCGGACAAGTATGCCGCCCAGGCACTGAAACGTAGCGGTCGATCCCCCATGTTGCTGGCCAGCGCGCTCGACAAGCTTGAGTCGGCGGCGCGGAAGCAGTCCGACAGCGGCCAAGAAGAGAAAAAGGAAGAGGAAAACTGGATGGCCCGACTGTTCTCTTCTCACCCCTCCATTGCTCGCCGTAGCGCAGCATTGAAGGCCATGCCGGATTGACAAAAATACCGCGCCAACATACCCTTACGACCGTGCGCCTCTTTGAACTCAGCTTGCCGGCGCAAAATAAATTGGGCTAAAGCGAGAGCTGGACACAAACCCGATCTCGCCCCAGTCACCCAACTGAGCGATCGGGTTTTTTGTTTTTCGCGATGACAACACAAACAGCAGTCAAACCTTCCGGCGTCGGCCTCGTTGAGGCCAAACGCGCACATTTCGATACGCCACTCACACTGCGCAGCGGTGAGGTGATGCCGGCCTACGACCTGGTCTACGAGACCTATGGCACGCTCAACGCCGATGGGTCGAATGCCATCCTCGTCTGCCATGCGCTGTCGGGCCATCACCATGTCGCCGGTCACTATGCCGAAGATGACGGATTGCTTATCGACACCCACGGGGCAGATGTCATCGACCCGGTCTGGCGTTTGCTGAGCGAGGCTTATCAGGGCACGGGCCTGGTGCCGACTTGTCTGGAGCGCGATTTCAATATTCCGTCGCTAGAGATTCTGATGCGCGAGATTGACCAAATCCAAGACCTTCAGGCTCGCCATGCCTTGCCGGAAAAGCATGAGGCTGCAGCATGACGGCTGCATTCCAAGCATTCCAGCACGAGCTCGGTCTGCATTTGCGTGACCCGCGAGGGGCTCCAAAACCGGCAGGTGTGCCTGCTCGACGTGCCCGAGCCTATCGCGAGCTGCTGTTCAATAATGTCTGTGGCGTGATCGATGCCTGTTTTCCTGTGGGCCGCAAGCTGCTAGGGGAGCGGCGCTGGGGGCGTCTGCAACGCGGCTTCTTCGCTGATTGGCGCAGTCAGTCACCTCTGTTCTGCGATTTGCCGCGCGAGTTTCTGCGCTGGCTGAGTCACGTGGATGGTGCTGCCGACACGCCTGTCGCCATGCCGGCCTGGATGCCGGAGCTCTTGCATTATGAGTGGGTAGAGCTGGCGGTGGACATCATGCAAGTGCCGTCTTTGCCTGAAGTCAATGCCGAGGGTGACCTGTTGGAAGGGCGGCCCGTCGTTACGCCAGCCCATATGGTGCTTGCTTACCATTGGCCCGTGCATCGTATCGGTCCCGACTGGAAGCCTCGGAAGGAGGCCGAAACCCATTTGGTTGT
>Ga0209370_1002650_pt1 | contig 12518 bp, 11 predicted proteins | sample AgamicAtPrz_FD_187164 | JGI IMG/M metagenome (GOLD analysis project Ga0209370, IMG submission 187164) | Agave microbial communities from Guanajuato, Mexico - At.P.rz (SPAdes) (version 2) | ecosystem: Host-associated > Plants > Phyllosphere > Phylloplane/Leaf | place: Guanajuato, Mexico... | reverse complement strand
CGATACTGCCCAGTTTCTTCGCGTCGCCTACCCCGGCGATGCCCACGATCAGCGACGAAATCACGATCGGGACGACGATCATCTTGATCAGGCGAATGAAGATATCGCCGGCCGGCTGGAGGACGTTACTGATCCACCATGCCTTTTCTGCACTGAAATGATTCAGTAGCGCGCCGACTGCAACGCCCAGCAACAGACCGATGACGATCTGCCAGGCGAGGCTCAGTTTTGCCTTCTTCATGTCGTTACCCTTTGTTGTAGTGGTCACGGGCACCTGACGGAAAGTCGCGTTCCAGAGCCTTTTAAAGCTTCTGGGCCACTGCATGTTCCGTTCCGGGCCCCTCTGTAAGGACACCGCGAGCGAGCATTATGGGCGCTCGGGCCAAGGAAAAAGGCGGCAACTATTGCGACGTGGGCAGGGGCAGTCTAATGCCGGAAACGACTACCCTATGCCGAATCGGCATGAGACCAGAAGCCGAAATCGAGCATCGCCAAAGCCTTGATTTTCAACGTTCGGATTTCCGAACAAGGCCAATGCGCCATTTTTCGGCAGATTTGCAGGAATGAAAGAAGGGGGTTAGATGGCGTGTTCGACAATCCGAATGGCTGAAATGCCACAGGGACTGACCTGTCGGACAACAAAAAAAATTTCGATATACGGTAGCGACAAAATGTGTCTGACGTAAAAAGTCGCTCATATGGATAGGTAGATTCTCACAGGCGCTTCGGAAGCCAGATCGGTCACGTCCTCTACCCGACCCGATCGACCTGCAACTTCCGATGCCACCCTCTCCTGACCCGGCCCATGATGGAGGCACTCCCTGTACCCCTAGGCCACTCCGACCCTGCAACAGTCAGAACGGCCCGGCCCCCTGGTCATGCGCCGTCCCTCCTCGGGGCGGCGCATCATAGAAGCCTGAAAGATAAAAAGGTTCAGCTTCTATAGCGTTACAGTGCGCGACCGCTGGTCAGTACCAGTTCGGGTCACGCTTGAGCTGCTCCTGCAGCAAAGCTTTCATGCCTTCGTCCGGCTTGCCCAACCAGCGGTAGTCCGCATGGCGCGTCGGTGACTTGTCCGCAGGCAGGCCCTCTGGCACTTCCACCAGCATGCCGTAGGCTTCGTCCTTGTCCCAGCTGAAGGCCACAACCAGGCGCTTGTAGGTGCAATTTCCCTCGGACTCGCAGAGCGGACCAACCAGATACCGGTCGCCGTCCTCGGTCACCGCCGACATCTGCTGTGCCGAGCTGCCGCTGAGGTTGATCACCCATTCGGGCAGGCGCTCTTCTTTCTTTATCGTCTTCTGCCAGGTCTTCTGGTATTCGCGGTCCGAGCCAAGCAACTGGTTGACCCGGAGCTGGCCGTCATTGGCGGCCAGCGCCGACGCACCACTGCCCAGCAGCAGCGCGACGGCCAAGGCTTTCGGGAGCATCCTGCTCATGGTCGTCAACCTCTACCGCGGCCGAAGAAGAAGGAGGCAACGAACAGCACCAGGAAGACGATGAACAGGATCTTCGCGATACCGGTCGCAGCACCGGCGATACCACCAAAGCCCAGGACTGCGGCAATAATGGCGATGATCAGGAAGGTGATAGCCCAACTCAGCATGATGTTTCTCCTTTTCTTGTACGAAATTGGTCATAAATGTCAGAACACCCAACGTTGCTGGGGCTCGACGCGGTCAAGAACGGCAGGGGCAGTATCGGCACTGGGCAGTGGCTGGGCGGCCTTGACCAAGGTGCTGGCGTGGGTCGTTGCCCGCAGTTGCGTCAACAGCGCGGTCTGCGCCGCGACTTGTTCCGCCAGCCGGGCGGTCTGCCAGCTGTGATGGAACAGACCGACCGCCAAGGTCAGTAGCAGGGCCATGCCGAGGAACAGCAGCTGCTGCAAAGGTACTACAGCGCTCTGCGTGCGGTTGACGTTGGGGCGATTCATGCCGGCTCCTCCTGCAGTACTTTGTTATCCATTCTTGGGAGGATCAGTGCAGCCTGCATGCCAGCTATAAAGTTCTAAAAAAATCCTTTTAAATCATATAATTATAAAATATATGCATAGCTATGAAGGACGTATCCTGCACGATGCCCCTACAAAGGCTCGTGCGATTTGCACGATCAACCCTCTACCTTGGTGGCGATTTTCAGCAGATCGGCGTCTACGCCGCGCACCCCGACGATCTGCCTCGCGACGTCCACGGCAATGGCCTTCTGCTCGCTGCTGACCACCTCACCCGATAACCTGACCAATCCCTCTTCGCTGGCTACCTTGATGTTCAGCCCGTCCAGGTTGCGGCTGAAGCGATAGCTGGCCTGGATCTTGTCGACGATCCAGCTGTCGCTGGGCTGCGGCCCTGTTGGGGCATCGACAGGCTTTTCCCGGGCCTTGGCCAGCGCCGTGCTGTCCAGGCTGACCAGGTTGTTGACCAGATGTACCCCATCGGTAGTACGCGCCAGCACTCCGGCAAGCTCCTTGGCCTCAGGGCTGTCCACCTTGCCGCGCAGGGTCACCACGCCTTCGCGGCTTTCCACTTCGATAGGGGCCTTCTCGGTAATCCGGCTCCACAGCAGCCGCGCGCGCACCACCGCGCCGAGGGTGGCGTCCTCCAGACGCTGGGCGTAGGCACGCAGTTCCAGGGGCCTGTCCACCAGGCCTGGGTCGATCCGCAACTGGTTATCCACCTGCTCGATCCCGCGCGTGGCAAGGGCCACCTGTTCGGCCAGCATGCGTTCCACCGGGTTTTCCACTTCGCCCGAAAGCCGTGCCCGCCGGCCATCGACTTCTACCTTTATAGGGAAGGCGTTGAGCATGGCGTTAAGGGACAGGGCCGTCTGCAGGGCGCCTTCAAGGCGCGCCTCCTGCACCGGATCAGCCTGGGCCTGGGCGACGATCGACAACACGCAAGCCGCCAGCACGGCCATTCGAGGGTAACTAGACATCACAAAACCTCCTTTCGCATCACTCAACCCCAGACACTCGCAACCGACATGCCAGCTGTTTGCCCACATTCAACTTTAGATTTATCAGCCACTTAGCCATCATGAAGGCATGCGGCTAGCATGCATGGAGCAGAATCAATCAGAATCGACCATGCAACTTGCCCGATTTTTCCGACACTAATTGAGATCAATCCCAAAGGAGCGCAGGAAATGGAATCAGCCCAGGACAACCAAGGCCGCATTCTGCTGGTGGACGATGAGTCCGCCATCCTGCGTACCTTCCGCTACTGCCTCGAGGACGAGGGCTACAGCGTGGCGACCGCCAACAGCGCCGCCCAGGCTGAGACCCTGCTGCAGCGCCAGGTGTTCGACCTGTGTTTCCTCGACCTGCGCCTGGGCGAGGACAACGGCCTGGACGTATTGGCGCAGATGCGCATCCAGGCGCCGTGGATGCGGGTCGTCATCGTCACCGCCCACTCGGCCATCGACACCGCGGTGGATGCCATCCAGGCCGGCGCCGCCGATTACCTGGTCAAGCCTTGCAGCCCCGACCAACTGCGCCTGGCCACGGCCAAGCAGCTGGAAGTGCGCCAGCTGTCGGCGCGACTGGAAGCCCTCGAGGGTGAAGTACGCAAGCCCAAGGACGGCCTGGACTCTCACAGCCCGGCGATGATGGCGGTGCTGGAAACAGCCCGCCAGGTGGCGAACACCGATGCCAACATTCTCATCCTCGGTGAGTCCGGTACTGGCAAGGGCGAGCTGGCCCGCGCCATCCATGGCTGGAGCAAGCGCGCACGCAAGGCCTGCGTGACCATCAACTGCCCGTCGCTGAATGCCGAGCTGATGGAAAGCGAGCTGTTCGGCCACACCCGTGGCGCCTTTACCGGTGCCAGCGAAAGTACCCTTGGGCGGGTCAGCCAGGCCGATGGCGGCACCCTGTTCCTCGACGAGATCGGTGATTTTCCCCTCACGTTGCAGCCAAAGTTGCTGCGTTTCATCCAGGACAAGGAGTACGAGCGGGTCGGTGACCCGGTCACGCGACGGGCAGATGTACGGATCCTCGCGGCCACCAACCTCAACCTCGACGAGATGGTGCGCGAGAACCGTTTCCGCGAAGACTTGTTGTACCGGCTGAACGTGATCACCTTGCACCTGCCCCCCCTGCGCGAGCGCAGCGAGGACATCCTGACCCTGGCCGACCGTTTCCTGGCGCGCTTCGTCAAGGAGTACTCGCGCCCGGCCCGTGGCTTCAGCGACGAAGCGCGGGCCGCCCTGCTGAACTACCGCTGGCCGGGTAACATCCGCGAACTGCGCAACGTGATCGAGCGCGCGAGCATCATCTGCCCACAGGAACGTGTGGAGATCAGCCACCTGGGCATGGCTGAGCAACCCGTCGGCAACGCGCCGCGGGTCGGTGCGGCGCTGAGCCTGGACGAGCTGGAACGCGCCCATATCGGCGCGGTGCTGGCCACCAGCGACACCCTCGACCAGGCCGCCAAGACCTTGGGCATCGACGCCTCCACGCTGTACCGCAAGCGCAAGCAGTACAACCTATGAAATGGCCGATGAAGCTGCGCACGCGGCTGTTCCTGAGCATCTCGGCGCTGGTCACCGTGGCCCTGCTGGGCTTGCTGCTGGGGTTGTTCAGCGTGCTGCAGATGGCAGCGCTGCAGCAACGCGTGGTGCAGGACACCACCCAGACCCTGGAGCTGGCCCTGAAGCTGCGCCAGAACCTGGGCGAGCAGCTCAATCTCATCCTCGACGAGGATACCGCCCCAGGCACCCTGGTCACCCTGCAGGATCAGTTCCAGGCGCTGCTCAAGCAGGGGCTCGAACAAGGCGGCGAGCGTAGCGGTTTCAGCAAGGCCGCCAGCAACTACCAGGCGTTCGTCCAGGCCTATCGGCAGAGTCCGGCGCCCGCTCGCAGCATGGGTGTGGACCAGCCTCTCGGCGCCGCCTTCAACCAGGTGCGCACCGACCTGCTCGACTCGCACCGCCAGGCCCTGGAGCACATTACCCGCAGCGAGGAGACATCGCGCCACCACGCCTTGCTCATCAGTGGCCTGCTCGGACTGATGGGCCTCATCGTGCTGGTGCTCGGCTTCATCACCGCGCACAACATCGCGCGCCGCTTTGGCCAGCCGATCGAGGCGCTGGCCAAGGCCGCCGACCAGGTCGGCCAGGGCAACTTCGACGTCACCCTGCCGGTGACCCAGGCCACCGAGCTCAACCTGCTGACCCGCCGCTTCGGCCTGATGGCCGACGCCCTGCGCAAGCACCAGGCCACCAATGTCGATGAGCTGCAGGCTGGCCAGCAGCGCCTGCAGGCGGTACTGGACAGCATCGACGACGGCCTGCTGATCATCGACCGCCAAGGGCGCCTGGAGCACCTCAACCCGGTGGCCCAGCGCCAGCTGGGCTGGGACCCGAGCCGCCTGGGCGCAGGCCTGGCCGAAGCCCTGCAACGCCCCGAGCTGGAACAACAGCTGCGCCAAGTACTGCGCGGCGGCAGCCTGGACCGACTGCCGGAAGACCTGAGCCTGGAGGTGGACGAAGAGACCAGGCTGCTGACCTATAGCCTGACCCCGGTCAGCCACCCCGAAGGACCTATTCTCGGCGCGGTGATGGTGTTGCACGATGTCACCGAACAGCGCGCTTTCGAACGGGTACGCAGCGAATTCGTACTGCGGGCTTCCCACGAGCTGCGCACACCCGTCACGGGCATGCACATGGCGTTCGGGCTGTTGCGCGAGCGTGTCAGCTTCCCGCCCGAAGCGCGGGAGAACGACCTGCTCGAAACCATTGCCGAGGAAATGCAACGCCTCACCCAATTGATCAACGACCTGCTCAACTTCTCCCGCTATCAAAGCGGCTTGCAGAAACTGGAACTGGCCCCCTGCTCATTGGAGGAACTGTTCGAGCGCGCCCAGGCGCGTTTCGTTGAACAAGCCTCGGACAAGCAGATCGAGATTATCCGCGAGCTGGAGCCACCGCTGCCACGTATCCAGGCCGATGTCGCGCAGCTCGACCGGGTGCTGGACAACCTGCTGCACAACGCCATTCGCCACACCGGCGCCGGCGGGCGTATCCGCCTGCATGCACGGCGGCACGCCGAGCGGGTGATCATCAGCGTCGAGGACAACGGTGAGGGCATCGCCTATGGCCAGCAGGGGCGGATCTTCGAGCCGTTCGTGCAGGTCGGGCGCAAGAAGGGCGGGGCCGGGCTGGGTCTGGCGCTGTGCAAGGAAATCGTGCAGCTGCATGGCGGGCGGATGGGCGTGTTCTCACGGCCGGGGCAGGGGACGCAGTTCTACATGGCATTGCCGGTTTGACATGTCCCCCTTCGGGGCGCATCAGCCTCAAGGTTCATCATCGATCCGCCGCCCCGCCACACGCCGCCCGCGGGTAATCAGCTCGGCAAACTGACGGGCATTCAGCGGATGGGCGAACAGCCAGCCCTGCCCGTAGTTGACTCCCTCGCTGTTGAGCAGCACTGCCTGGTCCTCGCACTCGATGCCTTCGGCGATTACCCGCAGGTGCAGGTCGTGGGCCATGCGGATGATGTGCGGCGCCACGCCGCTGCTGGCGGCGTCATGGCCCAAGGCATCGATGAACGACTTGTCGATCTTCAGGCAGTCAACCGGCAGGGTCTGCAGGTAGGCGAGGCTGCAATAGCCAGTACCGAAGTCATCGATCAGCACCTGGTGCCCGACAGCGCGCAGGGCCTGCAGGTTGTCCCGCGCCACCACCACATCGATCAGGCCACGCTCGGTCACCTCGAAGGCGATCTGGCTGGGGGCGACCCGATGGTGCGCCAGCAACCGCGCCGCCACCCGGCCTATACGCGGCGCCATGACGTCGCAGGCCGCCAGGTTGACCGAGATGTAGAGCTGGCGGTTGGCCCGCAGCAACTGCCCCAGCTGTTCGAGCACCCGTTGCAGGACGAAATCGGTGATCTGTCGAATCTGGCCTGTGTTCTCTGCCAGGGGGATGAACAGCTCCGGGCTGGTCAGGCTGCCGTCCGGGCGGCGCCAGCGTACCAGGGCCTCGGCACCGACGCAGCGGCGGCTATCCAGTTCGAAGATCGGTTGGTACAGCACCTGCAGCTCGCCACGGCGCAGCGCATGCTGCAGCTCCGAACTCATCGAGCGGCGTTGCAGGATCAGTTGCAGCACCAGCCAGCCGATACAGCCCGCCAATACCAGGCTTCCAGGGAACAGCAACCAGAGCAGGCCATTGAGCTTCAACGGCAGGCTCGCTCTCGGCGCGATCAGCACCAACTGGTAGTCCGGGGATTTGGTGGACATGCGGTAGACCAGGCGGTCGGGCAGCTCGATCAACGACTTGCCCTGCGCGGGCGGCCATTCCGTGGTCGGTGGCCAGGGTTGCGTCGGGCCCAGCACGGGGATGGCACGGGTACCGCGATCCAGCACCACCAGCAAGCTGCCACCGGACGGCAGGTCGACGACGTCGGTGAGGTGGCCACGGGAGGTGGAGACGACGAAGCGGCCACGGCCCAGCATCAAGGCCGCGAGGTTCTCGTTGGGCTCGGTGGTGGTATTGAGCCAGTAGCTGTAGGTCGGTCCCTGGATATCCGGGCTGCGCAAGGGCTCGATGATCCGCTCGTCGCCGCGGTTGGAACAAGCCCGCGCCCCCTCCACATAGGACGCTTCGTAGATGAATCGCGACTTCAGCGCCACCTGTTGCAGTTGCGTCAGCATCAATGGATCGCAGCCGCGCAGGGGCTGCGCCTGGAGCTGGTCAACGGCCTCGCGCAACTGGCCGAACACCTGCTCCAGGCGCTCGAGAAAACGCTCGCCCTGAGCATTCATCTGCGCGCTTTCACTTTGTTTCATCTGTTGCAGGGCAACGTTGACGCTGATCGCAAGCAACAGCCCGGCGCTGGCAAGCGCCGCCAGCGCGGCCAACAACCAGGGACGGTGGAAAAATTGACGCACCGAAGTGAAAAGGGCAAGCATGCGTGGCATCCAGTTGAATACCAAAGGTATAGCAACTGAATCAAAGCTTGGCGCAGCCGCTGGGCGTGTGAATTGGCCCGCTTGCGGGCCAAGCGTCCGAAACGTTCGGGTCAGCGCTTGCGGTTGAGCACCTGCAACATCGCGGCGGTCTGCGCATCCGGCGTGCCATCGAATAGCCGCGGGCGGAAACGCATCTGGAAGGCCGAGATCACATGCCGGGTGGCCACGTCCAGTTCACCGGTCTGGTCGATGGCATAGCCAAAACGTGCCAGTTGCTGCTGGTACCAGCTGATGGTCGGCGGATTTACCTCGAAATAGGCCTGCTGCCGCGCAACAGAAGGCGCATCCGGCCAGACACCCAGGCCAGCCTCGGCCAGACGCTTCCAGGGGAACAACGGGCCCGGGTCGAGCTTGCGCAGCGGGGCGATGTCGCTATGACCGATGATGTGGCGCGGGTCGATGTTGTTGCGCTTGACGATATCCTTGAGCAAGGCGATCAGCGCTTGCACCTGGGCTTCGCTGTAAGGGTGCCAGACGCGCCCGGTCGGCGTGTCGGTGTAGCCCTCGTTGACGATCTCGATGCCGATGGAGCTGGAGTTGAGCCAGGTGCGGCCTTGCCACTGGCTGTCTCCGGCGTGCCAGGCCCGGCGGTTTTCGTCCACCAGCTGGTAGACCGTGGCCGGGCCGTCGCCGATGAGGTAATGGCTGCTGACCTCGCCATGGGTCAACAGGGCGAGGGAGCGCTCCAGCGACGCGTTGGTGTAGTGCACGACGACGAACTGGATGCGGCTGTCCTGATTGGCCGAGGGGTGGCTGCGGTCGATACGCAGGCCACTGGAACAGCCTGCCAGGGCCAACAGGAGCAGGGCGGAGAAAAGTCTTTTCATTGCGGGAGCACGTCATTGAGTAGGCGACAACAGCGCTACAGTATAACGGGCTCCTATGGCGACATTACGCTCAACGTACGCACAGCAGCAGAAATTCCAGCGAGTTGTCGCCACTGGCACCTTTCATGTCCACCAACTGGGTCATCACGCTCAGGCGTTCGACCATGGGTTTGCCGATCACCTTGGCCTGGCCGTGCATCTGCCGGTCGTAGCTGCTGGCGTCGATCGGCGACACCGAGCAGAAACCCGGGTCCTGATGCACGATGCGCGGATTGAGTTTCAGCTTGTACTGGGTGAAGTAGTTGGCCTGCGCCTGGCGCTCCACCTGGCTGATCCACTCCGGCCACTGGCGCAGCACCTCGCCGTCAGCCCCCACATGCGCGGTGAGCAGCATGTCCTTGGCCATGGCACTGGTCTGGAAGACCAGGCCGAGCACTGCCAGCATGAGCCATTTGGTTAGATTCATCCTTCAACTCCTTTCACAATCGATCTGTTGGCGATGCGCTGGAGAGTCAGCGCTGGCCAGAAGTGTCGATTGATCCGGGGGCTGGTGGGCGTTAACTATCTATGCCTGCTCGACACGGTTGCGGCCGCCGTCCTTGGCCCGGTACAGCGCCTCGTCGGCCCGCTTGAGGACTTGGTCGCCACGCTCGCCGGAGCGGAATGCGCTGAGGCCAATGGATGTGGTGATCACCACCCGCTCACCCTTGAAATGGAAGGGGCAGGCTTCGATGGCCGCGCGTAGCGCCTCCGCCACCTGGACCGCCGCCGCCGGCGAAGTCTGTGGCAGCAGCAGGACGAATTCCTCGCCTCCGAAACGGGCGATGAAGTCGCGCCCGCGCAAGCGCTTGCGCAGTTGATCGGCCACGATCTTCAGCACCTTGTCGCCCGCCAGGTGGCCATAGCCATCGTTGATGCGCTTGAAATGATCGAGGTCGAGGATGGCCATGGCCAGGTGGCCGCCGTTTTCCTGCCAGTCGAGCACCTCGCGCTCGACCTGCTCGCTCCAGGCCGCGCGGTTGGGTAGACCGGTGAGCGGATCGATCATGGCTTTCTGACGCTGCTCCTCAAGATGCTCGCGATAGCCCAGGGCCTCCTGCTCCATGCTCGCCACGCGCTCGGCCAGACCTTGCAGGCGGCTGGCCAGCTCATGCTCACGGCGGTCGCGTTCGTGCTGGTGATCATCCATGGTCACCAACAGACCTTCGAGGCGGTTCTCCAGAATATGCTTGAGGCTGTCGACATCGGCAGCACCCTGCACACTGCTCTGCAAGCCGTCGACCTGCTCGCGCAGCTGGCTGTCGAGCTCTCGGGCGGCGGAGCTGTTGTCGGCATGGCCGGCGCTGGCTTCGTGCAGGTGGCTCTGAAAGGTTTCCAGGCGCTCGTTGAGCTGCTGCAGGTAAGCCTCGAATTCATGCTGGCCGCTGTCGGTGATCGCCAGCATGAGCACAGCCAGGTCATCCAGCACCGGGATCAGCTCGTACCAGTTCAGCCCCCGTGAAACCCGCTCGCGCATCTCCAGGGCCTGTGCCTTGTGGCGCTCGGGCAGGCTCAGGTCGTCGAGCAGGCCGATCAGCGTCTGCTCGATATGGGCGGCAACCTGGCTGTAGGGCGGCTCGACCGCATCGGGCAGGGCATAGGGGCCATCATCGTCGGTGACCAGCTCCGCCACTGTGTCCGGTTCATCCGTTGCGGCATGCTCCGTCTCGATGACGGTCAAAGGCCCGGGTACCGGTTCGACAATCGCGGCCACCGATGGCTCGGCTTCGAGGTGCGGATCGGCAACGAGCAACGGCGTGGTTTCAACCAGCGCCGGGCCAGGCAATTCAGTTTGCGCTTCAGCCGGCTCCCCGGGCACAGTGTCCTCCACTGCCGGTGCCGCCTCGGGCAAGGCCCGAGGCGCAGGTGCCAGCGCGTGCAGTTCATCGGCATCCCCGGGCTGTGGCTCAGGTGCGATGACCGGGGCTGCAGCGGCTGGCTGCGGTGCGGGCGACGTCGCCTCGATGGCAACAGGTGCGGTCGCCAATTCCCCTTGGGGCTCGTCACGGCCACCGAACAGGCGCTGCAAGAATCCGGGGCGAGCCTCGTCATCGGGCTTTTGCACCGCATCCAGGGCGCGCCCCTGCAAACCACTGAGCTCGCCCAACAAGGGCGGCAGCTCGCGGGACTGGCTGACGCCTCCGTCGAGCTTCTTCGCCAGCTTCTTCAACGGACGTGCCACATCGCCCGGCAGCGGCAAAGTCTGCAACTGGGTAACCAGCGCGGTCAGCGCCTCGCTGACCTGGTTCATGCGGGTTTCGCGGCGCTGCTCGGAATCGAGCACGGCTTTTTCCAGGCGCGGAATCAGCCCGGCGAGGCCGACGTCCATGTTGTCGCTGCGGATGACCTCGCGCATTTCCTTCATGCACTGGTCCACGATCTTGTCGCTACCTTCCGCCGCCAGGGTGCTGCGCACCAGGCCACGACGCAGCAGGTCGAGGCGGGCTTCCCAGCGCCGCTCGAGCTTTTCCTGCTGCTCGATACTCTTGAGGTATTTTTCTTTCCAGCGCTCGGCTTCTTCGGTCATGCCTGGATCCGCAACGGGTAGTGGCATCTAGTCCTGCAATCACTGGATTTCGGCGGAAAAGCCCAACACTTGAGTGCAGGATTCGCCCAGGCAGGACTAACTCAGGACCGGCAGCGTATCCACAGTCAGGGCATCAGGCAATCGGATCTCGACGGCGACGGGCAGGTGATCGGAAATTGGCTGTGCCAGCACCTCGACGCGTTCCAGCGTAAGGCTCGGGCTGAGCAGGATGTGGTCAAGGCAGCGCTGGGGACGCCAGCTGGGAAAAGTGGCCTCGACCTGGGGCGCGACAAGCCCGAGATCACGCAAGGGCGAATGGTCGAGCAGGTCGTTGGCATGGGTGTTCATGTCACCCATGAGGATCTGGTGACGATAGCCGCCGATCAGCTCGCGGATGTAGGCCAACTGCCGGGCCCGCGTCTTGGAGCCGAGCGCCAGGTGCATCATCACCACGATCAGGGCGTCGGCACCTTCGCCGAAACGCACCAGGATCGCCCCTCGCCCAGACGGGCCAGGCAAGGGATGGTCTTCCAGGTGCTGGGGCTTTAGACGGCTGAGCACGCCATTGCTGTGCTGGGCGAAACGCCCCAGGTTGCGGTTGAGCTGCTGGTACCAGTAGGGGAAGGCTCCCAGCTGGGCAAGGTGCTCGACCTGGTTGACGAAGCCGGAGCGCAGGCTGCCGCCGTCGGCTTCCTGCAAGGCCACCAGATCGAAGTCGTTGAGCAGATCACCGATCTTCTGCAGATTGCCGGCCCGCCCGTTGTGCGGCAGCAGGTGTTGCCAGCTGCGGGTCACATAGTGGCGGTAGCGCTCGGTACTGATACCGACCTGGATATTGAAACTGAGCAGCCGCAGGCGACCATCGGCCGGCAGGCCGCTGGCCTGCAGGTGATGTTCGTTGACCTGCGGCTGGTGCAGGCCGACGCTTCGGGTTGAGCGAAAGCGGCCCATGGCATTCGCCGCTTACTTAGCGGCGCGCTCCTTGGCGATCAGTTGGTCGGCGACGTTCAGCACGCCTTCCGGACCACCGGCGGTACCCAGGTCGAAGCGGTACTTGCCGTTGACCACCAGGCTCGGTACGCCGGTGATTTCGTACTTCTTGGCCAGCTCTTTGGCCTGATTGACCTGGCCCTTGATGGCGAAGGAGTTGAAGGT